>JAAGKN010000102.1_pt1 | contig 116493 bp, 94 predicted proteins | sample 6206371 | NCBI WGS metagenome assembly JAAGKN01 (sample SAMN11533720, study PRJNA540317) | gut metagenome | isolation source: fecal pellets from male and female animal of same cohort | host: Peromyscus leucopus | place: USA:CA | collected 2017
TGTCTACCTATATCAGCATAAGACAGATAAGTTCTTATAATTATATATAGGGTGTGTCAAAACTCCAATTGCTATTTGCAATTGAACTTTTGACACACCTCCTTTTCTGTTTATAAAAGACAAGAATCTATGGTAAGATCTTCCGAAGAGGAATATAAATCGATAGCAGGAATTCCTTCTTCCGGTTCCTCTCCAACAAGTTCTCCACGGAATGACGCAACAATCCTATTTTAGCGGAACCCTCTATACTGACACAGCCTAAATCGTAACCGATCTTCAAGGTAACGGGCAGATCGAATCCCATGCCGCTATCTACACTCCGATAGAAATAAGCGGTAGGTTCAGCACCCACTCCTGCGTATAATCCTTTATAGATAGAAGCATTGAGAGAAGGTGAGAGTGCTATATAATAATTCAAATGCCGTTTTCCCACTTGATATTGCGTATAAATCTCACTGAAATCCAATAATCTCCCCTTCTGTATGCTTTTCATTCCCAACAGAGCATCCAAGTCCCAAAACAACCAATGATTCTGCCGTAAACGAAAACGATACCCCAAATGGAGATCATAGTTATATGTATCATCGAAAGATTCACCAAGCCGATCAGGCTTCAAATCATCTACAAACTCGTAATCCAATGTTCCTGCGCCACCACTCAACAATAAACCGGATGAAATCAATCTCTCTTGCGAGAAAGAAGAGATCGCAACCAGAAACAAAACAATACAAAACAAAGAAACTCTCAATACTTTCATTACTATACTTTTATATTATTCCTGAAAATTACCGGATAGTAAAACCAAGCATAGGGCATACAGATGATCACAAGCCTTATATCCAAGCCGTGATCATCGTTTAGTCTGTTCAAATATACCCGATTGCTATTTTAATGCATTTCCATGCATCAACAATTAACCATCAATAGCTATGGCATGTATGAATCATACTTACATTGCAATTTAAGAGTCAATCCAGTTCCTCCATGATCAATAATAACTTCCTGATTTACAGGAATCGTAGAAGGAATACCCACCATATTGGGTATCGCATAATAGTAATCATGAGAAGAAAATCCATGTATCGCTACAGCAGACTCATGATCTTTTCCTGCGTACATCTGCAATCCTGAGCCAAAGCCTAACTTAGCTGTTGTATTGGAATTATGATTAGACCACCCTAACCAATATTTTTTCCTGAAACATACTTCTACCTGCATAACAGGGATAGAACCATCTTTCTTTTTATAATGAGTTTTAACCCAAACCTTGTTATCGCCGACTCGTGTTTCTGAAATTTCATTAGTCCCAGTAACAACATCTCCTCTTTCTGCGGTCAAAGAGATTCCATCTGGTAAGGTTTGTCCTAAATCGACCAATTGTTCATAGGTAGTGATGTCTTTCAATGAAACTTTTTGATTAGCGATCAACACCTCCCCCTTTGGTATCGGCTAGCATCGCCAACTGCTTGTCACTTATAGGCAAATAAGGAGAGATATCATCTCCCACCTCCGGGAAGAACAAAGAAGAATACTTCGTTTTAAACTCCTCATACCCGCCTATTCGACTATAATAGGAATCTACATCATTAATCGCATTCACAAACACGTCATAAAGAGATGTAAAGCCATTTTCACGAAGCTCTTCCACTTGCGCATAATTAACGGTTAAAGCACCATCCATAGATTTAGTCGGAACGAAAGAAATAAGATTTTCTGCGATCTCCTTCAAATCGCCCTCACTTTCGAATGACAATGTACCATTAACATTCTTGATCTCTTTACCCGCAAGATTGATTGTTTTCAAGGACTCTTGCTGTTCCAAAACACTTGTTGCATCTTCGTTATTACAAGACGCAAGGATACATGCCATCACGCATGCTGACAAAAAAACTTTTCTCATAAAAAATAGTTTATTAAAAATAAAAAGTGAATTCTTCGTATATATTATCTCCCTTCAACCTTAAAGAATAAGCTTCTGATTGAATATCTATCATAAAAAGAGAATAAGTCTGAGGGACAGTAATAGATATTAACTCTTCATGTACTATCGCCCCTTTACTATTTACTACCTGTATCAACAACTCATCAATAGAGGTCATAAAATGAAGCATTACCTCATCATTTAGCATCTCCACTTCTACCGGAGCATGAGAAATAGAACGATCTTCTTCTTCATCTCGATCCCCTTTCTTCTCTTCAGCCATCACATGTGTGCACAGCCCCACACAACTCAATAAAGTCAAAAATAAAAATCTTTTCATCCCATTCATTTTTTGACTGCAAAAGTATCCGATAAGGTTGGATTCGGGGCTAAAACTTTGTTCGCTTTTTGTTCGCTTTTTGTTCGCAGAGTCGTATAAGGCTAAAGATCAGTGATTAATTCATCCAGTTCATTCGGGGTTCCATCCTCTCCCTTTATTTTTTTATAAAGCCGTTTACGGGATGAGGATACGGAGGGTTTGGAGCGGCCCAAGATTTTTGCCATGTCAGTTACCTTGACTGATATCTTTATCAAGTAACAAATACGGAGTTCTATCAATGACATTCCCGAGTATAGCTGATATAAGCGATTCGTAAAATTATTGTATGTCTTATCTAACTCCTTCCGTAAAGCATTCCAATCTTCTTCCCTGATTATCTGATCTGCCTCATTCGTGGAATGGAATTTCATATAGATATCCGAATGCCTTAAATCCGACTCTAACAAATCACGCTCGGTACGCCGCAACTGTATTTGCTCATTGGTCACTTGCAAAAGTTCTTTTCGCACATGAAGCAATGAATTTGTATCTTCATAGTCTTGAGATAGTAAGGTCCCCAATTCATTCAATTTCGCGTTATTCGCTTCTACATATTGAAAACTTCTCTCATATTGTTCTTGCTTTTCCCGCTGAAGCGCCTCAAACTGCCTAGCCAACCGCTCTTTCTGCCGTTTCAGTCTATATATAAACAATAAGGTTATCGAAAGCCCCAATCCGAACAAGGATAATATCCGGTAAATACGAATCTGCATCCGGTCATTCTCGCCCTTTAGCCGTAAATTCTCAGTTTCCCGCTTTTGATAATTATATAAAGAGGTCATTTTACGGATTTCCTCCGAATCGGTTATCTTGCGGATGGAATCTCGCACTTGCTGGCCAAGACGGACATAGCGAATAGCCTCCCGATAATTCAACCGACGCTCATACAAAAGCGACAAGTACTCATAAATAGCGTCTCTCACATATAAATTAGGACTATCCAAGCATCTCCTTAAATAGTAGTCGGCAGAGTCCAATCTTCCCACCTCTAAATAAATATGTCCCAATGTAGAATAAGTAGGATACATATTCCGGCCTACGGAATCTTTTAATGATTCAAACAAACATTCAAAAGCCTTATCATACATTCCCATTTTCCGGTGAAGATCTCCTAATTCTGTTGATATACCGGAATAGCAATGCACCAAGCCTATCTCTTTCGCTATATCGGCGGCCTTTTGATAATACAAAACCGCACTATCATTCTTATTGATCGCATCATACACCCGTGCGATGTCTCTCATCACAAGAGACAAGCTAGTGCTATCCCTCTTTAATAACTTATATTGGGCCGCTTTCTCATACATACGGATCGCCTCCTCATACACATTCTGATAATCATAAATCATACCCATTTGAGAGTAGACCTTGGATAGCAATACATATCGTTTCGTATCCCCCGCCACATCCAATGCCTTTTGGAAATACTTCAACGCTTCCGGGGCATCATTCAAATCCCGGTAGACACGGCCCATATAGTAATAAGACTCCAGTAATTTATCCCGATCGCCATATGTCTCATAGAAAGCGGTGATTCGTTTGATCAGAGAATCGGACATATGCCGGATATACACCTTATCATTGACCTTCAAGTCGAGCAAGTCATAATACATACGCTGTTCCTCATCAAAGAGCGAAAGGCTATCCCGCAATCGATCCAACAAAGGGAGGGCTTCCTCCGGATTTGTATCCGCAAGGGATTCGATCCGCGACAAGGTAGCGGGATAAGGCTTCCCCCGATGATCGCAAGCATAAAAAGCCGAGATCAAGACCGACATCAAAAGGATGTATATACGAGGCATTGGATATCAGTTTTATCACTTAAACGCGACAAAGGTAAAAAATTAAAGTGTAATAGTTTCATTGATATTTGCACAAACTTTTGAAAGCCTATACGCAAAGTACGCTACGATCGGATACTTACAGGTTTTGCTTTTTACTCTTAACAAAAAAATACCAGATTTGCTTTTTGCCCTTAACAAATCCATGTACTTTTTGCTATCTATCTTGAATAAATCGTATATTTGTCATTCAATCAATCAGCGTATGGATAGTCTATTTATTAAACAAGAACGATTACTGGCACAAACGAGTACCCATATCATAAGGGAACTCATGAACCAAATTCACTGGGATAATCCTCTGATCGCCATCAGAGGATCAAGGGGTGTCGGAAAAACAACACTCATGTTGCAATACATCAAACTGAATTTCCAGCCGGGAAGCAGGGAGGTACTTTATTGCACGCTCGACAGCATCTATTTCAGTAATCACACCCTATCTGAACTGATTGAGCGGTTCTATTTGCAAGGAGGAAAACAATTATTCCTTGATGAAGTACATAAATATCCCACTTGGAGTAAAGAGATAAAAGAGGCCTACGACCTGTATCCATCTCTACGAATTGTTTTTAGCGGTTCTTCCCTATTGAATATATTGAATGCGGATGCCGATCTTTCCAGACGTTGCCTACCATATAATATGTACGGACTTTCCTTCCGGGAATTTCTCATGTTCTATAAGCAAATTGATATACCTGTCTATTCCCTACAAACGATACTGGAAAATCCAGGAAACATTTGCCGGGAAATAAATGAGAAATGTCGCCCCGTACAAATGTTTAACGAATATCTCCACGAAGGGTATTACCCCTTTTTTACGGGTAACAGAGAAGATTATTATATTAATATCGAGAATGTGGTCAATCTCATTATTGAGCAGGAACTCCCGTTGCTGTGTGGCGTAGATCCTGCCTATACACGGAAGCTAAAGGCTTTGATGGGTATCTTAGCTACCTCTGTTCCTTATGAGCTGGACATCACGAAACTAGCGGGAATGATCGGACTTTCCCGAAACTCTGTCATCAATTACTTACAGAATTTGGACAAGGCGGAATTGCTCAAGTTATTGTACTCGGATTTACTATCTGTCAAAAAGATGCAAAAACCGGATAAGATTTACCTACAGAATCCCAACCTATTGTACGCCATAGCTTCCGCTCCCGTACAGATCGGGACGGCAAGGGAAACTTTTGTCGTCAACCAGTTATCCGTAAATCATAACGTGGAATATGGAAAAACAAAAGGTGACTTTATCGTAGACCATACCTATACCTTCGAGGTAGGAGGAGCGGATAAAACATTCAAGCAAATAGCGGATCTCCCCGATTCCTTCATCTTGGCTGACAATATGGAGTTCGCCTCTGGCAAGAAACTACCGCTGTGGATCGTGGGATTAACCTATTAAAAAAACACATACGTCTTTTTTTATTTAAAAAAAGCGGTATCCAGCTTGCCGCCGGATACCGCTTTTCATTTATCTTTATCGATCAAGGAATCAGCAACGAGGCTTGATCTGCTTGAAGAAGTCATTACCCTTGTTATCTACCAAGATAAACGCGGGGAAGTTCTCTACCTCGATCTTCCAGATCGCTTCCATACCCAATTCCGGATATTCCACGCACTCGATGCTCTTGATATTGTTCTGAGCCAAGATAGCCGCAGGGCCACCGATAGATCCTAAGTAGAAACCACCGTGGTTCTTACAAGCGTCCGTAACTTGCTGGCTACGGTTACCCTTCGCCAACATGATCATGCTACCGCCATGGCTCTGGAACAAGTCAACGTATGAGTCCATACGACCCGCCGTTGTCGGGCCCATAGAGCCACAAGCCATACCTGCCGGAGTCTTAGCCGGGCCCGCGTAATAAATAGGATGATCCTTGATGTATTGGGGGAGATCCTCGCCACGGTCCAAACGCTCCTTCAGTTTAGCGTGAGCGATATCACGGCCCACGATGATCGTTCCGTTCAATGACAAACGAGTAGATACCGGATATTTATCCAATTCCTTCAAGATATCCGCCATCGGTTGGTTCAAGTTGATCTTGACAGCGTCGCCCTCACCCGCTTGGCGAAGTTCCTCCGGAATCAATTCGCCGGGATGGCTATCCAACTTCTCGATCCAGATACCTTCCTTATTGATCTTACATTTAATATTACGGTCCGCGGAGCAGCTTACACCCAAACCTACCGGACAAGAAGCGCCGTGGCGAGGCAAACGGATGATACGGACATCGTGAGCCAAATATTTACCGCCGAATTGAGCGCCCAAGCCAATATTCTGAGCGGCGGCCAATACCTCTTTCTCCAACTCCACGTCGCGGAAAGCACGGCCACCCTCGCTTCCGGTCGTAGGCAAGCTATCGTAGAAACGAGTAGAAGCCAACTTCACCGTCAATAAATTCTTCTCAGCGGAAGTACCGCCAATCACGATCGCTATATGATACGGAGGACAAGCGGCCGTACCCAATGTCTTGATCTTCTCTACGAGGAAGGGAACCAATGTACCCGGATTCAAGATCGCTTTTGTCTCTTGGTATAAATAAGTCTTATTGGCGGAACCACCTCCCTTTGTCACGCAAAGGAACTCATACTCCATGCCTTCCGTAGCCTCGATATCGATCTGGGCCGGCAAGTTACATTTCGTATTTACCTCATCGTACATATTCAGCGGAGCGTTCTGGGAGTAACGAAGGTTCTCTTCCGTGTAGGTCTTGTAAACACCTAAGGAAAGCGCTTCCTCATCGCAGTAACCGGTCCAGACCTGCTGGCCCTTCTCGCCGTGGATAATAGCCGTACCGGTATCTTGGCAGAAAGGAAGTACGCCTTTAGCCGCTACCTCGGCGTTGCGAAGGAATGTCAAGGCCACGTACTTATCGTTGTCCGTAGCTTCCGGATCGCTCAGGATCTTAGCGACCTGCTCGTTATGAGAACGGCGAAGCATGAATGATACGTCGCGAAAAGCGGCGTTAGCCATAGCGGTCAAACCTTCTTTAGCGACTTTCAAGATCGGTTTTCCTTCAAACTCAGAAACGGAAACATAATCTTTTGTAAGCAAATAATACTCTGTTGTGTCCGGTCCCTTTTGGAACATCGGCTCGTAGTGAAACGGAGGTGTTGCCATATCTTTAGAATTTAATTATATATTGGTTTTATTTAAGTTTGTCCGTACTTTTCGATTGGCAAACTTAGCGAAAAAACTTGATATATAGATCATGGGGTAAAGAAATATAGCTATATTTGCCCGATATGAAAAAGTTGACCTCTTTATACATTGTATTCCTGCTAACAATGCTAGGTTTTCAAGGAAATCTGAAAGCGCAGGTTAGCCACGGAGGCCGCCCGCTTCCGCTATCGCTCATGCGAAGTACAAACGGACAGATGTTTAAAGAAATGCCTCCGTTCGACGTTCAAGAGGAGTTGCGTATCGACTCGCTGAATGAGAGCGACCTAAGAAGCGGTTTCCGTTTTGCCTATAAATTCATAACGGATTACAATCGGTACAACTCGGGCGTAACTTTCACCGGGCCGGATGGGACACGTGTATGGAGACTCGGGATCTACTCGCCCGGGGCCCTTTCCATCAACGTGCTCTTCACGGAATATGAACTGCCCGAAGGCGCCCAGCTCTTCCTATACAATGAGGACCAGACACAGATATTAGGCTCGTTCAATCACCTAAACAACTCGGAGTTAAACCTATTGCCGGTCTCTCCTATCCAAGGGGATCGCCTGATCATAGAATATCAAGAACCGGCCAACGCCTCTTTTCAAGGAAGACTGACCGTCGGGGAAGTCAACCATGGCTACCGGAGCTTGCGGGGGTTAGAACCGGGAGACAACACCTCACTGATCGGTAAAATTCCACCGTTAGCTTGCTATCAAGATGGGACAAACGATTACGCCCAATGGGGGCAAAGCGTCGTTCTCCTGATCATAGACGGAAGTGTAGGGTGCACGGGCACACTGATAAATAATACGGACAATGACGGAAAGCCTTATCTACTCACCGCCTCCCATTGCCTGAACAAGCAATTCACGATGAAAAACCCCGATTATGAGAAAATAGCCGGAAGTATCGTCTGCTTTTTCAACTTCAACAGCCCTTTCTGCGACCCGATCCTAAGGGGAACGGAAGAGATGTCTACCGCATCCACTTACTTCAAGGCGGTTAATGAAATGGCAGACATGGCCTTGTTGGAACTTACCGCCACACCTCCGGTTTATTACAGGCCTTATTATGCGGGCTGGAACGCACAAGAGGTAGGACCAGCCCCCTATACATGCATCCAACATCCCCAATACTCGGTAAAGCGAATCAGTATATCCGATGAGGATCTGGCTCCCTTTACCTTGACAGATCCAAACATGATTTTTTACGAGAACGCTCATTTACATGTCAAGACTTGGGAAGTAGGTTATACGGCCAGCGGTTCCTCCGGATCTCCTTTATTCAATGCCGACGGAGAGATTATCGGAGCGTTATCCGGCGGGCAGTCCAGTGAGAATAGCCCGAAGAATGATTACTTCTTCTCTTTGAAGAAACCCTGGGACGCGATCGATACCCCCGAGAGACAGCTCAAATATTGGCTAAACCCGTCCGATGACGAGACCAAGGTTTGCGAGGGACTTGATCCGTATAAATCAGCCCCTTGTTTCCGGTTGAGCAACATCTATGACTCCGGTAATCAAGAAAACGCCGAATGTACGCTCTATCCCGGGTCTGAAAAAGCGTATTTGTTCGGAAACAACCCCGCCAATATCACTGAATACGCGGAAGCTTACCAAGTAGCCGAAGCGGGTACCTTATACGGAACTTATTTTGTAACACCGCCTGCCGGAGCGAATTACAAACAAATGGAAGTGGAAGTTACCGTTTACAGCGGCGACTCTAAGCCCTCTACATTATTATATACGGAAACATTCCAACCCACCTACAGCAATAAATCGATATTGGACGATACGTTTATTGAGACCGCTAAATCCCTAAATCGGTCACAGGAAAGTTATATCCATTTCTCCAAGCCCGTGAACGTTAGCGGAAAGTTCTACATCGGCTATAAGCTCAAGAGCGTCCCGGAGAACACGTATTTCTCCGCTTACAATTTGCCCAAAGGCAAAACGACCCGGAATACGGCTTGGGTTCATGATAAAAACGGCTGGATACAAGCTACCGAATATACGCAAGCAGGTTTTAGCACCTCCTTGTTTATCGATCCCGTCATTCAATACGGTAACCCCGTCAGCAACGAAAAGCTCGAGGCGAACGAGCAGGTACTCATTCATCTCGGTCCGGAGAAAGGCATGGTACACCTTGTTTTGCCGGATGGAATAGAGAAAGCGACTTATACATTGCACTCGGCACAAGGAAAAGTGTCGGAAAACGGAGAGATCACGGACAGGCAAGCTACACTCCATTTCCTAAAATTAACATCTGGAGTCTACTTTCTAACCGTGCACTATGGCGAGAAGCATTATACACAAAAGATTATATTTTAATCAAAAAATATACAATAAGACTTCTGGGAAACCATCCATTGAAAAGAATGGCAAGAGGTACACAGCCATATTTTTTCAATAATTCTACCCATATTTTATGTATAAAACAAGCCTAGGATTCATTAATAAGTATTAATTAAAAAGATTTTATCGCTTCTTTGCTATCCATAACAAAAAAATACTTTAGTTTTGCACGATAATGGCTAAGGGATAATTTGGAAGTGAATATATTAACATAGTAACATTTTAAACTTACATCAAGATTATGAACAAAAAGTTTTTATTGCCATTCTTCGTATTGGCAGCCATTTTAACTCTTTCTTCTTGTTCAAACAAGTTGAAACCGTTGGCAGAACAGTACATTAAAGCAGAGCCGCAGCCGCTAGAGGCTATCGGAGGCAAAGTTCCTGTAACGATCAACGCGACTTTCCCCGCTAAATGGTTCAACAAGAAAGCTGTTGTAACTGTAACTCCGGTATTGCGTTACCAGGGTGGCGAAGCTTGGGGCACTTCTTACACTTACCAAGGTGAGAAAGTAAAAGGTAACAACCAAGTAATCCCTCAAAAAGAAGGCGCTAACGTAACTATGAAGTCTTCTTTCACTTACAAACCCGAGATGAAAAAATCAGAATTGTATTTGACTTTCGACGCGAAGATCAAAAACAAGACTGTTAAATTGCCGGACGTAAAGATCGGTGAAGGCGTTATCGCTACTTCCGAATTGGCAGACGCAGCTACCGCTACAGCAGCTATCGCAGCTGATAAATTCCAACGTATTATCAAAGAGGCTCATGACGCTAACATCATGTTCTTGATCCAACAAGCTAACCTTCGCGCTAAAGAATTGAATTCTGACGCTATCAAAGAATGGAAAGATCTTGTTAAGAACGCTGACGAGGCTCCGAACCAGAATGTAGCTATCGAGATCAGCGCTTACGCTTCTCCTGATGGTGGTTTCAAATTGAACAACACGTTGGCTGAGAATCGTGAAGGAAACACTACGAAATATTTGAACAAGGAATTGAAGAAGATGAAGGTTGACGCTCCGGTTGACGCTCGTTACACAGCTCAAGACTGGGAAGGCTTCAAGGAATTAGTTTCTGCTTCTAACTTGCAAGATAAAGACTTAGTATTGCGTGTGATCTCTATGTACCAAGATCCTGAGACAAGAGAGAAAGAAATCAAGAATATCTCCGCTGTTTACTCTGACTTGGCTGAGACTATCCTTCCGCAATTACGTCGTTCTCGTTTGACCGCCAACATCGAGATCATCGGTAAGTCTGACGACGAGATCAGCGCTTTGGCTAAGAGCAATCCTTCTGAGTTGAATATCGAGGAAATCCTTTACGCCGCTACATTGACGAACAACGACAATGAAAAGATGGCTATCTATACAAAAGCTTCTGAATTGTATCCTAACTGCTACCGCACTTGGAACAACATCGGTATGATGGCATTCAAGGCTGGTGATTTGGCTAAGGCTGAGCAAATGTTTAACAAGTCTAACTCTATTAAGAATAACGCTTCCGCTAACATGAACTTAGGTTTGATCGCGTTAACTAAGGGTGACCAAGCTAAGGCTCAACAATTGTTCGGTAACGCTGCCGGCGTAAACGAATTGAGCGAGGCTCTTGGCGTTCTTTACTTAGAGCAAGGCGAATATGCTAAGGCTGTTAACTCTTTCGGTTCTGTTAAGACTAACAACGCCGCTTTGGCTCAGATCTTGGTTAAGGATTACAGCAAGGCTTCTCAGACTTTGAACGGTGTTGCTAAACCTGATGCTATCACCTCTTACTTGAAGGCTGTTGTTGCTGCTCGTACAAACGACGCTAACGGTGTAGTAAGCAACTTGAAGGCCGCTATCGCTGCTGACAAGAGCTTGGCTAAGGAAGCTGCTATCGACTTAGAGTTCGCTAAATACGCGACTAACTCAGACTTCGCTGCATTGGTAAAATAATCCAATTAAAATAGCTCTATAGAAAGGCGGTTCTAAATAGAACCGCCTTTTAATCTTTCAATCTCGTCCATCCTAATCAATAGAAGATTCTATTTTTCAAATAAAACAGCAAGTAATGACATACAAGTATCTCATAATATTATTCACCTTATTATTTACGTCTTGCAATAAAGAAGATTTTATGATTGAGACTATCACTATAGCTTCTGAAAAAGCAATAGGGATTGAACCTTCTGGATTATCAAAGAGAGAATATTTTCTAATTAAACAAAAAGCGTCTGCTAAATGGGAGTATCTTTCTCAAAACATTCAAGGATTTGAGTATGAAAGAGGCTATGAATACACCTTAAAAGTAAAAGTTCAAACAATAAAAAAACCGAAAGAAGATCAATACTCTGAGAGTTATATACTCTTAGAAGTTTTATCAAAAGAGAAGAAACAATCCGAAAATTTACCTATTTAGTTAACAATATAATATTTATCAAATAAAAAAAATAGCTTTTATTTTTACACTACTATCAATAATACTAACATCTTGTAACTCTGATATTGTACAAAATTCATTTATCGAAGAAACACAAACGACTTTCCATACACTAGACATCAAAGAAAATAGTATGGAGACAACAGAGTTAGCATACAAAACAACCCCTAGACAAATCATAACATTTAACAATGGAATAAGCATAGAAAAAACAATAGACGGAAAATACATTTATCAAGGGGACATTGAACTAAATGAGGAACAAGTAGAAGCTCTAAGAACAACAGGAGAGTTATCTTCTAACAATAAAAGCGTGGCTCAAACAAAAGCATCTTTCATAAACAGCCACTTATTAGCAGGCAAGAGATGGAGTAAAAGTACAGTTCACTATATTTTAAATCCCTCTATGACACAAGCGACACAACAATATGTAAAAGAGGCAATAGCACATTGGCAAAACGTAACCGACATTAAATTTGTCGAAGGTAGTAATTCGCATATGATAGTATTCTATAATGGAGACGGCTGTCATTCCGCTTTAGGCATGCAATCTGGTCCACAAGAGATTAGCATAGATGCCTCATGGGGAACAAGAGGCAATGCCATACATGAAATAGGTCATGCCATAGGACTCATTCATGAACATTGTAGTCCTTGCCGAGATAAATATATAAATGTAAACGAAAGTAATATAAAAAGTAATTGGAGATCTCAATACAAGAAACAAGATGCAGCCGATTTTTATGGAGATATTGATTTCAACTCAATCATGATTTACGGCTCAACAGCCGGATCTGACATTGCAATTAATCCGAATATTCCAATCATGACACGGAAAGACGGATCCACATGGAATGCACAAAGAAATGGTTTATCACCAAGAGATATTGAAATGATAAATGCCATATATTAATGACCATTCAAAGGGGGGGGAGTCAATAACCTTGAAATTAATCATTGTTACTTTTAGGGTTCAAGGAAGACTAAAGAGAAACAGCAAGATTAGCTCAAATATTAAAAAAGTTCGGTGTTAAATATAACAGAGATTACCCACTCCACTGACAAACAAAAACCGGCTGTCCCTTATCACGGAGACAGCCGGTTTTTGCTTATATATACGTAAATACTAGGATCTACCTTGGCGCTTGCGCTCTGTCTCATCCAAGATGATCTTACGCATACGCATATTATTCGGGGTGATCTCTACGTACTCATCGCCCTTGATGTACTCAAGCGCATCCTCTAGGCTGAATACGATAGGAGGAGCCAAGGAAACCTTGTCGTCCGAACCAGAGGCACGCATATTCGTCAACTTCTTGGATTTGGTAACATTTACCACCAAGTCATTGTCCTTGGTATGCTCACCAACCACCTGTCCAGCGTAAACCTCCTCGCCCGGGGCGATGAAGAAACGCCCGCGGGATTGCAAGTTATTCAGGGCATAAGCGAAAGCCTGACCTGTCTCCATAGCGATAATCGAACCATTCATACGTCGTTCGATATCACCCTTCCACGGTTGATATTCCAAGAAACGGTGTGCCATGATAGCCTCACCGGCAGAGGCGGTCAATACGGCGTTGTTCAAACCGATAATACCACGGGAAGGAATCGTGAACTCTAAGTGCATACGACCATTCTTGCTTTCCATCATGGTCATCTCGCCCTTACGCTTCGTTACCATATCGATAATACGGCTAGAGCATTCCTCCGGAAGATTCACCGTCAATTGCTCTACCGGCTCACATTTCTCACCATCGATCTCCTTGATGATAACCTGAGGCTGACCTACCTGCAACTCGTATCCCTCACGACGCATCGTCTCGATCAATACAGACAAGTGAAGCACACCACGACCATATACCAACCAAGAATCAGCGGAATCAGTAGGAACTACGCGTAAAGCCAAGTTCTTATCCAATTCTTTCTGCAAACGGTCAAAAATATGACGGGAAGTAACAAACTTACCATCCTTACCAAAGAACGGAGAATTGTTGATCGTGAAAAGCATAGACATCGTAGGCTCGTCGATAGCGATCGTTGGCAATGGCTCCGGCTCGTTCACGTCGGCGATAGTCTCACCGATCTCGAAACCATCGATACCGATAATAGCGCAAATATCCCCGGACTGCACGGAATCAACTTTCGTACGTCCCAAGCCCTCGAATACATCCACTTCCTTGATCCTCGATTTCACCATACTACCATCACGCTTACAAAGCATGACATCTTGGCCCTCTTTCAACTCGCCACGGTGTACACGTCCTACGGCGATACGACCTACATACTTAGAATAATCCAAAGAAGTAATCAACATCTGCGGAGTACCCTCCAACATCTTTGGTTCGGGGATATACTTGATGATCGCATCAAGCACAGCCGCGATATCCTCTTTCGGCTCCTTCCAATCCTCGGACATCCAGCCCTGCTTGGCGGAACCATAAATAGTAGGGAAGTCAAGCTGCTCCTCGGTAGCATCCAGACTAAACATCAAGTCGAATACCATTTCCTGCACTTCCGACGGGCGGCAATTCGGCTTATCCACCTTATTAATTACCACGATCGGCTTCAAACCCAATTGAATCGCTTTTTGCAAAACAAAACGAGTCTGCGGCATAGGCCCCTCAAAGGCGTCTACCAATAGCAAACAACCATCCGCCATATTCAAGACACGCTCCACCTCGCCACCAAAGTCGGCGTGACCCGGAGTGTCAATAATATTGATCTTATATCCCTTATAATTGATAGACACGTTCTTGGCAAGAATCGTGATACCTCGTTCCCGTTCCAGATCATTGTTATCCATGAACTGATCCGGTTCTGCCTGTCCTTCACGGAAAAGCTTACCGGCTAATAACATCTTATCCACGAGCGTCGTTTTGCCGTGGTCTACGTGCGCGATAATCGCAATGTTTCTGATCTTTTGCATTGAAGACTAATTTATTGGCTGCAAAAATACGATATTTTTACGATATATATATGACATTCATGCTTCAAAACACAAAAAAGATAGCAGAATCTATTGCGAATCAAAAAGGAATGCCTACCTTTGCGACCGCTTAGATAACATAGTATTAATTTATTAAAGTAAAAAGAATCATGTATTTAGATTCAGCGAAGAAAAAAGAATTATTTGAAAAGTATGGCAAATCAGCAACTAACACAGGTTCTGCTGAGAGCCAAATCGCATTGTTCACATTCCGTATCTCTCACTTGACAGAGCACTTGAAAGTGAATCACAAAGATTACGCTACGGAAAGATCATTGAAGATGTTGGTAGGTAAACGTCGTCGTTTATTGGACTATCTGATCAAGACTGACATCGAGAGATACCGCGCTATCATCAAAGAACTTGGTATCAGAAAGTAAGAAAAAGCTTATGCGAGAATATTAAAAAGGGCAATCCCAATCGGGAATTGCCCTTTTTATTTGCCTTAATCCTAGATATAATAAAATATTAATGTAAATTTGCGCCGTTTAGTATCAATTTATCAAACATTATAGGATTATAAATAACAAATCATACACATGGGAAACAACAAAATTATAGGCGCGAAAATTAAAAATATCCGGGAATCGAAACAACTCTCTATCGAGGAGGTAGCCGAACGCTCCGGGTTAGGTATCGAACAAATCGAGCGTATCGAGGGTAACTTGGATTTTCCATCTTTGGCCCCTCTTATCAAAATAGCACGGGTATTAGGGGTACGTTTGGGTACATTCTTGGATGATCAAGCGGAGCTAGGCCCGGTCGTATGCCGCAAAAAGGACAGCGAGGCCGATGGTATCGGGTTCACGAACAACGCAACACAAGGACACAAGCATATGGATTACCACTCGCTCTCGCAAGATAAGTCCGGCCGCCATATGGAACCCTTCTTGATCGAGATCGCTCCCTCCGAGGAAGGCGAGGATTTCATCCTGTCCACGCATGAGGGAGAGGAATTTATCTACGTATTGAGTGGCGTCGTAGAGATTAATTACGGAAAAAACACCTATATCCTAGAGGAAGGCGATAGCATCTATTATGATTCTATCGTGGCGCATCATGTACATGCGGCAACCGACAACAGGGCTCGAATCTTAGGAGTTGTCTATACACCTTATTAAATCCGGCGTTTTATGGAATTACATAACAGAACCCTTGGCCAATGGCTGGAACATTGGGCCGAGAATACACCGGATAAGGAGTATATCGTTTATTCAGACCGTGACTTACGTTTCACTTGGAGCGAATTCAACAAGCGTGTGGACGACATGGCGAAAGGTATGTTGGCGATCGGTATCACCCATGGCACACATGTCGGCGTATGGGCGACGAACGTACCGGATTGGTTGACATTCCTATATGCAGGCGCGAAGATCGGTGCCGTATTGGTCACGATCAATACGAACTATAAACAAAGCGAGCTGGAATACCTAGTAGAGAACGCCGATATCCATACGATGTGTATCACAGACGGCGTGTTTGATGGAAGTTACGTGGACATGGTCTATACCATGTTGCCGGAATTGAAGACCTCTCAACGGGGGTATTTGAAAAGCGAGCGTTTCCCACGCTTGAGAAATGTAGTATATATCGGACAGGAGAAATACAGGGGTATGTACAATACGCCCGAGATGTTGCTCCTCGGACAAAATATAAAGGATGAAACCTTAGAGGCTGCCAAAGCGAGAGTAAATTGCCACGACGTTGTCAATATGCAATATACTTCCGGTACGACCGGCTTCCCGAAAGGGGTCATGTTGACTCACTACAACATTGCCAACAACGGTTTCTTGACGGGTGAGCATATGAAATTCACCGCCGACGATAAGCTTTGTTGCTGCGTACCTCTCTTTCATTGCTTTGGCGTGGTATTAGCTTCCATGAACGTATTGACGCATGGATGTACGCAAGTGATGGTCGAGAAATTCGATCCGCTATTGGTATTAGCTTCTATACATAAAGAGCGTTGCACGGCCGTGTACGGCGTGCCTACCATGTTCATTGCCGAGCTGAACCACCCGATGTTCGAGATGTTCGACCTCACGTCGTTACGTACCGGTATTATGGCAGGTTCTCTTTGCCCGGTTGAACTCATGAAAACCGTGGACGAGAAGATGCACATGCGTGTAACCAGCGTGTATGGATTGACAGAGACCTCACCGGGTATGACCCACTCCCGTATCGAAGATCCGGCCGAGGTGCGTTATAATACTGTAGGCCATGAGTTCGAATTTACCGAGGTACGGGTTATCGATCCGGAGACCGGCGAGGAATGTCCCGTTGGCGTACAAGGCGAGATGTGTAACCGCGGTTATAATAACATGAAAGGTTACTATAAAAACGAAGCCGCCACCAATGAGGCGATCGACAAGGATGGTTTCCTGCATTCCGGCGACTTGGGCGTTCGTGATGAGAATGGAAACTTCCGTATCACCGGCCGTATCAAGGATATGATTATCCGTGGAGGCGAGAATATCTATCCACGTGAGCTGGAGGAATTCCTTTATCATTTCCCCGGCGTGAAAGACGTGCAAGTAGCCGCTGTTCCTTCCAAGAAATATGGCGAGGAAGTGGGCGCTTTCATCATCCTGCACGAAGGCGTAACGGCCAGCGAGGTAGAGGTGAAAGATTTCTGCCGCGGAAAGATCGCCCGGCATAAGATCCCGAAATACATCTTCTTCGTCGATACCTTCCCGATGACCGGAAGCGGAAAGATACAAAAATTCAAGCTAAAGGATCTTGGCTTGAAATTACTACAAGAACAAGGTATCACGCCGGTTTGATAGCCGCCGCTTACTTGATTCCCATAATGGGCAATACGATTCTCTCGTGTTGCCCATTCTCTTTTTATCGCTACGCTGACGATTGGCCCTGCGATCATGAAATAATTGTCAACTGTCAATTGTCAACTATCAACTGTTTTACTACCTTTGTGGCCTCAACCATTTATAGTATTAATTTATGTCACAATTATTTCCAACTAATCTGCCTTATAAAGTGGCAGATATGAGTTTGGCTGAATTCGGTCGCAAAGAGATCGAGATCGCCGAACACGAAATGCCGGGATTAATGGCGCTACGCCAGAAATACGCCGATCAGAAACCCTTGAAAGGAGCACGTATCACCGGCTCACTGCACATGACTATTCAGACGGCAGTGTTAATCGAAACATTAGTTGCGTTGGGAGCGGACGTTCGCTGGGCTAGCTGTAACATCTTCTCCACACAGGACCATGCGGCGGCGGCTATCGCAGCTGATGGCGTACCGGTATTCGCTTGGAAAGGCGAGACGCTGGAGGAGTATTGGTGGTGTACGGACATGGCGCTTCGTTTCCCGGAAGGCAAAGGTCCTCACATGATTGTTGACGATGGCGGTGACGCTTCCTTATTGATTCACATGGGCTATCGTGCGGAGAACGACGCGGAGACCATCAACCGCAAAGGCGGGAATCATGAGGAACAGGTTATTCTAGATACATTAAATCGTATCCTTCAAGAAGATAACAGCCGTTGGCACCGTACGGTAGCCGAGATGAAAGGTGTGTCGGAAGAGACGACCACCGGCGTTCACCGTCTGTATCAGATGATGGAGAAAGGTGAGTTGCTGGTTCCGGCTATCAATGTTAATGACTCCGTGACGAAATCCAAGTTCGATAACTTATATGGTTGCCGTGAGTCTTTGGCGGACGGCATCAAGCGCGCTACGGACGTGATGATCGCCGGCAAGGTAGTAGTCGTGGCCGGATACGGTGACGTAGGTAAAGGCTGCTCTCACTCCATGCGCACTTACGGAGCCCGTGTATTGGTGACGGAGATCGACCCGATCTGCGCCCTGCAAGCCGCTATGGAAGGTTTCGAGGTTACGACCATGGAAGAGGCCGTGAAAGAGGGTAACATCTTCGTTACAACCACCGGAAACTGCGATATCATCACGATCGAGCATATGACACAGATGAAAGATCAAGCGATCGTATGTAACATCGGTCACTTCGACAACGAGATACAGGTGGATAAGCTTGTCAACTATCCGAATATCAAGCACACGAATATCAAGCCTCAAGTGGACAAATATACGTTCCCGAACGGAAACTCCATCTTCTTATTGGCAGAGGGACGCTTGGTAAACTTAGGTTGCGCTACGGGACACCCGTCATTCGTAATGAGTAACTCGTTCACGAACCAAGTGCTTGCCCAAATGGACTTATGGCAAATGGCTTATGAGGTAGGTGTATACCGCTTACCGAAACGCTTGGATGAGGAAGTTGCCCGCCTACACTTGGAACGTATCGGCGTGAAATTATCTACATTATCACAAAAGCAAGCTGATTATATCGGCGTACCGGTAGAAGGACCGTACAAGGCCGATCATTACAGATACTAATTAATTGAAAATTGAAAGTTGAGAATTGAAAATGAAGGGAGGACAGCTCCTGTAGTTCTCGATTCTTAATTTTCAATTTTCAATTCTTAATTTTCAATTACCATGCGTTTCGCTATTCTCTCCCCCATTTATCCCTATCGTGGCGGTATCGCCCAATTCAGCGGGATGCTTTATACGGAATTAGTAAAGGAAGGTCATGAAGTAAAGGCTTTCAACTTCAAACGCCTTTATCCGGATATCTTATTTCCCGGCAAGACTCAATACGTAGAAGCGGGAGACCGTGCGATCGAAATCGAGAGCGTGCGAGTATTAGATAGCGTCAACCCGGTTAGTTATTTCAGTACCGTAAACGCCATTCGTTCCTATGCGCCGGACGTACTGATTATCTCTTACTGGATGTCCTTTTTCGTTCCCGGATACGCCCACGTAGCGAACCGGATGAAGAAGCATTGCAAGGTAATCACCCTTATCCACAATGCAATTCCCCATGAGCCGCGTTTCTTCGACAAGCCTTTAGCTTCGTTACTTTTCAAGCAATGCCATGGCTTTATCGTGATGAGCGATAACGTGCGGTATGATTTGCGGAAACTTTACCCGGGCGCTAAATATATCCAGAACCCACACCCGCTTTACAATCATTTCGGGAGTAAGATCAACAAGAACGAGGCGTGCCGGAAATTAGGAATCCATCCGTCCAAAAAGAATCTTCTATTCTTTGGACTGATACGGGATTATAAAGGATTAGACCTGCTGATAGAAGCGATGGGACAGCTTAACGAGGATTACCATCTCATTATAGCCGGTGAATGTTACGGAAGTTTTGAGAAGTATCAGACCTTGATCGATGCATCTCCGGCAAAAGAACGTATATTCGTCCACTGTGAATATATCAGCGACGAGGAAATCCCCATTTATTTCTCAGCGGCGGATGCCTTGGTACTCCCCTATCGCTCCGCCACTCAAAGCGGTGTCGTATCGGTAGCCTACAATTACGATTTACCTATGTTAAGCACTCCCGTAGGCGATTTCAAGAACAGCATCGAAAAGCCGGGTACAGGCATCGTAGTGCCTGAGATATCCGCGACGGCCCTCGCCCAAGGTATCGAGGAACTTTTCACCCCCTCACAGCAAGCCACCATCCCTGCGAACATATCCAAAGAAAAAGCAGCCCTCTCGTGGGAAACCCTAACGAGAAAACTGCTCGATTTTATCAATAGCGGTTTCATCTAGTTGTAGAGACGGGGCGTGCCCCGTCTCATCCTAGCAAAACAGTAACTTAAAATACGATCAGACAGTAGAAAGACGGGGCACGCCCCGCCTCTACAACCAACCGGAATTTATATCTCTTTTTGCTTTCTAGCTTTCCAAACCGAATATCCTACCGCACCAATCAATAACAACAAGATAATCAACGAACTGAAAGAGGTAATATAAGCCGCCGTAATATAACCTTGCGGTCTAAACTCAAATACGATCTGATGCTCGCCCGCAGGAACTAACATAGCTCGTAATATCCAATCCGCCCAGAAATGCGAAGCGGGCTTACCATCAATAGTTGCCTCCCATCCCGGTTGATAATAGATCTCAGAGAATACCGCTAATTGCTCAGAATTCGTCTTCGTCGTATAAACTAACTTATTAGGGCGATAACTATCCAATGTTATCGTAGCGGTAGAGTCCAATTGAGGCGTGAAACCTTTCACCTCATCAGCGAAACGTTTATCGACAACCGCCGTCGTTAACGGATTGATCGTATTCAACGCCGCTATTTCCGCATCCGCATTCTCCACGACCTCCACTTTATCCACAAACCAAGCGTTGCCGAAAGCAAACGGATTCCTCAAAGGCGGTTGCTCCGGATTATAGATAATATAACGTGTATTGAGCATATTCAAGGACGGGCAAGCAGCGAACGCCCCCATCAAATCCTCTGCGGTCTGCGCTTTCTGGAAAGCCCCGATAACCGAGTTAAGCTCTCCTTGCAGACGGTGGTCGATCAGTTCTTGGTACCGTCTCAATTTAGCGGCATAGTAACCGCCGATGGAGTGGTGATAATAAGATACACTAGTCTCTTGAAATGGATTATTTAACGTCACTACACGATAAGAAGGATCTTTATCCTTAAAGATCTCTTGGTCCGCAACAGTCTCCTTATACACGTCCACAGCTTTCTGACGAACAAAATCATCATCATTCAAATAACGTTTATCGACAGTCCACAAATCAGCCAACATCAAAACTGCCACACCTATTCCCACAATCGTACCAGCCTTCTTTCGATCTTTTACCGTATAATACCAGAATAATAAAGCGGCACCCAGCAATATAAAAATCAGAGAGCGCATAGCATCCGCGGAAGCCAAAGAAGCCCGATCCATCAATAAGGCATTATAGTACCAATCCGGTAATTGGTATTGAGCATCAAAAGAGGAACGGAAATCAAGTAACATGCTTGGCATCACCCAAAGGATCAAGCACAATCCACCCGTAATCGCTAAAGAAACGATTAACCCCCTTTTAAATAAAGCATCATCCACTTTTCCCGATACGATCTCTTTCAGCCCCCATATCGCTATGATGGGAAATACCATACCCGGAATAACCAAAGCCATCTCCACCGTACGGAATTTATTATACATCGGTAAATAATGGAACATAAAATCATTAAAACCATCAAAATTACGTCCCAAAGCCAAAAAAATCAAGAACACCGAACCAGCGAACAGCCACCACTTTATCGGGTTCCGGATCACGAACATTCCTATGATAAACAAGAAACAAACCAACGCTCCAAAATACACCGGTCCCGAAGTAAACGTCTTCTCCCCCCAATAGGTAGGAGCTTGTACTTCTTTTCCTACTTGAGCCCCCTTTGCCCTTAATTCCTTATACAATTCAGAGTCCGGTCCTAACATACCTCCGGATCCCCCTCCATAAGCATTAGGAACCAGCAATGTCAATAGCTCACCTTTACCATAGCTCCAGGCAAAAGCATAATCCTTATCCAGGCCCGAAGAGATTTTCTCTCCGGAAGCCGTAGTAGTAGTCAATTCCGTAGCACCACGGATAGAGTTCTTGCCAAGATCCCAATGAGCATACATATTTTGAGCGTTGGGAAGAATCGCTAATATAACGCAACCAACCATAATCACGGTCACTTTGCCTAACTCTTTGTATGTTTTCTCTCGTAGTTTAGCGAACACGTACCCCAGATAAACAAACAAACAAAGCAGCAATAAATAATAAGTGATCTGGATATGTCCATTCGATATGGATAAGGCAACTCCCAACAAGAATACGATTCCTCCCCACAAATACTTACGTTTGAACAGGAGCGCCATACCCGCAAGGGTTAGCGGCATATAGGCAATGACATATGCTTTCGTTATATGCCCGGCTTCTATAATGATTATATTATAAGAAGCTAACGCAAAAGCGATCGAGCCCGCAAGGGCCAGCCACCAATTCACCCCCATTACACACATCAATATATAAAAACATACCAAACCGGTAAATACCATGCCCGCATTCAAATAACCGATATCTTTTAATGGTGCCTCTAATAAAGTATACCCAGGCAACTTAGGGGCAGGATTCCCATATCCTCCCGCATAGGGCATTCCTCCAAACATGGCATCAGACCAAACGCTAAATTCACCGGGCTGGGCGGATTTCTCATATTTCTCCATCTGGCTACCTCCCATGCCAACAGCTTTCTCCATGTCTCCCTGACGAATCGATTTACCCTCAAATACGGCCGGGGCAAAATAAACCACTGTCAGCACCAAGAACACGGCTACAGCAGCGATATGCTTCCCCCATTTTTGCATTATACTCCGCATAAAACTTATTTATATTTAATTATTTATACTCTACCTTTAAACCATTTGGCAAAATAGAAACGTACGGCGAACCAACCATGCAATGCGATTGTCGAGACTTTCCCATAATATTTGCACATAATCTCATACCGCTCTTTCAAGGAAGCTTTCCGATTGGCGCTACTTAATCCTTCCTCCAAGAAGTCAGACAAAACCAGATGCGTATTATGCACTCTTTTCGCACGCTTCAGACATTGGATGCACCAATCATAATCGGCCGTCAAACGATAATCCGTATTATATAACGGAGCTATCTCCCGTTTTGATATAAACGACTGGTGACAAACCAACATTCCCATTCGAAAACCCTTCCAACTGAGTCTCTCCGGAGCCTTCAACCTGCGCATCCCCAACGATTTGCCCGCCGCGTCAACGATCCGGGTCTCTCCGTAAATCACGTCTGGCAAAGATACTTTCTTTTTCAAAGACGCCACAATTCTTTGCACGGTATCTGCGGTATAAAGTGTATCGCCCGCATTCAAGAACCACACATAGTCCCCCGTAGCCCGCCTTAAACCTTTATTCATGGCATCGTACAAGCCTTTATCAGGCTCGCTTATCCAAGAAGCGATACCGGACTCATATTGCTTGATGATCTCCACGGTCTTATCCTTCGACGCTCCGTCAATCAATATATACTCGATATTCGGATACGACTGGCTAAGTACGCTCAATATCGTACGCTCCAACCATCGCTCCGCATTATAGGTGATCGTTATGATCGAAAATGTAGGTTGCTGATTCATTGTTGTTTCTTTTTATATGCTTGATTAGGATGATTTGGAGTAGTAGGATATAAACGTTCTAAAAGCCCATCTTTCAATAATTGAGATACTATCTTATTCTTCAGATATTTTGAAGTACGTCGGGTTTTTACCGCGATCTCCTCGATTGTTAAATACCTACTTGAGCAAATTTCTACAATATAAGACTTTAATTCTGAGCTTTTAATTTCTTGCATATTTCTGCCAAGGTGTCCATCTTTCTTGTCCGAGGTGTCCATCTTTTCATTAAGGTGTCCATCTTTCTTGTCCGAGGTGTCCATCTTTTCATTAAGGTGTCCATCCAAGTTCTCAAATAAACTTCCTTGTTTAAGTCCTATTCCCTTATTCAAATGATAAGAAGTCCAACGTCCCTTATTCTCTGGATTTAAATATCCTTGCGAACATAAATCTTTTAACATAATAGATATCTCCGAGGAATGTTTATTAAGTAAACCCTGTAATCGAAGATTTGAGACAACCCCTTCTATCTCAGCGGTAGACAATATAACCAAAGCATCCCCATACATATTACGAACATCCTTCCCAAATATATATTCTAAGTGCTCCAAACTATCCTTAGGCAACAATACTTCCATTTTTAAATCTAGACAAACACGATCCGGTCTATTGGTCATAGATATAAACGGTTTTCTCCAATGCGCACTAGCCCAAGCCGACATTATCCGAAGACTACCCGACCCTGCTTTTTCACCATAACCTAATAAAGAGAACATGGTTTGTATCGTAGTATTCCTCGGGACACTACATCCTCCTTTATAATACTGTTCCAAAGGAACTAACATATAACCCGGATTCACGAACAGGAATCGATCCGGATATTTCTTTATAACAATTCCTCCCTGCCCCCTATAATCCGCATGAATAATACTGTTTGCAAAAGCCTCACGCAAAGCTTCATGGATAGCACCTTCATCACGTCTCCTCCCATTCTCCAATAAAAATGGTTTGGGCAAAGAAAAACTTAATTTAGGCCATACCCTATGAAAAAATTGAAAAAGATTAGCCTCCCATGTACCATCTGGATATATACGGTCTATCCAGCGACTCCCTTGATTGGATATCTCTTGGTAATCGACATGATAGTCCGGGAAAAATTCTTGTATTGATTGTGTTTTTCCGAACATCAATAATCCTGCGGCAGTTAAACCAAAAGTTCCTGTCGCTCGATTTACTTTCCAAGCTCCCAACCTCTGCAAAAAAGGAAGATTATCAAGTGTCAAAAAGGGATGCATGGGTTTAACACTTCGAAGAATATTTCGATATTGATCTAATGTTGGCAAATCCAAGTCCTCTATCGTCGAATGTTCCAACACAAGAGAATCGGGTTTATCAGGCAAGGAATCTGCCAACATTCGCTTTACTTCCTCTGGCATGCACCTATAGTCTCCAGTATGATCTCGCCTATAAGTTCCTTTTAACATATCCGTTCCTATATAAACCGGACGATAACGAAAACTTGCGGGAGGCACCCTTATGATTAATACATTAATATCATCTTTCACCTTTTCTATACGAACATCCTTAGCCGTCAAAAGGTTAATGCTCACTTTTTCTTTATTGTTTATCTGATTCCAAAAATCATCAAGCCACTTACGCACAACATCCTCTCCTAAACCATCCAAATAACAATAATTATCTTTTTCGGAAACGCCAAGAATAATTGTACCTCCCTCCGAATTAGCAAACGCAGAATAAGACTCCCAAAGAGACCGAGGAAGCCCCCCCTTCGCACTTTTGAACTCCAGATCATACGATTCGTTCAAAACGCCTTTTTCTTCCAATATCTCTAAAACATTTGATAAATACTCTTTCATCTCATAGCATTCCTTCCTATACTATATAGTAACTTCCATTTTTCACAAAAGTAACTATATTCTTGATATAGATGAAATATCCAAAGAATTCATTCTAAGGCGAAGTTAAACTCCGATACAAATCAATATACCTCCCCGCTACAACCGATTCTTGATAACAATCATGTACCTTGCGGATACAAGCCTCATTTAATCGCAAAGGCTCTCGATTATCGATTACCCACTTGATACCCGTAGCCAAGTCATCCGTATCCTTATATTTCGCCAGATATCCATTTTCCAAGTGGTTTATAATATCAGTCTGTCCGCTATTATCAAAACTCACCGCCGGACAACCACAAGCCATCCCTTCTATAATAGTCTGGCCAAAAGTCTCATACAAAGAAGCTACCACCGTTACGTCAGCTGCAGCATATAATTTCGCGATCATAGAAGGATCACTCAAAGATCCCATCCATACATAAGGAATCGGGATTTCCGACAAAAAAGAATCATCCCCTTTGATACCTCCAAATAAGACCAAGAAATAATCTTCCTCTCCTTTCCTCTCTTTCAATATAGATAAAGCCTTGACAAGATATTCAAAACCTTTAATCGGATCATTGATACGTGCGGCTCCCATCAAGATGATTTTCTTATCCAAAGGTAAAGATAAGCCCTTCCTAGCCTCCTCCTTATCGGAAGGCACGAACAGACTTGTGTCGATCACATTCGGAATCACCTCTACAGGCAACCTATTGGTCAGCGCACTATCTTGTGCTTGTTTTCTTAGCCAAGTACTTACCGCCACCAATTGGATCTTAGAATCCGCCAAGAAACGTTTTTTGTGAAATACAGAGTATGCTAGATCTTTATGTTTATGGGAACGCAGAAAAGGACATTCTCCGCATTCCTCCTTGAACTTCTCACAGCCAAACGAATGATGGCATATAGCCGTACAAGGCCACATATCATGCATCGTCCAAACGATAGGTTTACCAAGCTTCAGCAACTTTTTTATATCATTTAATGATAAAAATCCTTGATTAATCCAATGCAAATGGATAACATCTGCCTCTAGCACTAAAGGATGGGAGCTGATATCCTTCCCAGTATTAGCGATAGAGACTTGAAACAAAGGTTTCCGCCGTAAATGGTTGGAGAGAAAAATAACAATACGTTCCCATAAGAAACATATAAGCCCCAGCATCTTCTTCCAACTCGAGTCTTGTATAGAAACCACATTTGGATCAGTAGTCTTTTTATCTCTTACAAGCATCGACGCATTCACACCCGACTTACGCAAAGCCTTCATCAAACGGTTCGCGGCGACCGCCGCCCCACCAGTTAGCTCTGAGGTATTTAATATCAATATATTCATTACTTCTCTATTATTTCCCAAACATCCCAACTTACGCCCAGCAATCCATTTCAGAAAAACAGGATCAACCTTCAAATGCCGCTATACGAATACACTAAAGCCCAAGACACTAATCAAATAAATGCTTTCGCCTATAATGTAACCAAGCAAAGAAACGATAATGGCTGCATAAATATCTATAACATTTCCTAAAGCAACTCTCCTTTCTTCGCTCTTGTCGAACACTCTCTATCCAAGCTTGCTCTCCTAAATGCAACGCACAAGTTTGGGAATTAACAGGGCCCCACAATCCACAAAACACAGATGGAGGATATATGACTATCCCGTCTTTCAGGAATTGAGGCTCGTTCGTGAAATCATCATAACGGAATCCCCAATCCTTATTGGCATAATGCGCCAAAACATCAACTACAATATCAACCCCTATTATCTTACCATCTTTCATTTGAAAGGATTTATCCTTATAATGATCCAGACATTGCTTAATCCAAAGATTACCTTTTTCCGCAGCTATCATCGCCCCATTAATGGCATACCCCATATACTTATTCTCCACATTACGCCAAGGGATCATTGCCGGGACATACTCTACAGAACTAAAAGCGGAGTGAGACAGAAAACGGTCAAATCGTCTAAAGACCATAACATCCGAATCTAAATAGATTCCACCTTCTGTATATAAAGCAAACAATCGGATGTAGTCTGCCGCAAAAGCATATTTACGGCAAGCATAAGCTTGTTCAACAAAAGGGACAACGGAGATATCGAATCGATTTCTATCCCAACAAATAATCTCATAGTTAGGCATCATCCGTTTCCAAGAGTTCACACAATCCTGTACATTCTTGGGTAAAGGATCACCACTAAGCCAGCACCAATGTATTTTTTTAGGTATCATATAGGTATAGATTTTAGTTTTTTCCACAAATCATGGATCCACGTATATTTAAGATATTTAGCCAATAGACCTCCGTTGATTCGCTCTTGAAATCGCCGGTGATTTCTCAAGATCTCCTTATCATAGCCGCAACAGGGAGAAAACAGAATAGATCGGTCTCTTTGATCCAATTCCGGCTTAGCCCACCATGCTTTCTTATCACCACAATGCTCTCCCGTTCCATCAAATCCCCAATTCTGCGTTCGGGAGATCACGGGAAAAACCGAGCACATATTATTTTGAAACATGTGGTAATACACGCGTAAATCCATCGCCTTTATCAACCCACGGGAATCCGCCCTCAAAATACCTTTTATGAAAAAGCCGATTGAGGCAAAAGCCTTATACCTACCTTGCCGTTTCAACTCAGCCTCCCGATCAAAGTAATTCAAATTCACCTTAACCCAACGATCTCGCCACGTAGCAAATCCCCAAGGAGAGTTACAGGGATAAAAATAAACAGCCTTATCATAATTCTTAGGCAGAGGGAAGGGCAAGCTAAAGCCACAAACCGCAAATATATTATTTACAGATCGATAATAGTCCAATCCCTCATTCATGTATGACAAGAAACTCTTCGATACTACAATATCATCTTCCAAGAAAATAAAGGTATCGTGCGTGAGCAATACCTCCTCTATCGCCGATTTGATCGACTCATGCGCACCTAAGTTTCTTTCCCAAAACAATAAATGAACTTCCTTAAACCCGGATATAGAGGAGGCAAACTCACGAACCTCTTGAATCCGGGCTGTGTGTTCCTGCTTACATGCGGCATCGGAGACCACATACAATTCAGACTTAATCGCCAAGTCATTAGCCAACAAAGCTCGTATATTATTTTTCAAATGATCCAACCGATCATATACCGAGACGATGATAGGAGCATAACTACCTTCCCGCATATCTACCAATTAGCAAAGTTCAACAATCCCTTACTTCTAGCTCGCAACCTTCTCACTGGTACTCCCGCATAAATGCCCCAAGAGGCCAACGATTTATTCACGAAACTCATCGCACCAACAACACTTCCTTCCTCTATAGATAGATTTGGCATCACCACACAAGAAGCGCCTACTTGTACGAACTTTCGCAGGTAAACCGTTCCACCTGTCACATGAGTCATTTCATCCGGGCACATCGGACCAATCAAATAATCGCCTCCAAAATCATCTACCGCACTATAGATCGTAGTCCTTGCCGACACTCCCGAATAATCTTCAATTGTAATTCCCATACCTCCATACAAAGCGACATAGGCGGATATATGAACATGAGAACCTATACGAATAAGACCGGATAAGATGCAGAAATCGTCAATCCGCACATGACTGCCCAGCGAGATCGTAGCGGGAGAATAGACGCTTGCCTTCCGGCTAAGCAGCACATCCTCCCCTATCGAGGCAAAACCGATCTGCTCTAATTCGGAGCGTGAATAAAAAGAGTTCATATGCGCCTCATCGCTTAATTTGATCAATCACCCGTACTACATCATCCTCTGACAAAGCATGGTGCATTGGCAAACAAATCACTTGATCGGCCATTTTATAGGCTTCCGACAAATGATCCCTTCCGGCGGAATCCAACCCCCTATAAGTAGAAAACGTACTGATCAGCGGATAAAAATAACGTCGCCCATACACTCCGGCTTCCTTCATTCTCTCATACAATGCGTCACGGCTCATTCCATATTCTTTCTCATCGATAAAAACAGGGAAATAAGAATAATTAGCTCTCACCTGTGGGCTATCTTCCAAAAAACGAATACCTTCAACCTCCCGCAAGGCTTCCCGATAACGTATCGCTACCCGCTTCCTTGCTTCTATCGCCGCATCCACATGCCTCAAAGCGATCAAGCCATAAGCCGAGCGTATCTCATCCATTTTTCCGTTGATACCCGGAGCCACCACCGTTGTCTCATTGGCAAAACCAAAGTTCTTAATATAGTCAATGCGCTTCTTCGTCTCCGCATCATGACAGACCAAAGCTCCTCCTTCGATCGTATTATAAACTTTCGTGGCATGAAAACTCAGGGTAGACATATCTCCCGCCCGCAACACAGACCTTCCGTCTTTCTCTACCCCAAACGCATGAGCGGCATCATAAATGATCTTCAAGCCATACGTATCCGCAATCTGCTGAATACGATCCATCTCACAAGGCTGTCCATATACATGCACCGGCATAATAGCCGTTGTCTTTGGAGTTATCGCCGCCTCTATCTTTTCCGGATCCATATTCCCGGTCTTTGGATCTATATCCACAAATATCGGCTTAATCCCATTCCACCAAAGCGCATGCGTAGTCGCCACAAAGCTGTAAGGAGTTGTTATCACCTCCCCCGTGATACGCATCGTCTGCAAAGCGCATATCAATGGCAATGTTCCATTCGTGAACAGACTGATATAAGGCACCTTTAAATATTCACAAAGTGCCTCCTCCAGCTCTTGATGATAGTATCCATTATTAGTCAACCACTTCCGTTTCCAAATATCCTCCAAATAAGGCGTGAACTCTTCCAACGGAGGAATCAAAGGAGAGGTTACCGTTATTATATCATTCATATCTAAAATATTTTACGAACAATTCTTTTAGTTTTAAGCAATACATCTTGCACCCAATCCCTTGGATAAGTATCATAAGGAGCGATCAAAACATTTCGATATTCCTCACTATTCAAATTTACATATTTATCTATATACGACTTTACGAAGGGGAACAAATTATATTTAAATAACAAACAGTTTCTAGCCTCCTTTAGGAATGGCAACTTTTCCTGATAAATACGTTCAGAATCATCCAATACACGCCTTAAAAGTTCGATCGAACCTTGTTCATCCTCAATATCCAAAGAGATCATCGCTTCTGCGGGAAAATAAGAATCGATATTCTTACAGCCACAATAAATCGGTACCGTATATGCCAAAATAGCATCCGCTATTTTTTCTGTCCAATAATCATATTCATACGAGTTTTCAATTTGCATTGAAAACTCGTATGGAGCTAAGGCCTTAGCTTTGTCAGCCACGGGACAAATACCCTTTCCATAAAAATCAATCCGATCCCCATAGAGCTCATGGATCTTTCCCATCCAAGCCAATCTCTTTTTATGTCCCGGCAAAAAAGTACGGCTAGACGTTATAAAGGAGATTTTCCTCGTTTTATCCGGCACTTCCATTTTCTCAAGCTGCTCATAAGTGTAAGACGAGGTCTTGGTTTGGAAGTCATATCCGAAATACCACGGTAAAGCCTGTTGATCCCGATGGTTGTCCGGATGCTTTAAATCGTGCGCAGATATCACATGGTCGAACAAATCGATAAAAGACGGAGAATAAACCTTTACGATAGGGGGTTCACCGGATATAAAGAACAATCCCCCCTTCCGGCATCTCAACGCATAAGGCTCATTGATATTTTCATATACCACAACAGCGTCCCAAAGTCTCTCCTCCTTGGAATTAAAAAAGAAACGGATTCCCTTGGAGTTCCACTCCGGAGACAATTGTTTCCTAAACAGCTCCACAATGGGAGATATTATATTGATATTTAAATTTCTTTCCATAATTCCTACCTTCTGTTATTACCTTTCAAAATTGTTCCGTTATATTTCTTGGCATGATCACCGAAAAAAGCAAAGGTAGGAAAATTCACTTAACCCGCTTTGACTTGTCTGACATTTCTAAGATATTTCACACAAACTGCAAGGAAAAACGAACGGATCTCTACATAGGACTTATATAACTGAAAATCTCACGATAACTTTTTTCGATTTCTTGACTATCAAAAGTCTTCCGAGCATACTTCAACACCATTGGCTACCGATTTCGACGGAATACAGAAATTCTTAAAAGAGACCTCTCCAATCTCCTTGCAATCATAAACAGCTATGCCCTCCTTTAAAAAAGACTTGTACAAAACCCCCGTAGGCGATAAATAAACTTTTTTGCCAAACAAGAACAACAAATAAATATTACCTAACGCAGACTGATGCTCATAATCGAATATAGCCACATCAATACTCTTTAACAACTTTGCATAAGAAATAAAATCCATCCCTTCAGACAAAACCGTCACCTTGTCTCCAAATTTATCCTTGGCATAATCTGCGACAGACCGTGCGTACTGCATATTGCCATAAGATAGAGGTAGTATGATCCGCAGGTTCTCATTTTTATAGGCCGACAATTTATCTAGATATACCTTATGGCGCAAGAATTCAAATGCGGAATGGCCTATCATGACTCTAATTATGCTATCAGACACTTGAGAAGGCAACCGTTCGAAATCCTCATTGAAATAACCTACACTATATGCGGAACGAAATATTTTTATTGAATCACCCATCTTCTGCCTCAAGAAATCCTCATCTGCCCCACAGTTAACCACAATGGCACGCAGATGGCTCAATTTTCTTTTCAAAGCCACACTCCATAAAATGCTCATTAAAGGAGAGTAAACGACATTCATGCCTAACTTTAAAAAATACACAAGTTTCTTATTGCCCTTAAGATCTCCAGATTTTACATGATTTTTCCTGTACAAATCGTGCCCCCAAACCCACCATGTCACATGGTTTAGCATTTGTCTATCAAGAAATAAACAGGCAATAGAAGAGAAAGGGAAACTATGAAAAATGACGGAATACCCTTCTTTCACATAATACGATAACATTTCTATTGATAGATCTTTCTTAAACAGCACATTCTCATATTCGAACAACTCCGGTATATCTGTTTTCGTGATCAGAACGAATAAATGATCCTCACATCTCATTCTTTTCAGGAAGTAGATAAAATTCAAGCAGAAGGGAGAATTCCCCATCGCCATTATGTGTACAAACTTATATTCCATCCTTCTTTCTCTTCAACAAAAAGTTCACACTATCCTTTAATAAAACAGAACCACACGCCCACAATATACCTATATAGACAAAAGCAAAAACAACTATTTTATAAACAAAGGTGGATATATTTCCCATTACCAACAAATTGCCGCTACTCCAAGCAATCAAGCAAGATAAAATAGAAACAGCTAAATAGGGACATATATCTCTAAAAATTTGACTCACCGTAATATTTATCAAAACACTAACGAACTTATGCCAAAGCAACAAAGTTAATAAGTTAACGCATACATAAGCAATTACCATATAATATATTCCCCAATATGAAAAAAGCAAGACCGCTATCAATTGGCAGGCCAACACGATCACGTTTCCAGTCAAATAAATAGTAGATTTTCCAAAAGCGATTAAAACGTTCGTATAGAGATAAGACATGAACCCAAAAGCGCCCCATATACAAAACAATTGCAAGAAAGGCACACTGGGCAACCACTTCTCACCAACAGCTAAAACGATAAACTCCTTAGCCACAAATGCCAATCCTAGCAATAACGGAAAGGACAAGAAAGCTCCAAAGCGAAACATTTTCCTCAAGACATGAACCGCTCTTTCCGGCTCATCCCGAACCTGAGAGAAAACAGGCTGAGCCACGTTCGTGATCATTCCAAGAATTTGGCTATATCCCATCCCCATCCATTTGTTACCTTGAGTATAATAACCCACTTGCCTCTCATTATAAAATTTGCCTAATATGACAGAAAAGATATTATTACCCACTTGAGTTGTTATATTAACCAATATTAACTTCGAACTAAAAGTTATCATTTCCCGCAAAGGAATAATAGAAAACGACCATGTGGGCTTCCATGGTGAATAAAAAAATTTCAACAACGCACCTACTCCTATATAAGTGGTAGTCTGAACAGCTAAGCCATAATACGCAAATCCATTCAATGCCAACGCTATTCCTATGGTACCAGAACTCAACAAGGATATAATATCAATTTTAGCACGTTCTTTTACCATCAGGTTCTTAAACAAGAAAGCATTTGGAGCAATGCCAATACCCCCTAACAAAAAGCCAAGAAAAAGAATTCGCGACAATAACACCAATTCCGGCTTACCATAAAAGTCAGCGATTAAAGGGGCTAAAAGAAAAAGAAGACAATAGAAAACAAGACCAGTCAATGAACTAAACCAAAACACCGCATTATAATCTTCATGCCTTACCTCTCGTCGATTTGTAAGCGCTGCCGTAAAGCCACTCTCTTGAATAGTAGAAGCGATCGCGCTAAATATCGCCAACATACCAACCATTCCATAGTCTGCCGCATTCAATATACGAGCAAGGACAAGCCCAAACAGCAAATTCAACAACTGTTGTACCCCATTGCTCACTCCTCCCCAAAAGAGGCCTTTCGCTGTCTTATCTTTTAATGATTCGTCCTTCATGTCATTTGATATAGTTTTCCCAAAACGTGTCATATTCAAATAAAGTCCACGCATGGCAACCGAACGGCAATTTTCTCCCGTTCATTTCATACAAATAAGCAGGGTGAGACTCAAAGGAAAAATCTATCGCCTCTTCAGGAAGCGGTATTTTAAACGCCTGTTTATTTTTATATTTCAAAGCAGCATAAATCAAGTCTTCATTCACATGATTATTCTCAGCAAAAAATTCTAAAGTGTTTTGGCCAAACAACAAGCCCTTCAACACATATACTATTCTATGAATCAAGCCTCTGTTCCAATAACAACAAATCAGTCCTTTGAAAGAAAATAATTTTTCATGAGGCGAAATATTTAAGAATGATTTGATTCGCCTTAAAGAAAAACCGCCATTACCACAAACTCCGCAAAAAGATCCATCCGCGTTCAGCCATGGAGCACCCACATAATCATACCCTTTCGAACACCATAAGTTTAGCCGATCTTCAAAGACAAACGCATCCAATTGATAAACAAGCATATATTCGTATTGGGAGAAATGCGCATAGAACGTAGAAGACAGCATGAGCTTGTTATAAGAAGCGACACTAATAAAAGAGCAATCGTCGAAATGCTCGATTAAACAATCAACTCCAAACTCTTCAAACACACATTTATAGGCCCCCAAATCAAGGGAACTAGGACAAACCAAAGCAATATCATGTTGTTTCAACACACGAAGGCACTGTCTTAAAGAGATCCCCTCATGCTTACTCAACTCCTTTTTATATATGGGTATAACGACAACTGCCGCTGTCTTATCTTTTAGTGATTGTTCTGCCATTTGATATTTACGATAAATTAGGTTATGGATGCGTCCAACTTAATTTCACGCCATTGGAAGATAACCATTCAGAAATGGACATATGATCAATTTCTAAGCAATCGCAAATAACAGGTAACTTTTTGAAAAGTTTCCCGTCATTGCTCTGGGGAGTATCAATAATTCCAATCATAAATATTTATCTATTTTATTTTGAGGAATTTTCAAGTGTTCACAGAAAGATGCTTCAGAAACCAAGCCATTGTAATAAGCATATTGCATGGTTTCTAAATACAACGGCGATATAATCGGCCTAGGAACACTCGCCCTCGATTGGTTTTGTTTCAGTTCTTCTTTTTTCAATTTATATAATTCATTCACGGCCTCTCCGGCTATCAGATAGAACGCAAAGTCATTACACCAACGTTCAACCTTATTGGTGATACGACCATGTTCAACCTTTGACATATCCAACGCTTCAACATCCTCTATCCCCAATAAATAGTGTCCAATCTCATGCGCAAGGGTAAATATCTCGCGTTTATAAGATTTCTGGCGTTTAAGCACAATTACATTGGGCTCAATATAAAAACCGTCAATTGTCGCTTTTTCACGTTTGTTCCAAGTTTCTACAAACTCAAAAACATACACATTCAAATCTGCCAAATTTAGAATGATCGCTTGTAGGTACTTTTTATGCTCGGTGATATTCTTTTCAGGCAAAAGGCGATCTCTAACCTTATCCGCAATTACTTTAGGATTTTCATGTATAGTTGCCGTATTCTTTAAGGGATATTCAACATTTGATGTATCAGTTAGCACCCGATATCCATCCAACAAACTTTTCAAGGATTCAAAAGAATCAACTATGCGCTTGTCTTCAATCGTCAGTTCGGATTGAAACTTCTTCTTTCTAAAGAGAACTTTTGCTTCTTGACTGGTGTCTATTGGAGAGAAATCAAGATAGAATGACAATCCTTTTTTAAAAATGCCATCTATTCTTTTCAGCAGCGATACTTTTATTTTATCGCCACTAATGTCCTCTAATGTAAAAGCTCTCTTTCTTCCCTCGTTCAAATAAGACAATAGCTGTTCTTTACTCACACCATACAGCATAAGTAGATAATCCAGTCTTTCTATGTTGAACTCAGTTATCATCATCAAGTATCGTTGAAGTCTTTATAACCTTGCGAAGTTAGCTATTTTTCTTGATATTCACAAAATGAATGCATTTACATTGTTCATTAAAGCTATGATTTTACATTTTTAAAGCTATACTTTTCATTCTGTCTCATACTCTTTCATTTACCCATCCATTTTAGTCTGGCCGGAAATCATGGATCCTAAGATAAATTCCGTACAATAAGTCTGTCAAAAAGCCGCATGCATAAGACATTAAAAATCAGCACTCCAAAAAGACTATGATCTTTTCCACAAAACACGCACGTGTTTTTTCAAAAAGTCGTACGTGTTTTGGATGAAAGTCGTACGTGTTTTCCCAAACCCACTGACTGAGAACAAGAACCCATATAGAAAATCAACAAGAAGCCTCACTTAAACGAAGCGGTAAATGAAAGAACCGTAATTCTGTCCAAAGTGTCTGTCCATGCAAACGCAGTAGTACTTCAAGCGCCAATGAATATATACTGCGTTGCCACTTGCAGTATATATCCATATAAAGAAGAAATAGTACTGGCTTTTTCCCGCCTTACGCATGCCCTTACCCCTTCAACGCATAAATCCGCAATCAATAACGGCAAATCACCCCTGTTTTATTTTATATACAAAATAAAAATAGCTATATTTGTATTATATACAAAACAATACTCGCATGGAGAAAGAACTTATAAAATCGCTCATAATTGAATATCAAGACTTTGCATTAAATCAAGATTTCATCACACGTCCATTTAGCTTGGAAGACAAAGCAAACTATGTTTTCGTGGGATTACGACGTTCCGGAAAATCTTACCTCATGTACCAGCAAATCCATCATTTGATTCAAGAGGGACATTCCATCGAGGAGATTTGTTATATCAACTTCGAGGACGATCGACTCGTCGGACTCCAGTTAAATGACCTAGAGCAAATCAAACGGGCCTATGAAGAGATGTTCACTTATAAACCGATCTTTTTCCTCGACGAGATACAATTGATACCCTCGTGGGAGAAATTCACGCGCAGACTCGTCGATACCGGTTATCAAGTTTATGTAACAGGAAGCAACGCCCAGATGTTGAGTAGCGAGATCGCGACAACTCTTGGAGGACGCTTTTTAATACAGGAAGTCTATCCTTATTCTTTTTCTGAATATCTTCAAGCCCAACAAATATCACTAGAGAAAAATTGGCAGTTCAAGCCTTCCGTTCGTAGTCAAGTAGCCCGTTCTTTCAATGATTATTTCCATCAAGGCGCTTTACCGGAATTATTGCTTTTCAAGGATAAACGAAGTTGGCTAAGAAGTTTGTATCAAAAAATCTTCTTCGGAGACTTGATCGCCCGTTATGAGATAAGGAATGTAAACGCGATGCGGCTACTTATCAAGAAACTCGCGGAAAGCGTCAAACAACCGTCATCCTACACCCGGCTAGCCAATATCATATCTACAGCAGGTGCTAAAGTCGGAACTCAGACTATCATTGATTATATAAACTATACGGAAGAGAGTTGGCTAATATTCAGTATCAACAATTTCGCATCCAGATTTGCGGAAAAAGAATCCAACAAAAAGTATTATTTCTTGGACAACGGTATATTAAGCCTGTTCCTCTTTGATCCGGAGACCTCTTTGTTGGAGAACCAAGTCGCCATACAACTAAAGAAGATCTATGGGGAACAACTCTATTTTTACAATCAAAATATCGAGATCGACTTTCTGATCCCCGACGAAGGGTTAGCGATACAAGTATCCTATAGCTTACAGGACCCGGAAACCGAAAAAAGAGAAATCGGGGCACTCTTGAAAGCTGATGCGTTCCTACATCTTAAACGTATGATGATTATCACCCGAGACGAGAAACGAACCATCCAAGTCCAAGAGAGAACGATCGAGGTAGTCCCTATCTGGGAATGGATTCTCACGCCTTCCCCGCATAAATCCTCCGTATAATATCCACCACCTTCATACCTTCCAAGACGTTGGTCGTTATGATCTCGCCGGGGGCGCCGGAAAGGACATTGACTACGTTACGGATCACGAAGTTGTGGTTTTGGGCGGAGCCTTTGTAAGGGCCATAATCATTGCCGGGGTTGGTAGGGGCCAATTCCGGCATCTCATAATCCTTGATATGGCAATATTCTACCTCATTCATATATTGACCGCCGATTTTCACGCTGCCATTCTCGGCCACGATCAGCATGCTGCTTTCCAGATTCTTGTCCCATACCGCCGTAGAGTAGCTCAAACTGCCCATTCCACCGTTCACGAAATTAAAATTCACGAAACCGGAATCCTCAAAGGCGGTCAGTTTCTCGTGGTTGAAGTCGGCGAAACGGGTCTGGATATTACAGATATCCCCGAATAACCAGTACATAATGTCGATGAAATGGGAGAATTGGGTGAATAAGGTACCACCATCCAAGGCAGCGTCGCCATGCCATCCTCCGGGTTTGTAGTAGCGTTCGTCACGGTTCCAGTAGCAATTCAGCTGCACCATATAAATCTGGCCTAATTTTCCGGACTCAACCATCTCCTTGATCCAGACCGAAGGCGGGGAATATCGGTTTTGCATCACGCAAAATACCTGCTTGCGGAATCTCAACGAGGTATAAACCACTTTCTCGGCATCCGCCAAGGTCAAGGCCATAGGCTTTTCTATGACCACATGATGTCCGCTTTTTATCGCTTGGATCGCCATCTCGGCATGTAAACCATTAGGCGTACAAATATTCACCACATCTATATCCAATCCCAAACGGAATAGCTCATCTATATTCCGGGCGAAAGGGACCGTGTAAGCCTCGATCCCCAGCTCCTCTTTCGGACGGATATCACATAAAGCGACCAACTCCGCCCCTTCATCCCGGGTAATCATCTCGGCATGACGCTTACCTATATGACCACAGCCGATCACGGCGAAACGTATCTTCTTATTCATAAAACACTCTTTATAGATTCTATAATATAAGTCTGCTCCTCTTCTGTCATCTCCGTATGAATCGGCAAGGATAATACGGATCGGCTCAAGTGAGAAGCGACATTCAAATCCCCGGAAATCCGGCATCGCCCCCTCATCACCTCTTGCTCCTGCAAAGGCAATGGATAATAAATCATAGAAGGAATGCCTCGTTCTTTTAACGCCGCTTGTACCTGATCCCTCTTATCTGCAGCTAACTGTACCGTATATTGATGATAAACATGCGATGAAAAGGCTGATTTTAGCGGTTTGCGTACAGCATCCAATCCGGAAAAGGCAACATCGTATCTAGCGGCCACTTTACAACGAGCGGCGGCAAATTCATCCAAATACCGAAGCTTAACATCTAAGATTGCGGCCTGCAAGGTATCCAAACGGGAGTTGCAGCCCACCAGAGAATGATGATATTTCACCTTTTGCCCATGATTGGCGATCATTCGCAGGCGTTCGGCCAATCGTGCGTCGGAAGTAAACATCGCCCCACCATCTCCATAACAAGCCAGCGGTTTCGAAGGGAAGAAAGAGGTCGTACCTATAGAGGCGATCGTACCGGCTTTCTTTACCGTTCCATCCGAAAAGGTATAATTAGCACCGATGGATTGGGCATTATCCTCGATCACATATAGATTATGGCGGCCGGCGATACGCAAGATCGGTTCCATATCACAACACTGCCCGAAAAGATGAACCGCGATAATAGCTCTCGTCTTTTCAGACAAGGCATCTTCTATCTTTTCCGGATCTATATTGAATGTACCGGGATCTACATCCACTAATACCGGCACTAGGCCCAACGCTAAAGCGACCTCAGCCGCAGCGATATACGTAAAAGCAGGAACGATCACCTCATCGCCCGGGTGTAAGTCGAATGCCATCAAGGAGATTTGCAAGGCATCCGTACCGTTGCCGCACGGGATCACATAAGGAACACCTAAATAATCTGATAAATGGTTACAAAATCCCTTCACCTGAGGGCCATTGATAAAAGCGCAAGCATTTATCACCGTTTGCATGGCGAGATCGATCTCGCTACGCAAACGTTCATACTGCTTCCGCAGGTCTACCATCTGTATCTGTTTCTCAAGCATCCGGGAGGTATTATTTCACCTCACTACCCGGTTTCACCTCTTTCTCCGGAGTGATAACGGCCAGCTTTCCATCGAAATTCTCGGCGGAGAGAATCATGCCCTCAGAAACAATACCTTTCAGCTTACGGGGAGCTAAATTAGCGATGAAGCAAACTTGCTTGCCCACCAATTCCTCCGGCTTATAATGTTGGGCGATACCCGACACGATCGTGCGTTTCTCCAGGCCATCGTCGATACGGAACTGAAGCAGCTTATCCGCTTTCGGAACCTTCGTGCATTCCAGAACCGTACCCACACGGATATCCAGTTTCATGAAATCATCGAACTCAATATTCTCACGGATCGGTTTCGCCTTATAATTCGCTTCCTCATTCGCTTTCTTCGTATCCAATAATTTCTGTACTTGGGCCTCGATCACGCTATCCTCTATCTTCTCGAACAACAACTCTGCCTTGCCCAATGGATGACCGGCCTCCAATAGATCCGTAGCACCTAGGCGATTCCATCCCAACGGCTCTACATTCAGCATCTTGTTCAGTTTCTCCATGCTAAACGGCAAGAACGGTTCGAAAGCGATCGCCAGATTAGCCGTAATCTGCAAAGCGATGTTCATGATCGTAGCGACACGAGGCATATCCGTCTTCGCCAACTTCCAAGGCTCCATATCAGCGAGATACTTATTTCCGATACGGGCTAGGTTCATCGCCTCTTTCTGAGCGTCACGGAAGTGGTAGGTATCCAACAGGCGTTCCACGTTCTCTTTCACATCCGCGAAATCCTTCAAGGTCTGACGATCATAATCCGTCAACTCGCCAGCCGCCGGCACCTTACCCTCGAAATACTTATCCGTAAGGACTAACGCACGGTTCACGAAGTTCCCTAAGATAGCGACCAACTCGTTATTATTACGAGCCTGAAAATCTTTCCATGTGAAATCATTATCCTTTGTCTCCGGTGCGTTGGCCGTCAAGACATAGCGCAACACGTCTTGCTTGCCCGGCATATCCACCAGATACTCGTTCAACCAAACCGCCCAGTTGCGGGAAGTAGAGATCTTGTCGCCCTCCAAGTTCAAGAACTCGTTAGCGGGGACATTCTCCGGCAAGTTATAAGAACCTTCCGCTTTCAGCATGGAAGGGAACACGATACAATGGAACACGATATTATCTTTACCGATGAAATGGACCATTTTAGTCTCCGGATCCTTCCACCAAGTCTCCCAGCTATCCGGCAACAACTCCTTCGTATTAGAGATATAACCAATCGGAGCGTCGAACCATACATACAGCACCTTTCCTTCCGCCCCTTCCACGGGAACAGGGATACCCCAATCCAAATCGCGACTCACCGCACGGGGTTGCAGACCCATATCCAGCCAGCTCTTACACTGCCCGTAGACGTTCGGCTTCCATTCCTTATGTCCCTCTAATATCCATTCACGCAAGAACGGCTCCCACTTATCCAAAGGCAGATACCAATGCTTTGTCTCACGCATCACCGGCTTGCTGCCACTGATAGCGGATTTCGGATCCTTCAAATCCGTCGGGCTAAGGGAAGTACCGCAAGCCTCGCACTGATCGCCATACGCCTTCTCGTTTCCACAATGCGGACAAGTACCCGTGATATAACGGTCGGCCAAGAATTGCTTCGCCTCCTCATCGTAGTATTGCTCGCTTGTTTTCTCGATGAATTCGCCTTTATCATACAATGTACGGAAAAAATCCGAGGCCATCTGATGATGCGTAGCGGAAGTAGTACGAGAATAGATATCAAACGTGATACCGAACTCCTCGAACGATTTCTTGATAATACCGTGGTAACGATCCACCACATCCTGCGGTGTGATCCCCTCTTTCTTCGCTCTCAACGTGATGGGTACCCCATGTTCGTCCGAACCACCAATCATCAACACTTCCTCTCCCTTCAAACGAAGGTAACGGGCATAAATATCAGCAGGCACATACACCCCGGCCAAATGGCCGATATGTACCGGTCCGTTCGCATACGGCAACGCCGTAGTAATCAGCGTTCTCTTAAAATGTTTTTCCATACCTTGTGTTCTCTTTTTGAGGGGCAAAGGTACGGAATAATTTGGTTTATTGAAAAAGAATGGTTTTCTTTGCGATAAGTATAAACATCAAAATCTATTGACTTATGAAAAAAGAGTTAGGAAAGTTCTTACTTGATGTAGCTAAACTCATCATCGCCGGTGTCATTTTAGCTACCATCATGAACGATGTGACAAGCAGATGGATCATCTATACATTAGGTTGTGTGTCTGTTTTTACACTAATAAGTATCGGATTATATTTAATTGAAAAAGGCAAGGAGGAATTAATATGATAACACCCGCAGTCGCAACATTCGGCACGTTTGCCCTTATAGGTATAATAGGTTGCATACTCATCAGTACAAAAAAAGGAAGAGATTGGATTGATAGGGTATTGAAATAATAGCAAAGTATATGAAGAGGACGGGATTTGCACCTAAGATACTTGCCCGACACACCTAGTTTCATTGAGCGATACAGTTAAGATACTTTTCAATCCAAAAAGGGAAGAAAAGTAACTGGATATGGTAACCCTCCCCCCCTTGTTTATAGCTTGTGAAGTGAATAACTAGCGGCTACCCCTAGTGGTAAGCTAACGGCTTGGGAAGCCGTTAGTTGTTCACTTCACAAGCCGTTAGCGAAGGATATATCAATGCTTATAAAAACATGTACTCCAATCATTTACGAAAATCAAATCCCTGTATAAGGAACAAATCTTCACTCTCACTTTTACTTAAATCCAAACCTATACACCAGCGCCAACCGGAAATTAAGCATGAAATGGGTCGCTGAGAAATTCTCCGTAGTCTCGCTCACTTGTGTTTCATAATCCCGAGTATAGGTGGAAGCGTCAAATATCATCCGCGAACCAAAACCAAGCCCCGCCTCAAAAGCGAAGTTTCCGGAGATAGGTTGCAAATAATTCAGCATCGCCCCGATACCGAAGAACTGCCCGGTCTCTCCATGGCCTAGCGGATCATTATCACGAACGTTGAAGTTGCCGTATTTCAACTGCAAACCCACATTGAATCCCCTATAAGTACCATCATCGTTAAACCATAGGCGAGGCTCCAAAGATAACGCCGACACTCCCCATAAATTATTAGGATTCCCTTTATAGCCAAACCTCGAATACGTACCCCCTAGAATGACAGACCCCCAACCACCGAACATATACTCCAATTCCAAGTTTGGCATGATCGATCCTGTCTTCAGTTCCGCCCCATTCTTTCCAACACTCAAACCCGGAGGAACCGTCATCCAAGGCAGTACATTCGTCCTAACAGTCAAATTTGTCATTTGGAAAGTAGGATAAACTTTCTCCATCGTCACGACACGAGTCTCCTCCTGTCGGGGCTGATATGCGGTAGACTGCCGTTCCGGAGCTTGAGACTCAGAGGTTACAGCTACCGTTGCCTGCCGAGTAATCTCAGGTTCCGTCCGAGCCGGTTGAGAGACTACCGGCGTTTGCCTCACCTTCTCCTGCGCAGGAGGAGCCACCGGAACCATTGCCCCTTCCTCATAAGGAAGATCGGCCTTATTGCTGATCACGACATAAGCGAACACCTCATCATCCACGCAAAGATCCGGATCATTGAGCACGTAAATATAAGGGACCTCCGTATATCGTTTTAGGCTTGCCGAGATAGCAGGTATAGACTGATCCGTGGAATAAAAGATCTGCTTATTGGCAAACTCCGGCATAGCGAAATAAAGCAGATACACATGCACGCTATTCCCCCACTCCCCACTACGATCTACATAGAAGGAGATTTGTTTATTATCAAACTCGTATTTGTTTTTCAGATATTTCCTCACGGTATTCCCCCGCCACATGGCAGTGTTGACAGCGGTTTTGGATACCGCTCCTGTCTCAGTATAGATATGCGAGACGATCAGCACATGAAACTCCCCATCCATCAAAGGATTCATCACCGGCCAGATTTTCCGGTTCAAGCGCTCCATCTCAATGGAGTTATTACCGTATGTAGCTTGAATATCAGCCTCTCCGGGTATAAAGGAGAACAAGAATGAATCGCCCTTGGATTTCTCATTCTCCGACTGCCCATGAGCCATAAAGATTGAGAGAAAAGAAAAAGAAAAACAAAATAGAATAATCAATGAATGTCTCATGTCTTGTCCTTTACGTTAGAGATTAATAATTTCCCATGTCTTACAAACCTTCCCGGCCGCTATATACACCACATACGATCGCATGCGATAAGCGGGGAATTGCCGGTTGATATCAGCGGCATATCTTCTCACCTGATCGGCATCCTCGGAACGAACAACCTCCAAGGCCTCTATCATGGCAGCGTCTTTCGCCTTGAAATACTTGAACTCCACCACCCGGCAATCATTGTGGAAGGCGGTGCCCGGTATGCCCGTCAACACCAGATCCGCACGGCCGCTTGGCAAGTTCTGCTCCACGGCAAAGGTATAGCAATTGCTCAAGTAACGACTCAGCACCTCAAAGAAAGAGCAACGGATAAAGTTCTCGTTGATCTTGTCGAATACTTGCGCCGGGAACTGACCGAGGTACTCCTTGAAATAATTTTCCACCAGCGGCTCCAGCTTCCGATGATCCATAAAAGACTCATAAGCTGGCACAAACCGGCGAGCATCGTCACTTATGCGGTTCAACTCGTTGTAATAATTCATGTAAATACTATGCGCTGTCAAATTAGGCAACACCATCTTGAATTGGTTTTTCAACGTTGTCATGCCCAAGTAATATAAACTGACAGGATAAAACTCCGGATCGAAGAACTTCTGCTTGTTGAACTTACTCCTCAGATCCGGTTGGGAATAGATCAACTCCCCATCGATCACCAAGGCATCCAGCATCTCCTTGGCATTCTCCAAGGTGAGGGTAAGGCGACGAATCCACTTTACGTCCGTACGAAGATTCTCGTCCACCATCTCATCAGGAATCGTACCGTTCACAGCGAACTTCTTGAAAAAATAGGTCAATATGGTAGAGTTAAACAGAGGACGGGCGTTAGGAAGAAAACGATAACCATCATAGTTGTTCACGATAAGTGTCCAAAGCTCGTCGAAACGATCCTCATTATTACCGTATTTACGGATAACATACCGCAGATATTCAGAGGCCTCCTCATGAGTGAAGCCCAGCATCTCCGTAAAGGTCGGTTCCAGCGTCAATATCTCGGCGATATTATAGCCGCTCGTCAAGTCATCCATCGTAACAGGCAGCACACCCGTACAAAAACAAGTACGAATACTTCCCTCGCCGATACCGGCCTTGATAGCCTTGAAGAAAGTACGCAAGAAACTCTCGCCAGTGGTGACAGACTCGTAAAGCGGATCCTTATAGGCCGTGAGTAATTGGTTAGTGAAATTATCGTACTCATCAATAAGGATATAAACCTTGGGCAAATCGTGCGCCCGAGCATAAGCCAATGCCTCCTCCAGCATCTGCGTGGCGTTGCCCTTGGTAGAGAACTTGAAGTCTCCAAAGAGATCCCGGTTATGCTCCACCATAATCTCCACGGGAGAACAGTTCAATATATTAAAGTTACGCTCCAACCCCTCCATCGTCTCATCCAGCACCATCTTCGAGAAGTCATAGCGGATAATCATGTATTGGTTATGCTCCGGCGTAGGATTAGTACCGACCCACGTTCCCCCGAAAAGCTCCTCAAAGCGATGAGACTTACTCCGATCGTAGAAATGGGCGAGCATAGAGACCAAAAGGCTTTTCCCGAAACGCCTCGGACGCAAGAATACCGGTGCGTTATAACGTTCCAGATAAGGAATAAAACGTGTCTTGTCCACATAATAAAAACCTCGCTTGCGCAAATCAGCGAAGTCGGCCACGGCATAGGGGATGGTAATATTGGGTATCATACGGCTCTATTTTTCTTTATCTTCCACGTTATACAATAGCACAAAGTTACTACAAAAAAGCGAATATCTATGATATCTGAATACAATTGGCACATTGAGAAGATGACACATCTTACACCGATAATATGTATCATGTTATCCATGTAAGATGTGTTATGTCGCAGGTGTAAGATGATACATCCTTCGCAGACTCGCTACAATCACTCGTAAGGATTGACCTCGACCGGTATCTCGACAATCTCTACCGTTCCGTTTACGTTGATGGTCAACTTCAATGTTCCTTGCGTGTTCGCAAGGCCGTATTTTACGTTGTAGTTCTTGGCGGCGGCGGTGGTGGAAGTCGTTTCCGATTCCCGTATCTGCGACGAGGTGTCGAATGTCTTGCTCTCGTCCGCGATCAGCTTGCCTTCTATATGGATAAACACATTCGAGAGGCCGGGTTTCACGAACAAGGTCTTGCCGGCTTCCAAGGTATTCGCAGAAGATAGCAGGGAATATTTCTGGCTTTCGTCCGTAGGCAGGGAGCTTGCAGAGCCGGTGTACACATAAAGTTCGGTGATCGTAGCCATCTTCTGCAACTCGGCGAACGTTCCCGGATCGATCGTGATGATCGAGTTAGTGAGCGTGGCGGTGATAGAGGCCTTTGCAGCCGCGGCATTGGGAGTGACGGTTACGGTTTCCGTTGTCTTCCCCGCAAGCATGGGGCTGTCGAACTGCAAATCGCCGGTCATTTGGCTGTACGTAGCCGATAGTTCCGTATAGGTACCGGCGGGAACGGCCCTTGTGACCCCATTGGCAAAATCAGAGGATTTGCCTAAAGTAATAGAGCTGCCCTCTTTTGTGCCGGTGATCACCAAATTGTTTTTAACTTCGTCACTGATCGTGACGTTTGATGTAGCTTTCGTGGTTACACTGACGGAGGCATCCGCCTCTAAGGAGAGGGCCAGATGGCCGGTCTCGGCGATCGCCTCATGATCCTCTAGGATGTTGCTACAAGAGGAAAGGAATAGTGCAAAGACCATTATGGCCAGTAAGAATGTTTGTTTCATTTTTTCAATCAGCATTATAATCTAATTTAAAAGAATAAACGTATGTAAGAGGGCCTGTTGCCGCATAAGCATAACAAATAAACCATCTATTTAAATTTGAAGTCATTGTCGCTATACGAAAATCGTTAAAAGTCTGTTGAGACTTTAAATTCTGATCTACTATTTTAACGTTTTCAGTAAGATATATTTGTAGATTTGCAGACATAAAATGCTTATTTCGAACAATATTCGTTGACATCTTTACTCTTATATCACTAGGAATATGAAAAGCCGGAGAACTTATTTTCGGATATTTTGCAGCTGAATAATTCATTTCAACATTATCACTATTCCATGTAATTCGACCATCAACTGCCGTCCACTCTCCTTCCTTCGGCGGCTCCGCCCGATACGGCAACCCCGTCACATGGCAATCGACCGACTCAGAATCTTTCTTTATCCCATCAAAACTAACCGTCGCTGTCAACGCATGCTTTTGCCACGCAAGAGAGGTTAAACTTGTTACCTCACCATAGGCCAACTCTCCAGATTCTTTTCCCGCATCCGTTTTATAAACGCATTTCAACAACCCCGCATAATTCGGATTCTTCAATATCCCCTCAGCTATACTTGCCGTAGCTACGATATCAACAATGCTTGATCCATCCATCGCATTCGCGGCGGCTACATCCTTTTCTTCCGCATAGACCGAATAACTCGTGCGACCGGAAACACGCACGGAGAAGGTCGGTTCTACAACCGTGATATCAACCGGAGAAAGTTCAAGCTCCTCGCCTGTTCGCAGTCTAATAGAGGTAGACAACTTACATCCCTTCGGGACATACGGCCATCCCTCCACCACAGTCATGGCACCCGTAAGATTATTGCCGGAATAAGTCCGGATAGGCGTGTCATTGTATAAAGCGCTGATTGTCCAAGTATCTACCAACTCAATAGGAACCCCTTCCGCTACACAGCCCAACGTTATCCTAGAACCCGTCAGCAGACCTTCTTCATACGTTGGTGTAGCAAGTGCTTGCATCTGTATGTTCGAGAAAATAGACAAATCCGGATCACATTGAACGATATATTGCTTACAAGCCTCCGCTTGATCAATCAAGTCCCATCCCTTCGGGGTCGCCGGCTTGTCCAATAGATTCGTACCTTCGAACAGAGCTTTCACCGTCTGCCCGGAACGAACAAACAAGGTTCCCTCCGAAACCTCATGGGTAGCTAAAACATCGGAGGCTTCTCCCACCTCTACCGTCAGTTGCCAAGTCTTATAATGCTTTCTCAGATTTTCACTCACCGCAGCCACCAACATCGTATTCGCCAAGGAAGTCTCAATGGATTCCTCCAAGCTATCTCCCGGCACGATACGCACCTCCTTGGAACCATAAAAATAAGGACTCTCTTGGATCAGTTCATTCGTTCCCGCATATACCTCCAGAGTATAAATGCTCGTAGGCAACTCCAAGTTCTGCCCCTCTATATCTGAAAAGTGTTTCGGATACCCTTCATACGAAGTACCCCCTTGCTTAATATCAATCATGAAATCCGTTTTTGCGGGAATATACGTATCGGGCAACGTAAGCGTTCCCGCCTTCGTCTCCACCTCCGCGGAAACAGCGGCCGAGATATCCCCCAGCGTAAGCCGGAGATACCCTGTGCCCTCCCCCTTCGGGGCAGAAAGCTCCTCGCCCACGCAAGCGGTGAGTGCCGCCAGCAGGACGAAGAAAGATAAATATATGTACAAGTGAATATGTCTCATTGCTTTCATCCTATCGTTTGTTTTCCTTATTGTTAGTCGTAAATCAATTCACATTCATCCAGCCAAAGCTTGCTACCCTCGCCGCCCGTGAAGTAATCGCCATACTTGCTAGCAGAAGCGACTACCACGATGTATTTAGGCGTACGGTTCGTGTAGCGGTAATCCAGCACGATATCCGCTTGCGTCCACGAGGAGACAGGCTCGCCCTTCGTCAGCTCGCCGTAAGCGATCACCTTCGGATCCGAAGGGTCAAAGAGCTGACGTTCGGAAGGCCGGGTACGGATCTCCAGCGGAGCGTCCCAGTCAGTCAAGGCGATATAGACCTGACACGAGTCCGGGCGACCTACCAAATATTTGAAATCATCGTCGCCCGACTTGTTGATCGGAACGCAATTGTATTTATAATGGATCCGCAACTTCGAGGGGAAGCTCGTGAAGGGACGGCCGAATTGCAACACACCGTTCGTCCCGTCTGTCCGCACGTAAGTACCCGTAAAGATGTTACCGGCAGCAAACTTCAAGACGATATATTTCGACTCCAGCGAAGCCGCTTGCCCACTTCCCGTGCTCGTCTCGGTAGTAGGCGTGGAGTTACTGTTACCCACGGTGGTAGCCCCTTTGTTTCCCGTATCCCAGAAGGAGGTTCCTCCCTCTGCCCAAGGTTGCCAAAGCGTATTCTTGCCTACGGCCACGGAACTCCAGTCATCAAATCCACCGTTTGTCAAGGGCACCGCCTCCACCGTGGTAAAAGATTGCTCCTCTCCCGCTGTTCCATCTACCAATACCCGGTATTGGTAGGCAGTGGCTGCCTTAAGCCCTGTCAGCGAGGCCGTAAAAGAGGTACCGGATACCTTCACCGCCGAAGCTGCCAACGTGCTCCAAGCCGCATCAGCCTGTCGCTTATACTCCACGACCGGTGTCTTCCCGCTCTGGATCTTTCCGGAAAGCGTAGCACGGGTTACCATCGCAAAAGCTTCCGCACCACTTGCGTTACTCTCCTTATGATACACGAAGACATTCCATTTCGACATCGTCTCCTCCCAGTTATACCCCACATAGAACTGCCGGGGACCTTTCGAATAATCTTTCTCCGCCGGATCGGTAGGATCCGGTTCCACACGCCCGAACTCCCCACCAAGCATCATGCTGTTCACTTGCAGGTCGCTTAACGATTGATCCGGAGAGACATAGATAATCACGTTACGGTTCACCGGATCGATCACGGCATCCGCCACTTGTCCCGTCACGTCCACTTCTCGTTTGATCAATTGCGTCGCCGACACCTTCCAGACATATTCCTGATACGTTTTCACCGTAAAGGAAACCGGCTTGGTAAAATCCACCCGCGTATTCGCATCGGAAGAGATACTGTCCAAAGAGGCGAAACCCGCTGTCGGGAAACGGAGTATATCCACACACGCAGCCGAATCGGCCATCAAGGTAGCTCCCTCTGTCACTTTCAAGGATTTGATCTTCAAACGGGAGAGATCCACCGAGTCGTTCACGAATAGGGTCACCGTGCGGGCCTTCGTATCGATCGTAGCCTCCACGCTCTGTCCCTCCTCAGCAGCACGCTGTCCCTCCACCGTCATCGAAAGGATGGCTCCCTCCTGCAACGGATAAGGGATGTCATCCTCGATCACGCATGCGGTCAGCGACAACAGGCATATTATATAACAGATTATATTTCGATTCCTCATCTTCATTCCTTACAGATAAAACGTCATACCAATATTGATCGAGAAGAGATTGATCTTGAAATTTCCGGAAGAAACTCGCTGTCGTCCCTCCTCTACCTGGTTTGTTTCTTGGTCGATCCACTTGAAGTCAAAGCCCATCACGCCGACCGACACCTCCACCGCTGACCAGTCCGTGATAAACGCCGTCATACCCGGGGCGAAACCAATCTGCATGTTCTGTACAGTCTGATACGAGCCATCATACTCCGCACCGGAACCGGTAGAGTTTTTTCCCGTACCATACCCATACGTCAAGCGAGCCTCGTTGAAAAGACCGAAGATCTTGCTCTTACCGATCGGCATATACGTCCGGATAAAGCAAGAGGCCTCATATTTATGCTCCAGATAATACAAATTCTTCAAGCTAATATTGAAATCCTCACCCAAGTTTAAGTCGAAATTACCCAGATCCAAGTAATTCCGCTTATAGGCGAAGCGTGCGCCCATAGAGATATTATCGCGAAAGAAATAACCGAAATAAGGGCTTACGCTAAAGTCGTATCCCTTCCCCTCGATATCCTTGAGGACGAGGAAATTCAAGTTACTCTCGTTATGCTCCGAATAAGATACCGTACCACCAGCCATCCAGGTGCCTTTAGGGATAAAGACTGTCTTCTGTATCTCGCGGTCGATACGTTGCATACGCCGTTGAGCCTGTGCCTCACCGACACCACCCAACAACAAAAAAAACACACCCAATAGGGGAACTATCAAAGTCTTATACATTATTCACCTTCTATTTAAATTCAAATATCTCCGGACGAACCTCGCCGGCCTTCCACACGCCTAATTCCCCGAGCCTAACAGCTTGGGGGAATCTCCGTAGATGAGCTCGAGGTCATCGAGGTACAAAACACTCGAATCACAACCCACAAAATAATCGCCATACTTACTCGAAGAGAAGACGATGATGATATGGGTAGGCTTTTCCACCAAGTTACGATAAGTCAAGTCGATCGAGAACTGCTTCCACTCCGAAGAAGTAACGCATTCCGCATCAGGCAATACACCATAAGCGATCACGTCGAAACCGCTGGCATCCTTACCGGTTCTCAAAATGGAGGCGAAGTCCTTAGAAGTCTCTGCCATTTTCGTGTTGTCCAACTGATACGTTCCGTTCGTGAGGACGATATAAGCAGACCAAAGATCCGGATCACCTTTTGCTACAGGAGTCCCTGGAATAGAGGTAATATCTTGATCTTTAGCTCTATTTATATCACCTCCTTTATATTGGAACCATCCTTTTAGTTGAGTAGGACGAGAAGTGAAGGGACGACCGAAATCGATCTTGGCACCTTTTGTACCCACCAAACTAACAAATTGTCCGACATACAAACTAGCTGCCGCAAACTTGAGTACAGCCCATTTAGATGCCAATTGCGCTGACATACCTCCTGTATGGACTGTTTCCGTATCACCGAAAGTATTGCTTCCTATATAAGTTGCTCCTCCTGGATTGCTGGAGTCCCAGAAATCTTTTACTGCGCCTAGATAACTTATCTTGCCATCCGCAACCCACGTTTCCATATCACCATAAGGTAGAGGAGTAGCACTTTCTGTTTTAAACATCACCTCATCGCTCGCATACTGATCACTCCCCTTACTATAAACAAGACGATACATATATGCCGTTCCCGGTTCCAAGCCAGTCAGAATAGCTTTATAATTCTCCCCCTCTTGCATGGAAGCTAAGGTATTCCAATTCGGATCGTCCTTCTTTTTCCACTCAAATCTCATCGCACTCGGATCCGGCACGAAAGATTCCGACTTAGACAAGATACTTCCTTCCAAATGGGCGAACCGGCTCCATAACACAGCCGGAGTCTCTGCGCCCAGTCGCGTGGAAGCGACCGTAGGTACCTCGAAGGTATAGGTATATTCCTTTTCCGAGTCATCTGCTTCCACGGTAATCCCGCCATTGCCGAAATCCCCCAACTTGCAATTCAAGATATAATGATCGCGCACCTTTACACCCGTAATCGGTTTCTCCAACGCTGGGAAAGTAGTCCCTGCCATATTGGTCACAGCAGTTCTCACGGTCAAATCCCCCACCGGGAAATAGACCACCCGCTCAGTCGAGGAGCAAGTAGCCGACTGCGGAAGCACCCCTGATACAGAGGAAACGACCTCCATCGCTAAGCTCTTAAACACACTCAACACGGAGGTATCGAAACGGAATGTCACCTTCACGTTCGCCAACCGGCAAACAATCGAGGCCGACACCGAACTGCCATCCGCAGGAATGGTCACCGTTGTGGAACCCATATAATAAGGGATACCCTCACCCGAGGCATTCCCGTCAAAACCGTTTGAGGAAGCGGCTATCGTATAATTCCCCGGGGACAGCATCATTTCTTTCCCTTTCCACTCCAGATCAAAATTGTCTGTGCGTTTCACGATGTTCCCACTGGCATCCTTGATCTCCACATGCAGTTGCTTCGGATTATAATTCTCCGGGACAGCCGATTTGGTATTCGTACTTGACACCGCAGCCACATCCAATCGCAAATAGCCCATCTTGCCCTGCAAAGAGGTATCTTCCTCTTGACAGGCCATCAAAAGACATAAACTAAACAATAGCACATATAATCTTTTCATCATTATTCTTCTATTGTTATGGTTAAGACCCCTGAAGTTGTATTGCCGGATTGATCTTTCAAGGTAATCTCAAATTTATGTTCACCTGCCATACCTATCATAAATGGGAAAAATCCACCTACCGGGAAAGTATAAGAAAGTGCTCCCTTTTGAGGCGATTTCAAATCCTTCCCAAGTTCTTTAAACAAAGCCTCAACAGCTGTATTCCCCACAAGTTCTTCACCTGTCAGGAAATCGATAGGGCCACCATCATCAACACTTCTATTCTTAAGTTCCATCAACGCTTCCGTAAAAAAATCTCCATCAGGAATAATTTTTACAGTCATACTCTCAATGCCATTCTTTGCGTCAATCAACGCATCCGCTTTTTCCGGAGCATTTGAAATATCCGCCTTCATAGTTATATCCTCCGGCAAATTCAGCACCAAGTCTCCATCCCCACCCGGAGTCGGGTCTGGATCCGGCTTCGGATCCGGAGTCTGATTCTTATCATTCACCTCGATCTTCACCTCCGTATCCGAGTTGGCGAAAAGAACATTCACCGTAACGTCGATACCGATCGTACCACTCGTCGGCGCGTCCGGAGCTTTAGGATCCAAGGTGATAATCAGCGCATCGCCTCCCTTGAAATTAGGGTCATCCTCCTCCTCATAGCCCGTCTCCGCATCCGCCTTGTAATAAGGCTGGGAAAAAGTAATCGTATTCCCCGTAACGGTAGTCGCACGGATATTCAGCGTGACATATTCAGCCCCGTTCTCCTCGAAAGCATAGTAACCGACTTTGGGAGTCGTTCCTATCGTATTGTCGTGCTCAACCTTATACGCTATGCCAGAGCCATCGTCCAACGTAATCGTCCACGATTGAAACGCCGCCAGGAATTCCACTGAATAGTTCAATTGGATCCGGCTGTTCCGCATCTTACACTGCACGTTGGCCTGCGTATCCTTGTTCTTCTCGATCAGCAGTTCCTTATCACCCAAGTAATAAGGGTGATCCATCCGCTTCTTCAAATCTCCCGGCGTATGCGAGACCACATTATACGTACCCACCGGCAGCTCGATAGAAGCGGGCAAGTCACTCACCCGATCGAAATCTTTCGTATAATCCTTCACCTCATCGCTTACCCCCACGATACTCACCGCGAAGTTATCCGTAACGACCGCAGACTTCGTCTGTACCTTCGGAGCGATCGCCTCCACCGACAAGCTTAGCAAACCCGAACCTTGCGATTCCTTCTTACCCAAGATCTCTTCCCGCATCTCGCAAGAAGCCAAGCCCACCAACAGGCAAAGGGCCATTCCTATCTGATTCAATGCTTTCATTTCCTTTTCTTATTTATTTCCAAGTTGGAGGGATTACAATATCGATCGGCTTGTCCTCCGTTGTCTCATCTATCGTGATCTCCAAGCCCAGCTGACCGTGGTTATAATTAGGTTTCACCTTCAATGTCCAGCCTTGGTTCGGACTTAACGTTTTTGTCTGGACAACTGAGGCCTCCTTGGTCTCATACTCCGCCTTTGGCGTCAAGGTGATCGTCGCCTTGACCGTCTCACCTGCCTTATCAACCTTCAGGTACCAAGGTTCCGTATCACCTTTCGCCCACGTAGCCGTAGTAGATCCGTTCAACGCCTTGGTATCATATACCACCTTATAATCGCTGAAATAGGTCGCCATCGTCGCATCAAAATCCACTTGCACCTTGGCACAAGTAGGCACACATTCCACGGAGACCGATTTGTCCTGGTCGCCACCTTTCACGCCAAACGCTTTCTCTCCATACACGTAAAACTCATTTCGGGAAACCACTTGTTCCTTGCCATAAAAAGCCTTCAGCTTATACGCACCCTCCTCCAGCTCTATCGAGGCAGGCCGATCCTTAAACAAGAACTCATCCTTAATATTATCACCAGAAAGGATCTGCAACGTATATCCATTCTTATCTTTATACGCAGCCTCATCCACCGCCTTCGTCTTGGAACCGGAGGCGAATCCCGGCTGCGCATTCAGTTCGAGCGTGATCGTCCCCGTCCCTTTCGCCACGGGCACTCCACCCAGTTCCTCCTGTTGGCAAGAGGCCAGCGACAAGCATCCGCCCAGCAGACAAGCCATCCCCCAACTCATAAATCTCATTTTTCTCATATTAATATCTTTAATATACTCACTCCTCAACAATAAGGATATTCAAACCCAAATTCAACTGCAAAAGAACAACATCCCAACAACACGCACAAGGTCTGTTTATATGATTACCTATTCTCTTTTTTAGATTTCGCTTCTCACTCCCACACATACAGAAGTGTTTAAGAAAACAATTATGTCCGATTTTTGTAAGCCTCTGTTCTCTTTTTCAAATAGCACAAAGCAACAAGCCATCGCCTTGACCGTGGAAGAAAGATCGTTACAAAATGACAATTTGTAATCTTAACTCCCGAAGAATCGATTATTCCGGGCAAAAGTACGTGCCGCTCCCAAATTTTCAAGAAAAAAACCGCAATCCGCTGTTTAATAGCCCTATAGCCCAAAACGGCCTTTTATTCTAGCGAAAACAATTCATGCTAATTCATATTCAAAGCGTAAAAAAGGGAGATCCGGGGGGCAAGAATCGGGTTATACCAGTATACGAATGACCATTCACGACTACTCACGATCCAGTTCTCGGCTACTTACGATGCCCAACGGCAGTATCGGCGTTGCCCAACGACACCTATCGTGCGTACTTTCACCGCCTAAAAGGTATCCAAAACACGGTTTTCTCACAAAAAAGGCCGATTATTACCTGTGTACTCCCGCTATTTTTGGAAGCCTAGAAAACAGTCTTGTCACGATATGCGGAACCTTTTGATCAAAACGTCACAAAAGAAAGAATTCCGATAACAAATACGCTTCTCGGAAAAAAGCGGTGCCCAATCCTACCAAGTACAAGAAATATTCCGCAAAAAGAAACGGTAAGTCTTTGAAAATATCTACTTTTGCCAAGTATTCATGCTTAAGGAATGATAAGAGAGACATGGAAAAAGACATCCCTAAAATAGACCTGCCCCAAGATTGGGTCATCGGGAAGCTCACGGCCGGAGATATTGGATTGCTGAACCTCTACGCCAATTATCCCTGCCGGCTAAAAGCGGGGATCTTCGTGTTCTGCCTGAGTGGAGAGGTGGAGGCCTCCATCAACCTGACGCAGTTCAAGGTTGAACCGGGAAGTTTTATCTCGATCTTGCCAGGCAGTATTTTCCAGATTCATAAGATAGGCGGAGACCTGCAAATCTATTTCATAGGATTCTCGTCCGATTTCCTCGAAAAGGCAAACGCAAGTAAATCGGTCATAGATATGCACTATATCGTGAAAGAAAATCCGATCTACAAACCGAAAGAAAAAGCCCTGCCCCTGTTGAAAGATTATTTCGAGTTGCTGATCAAGACTTACGAGCTGTGTGGTTCCCAACTGAGCAGGAGTGTTATCAATCACCTGTTTACCGGCATCTTGATGGGGGTAAGCACCATGTATAAAGATCAAACGGCAGATAAACAAAATCTCTCCAAAGCAGAGCAAACCAGCAAGAATTTCACTCAATTAGTAATGCAAAACTACACCATGCAACGATCCGTTGCATGGTATGCCAAGCGGCTTGGCATCACACAAGCGCATCTAAGCAGCATTATCAAACAAACCACCGGAAAAACTTGCGTGGAGATCATCACCTCCATGGTAATAATGGACGCAAAGGCTCAGCTGAAATCAACAAACCTTTCCATACACGACATAGCCTATGCGCTTAATTTCACGAATATGTCTTTTTTCGGGAAATACTTCAAGCGCCACGTGGGTATGAGCCCGCAGGAATATCGGAATAGTTAAGTTGATACTCACATCCCCCAATTCTCCCGATCCAAGCTCCTGTACTGAATCGCCTCCGCCAGATGCCGCACCTCGATCCGCTCGGAAGCGTCCAAGTCCGCTATCGTGCGGGAGACTTTCAGGATACGGTCATAGGCACGGGCGGAGAGGCAGAGACGTTGCATGGCGGTTTTGAGGATGGAGAGGCCGGAAGCGTCGGGAACGGCGTACTGATGGAGTAGCTTGGAGTTCATCTGGGCATTGCAATAGATGCCGTCGTAAGCGGCAAAGCGCTTTTCCTGAATCGCACGGGCCTTGATCACACGTTCACGGATGGCGATACTTGGTTCCGAAGGTTGTTGTTCGGAGATCTTCTCGAAAGGGACAGGGACGATTTCTATCTGGATATCGATACGATCGAGTAACGGGCCGGAAATGCGGTTCATATATTTCTGGACGGCTCCGGGAGAACAGAGGCAAGGACGGTCCGGATGGTTGTAGTAGCCGCAGGGACAAGGATTCATGGAGGCCACAAGCATAAAGCCGGCCGGATATTCCACCGTGAAACGGGCACGGGAGATATTGATCACTCGATCTTCCAATGGCTGCCGCATGACTTCCAAGACACTCCTGTTAAATTCCGGCAACTCATCCAAAAAAAGGACACCATTATGAGCCAAGCTGATCTCTCCCGGCTGCGGGAAAGTGCCACCTCCTACCATGGCGACATTAGAGATCGTATGATGGGGAGAGCGGAAAGGACGTTGTACCATCAAGGAGGTGCCACCTCCTATCTTACCGGCTACGGAATGGATTTTAGTTGTTTCCAAGGACTCATGCAAGGTAAAGGGAGGCAAGATCGTAGGGAGACGTTTCGCCAACATGGACTTGCCACTTCCGGGAGGACCTACCATGATCAGATTATGTCCGCCGGCGGCGGCCACCTCCATCGCACGCTTCACATTCTCTTGTCCCCGGACATCAGAGAAATCGCAATCAAACAATTGCTGGCGGTCGTAAAACTCCTTACGGGTATCAATAACCGTAGGCCGCAATGTAGGTTTACCCTCCATAAACTCCAGCACCTCTTTGATATTCGAAGCTCCATACACTTCCAGATCGTTCACCACCGCAGCCTCACAAGCGTTTTGCTTGGGTAAGATAAAGCCCTTAAAGCCTTCTTCCCTAGCCTTGATAGCGATAGGCAATGCCCCTTTTATCGGTTGGAGGCTCCCATCCATAGAAAGCTCGCCCATCAATACGAATTTGGATAAGTTGGATGAATCTATCTGCTCTGCCGCCGCCAGAATACCGATCGCCAAAGGCAGATCATAAGAGGAACCTTCCTTGCGGATATCCGCGGGAGCCATATTAATGACAATACGATTACGGGGAAACTTATAGCCACAGACCTGCAAGGCCGAGATAATGCGTTCATGGCTCTCACGAACAGCCACGTCCGGAAGACCGACTAAAAAGAATTGGATACCTTTGGAACAGTTCACTTCTACGGTAACGACCGTAGCGGAAATCCCCTGCACGGCAGCGGCATAAGATTTTACTAACATAGTTAAGAATTTTGAGTTACTAATTACAAATTAAAACCGGAACCTCCTGTTTTCAATCGTTCAGTCTTCGAACAAGTTCTCCAGCGTTTGCTTGATCTCGATTCCATTCTCTGTTTTCATCAAGATCTTATGATCCTCATCTATCAAGAAACAGCGTGGCAATACGCTTACGTTATACAGATCTATCAACATAGCCGCTTGTCCGGCCGAATCTGTTACCAGGTTCCACGCTATACTATCCTTCTTCAGTACATCCCGGACATTATCCGGATTATCGTCCAAGCTAACCAAAAGAATATCCAACTGATCTTTCGGATATTTCATCGCTACCTTATCCAGATATAGATCCTCTGTCTGGCACATATCACACCAAGGAGCGGTAAACGTCAGCAATAAATATTTCTGCGGGAAAGAATCCAAACTTACCGTATTCCCATAAATATTCCTTACGGAGAAATCTGGGGCTTCCGCACCCAAAGCCGTACGTTTCGCACGGGCGCTATATTGCTCCAGCTCCTTCACCAGATAAAAGTCTTTCAACCTTGGATTCAATAACGCCAACAACTCATCAATTTTACGAGTATCATCGGGATCTGAGAAAAAAGATTGAATCAAGACAACGGATGCCTCTTCATCCGGGTTCTCTTTCACGTACCGGATCGCTTCCTCGCTCAATTGCATATTAACATTCGCCAAACGAGCGGCGATATCCGTCTCCTCGATCGTATCGTTCAAATCCTTGCTATTTAAAGAATTTGATAAATTTGTCAATTCCGTCAATAAAGGAGCGAGCTTTTTCTTAAAAGCGGTCAACTTATCATTTGTCCGTCCCCCCTTTACCTGCAATAGCAATGGAGAGTTAGCGTCGCCCGTGATTTTTACGGTTTCTCCCGGTTCCAGATAAGCCGTAACCCAATGCTCTTTATCAGCGAAGAAGATAGTCACACAATGGAAACCCGCTTCATTTTGATTGATCTGGAACTGCCCGGGTTTTGTACAAGCCACTGTATCAACCACTTTATAATTATCCTTCTCAAATACAGCATATACGGTTTGATCTTCCAGATTAGAAAGTTCCCCTTCAATCCGATAGACATAATCCTTGCCACAAGATGACAAACAAATTATAAAGCCAATAATAAGTGCCAGTTTTTTTATCATTACTCCTTTTTAAGCTCTTCTTATAACATATAATCCGGTCTAAAGGTAGGAATATTTTTTAAAACCACTTTACATTTATAATAAAATTAACGTAGTTATCATAAAAAAAGCGCAGAATCAGTAATTCCACGCTTTTTTATAAAGATATTTTTAAACCTTGACCTTTTTTGATCAAGGTTTTTTAAGCAATTATAACTGAGGACCAGCAGCAACCAATGCCTTACCCGCTTCGTTGCCCGTGAACTTAGCGAAGTTCTTGATGAAACGAGCAGCCAAATCCTTAGCCTTCTCATCCCATTGAGCAGCGTCAGCATAAGTATCGCGAGGATCTAAGATATTCGGATCTACGCCCGGTAATGCAGTCGGAACCTCGAAGTCGAAATACGGGATCTTCTTTGTCGGAGCCTCGTTAATAGAACCATCAAGGATAGCATCGATGATACCTCTTGTATCTTTGATAGAGATACGCTTGCCAGTACCGTTCCAACCTGTGTTCACCAAGTAAGCCTTAGCACCAGTCATTTCCATCTTCTTAACCAACTCTTCGCCGTATTTTGTCGGGTGCAATGACAAGAAAGCAGCACCGAAACAAGCGGAGAATGTAGGAGTCGGTTCCGTGATACCACGCTCTGTACCTGCTAATTTAGCGGTAAATCCAGACAAGAAGTAGTATTGAGTTTGCTCCGGAGTCAAGATAGATACAGGAGGCAATACGCCGAACGCGTCAGCAGACAAGAAGATAACTTGTTTTGCGTGCGGGCCTTTGGAAACCGGCTTAACGATGTTATCGATATGATAGATCGGATAAGAAACACGTGTATTCTCCGTAACAGACTTGTCAGCGAAGTCGATCTTGCCGTCAGCGTCAACCGTTACGTTCTCAAGAAGAGCGTCGCGCTTGATAGCGTTGTAGATATCGGGCTCGCTCTCTTTGTCCAAGTTGATAACCTTGGCATAGCAACCACCCTCGTAGTTGAACACACCCTCGTCGTCCCATCCGTGCTCGTCGTCACCGATGAACAGACGTTTCGGGTCGGTAGAAAGAGTAGTCTTGCCTGTACCTGACAAACCGAAGAAGATAGCTGAGCTCTTGCCCTCTTTATCCGTGTTGGCGGAGCAGTGCATAGAAGCGATGCCGCGGAGCGGGTTGAAGTAGTTCATCATAGAGAACATACCCTTCTTCATCTCACCACCGTACCAAGTATTCAAGATAACTTGCTCTTTAGTCTTCAAGTTGAAAACAGTAGCAGTCTCAGAGTTCAAGCCTAATTCTTTGTAGTTGTCAACTTTAGCCTTAGCTGCGTTGAAAGAAACGAAATCAGGTTCGCCGTAGTTAGCCAATTCCTCAGCTGTCGGACGGATGAACATGTTGGTTACGAAATGAGCTTGCCAAGCAACCTCCATGATGAAACGTACTTTCAAACGAGTAGCCTCGTTAGCGCCACAGAATGTATCGACAACGAACAAACGTTTGCCAGACAATTCTTTTACGGCTTTAGCCTTCAAGTCTGCCCAAGCAGCCTCAGAACAAGGCTTGTTATCATTCTTATATTCATCAGAAGTCCACCATACAGAATCTTCGCTGGCTTCATTCTTTACGAAAAATTTATCTTTAGGAGAACGACCTGTATAAATACCAGTCATCACGTTTACAGCACCTAGCTCAGTTACTTGGCCTTTCTCGAAGCCTTCCAAACCCGGTTTAGTTTCTTCTGCGAACAGAACATCATAAGACGGATTGTGAAGGATCTCTTTCACATCTACAATTCCGTACTTGCTTAAATCTAAATTAGCCATCTTGAATTTAATTTAAATGATTGACTTTATATAACTTTTCTCTCTACTCTAGTTCGACACGGTGAGGCTTTCCGACCTTTTGGAGCTTGCTGCGACTCCACCTTGTTAACCGCGGTACAAAAGTAATATTTTTTTTTATCGTACACACCTTATTAAGGAAATTTTTCAGTAATAATTACTCTTTTCCATGCAATTAACAAAACTCCTAGTCTATTTGTAATATAGAGTTTACAAATCATATCCTAAATGAAAAAAGCCACAACCCCATTTTTTACTTGGGCTTGTGGCTTCTTGTAGCAGAAGAGGAAATGATTATTCTTTCACTTCCCAAATATCATTTGTCATCAGCAATTCTTGGAAATTATGGTATTTCTTCTTACCGGAAACCTCCTCGATCTGCTCATGAACAGCCTCATTATAGGTTGGAGCTTCCACATCACGGATCACACCTAAGGCAATCGGGAAATCCGGACCTTCCATCAAGGCTAGCTTCAATTGCAAAGTATTATCCATACAATGGGCATCATGTACCAATATGTCCTTCTCAGTGATACCATTCTCTCCGATCTTCACCACTTTCAAACCAAAGCCTTCTTGCATCAAACCGAACTCCTTGTCCTCGCCAAACAACATAGGTTTACCATGCTCCAAATAAATCGCATTCTTCGCACGGCCGGTCTTCGAGTAAACAGACTCATGCGTCCCGTCATTAAAGATCACACAGTTCTGCAAGATCTCGCAAACGGAGGCTCCTTTATGCTTAGCTGCCGCCTTCAAGACTGCCACTGTACCTTGGGCATCAGTCGCTACGGCACGGGCAAAGAAACGGCCGCGGGCACCGAAACAAAGTTCTGCCGGATGGAATGGGTCCTCAACCGTTCCATAGGGAGAAGATTTACTGACAAATCCACGCGGGGAAGTAGGTGAGTATTGCCCTTTTGTCAATCCATAGATACGGTTGTTCAAAAGGATCATATTAATATCGATGTTGCGGCGCACCGCATGGATAAAATGATTACCACCAATAGCTAATCCATCGCCATCACCAGAGATCTGCCAAACCGTCATATTCGGATTCGCCACCTTAAAACCGGTTGATATGGCTGCCGCACGGCCATGGATCGTCTGCATAGCATACGTATTCATATAATAGGGAAGACGGCTTGAACATCCGATACCGGAGATAACGGCCGTATCATGCGGAGCTACTCCCAACTCAGCCATCGCATTGTGCAGAGAGGCTAAAAAGAAATGGTCGCCACAACCCGGACACCAACGCGGTTGTCCTTTCTTGAAATCTTTTGCTATATATTCGCTCATTACCTTTACGTTCTTTATGGTTATTATTTATTTAAAATATCGGTGAAAGCCTCAACTAACTCACTGACAACAAACGGTTGACCTTTCACTACATTATATTGATAAGGAACAAATCCGTCTACTTTCATACGAAGATAGCCGGCAAACTGACCTAGATTCTGCTCAGCCACCACGACCTTCTTATATTTTCTCAATACCTCGGCTGTATTCTTTGGCAGCGGGTTCAAATACGTGAAATGAGCCAAAGCCACTTTCTTACCAGCTCGGTTCATTTCCTCCATAGCAGAATACAAGTGCCCATATGTACCTCCGAAGCCAACGATCAGCAAGTCAGCATCATCCACACAGCCTTGTACTTCCACATCGGGTACAGGGATCTTCGCCACTTTATCCGCACGTAAACGGCACATTAAATCATGGTTTTCTGGATCCGTGGAGATCGCACCTGTATTACTATCCTTCTCCAAACCGCCCAAAATATGCATATATCCCTCTTGTCCCGGAATAGCCCAATAACGGACTCCTGTCTCCGGATTACGCAGGTAAGGCGTGTACTGTTCCTTCATCTCCGGAGTCACATAAGGAGGATTGATAGAAGGATAATCTGCCAAATCCGGTAATCGCCAAGCAGATGAGCCATTAGCCACGAAAGCATCCGTCATCAACACAACCGGAGTCATATGTTCCAATGCGATCTTACAAGCCGCATAGGCCGCATCAAAACAATGCGTAGGTGACGCAGCAGCCACTACCGGCATCGGAGACTCACCATTACGACCGAACAATGCCTGCAATAAATCCGTTTGTTCCGATTTAGTAGGCAGACCCGTTGACGGTCCTCCACGCTGTACATCTACAACAACCAGCGGCAACTCAGTGATAACGGCTAAGTTCATAGCCTCAGACTTCAAGCAAACACCCGGACCTGAGGTAGAAGTAACCGCTAAAGCTCCCGCAAAAGAAGCACCAATAGCGGTAGCACAACCGGAAATTTCGTCCTCACACTGAACCGTAGTCACACCCAATGATTTATGCTTAGATAATTCATGCAATATATCCGTAGCCGGAGTGATTGGGTATGAGCCGAGGAACAAACGTAAACCAGCCTTCTCCGCAGCGGCGATCAAACCGTAAGCAGTCGCTTTGTTACCACTGATATCCATATATTTTCCAGAAACTTTCACTTTAGTATCCACCCGATACGTATGATCTACGGAGGCATGCGTATTATGTCCATAATCATAGCCCGCATGTACCACTTTTATGTTAGCTTCCGCTATGGCCGGTTTTTTGGCGAATTTCTCACGCAAGAAATTCTCGGCGATAGATAAGTCCCGGTTGAATAACCAACAAACCAATCCCAACGCAAACATATTACGACATTTCAGCATAGACTTGTTATCCATACCAGAGTCTGCCAAACAATCTTTCACCATTTGGGAGATCGGAGCAGAAATCACATCTTGCTTGATTCCCATCTCCTCAATCGGATTATCTGTCTTAAACGCAGCCTTATCTAAATCCGTCTTCTGGAAGCAATCCGTATCGATAATGATGCAAGCCGTAGACTTCGCAAATTTGTACTGAGTCTTCAGGGCGGCAGCGTTCATAGCAACCAACACATCGCATTTATCACCCGGAGTAAACACCTTTCCGGTACCAATATGAACTTGGAATCCAGACACTCCGGTAAGAGAACCTTGCGGAGCCCGGATATCCGCCGGATAATCGGGGAAAGTACTGATTCCATTTCCCACTGTCGCAGAAATTGTAGAGAAAATGTTTCCCGCCAACTGCATACCATCACCAGAGTCGCCCGAAAAACGAATAACAACCTCATCTAGCGAGGTTACTTTTGAATGTTCTACCATAGTATTATATAAATTAACGTATTTATCTACATCCTATTTAGATCGTCCGCAAAGTAAAGCATAAACTTCGCGAGTTCAAAACTTTTCCACATCAAAAAGCGGAGAGGTATAGATCAAGATTATTAGATGATAGATTAAAGTGGTTAGACACATAACTATTCACAGTCTTCCCATAATACATATAAACTCCTGCCCTAAAACCCTTATCTGATTTGATTATTCCTTGCACGGAACCGGCGTCGCCCAACGACAATAATAGAGGTACGAATATATTACTATAAGCCATCGAGGTAGTACGAGCCACCCGGTTGCTGATATTCAGTTTACAATAATGTAATACCCCATATTGCTCGAACACCGCGGGATCTTCCCTCGACAAGCAGCAAGTCGTCTCAAAGCAACCGCCTTGGCTTACCCTCAGATCGATCACCAAAGCTCCCTTTTTCATCGTACGCACCAAGTCCGTAGCGATAATATAGCGATGTCTCGTATTAATATAACGCATCGCCCCGATCACCACGTCAGCGCTACGAAACGCGTTATGCAGCACATTCGGATGGAACGTGGAAGTAAAAAGCCCTTGCCCCAAGACCTGTTGTATTATACGCAATTTATTGATATCATCATCGAATACTTTCACGGATGCTCCCAAGGCCAACGCGGCACGCGCGGCCACGGTCCCGGCGTTTCCGGCCCCGATGATCACCACTTCCGTAGGGGATACGCCCGGGATACCGCCTAATAAGATCCCTTTACCTCCTTGGGTATTGCTCAACAGCTCGGAAGCGATCGTTATGGAAGCCGCTCCCTCGATCTCGGAAGTGACATTCAGCACCGGGAAACGATTATATTCATCCGCCATCAACTCATAAGAGATAGCGGTAATCCGTTTCGCCATCATCAACTCGAAAGCCTCTTGAGCGAATAAATTAAACTGCACCAATGAGAAAACGGTCGTGCGAGGTCTCATAAGCGCGATTTCCACCGGCAACGGAGGCAATATCTTCAAGATCAGATCCGCTTGGAAAACTTCCGCAGGCGTATCGACGATCTCCGCCCCCGCCTCCGAGAAATGATTATCGGAATAGTTGATGCCTAATCCGGCGCCACTTTCCACCAGCACCCGGTGACCGCAATCGGTCAGCATATCCACTGCCTCCGGAGTTAACGGCAAACGTTTTTCCGCCTCGCATCGTTCACGAGGAATACCGATGAGCAAACGGTTATTCACCTTGCTGATCTCTTTCAATAATTCCTGCGGGATATAGGCCCCCTGTGCCTGCCGGCCGTCGTTCGCTTCCATATGCTATAGGATTTTCATTAACGCGTTCGATATGTCATGTACATCAGATTCTGTTAACATCTTCTCGGCATCAAACGTTATGGACGCCTTCGTATAAAACGGATTCCTTTTCTCCAGACTCTCGGCGATAAACGCCCTCAGTTCCTCCCCGGAACGTCCTTTCAACACCGGACGGGTATGTTTGCACAACTCCAGACGCTTCGCCAGCTCCTCGACTGACACCTTCAAGTAAACCGTCGTGCCAGAAGCGTTCATAAACTCCATGTTATCGAAAAAGCAAGGAGCACCTCCTCCCGTGGAGATCAGCACGTCCTCAAACTCAGCGACCTCGTGAAGCATATTCCGTTCTATCTCTCGGAAAGCCTCCTCCCCTCTCTCGGCGAATATCTGCGAAACGGCCTTATGATAACGCCCTTCGATATAGTAATCAAGATCTATGAACGAAAGACCGGCGAGCTTGGCAAGCTCCTTTCCCACCGTTGTCTTGCCCGCTCCCATATATCCGACCAAAAAAACACGTTTCATACGTTATTATAATAGTTTTCGCAAATGTAAACTTTTTCCGGGAACTCTATCTTCTTTATTCCTAAGAATCAATAAAAAAATCATAGGCCAATGGCTTTTACTGTCTGGGTCGCACGATCCACTACCAATAAAGTATGACGAGCACCGGCTATTTTCTCGGGATAGACCATCGAATCTGTAAAGTCCTGCAATAATTTTCCGTTCTTAGGGCTGATCTCCCATAGCTCCGACCGTTTATCATCGACACGAAGCGTAACAAACAAACGATCCCCTACAAACGCTATCGACTGGGGAGACTTTTCAAATCCCAATGTCACCAGATACGGCGCAAAGCCCGTGTCCCCTGCCCGAATGTCCGCAGGATCGAATAAATAGATCATATTTTTATTCTGGGCCGTTACATATAAAAAGCCATCATTTCGTGCCGCTACCGCATAAGTACCCATTGCCTCTTGTAAATTTACGCTACGGCTATATATAGGTACCCGAGCAGCGGAACCGGGCTGTACATCTTGCTCCAAGACAACTACCAGTTTCCGTTTATCCCGGATAAAGACAGCCCCTTGACTAGCCGTCACATCAAACGCATGAACGGTCTGATAACCACCCTCACCCCAAGTACCCGTACCGATACAAGTAATGAACTCATACGTTTCCGCATCAAACACATCCGTACGGCTTCCCGTATTCGTGACATATATTTTCCCATACGAGCGAGTCACGCCGTTTGGCTCCCCCGCAAAGGTCTCTTTCTTATCTCCGTTCATCCACTCAACCATACTTTTCACATGACGCACATTACCGGAAGATACATCAAAGACCTCCAAACTATAATGTCCCGGAGCGTCATTTGCTACATATAGCGTATTCCCATAAAGATGGACCGCTTTCGGATGAAAAGTTTCCACAGTGGCACCGGGAATATCCAAGACAGAAAGTGTAAATGAGAGAGGAGAACCCTCATCACCAGCCCTATCCGTCTCCATCGGAGCAAGCCCAAGCCCGCCATCTATGGCATCCAATTCCGGATCATCGATAATGTATTTCGAGGAGGTATACACGTTTTTATTCTCTACCAGATTCTTATTCCTCCGGGTATGCAAGAAACGGCGGGAATAAACCGGTAATTTCTTGCTCACGGAAAGCTGTGAGTAAACCTTCATACAAATTGTAGGGAAACCGCCTTCCGCCGGATAGTACGTCATATTCCCACTATGCCCATACCCCAAGCAGTGCGCCAGCTCATGATACGGCACATCAGTCCCGTTGGCATCATCCGCATAATGGGTAAGATAGACATATTCACCTAATCCAAAGGTATTTCCCCCGCCCAGGCCGACAACATTCACCACACGCCCATAACACAATCCGCCATGATTCAAGATCTTTTTCTTCAACACATCTATATCCACGATTTGCTCGTTATTTATCAGCTTGCCGCGCCACTTCTCCAGTTCCTCATCAAAAAGCGAGGAAGAAAACATCGCGGCCATATTCAAGGAAAGGGCAACCGCCTCACGAGCCAGATGTGGCCTGAAGTTACCCCAGTTTGAACCGGAATACTTACCAAACCAAATATTCCACTTTGGTTTCACGTTAATCATTCCTTGATAGACCGGATCTCCACATTCAATCCGCAAACTTATATTCTCGGCCGCCATATCCGGATAGGCTTCTATGGTAACCTCCTCGCCGGAACGCGTATAATAAACCTTCGCCCGTTCTAGAAAAGGCAACTTCATTTTAAACTCCTGAAAAGGTAAAACCGTAGTAAACTCCGCAAACCGTACCTCGTCCTCATAGCCTTCAATCGTCGCCCATACGATCACGTTATGTATAGCCCTGGGTGAATAGAAACGAAGCATCAGCTCATTCTGCTCGGTAACCGACACCTGCAAAGGTTCATTCACCTTGAATTTTCGCTTTGACGAATCGAAAAGAACCTCGTCCGGTTCCTCATCCTGAAGGATATAAGAAGTATTCGACGAATCATAATCCTCCTCCGCCATCCGTATTAAACCATATTTACTCGTTCCTCCACTATTATCCACATCATCTTCATCCGAACATCCGAGAACAAGAAAGCCTCCCATTACAAACAGAATGACACGAATGATCGTGTATCTCAACATTTCATTCATAAATAATCTCTTACCAGTTTTGGACGCAAAAATAGTATTTTTATTTAACTCGCATAAAAGTCACCGTTTTTATGTAATTTTGTCCCGTAGACAGATGTAGATTCGATGATGAAATTTATAGATAAGTTCAATACAATTATCCATAAGCCATTTTTCAGCAAATATAGTACCGTGATGGGGCTATGGGCATTGCTGGGGGTTATCGCATGGATTACCAAGTATTTCCCCGGGAAATATAATAACTTCTCGATCTTCAGGCAATCCTTTTGGCATACGTTGAATGAGTTACCGCTCTATGCCGCCTATCCGGAAGAATACAACGATATTTTTCACTACGGGCCGGTATTTAGCTTGGTAGTGGCTCCGTTCGCCATTACACCGTTATGGTTAGGACTGCTTACTTGGTCGGTGGCACAGAGCCTTTTCTTATTCTGGGCGATCAAGATGCTGCCGGGGATCAAGCGGGAACGTATCTTTATCTATTGGTTCTGCGCCCATGAGTTGCTTACCTCGCTTTTCATGTCGCAATTCAATATCAGTATCGCCGCTATCATTGTCCTCGCTTACGTATTGATAGAGAAAGAGAAAGACGTATGGGCCGCTTTCGTGATCATGCTGGGTACCTTCACTAAATTGTATGGGATCACGGGATTGGCCTTTTTCTTTTTCTCCCGCCATAAGATGAAGTTCAGCCTATCTTGCGTAGGATGGGCGGTCGTCATGGTCGTAGCCCCGATGATATTGTCCGGGCCGGATTATATAATGTCCCAATATACCGGTTGGTTCGAGGACTTATCCGGAAAAAATTCGGAGAACTTATTCGCGCTCATGCAGAACATTTCCTTCTTGGGAATGGTTCGTAAGATATCGGGATCGGTCAGTTACTCGGACATTTATCTGATAATAGGGGGATTAATATTATTCGGCCTGCCTTATCTACGCATCAGTCAATATAAATATGAGGCTTTCCGGAAAACGTTATTGGCCTCGGTGTTGATGTTTGTCGTACTGTTCAGCACGGGTAGCGAGTCCAGTACCTATATTATAGCGTTTATCGGAGTCGCTATTTGGTATACGGCTGTACCGTGGAAACGTTCGATATTGGATATTGTCTTGATGGTCTTCGCCTTTATATTGACCAGTATGTCTCCGTCCGATCTTTTCCCGAAATATATACGAGTGCATTATGTATACCCGTATGCGTTAAAAGCGTTGCCTTGTATGCTGATCTGGCTAAAGCTGACATTTGAGATGTGTACGAGGAATTATAATCCGGTAAAGGTATAAATGGAATGAACGCACGAGCAGACATAGATTTGGTATTACCTTGTTACAACCCGCCTTCGGGCTGGGAGGAACGAGTAGCCACCCATTTCCGCGAAGTGGAGCGATTATTCAGCCCGGTACGTTTCCACCTTTTTATTGTCAGTGATGGTTCGAGACGGGGATACGAGCCGGAGACGATCGACCGCCTCCGGCAATTGATACCGGATGTCTGCGTCGTGGACTATAAGCCCAACCGGGGAAAAGGATATGCCTTGCGAGAGGCAGTAAAGCGATGTACCTCTCCTTACATTATTTATACAGACTACGATTTTCCATATACAAACGACTCATTCGGCAGGATGGTCGAGGCGTTGCTAGGAGGAGCGGGCGTAGTCGTGGCTACCCGCAGCAAAAGTTATCAGGATAATCTACCTCCTTTCCGGCAAATGTTATCCAAACTGTCCCACATATGCAATACATGGGTCTTGCGGATCAAGATCAAGGATACGCAAGGGGGCATGAAGGGATTCAGCCAAGCGGGACAGGCGATATTCCTGACGACCCGTATCAATAGCTTCCTATTCGATACGGAATTTATCTATAAGGCAAGTCGCCGGAAAGAGATAAACTTACAGACAATCAATGCGAACATCAAAGAAGGACTGGCGGTATCCGATATGGGATTCAAGGTCCTGCGGCGGGAAGCGTTGAACTTCTTATCCATCTTATTTCATAGAGATTAATTGACATACATGATATTACTTAGTTTTGATATCGAGGAGTTTGACGCTCCATTGGAACACGGCGTGGAATTGCCGTTCGAGGAACAAATGCGTACTTCCGTAGAAGGAACCCGGAAGATACTGGCATGTCTGGCCCGTCACCGGGTAAAAGCGACTTTCTTTTGCACGGCGAACTTCGCCCTTCACGCAAAGGATTTGATCTTGGACATCCAAAAGGGTGGACACGAGATCGCTTCGCATGGTTTTTATCACTCGTCGTTCGAGACCGCCGATCTACGCAAGTCCAAAGAGGCATTGGAGGAACTGACCGGACAACCGGTGAACGGTTTCCGTATGGCCCGCATGATGCCCGTCGAAGAAGAAGAGATACATAAGGCCGGTTACTTATACAACTCGTCCTTGAACCCGACTTGTATTCCCGGCCGTTATAACCATCTGGGACAACCCCGCACCTATTTCATGAAAGATGGCGTATTGCAACTGCCCGCCTCGGTGACCCCGATCGTCCGTTTCCCCTTATTTTGGCTGGCTTACCATAACCTTCCGGCCACTTTGTATCGTAAGTTAGCGCTTTGGACTTGGAAAGAGGACGGTTATTTCCTAACCTATTTCCATCCGTGGGAGTTCACCTCCTTAAGTGATCGGAAAGAGCTAAAGTTACCGTTTATCATGACCAACCATTCCGGTTGCGGCATGGAAAGAAGGCTGGACGCCTTGATCCGTTTCTTCAAGGATAAAAGAGCGCCGTTCGGTACCTATACGCAATTCTCACAAGAAATCTTGAGTAAGAGCCATGGCCAAGAATAAGTTTTATGTCGTATGGAAAGGGTTGAACCCGGGAATCTATGATAGCTGGGCGGAATGCAAAGCACAGGTAGACGGACAAGAGGGAGCCAAATATAAATCCTTCGAGAACCGGGAGGAAGCCGCCAAAGCCTTCGAGGCCGGCTATACCCATTACCTAAAGACCGCCTCTTCCCCGAAAGCCGTGGCCCGTCTCGCGCCGGAAGCCCCGATCGGAAACCCCATCAATGAGAGTCTTGCCGTAGACGCCGCCTGTAGCGGTAATCCCGGGGATATGGAGTACAGAGGCGTTTATACCGCTACCGGGCAAGAGATCTTCCATATCGGCCCGCTGAAGGAGGGCACGAACAATGTCGGGGAATTCCTCGCCTTAGTACACGGCCTCGCCTTGCTACAGCAAAAGGGAAGCGACCTGCCGATCTATTCGGATAGCCGCAACGCCATCAGCTGGGTCAAGAAAAAGAAATGCAAAACCTTATTAGCACGTAAACCGATCAACGAACCTATCTTCGACCTCATCGAGCGGGCCGAGAAATGGTTGAACACCCATACCTATACCACCCAGATCCTCAAATGGGAAACATCCGTATGGGGGGAGATCCCGGCGGATTTCGGAAGGAAATGAGATAAAGGTAATTAAAATTATATCGTATATTTGCCCAATATATCGAATTCAAGCCTATGAAGATCGCTTTCGACGCAAAACGGATTACGCATAACGCTACCGGACTGGGTAATTATAGCCGGTTCGTAGTGAATAGTTTGTCCGCATCTTTCCCTGAGCATACCTATCAACTCTATACGCCGGGCAAAGGCAAAGAGGCGTTACGGAAACGGATCGAGGAGCGTCCAAGTGTCTCATTCCATTATCCGGAAGGCAGGTTCGATAAACTATTTCCGTCTTTATGGCGTACCTCGGGTCTAACGGCTACGCTTCGAAAAGAGCACGTAGATCTGTTCCATGGCTTGAGTAATGAGATTCCTATGAATCTAAAACAGAACGGAATCCCAGCGGTCGTAACGATACATGACTTGATCTTCTTGCGTTACCCGCAGCTTTATAAACCGATCGATCGTTCCATCTATACCTACAAATTCAAGCAAGCTTGTTTACGATCGGACAAGATCATAGCGATCAGCAGGCAGACGATGCGAGACATCCGGGACTTCTTCAACATTCCGGAAAGTAAGATCGAGGTGGTTTACCAAGGTTGTGACCCGATATTCGGGCAAGCGGTTCAAGAAGACGTGAAATCGTCCGTACGCGAGAAATATCAGATAAACGGGCCTTATATATTATATGTAGGGAGCATCGAGGAACGGAAAAATTTATTGCTTCTGGTAAAAGCCCTGAAAGAGCTGAAAGAAGATATCTCCGTGATCGCTATCGGTAAGCATACGCCTTATACGGACACGGTAGAGACCTATATCCGGGAAAACAACCTGTCCGGTCGCGTCCGTATCTTGACCCATATACCTTTTAACGAATTAGCCGCTTTCTACCAAATGGCGACCTTATTTGTCTATCCCTCGTTTTTCGAAGGATTCGGTATCCCGATCTTGGAAGCCCAGCTTGCCGGTATTCCGGTGATAGCGGCTACCGGTTCTTGTCTGGAAGAGGCAGGCGGACCGTCCGCTTTATATACCGATCCGAGAAATGAGCAAGAACTGCGCGGCTTGATAGAGTCCGTATTGAACGAGCCGAAGCTGGCCGAATCCATGCGTTCCGGCGGACGAGAGAATATGCGGCGATTCATGCCCGACGTATTAGCGGCAAATTTCATGCGAGTATACGAGAATATCTCACGATCTTAGCAAATCCATTTTATCCATACACAATGAATATACTTTTAGTCTATAAAGAAGCCGACATAGCGACCTACAAAATGCTGGAAGGATTGTCCAAGCTTGAGGACTTCAACATCTATATCGCTTCTCCCCAATCGTATACCGACAAAAAGATCTATGGGAATTGTACACCCTTGGATCTGCCGGTCATTACCTCGAAGTTCAACTGGAACGTTATTCGTGCCCTGCGCCAAATCATCAAGACTTATCAGATCGACCTTATCTACTCACCGAGTAGTTCCGGTTTATCAAACGCTCTATTCGCCTCCATAGGCACACGGGCGAAGAATATCGCATACCGAGGTACGCAGGCTAAATTGAAGCGGTTCGATCCGACCTATTATCTAGGCATCTTAAATCCCGCCGTGGAGCATGTCGTATGCGAGACCAAAGATATCGAGGAATATCTCTCCCGATTCATCGCACGAAAAAGGCTAACGACCAGCACAAAACCATTTGATATCGATTGGATCAAGGAAGCAGTCCGTACGCCCAAACAAGCAGACGATATTCCGGACGACGCCTTTCGTTGCATCTATATCGGAGCGACGAAGAACAGGCCGTTCAAAGGCTTAACCGATTTGATTCATGCGTTTATCTTATTGGATGATCCACGGGTACATCTTACGATCGTGGGAGAATATGGGGAAAATGATTTCCAATTAGCCCAACAGTCGAAGGTAAGCGCACAAATTCATTTTCTGGGACAGCGTTCCGACGCCATCTCTTTTCTGGTCACGTCCCAGTTGTTTATACTTCCCTCGCACCGGGATGCCTCCCCAAGAGTCGTGCGGGAGGCTATGGCTTGTTCCGTTCCTTGTATCGTAACAGATATACCGGGAGCAAGAGACTTAATCATAGACGGAGTCACCGGATTGTTAGTGCCGCCTTCTTCTCCTCAACAAATGGCGGCGTCTATCCGCTCGCTTATCGATAACCCGGAGCGATTGGAAGCGTTCGCCAAGGCCTCACGTGAGCATATCATCCAAGATTTCAGCGTAAAGGCTTATACAGACGGCTTCGCCACGTTATTCAGGTCGATCAAGAAAGCATAGATTATTTACAGATTCAGAAACAACGGATATAAGCTAATGAATAGCTATCATAAAGATGGTCCTTCATTCCATGTTTATATTGGAAGGACAGGATATTTTTCTTAAGCTCATAATTTAGCTTTGTCCGTAGAATCATCGGCTTATCTCCATTATCCCGATATCCCCGGAAACCGGCATAATTACAATCCAACGAGAACCCCCGATAGGTCCCTAACACACCTGCCCCATAACAGAAAGCGTCGTTCTGACGATTAACGACATCGTTAGTCATCCAACAATAAAAACCCGCTAAAGCTTGCACACGGATCGAAGCGTTTACATCTTTCCGCTTCCACAACGTACGTCCCAGATTGGCGTCGAACCAATAAGAGGCCGCATCCGTATAACGAGCGTCGCACAAGCGTCCGCCACTGGCGGTTTTCAGGTTGGCGCTTACCACGATATCCATCCATTTCTCGCTCCGGAGGGCTTGGAAATAAAAATTAAAGATCACGTCGCCCCGGCAAACAATCGGGGATTTCAATTCTACCGCATAACGCTCATCCCGCACTTCCGGCGACATCTCATACCATTCTTGGAATACCCAACTGACATTCACCCCTACACGTCCCTTTACGACAGGAATGTACAAACGGGTAAAGATATCTTTCGTCTGATCGCCTCGCGTCTTATGATATTCCCCCCGAAGCTCCACTTCCCAACGGCTGGACAGGCTTCCTCCTACCAACTCGGGAATCGGAAAGGCATTTGGCCCGAAATAACGGGGCGAGTAAGTCAGATACTCTACCTTTTCCCACCATTCTAACGCCTTAACCGGAGATACATAGGCCAAAAGACAACTAACAACTAAACAGAACCGGAGTATTTGTATTTTCATAAAAGTCTATAATTCAAATTCAATCTCATGCTTCAACGCATATTTCTTCCAGAAACGATTTCGATAGTATAATATCCAACGAAGGCATTCCGCTTTATCAAAATGCCGGCTCTCGGCATAGGTCTCTGCCATTAAACGAAAAGCGGCTTCCCGTCCCCACAAGCGGGAGAAATTCTCGCATCCTCGTTTTAGCGAGACAGGCCCGAAATACATCCGGTTTATATCGATCAAGGAGAACCTAACCCCTTCCTCCGTACGATCGTACAATACATTTCCGGGAGAGAAATCGGCATGATAGACCTCCGCCTCATGCAACTTTGCCATATAAGTACCTAACGCACGAAAAATATCCTCGTTCTCCTCTACCGGACGCTGTCCGACTTTATACAATGTCTTATAGCTGGATTGCAAACTGATAAAATAACTATATCCCAAAAGGCCTTTCTCCCGAAAAAGGACATAAGCGATCGGGGCAGGAGTCTCAAACCCCTTGGCAACCAATCGCAGAGCGTACTCATAGGCTCGCACAGCCTTAGGCTGACGGAAAAAACGATAAATAACACGGTTTATCAAGAGGGGAACTCTATATCGCTTGACATTCAGTTCCACACCATCTACCTCAAAAACCTTGATCTCATTCCTCGCCTTATAAATCGTTTTTCCCTCTTCTGAAAATATACGAGGTACACGCCTTACAAAATCCTCGAATCGCCCGTACGCCGGGTTAATGACCTCCTTCATCCGAAACCATTTCATTTAAAGAGGTTAATACCTTGTTTATGATTAGATCCGGATTGAGCTGTTTCATACACGCCCAATCCTTCCGCAGGCAGGGCTTTTGGCCGAATACGGAACAAGGACGGCAAGGTAAGTCTAACTGGATACAATCTTCCGGATCCTGATGATATCCGTAAAATCCGGCATAGGGATGGGTAGCGCCCCAAACGGAAAGCACCCGTGTACCGACCAAGGAAGCGAAATGCATATTGGCGGAATCCATGCAAATCAACAGATCCAACCGGCTGATCAAGGCCAGTTCCTGATCCAAGGAATACTTGCCCGCCACGCTTTTTACCCGGGGATACTCAAAAGCCCATTGATCCAAGAGCGCCTCCTCGTAGCCACGACCACCGAACAGGAAGATGGTAAAATCCTCTCGATCGGAAAGCTCGGCCATGACCAGCTCCATCTCCCCGGTCGGATAAATCTTTCCCCGGTGCTTGGCGAAGGGGGCGATACCAATCCATTTGCCCGTCTTCGTTCCCGCAAGGGGTTCCAAGGCGGATAAATCAGGGGTCGAGGTCTCATAAAGCGAGGTGAACGATTCCGTATAGTTAAGCCCGGCGTTGCGGAACACATCCGCATAACGTTCGATCACCGGGCGAAGTTGTTTAAATCGTTTATGCTTCGCGTCGGTCAACCGGGCACGATCTTTCCGGGCCTTATCCACGACAAACACCCGTCTGCCGTTCAAGCGGAACAGCGTACGGATGATCATGGTCCGCAATACGTCATGCAAATCCAGAACCACGTCGAAATCATATTTTACCAAGGCAGAGGCAAAACGAAGCAACCCCGCCAACGTTTTCTCCGTGCTCTTCGTATTGATACCGATCACGTTCACGTTCTTCGGGCGGTTGATAAAAACCGGGATCAAGAACGCTTGCGTCAACACGGTAAACGAGTCCGTAGGATTCGCCTTGGCTGCGGAATAGATAACGGGAACGGTCATCGCCACATCCCCGATAGCCGAAAGTCGTATTACTAATATATTTGCCATTATTTCTTACCGTACAACACAGGATTCAAGGCCGGGTCGTTGTACATCTTCATTTGCTTGTAGACCTTCATGTATTTCTTACCGTCACGGATATCGGATAGCAATTGATCCAAAGCCATCGACAAATCCTTCTTCTGTTCCAACAAGACGGCCAACTTCTGCTCACAACGAGCCTTATGCTCGGCAGTAGCGTCCGGACGGTTTGCCTCCTCACGCATATGATAGATCTTAAGCGTAAGGATCGACAGACGATCGATCGCCCAAGCCGGGCTTTCCGTATTGATCGTAGCGTCCGGCAAGACTTTCACGTTCTTGTATTTATCCAGAAAGAAACTATCGATCAACTCTACCAAATCCGTACGATCTTGATTCGACTTGTCGATGCGGCGTTTGATAGCCAGCGCTTCCACCGGGTCGATCTCCGGATTCCGGATAATGTCCTCCAAATGCCATTGTACGGCATCGATCCAGTTCTTAAGATAAAGATAAAACTCGATGCTCTTTACCGCATAGGGATTATGCACTGTAGCATCTACATTGTCAGTTACATGATAAGCCTCCGTAGCTTGCTCAAAAATGCGGAAACATTGTTCGCTGAAGTTCATATATGATTCATTTTCTTTCTGTGAATACTTTGTGGGACAAAGATAATGCTTACAGATCAGAAACCCAATTCTACCGGATAAATTCTATCCTCTTAGCATATATCCTTTCTTCGGCAAGGATACGATGCCGGTAGACGGATCGTTATGAAGCGCTTTACGGAGATAGGTGACCTGCACATTCAAGGCCAGGGAGTTGGCGTATGAGCTAGTTCCCCAGACGGTTTCCAACAGAAGGTCACGATCCACCGCCAGATTCAGGTTTGTAGCCAGGATTCGCAGAAGATCCGCTTGGCGGGAAGTGATCAATACCTTGTTATTGCCCGTACGGATCTCGTTCGTGGTGTAGTTGAAGGTCGTGTTTCCGAAATGGAAGCTCTCCTCCTGCATGCTTTCATGGACACCGATCTCAAAACGGTCCTTGATACGGGCGATCAGCTCTTCCGGATAGAAGGGTTTCGCCAAGTAATCGTTTCCGCGCAAGCTAAAACCTTTCAAACGGTCGTTCTTATCGGAACGGTCGGAAAGGAAAAAGATCAAGACATGGCGGTCTTGCTCACGGATCTTTTCCGCTACCTCGAAACCGTTTAGGCCGGGCATGTTGATATCCAGCAAGACCAGATCCGGTTTCACGACCGGGAATTGCTCCAAAGCCATGGTACCATTGCCGGTATAAGTCACCTCATACCCCTCCCGTTCCAAGAATCGCTTCAAGACGAGGGAATACTTAAGGTCATCGTCAGCGAAAAGTATTTTCAATGTCGATTTCATAAGGCTGTAGTCGGTAGATTTATAGTAATTCGAGTGCCTTCACCTAATTCACTTCGCAGGGATACTGAACCATGATGCGCCTCTACTATTTGGCGAACGTAGCTCAATCCCAACCCAATACCGGGAATTTGCTTATCCGGCAGATGAGACGAACGGTAAAATTTATCGAACACCTTTCGCCGCTCATCCGGAGCGATACCGAAGCCATTATCCGAAACGGTCAATTCCACCCCTTGCTGATTCCAAAGCACTACGATATCGATATCCACTTCCTCTCTCGAATATTTGATCGCGTTCTCTATCAAGTTAGACAAGACATTCGCCACATGTACCGGATCGGCCGTCAGATCCGGCATATCCGGGGGAAAGGCCGTCGAGAAAGAGACTTTTTTCCCGGCGGGGATATTGGTTAGGCGTACCACCTTCTCCACCAACTCACGGAGATTAAAAGCGGAAGGTCTCAGAAGCGTCTCCCGCTCGTCCGCACAGACCATATCTTTCAATTTTCCCAGATAGGCGGAAAGATTATCCAACTCGAACATGGAGTCTTGAAGGACCCGTTCCGTCGTGGCCGCATCCATCCGCATCTCCCGGTCATTCAAGAAAGAGACGAATACCTTCAAGGTTTGTACTGGTCGCCTCAGCTCATGGATCATCGTATGCACGAATCCCTCACGCAACTCGTTCAAGCGCATTTGCTCCCAGATCGTACGGATCTGGAAACCCAAACAAGCCAGCAATAACAAGATAAGGAAAATACTTAGGAAAAGCTGCCATCCCATCCGGCCCAATAACGGATTCATGGGAAGATCCACATCCACCCACACCGCCTTTCGCTCGATCGGGGCGAACAAATAGCATATCGAGATAGAGGTTGAAAGCAGGTTTTTCGATAACGGCAACCATAAGGCCGATGACTGCCCGGACAAGGTATCGCCCGCTACGAACGGACGTACCCGATAATCCAGACCGGGCAGACCGACAGACAAGATGGAGTCCAAACGCTCCGCAGAGAAAGGCACGAAGAACTCCACGACCGAACGATCTACCCCAACCAATAAACTATCTTCCGGCATATTCGGGTCCAGATGAAGCCGAAAACTATGGATCTTTGTCGTATCCTTGGGATAAAGCTGGAAACCGAACGAGTTTTTCAACCCGTTTAACACGCTATCACCAGACTGGTATTTCGACTGGCGTTCTATAATATAAGTACCTTTCGTCATCTCCGCCTCTTCCTTCCGTATACGAAATTCCTCCTGCCCGGCATGAAATACCTCACCGGCGATCTCATCCGCATAAGTACACATCTCATACCGGAACTGATTGAACAGCCAATAGCCTTGTACCCCGATCGCCGCCAAAGCCGCCGCCAACGAGATTACCCATATCCATCGAATCCTCTTTCCCATATCTTATTCCTTTCCGGCAAAGATAGATAGCTACTCCATGATTACAACGTACATATAGCCATTTTTATAAGCGGAGTAATATTTCAGTAATAAAAATCTTCCTTACGGCAAACGCTCCTCTCTTACATTCGCGACAAATAACTTCTAAAACCAACAGATCATGAAACGAATCATAGCGACAATCGGCCTGCTTTGCGTAGGTCTGTCAGGGGCGGGACACGAGACGAACGCCCAAGTGACAATCAACATCTTCAACCTAAACGACGTACTAAGAGCCAAGCCCATCGACGAGACACGTTTCACGGTACAATACCAAACCACGTCCATGCCGGACACGCTCCAACCCGACAAGAAAGAGGAAGAGACCCTCATGCTGAAGGTCGGGGATAAATGCTCCGTTTACTATAGTTACGCCAAATTCCTCACCGATTCCGTACTAGAGGCCGACAAAGCCGCCGGAGCCTCACAAGAAGTCATCAATGAACACCTGCAACAATATTCCTCCAAGACCAATGCACAGGTCTACAAGAACTATCCGGCGGGAAAGACCACGACCTTGGATGCCCTTGCCGCCAGTCGCTTTCGCTGCGAGGAAAAGGAGGAGCGCCCGGAATGGACCTTACTGCCCGATACGATGACCATCCTGTCCTATCCTTGCCGGAAAGCGACATGTCATTTCAAGGACAGGCATTATGAGGCTTGGTACACGCCGGAGATACCGAAAAGCGAGGGTCCTTGGAAATTATGCGGATTACCGGGCCTGATCCTAAAAGCCCAAGACAGCCAAGGACATTACACTTTCATCTGCACGGGTATCAAACTGAGCCGGGGTAAGAACCCGATCCTTTTCGGGGGAAACGATTTCGAGCCGATCAGCCGCAAGAACCTGCAAAAGGCTTACGAACGATATGCCGCCGATCCTATCGGATACATCGCCTTGACCTCGCCACAGGTGAAAGTGACCGTCACCGACGATAACGGGAAACCTTACCAACCCAAGAACATGCCGTACAACCCTATAGAAAGGGAAGAAAGATGAAACGGATCATACTGCATATACACACTTTTTGTTTACTTACGCTGCTCTGCCCGGCAGGATTGGCCGCCCAATCCGTCATCCGAGGGATCGTGATCGACAGGGAAAGCCAACTGCCGGTAGAAGCGGCCACCGTGCAATTAACCAGAGGCAACGTCTCCTTTCCTATCAACTATACGTTAAGTAATAATGAAGGGACCTTTATCCTCACCCAACCGAAGCGGACGGACTCACTTCTCGTCTCCGTCTCGCTCTTGGGGTACCAAACCCAGCAACAAGCCGTACATGCCGGACAAACGCTTCGTTTTGAGATGGAGCCGCAGGTATTCAGCCTAAAGGAGGTGGAAATCCGTCCGGGACGTGTCTGGGGGCGGCAAGATACGATCAATTATGATGTCACCCGCTTTCTCTCCCCAAAGGATCAATCCATCAAGGACGTATTACGGAAACTTCCAGGTATCGATATCGATGATCTGGGGAAGATCTCTTACAACGGGAAAGAGATCCGTAATTTCTATGTGGAGGGACTGGATCTCACCAACGGGAAATACAAGCAAATCAGCGAGAACCTGCGAGCCGACGCCGTACAGAACATACAAGTGATGGAGAACCACCAACCGATCCGTGTGTTACAGAGAAAGATCAAGACCGAAGACGTAGCGTTGAACCTCAAACTGAGACCGGAATTCCGGGATCGCTGGCTGATCAATGCCGAAGGCGGTCTCGGCGCATCCCCGTTCTTATGGAAAGGAGCCGCTGACGCCTTGCAGATCAGCCGCAGAAGCCAATCCGCTTATCTATATAAAGGGAATAATACCGGGCAGGATGTATCGGGCGAGCAAAATACGCTTACCGAATCACCCGAATCCCGTTTATCCGAGCCCAAGATTCCCCAATTTCTGCTACAGCCCTCATTCTCCGCCCCGCTAAAGAAAGAGCGCTGGCTGTTCAACCATATACACAGCCTATCCGCAAATCGCCTATATAAACTGAACGAGAACACCCAACTCCGTATAAACGCCGGTTATATCCACGACCTGCGAACACAGGAAAGGGGGAGTGAGACGACCTATTACCAATCCGAGGACACGATTCATCTAACGGAGCAAAGCGATAGCCGCATTCGCTCGGATCAAGCCAACCTAAATATCGGAGTGGAAAACAACTCGCAGGAAAGGTATCTCAAGAACCAGTCCTCAGCCACCGGAGATTGGCAATCCAGCCTTTCCCATATAACCGGAAACATGGCTTCCACCGGCCGTACAGCATTGAACCAACGCATCAAAACCCCGAACCTCGACTTGCGTAATAATTTACGGAGCCTGTGGAGCTTGGACAAATACACGTTGGAAGTCCAGTCTTTGCTCCGTTACCACAGCAACGCGGCCGATCTTCGCTTGGATAACCACCCTTATCCAATGAACTTACGCGACTTTTATACCGATAATTCCTTCTCATTCCTGAAAAAGAGCGGTTCCCTCACCCAGCGATATACGGTGGGCATAAACGGGGAGATCAGCAATATCGAGAAAAGCCTGCAAACTTATCTTTCACCCGATTACCAATGGAATACCTATAAATGGACCCTATCCCTCAGCGTTCCTCTCAGATGGACCGGATATACAGGGGTCGGTTTCTCCCGCATCTCGGTTAATCCGTCCCTGTCCATTATCTACAAACTGAATTACGCATGGCGTTTCACGGCGCACGCCTCCTATAAGGAAAGATACGGAGAGATGACCGACTTATACGACCGGCCTTATCAAACGGATTACCGGAATAGCGTCTGGAATTGCGGAATCCTCCCGGTTTACAGACAACAGCTTTATTCCGTTTATGGGGAATACAAGAATACGGCACGGGAATTCTTCGCCACAGTAAACCTGACACACAACCGGGAGTGGTACAATCGTATATACGAGCAACGTATAGAGAACGGACAGGTACAACGAGTCTCCTTACCACTGTCCAACCACGGCTCCGGATATACCGTCAAAAGCACGCTATCCAAGGGCTTTTACGAATTAGGGCTAAAGACCTCGTTCCTTGTGCTCCTCAATATCAGCAAGGCCGAGCAAATCAGCGGGGGACAAAGGCTTCCCTATCAATATCGTCTCATGCGCCTAGAACCCAAAGTGATCTGGACTCCCAACCGCCATTGGGAGACCAGCTACCAAACCGATATCCGGTACGGAGGAAATAAAATAGGAGAACGTACCCGTTTGGCGCCCTTATGGAACGTCACCCAACAAGTACAACTCTCCTACATTTTCTCACCCATAGAGGCAAGCCTTTCCGTAGATCATTATCACAATGACGTGAATGAAGACCAATCCGTCAACGCCGTTTTCGCAGACTTCTCGGTCTCATGGAAATCCGGGCGTTGGCAAATCACCGCCACGGCGACAAACCTGTTCGATAAACGTACCTACGCATACACACGATACGCATCGTTGGAAAGCTATACCTCATGGGTACGTATCCGTCCCCGGGAGTTTCAGGTAGCGATCCGCTACCGTTTATAATTATTAGGCCGTTTAGGGGAAACAATTGAGAAAAATCAACTAATTTTGCGTCTTGATAAATAAGCGGCTTTATGAATAATGATAAGATCGTCACACCCAGCTTTTGCTATATACTAGCGGCGAATTTCCTGCTTTTTTTCGCTTTCTATCTAATCCTGCCGATCTTGCCTTTTTATCTGAAGGAAGAATTCATGATCGGGAAGTCTATGATCGGGTTTATCTTGTCGTGCTATACGCTAGCGGCGCTCTGTATCCGTCCGTTCGCCGGATATTTACTGGATACTTTCGCCCGCCGTCCCTTATATCTGGTGGCTTATTTCATTTTCACCGCCATATTTGGCGGATACATGGTAGCCACGGCGCTTACCCTCTTTATCGCCTTACGCGTCGTACACGGTTTCGCCTTCGGCATGGTGACGGTGGCCGGAAATACGATACTGATCGATATCTTGCCCTCCTCCCGCCGTGGGGAAGGTATTGGCTATTACGGCCTAGCCAATAACATCGCCATGAGTTTCGGGCCGATGATCGGTCTGTTCATGCAAGGGAACTTCACATACGACGTGATCTTTTCCTGCTCGTTGCTATCCGGAAGCCTTGGTTTTATCATGGCCTATATGGTCAAGACTCCTTATAAGCAACCAGTCAAACGAGAACCGATCTCCCTAGACCGCTTTTTCTTGGTGAAGGGAACTTGGGCGGGTATCTCCCTATTATTGCTCTCCATTCCTTATGGTATGACTACCACTTATGTAGCGATGTACGCCGCTGAGATCGGGATCAGCGTAAACTCCGGACTTTATTTCACCTTTATGGCCGTGGGACTCGCCGTCTCCCGCCTGTTCTCCGGACGGCAAGTGGATAAAGGACGGATCACGCTTGTTATCTCCCTCGGGATGTATTTGGCGGCGGTCACATTCTTTCTTCTTGCGGCGCTCAAGGAGTTGATGCATTGGAATCCGGTATTTTCCTCTTATCTCTACATAGGTATAGCCCTCTCGCAAGGCGTGGCGTTCGGAACCATGTTCCCTGCTTTCAACACGCTTTTCGTGAATCTGGCACCCAATAACCAGCGGGGTACGGCCACGTCTACATATCTAACTAGTTGGGATGTAGGTATCGGTATCGGGTTGATGGCCGGGGGCAGCATCGCACAAGAGCTGGGTGGCTTCAACTACGCCTACTTGTCTGGCGCTTGCCTTACGGTATTGTCTACGTTTTTCTTCTTGTTCAAGGCAGGGCCTCATTTCAATCGGCACAAGCTGAGATAAGTACTGCACGGCTCTTCCATTAATCTATCCGTTTTAGTTAAGCCGAGAAGCTTTAATTCCATACAATAAGCCTACTCATGAACTGCGCACGTAAGAAGCTAAGAATCAGCGTCAAAAAAACACGAGAATCTTTCCGTCAAAACACGTACATGTTTTTTCAAAAAGTCGTACGTGTTTTGGATGAAACTCGTACGTGTTTTCCCGAATCTTTCGGCTGAGAACAAAAGCGCATATAGAAATCGACAAGAAGCCATCATCACTTGTATATCCCCTGTTTTTTACTTAATATCGCGTAACGATAATCAAGCTGATAAGATGAAAATAATAGCAGATAACACGGTTCCTTACCTAAAAGGGATCTTGGAGCCGATAGCGGACGTATCCTACCTTGACTCCAAAGAGTTTACTCCCACGAACATAAAAGACGCAGATGCCTTGATCGTACGTAGCATAGATAAATGTACACGCGAGCTATTGGAAGGTAGCCGGGTTCGCCTCATCACGACAGCCACGATCGGGTACGACCATATCGATATCCATTATTGCGAGAAGGCAGGGATCACGTGGAAGAACGCCCCGGGTTGCAACGCCGCTTCCGTGGGGCAATATGTATTATCCTCTTTGGTAGCCGTCGCCCTCCGCAAAGGAGAGAGACTAGCAGGGAAGACTATCGGTATCGTTGGCGTAGGCCATGTAGGGAGTATCGTGGAGAGGCTATGCGAGGCCATGGGGATGCGTGTGCTTCGCAATGACCCGCCCCGTGCCGAGCAGGAAGGTGAGGATGGATTCGTATCCTTGGACACGATCGCGAAAGAGGCGGATATCATCACCTTGCATGTCCCGCTGACCAAGGAGGGACGCTTCGCCACCCGCCATCTAGCCGATCATGCCTTTTTCGACCAGCTGGAACGGAAGCCTTGGTTTATCAACAGTTGCCGGGGTGCCGTACATGATACGCAGGCCTTATTGCAGGCCAAACGAACCGGCAAGGTCAGCGAACTGATCATCGATTGCTGGGAGAACGAACCGGATATCGACCGGGAATTACTGTCGGAAGCCACGATCGCTACTCCTCATATAGCCGGTTTCTCCGCCGACGGGAAGGCGAACGGGACACGAATGTGCCTAGAGAATATAGGATGCTTTTTCGGTATCCGTATCGAAAAGATCAAGGAAGTCATTCCACCTGCCCCAACCAACCCATTCATCGACTTGGGACAATTCAAGGAGCACCGGGTGGAAGAAGCCATCTTGAGAAGTTTCAACCCAGAAGTAATCGACCAAGCACTAAGAGCAAATCCTCATCATTTCGAGCGATTTAGGGCAGCGTATGACCATCCCCGTGAGTTCCATGCTTACCAAGCGATCAAAGCTGACCCGGAAGAATTCGCCATACTCCAGAAACTCGGTTTTCAAGTAGGCTAATGACAAAAAAGCCTTACAGTAAACTTTCGATCACATGAGGATAATGCGCATACTCCAAGGCATGCACTTTCGCGGCTACCTCATCTGGCGTATCCGAAGGTAATACCGGGCAAGAAGCCTGGAAGATGATAGCGCCCTCATCATAATGCTCATTAATATAATGTATAGTAATACCCGACTCCCGCTCACCAGCCTTTACGACCGCCTCATGCACATGCATGCCATACATCCCCTTGCCGCCATATTTAGGGAGTAACGCAGGATGGATGTTCACGATCTTTCCGGGAAAAGCCTGAAGAATAACGTCTGAGATCTTATTCATAAAACCGGCCAACACGATAAGGCAGACATCATATTCCGCCAACTTTTTCAAGATCGGCACACCGGCAATAAATTCCTCCCGTGAAAACACGAAAGAAGGAACGCCCAACTTGTTTACCCGCCCATGCACGCCAACATTACGGTTATTTGATAAAACAACCGCAACATTAACGTTTTCACTGTTAGCAAAATATCGGGTGATGTTCTCGGCATTCGTACCAGATCCGGAAGCAAAAATCGCTATGTTTTTCATATTTTCAGATGTTTAAATGCACAAGAAAAGAAAAAATGTGCAGTTTTCCGCATTTTTAGCTTATTAAATTTGCTTTGTAACATAAAAAATTCTTTTCTTTGCACTGCAAATTTAAAAAGTATATTCGTATTTATTAATCTAAATTGAAAAAGTTATGTCTGAAGTTGCTGAAAGAGTAAAAGCTATCATCGTTGACAAGTTAAGTGTTGAAGAAACAGAAGTTACAAACGAAGCAAGCTTTACTAACGATTTAGGAGCAGACTCTCTTGACACTGTAGAATTGATTATGGAGTTCGAAAAAGAATTCGGTATCTCAATTCCTGACGATCAAGCAGAAAAGATTACAACTGTAGGTGACGCTATCGCTTACATCGAGGCTAACGCGAAGTAATCAATCCTTTTAACTAAAGGTATGGAATTAAAAAGAGTTGTAGTAACAGGTCTTGGAGCTATTACTCCTCTTGGTAATACCCTCCCCGAAACATGGGAAGGTATTATCAACGGAAAAAGTGGCGCTGGACCTATTACTCAGTTTGATGCATCCAAATTCAAGACACAATTTGCATGCGAAGTTAAAGGCTTCGATCCGTTGAAAGTTATGGATCGTAAGGAAGCCCGCAAGTGTGATCGTTATAGCTTATTCGCGATCGACGCGGCGAAACAAGCGATCGAGGACGCGGCAATGGACTTGGATAACGAAGATAAGAACCGTATCGGCGTTATTTTCGCTTCAGGTATCGGTGGTATCAAGACATTTGACGAGGAAGTATTGAGTTATGCGAAGATCAAGGATACGATCGGTCCGAAGTTTAACCCGTTCTTCATCCCGAAAATGATCTCGGATATCGCGGCCGGACATATTTCCATGCTTTATGGATTCCACGGCCCGAACTTTGCGACCGTCTCAGCTTGTGCATCTTCTACAAACGCTATCAGTGACGCATTCAATTATATCCGTTTAGGCAAGGCTAACGTCATCATCACCGGTGGAGCGGAAGCTGCTGTTTCTGAATCGGGTGTAGGTGGATTCAACTCCATGAACGCGTTATCGACACGTAATGATTCTCCCGAGACCGCATCTCGCCCGTTCAGCGCTAGCCGTGACGGATTCGTGATGGGTGAAGGTGGAGCTTGCTTGGTATTGGAAGAAATGGAGCACGCATTGGCTCGTGGCGCTAAAATATATTGCGAGATCGCAGGAACCGGAATGTCTGCCGATGCTTATCACTTGACCGCTTCTCATCCGGATGGTTTAGGAGCGAAGCTGGTTATGCGCAACGCATTGGAAGACGCTGGAATGGCTCCGGAAGATATTGATTACATCAATGTTCATGGAACATCGACTCCCGTAGGCGATATCTCAGAGGTTAAGGCGATCAAAGATGTGTTCGGAGAACATGCTTATCAACTGAATATCAGTTCTACAAAGTCAATGACCGGTCACTTGCTTGGTGCTGCCGGAGCGGTAGAGGCGATCCTGTGTATTATGGCTATAAACGATGGTATTATCCCGCCGACCATTAACCATGCGGAAGGCGACGATGATCCTGAAATAGATTATAAACTGAATTTCACATTCAATAAGGCTCAAAAGAGAGAAGTGAAAGCCGCTTTATCGAATACGTTTGGTTTCGGTGGACACAACGCTTGCGCCATTGTTAAAAAATTCGTGAAATAACGTGTTTAGAAAGCTATACAAACAGCTACATAAAAGAATAAGGCTCCTGCATAATAAAGGTAGGGAGCCTTATTTGTCTTTATCAAAGATTCTAGGTTTTTATCCGGATAATCTCCAGATTTACGAGCAGGCCTTGTTGCATAAATCATCATCAGTAGAGACGGATGATGGTAAATGGCTTAACAATGAACGTCTTGAATTTTTAGGAGATGGCATTTTGGATGCGGCGGTCGCCGATATTGTCTATAAGCGCTACCCGAATAAGCGGGAAGGCTTTTTGACAAACACACGCTCCAAGATCGTACAACGGGAAACGATGAATAAGGTCGCCGTACAACTCGGCCTTGATCAAATGGTAGTCTATTCAACCAAGATAAACTCTCATAACAATCATATGTATGGTAATGCGCTCGAGGCTTTGATCGGCGCTATTTATCTGGATCAAGGTTATGACGTTTGTTATAAGTTTATCCGTGACGTGATGATAGAAAAGTATATCGATGTAGATACGCTCGTCCGGAAAGAGATAAATTTCAAGTCAAACTTGATTGAATGGAGCCAAAAGAACAAAATATCGATCTCGTTCGATCTAATAGAGTCTTTTACGGATCATGATGGAAATCCTGTATTCCAAAGCGCGATTAAATTGCTCGGCGAGCAAATTGGCATAGGTATCGGTTACTCCAAAAAAGAATCCCAGCAAGCGGCTTCTAAAATGGCGGTCAAAAGATTACGGACAGACAAAGAACTCCAGCAACGTATCTCTGCCACAAAGAAAAAGAAGACTGGTGAACTAACCGATGAAAAAGAGTTTTCTGACCTCCCAGAGGAAGAAACTGTATGATAAACAGCAGAACTTGGGTAAATCGTTTGATATACCCAAGTTCTTCGTTATATTAAGAATAAGCTCATATAAAGTTGTATGTATGAAAAACCAGTACAGTAAACTTCTCCGAATATCAATAACCGGCATATTATATATTGGTTATTTCTCGATTTCAAGTTCGTTGGCGCAGATTAGCGAAGGAGGACTCCCCCCCAGCTTTCAATTCGCAGGTTCACTTCGAAGTGAAAAGCTAGCAGAACAAGTTCCAGTGAATTTCAGTGTGGAAGACCTCAAGACGGTCGATGCGTGGAGGATCAGCCAAGGCGCTCCGTTGCGTGTAGCCAAGTCGATACCAACCAGCTTCGACATCGCCGATAGTGGCGATTGGATTTCACTACCCGACGGCAGCCAAGTATGGCAACTTCACCTTCAAGCGAAAGGAGCGCTCGCTTTGATCCTGTATTACTCCGATTTTTATATACCCAAAGGTGCCCGGTTATACCTGTATAACGCAGCGAAAACCCAAGTATTGGGTGCCTATACGCATCGTACGCATCCTAAAAACGGACCGTTCGCAACCCAAGCCGTAGCAGGCGATGAAGTGATCCTCGAATATGTACCTGCACCATCCGGCGAGACACCTCGACTACGCATCCGGGAAGCAGTCTCAGCACGGGTGATTTTGCCACTGGAATGTATATCTTTCGCTTGACTACCGAAAAGGGAAGCCAAACCGTTCAAGGTATTAAGAAATAAACGGCCGCCTACTAGTATAAAGTAAAAAAGGTTGTGCGTTCTCTGACACACAACCTTTTTTATTTTATTTCCCGAATGTTACCCCCATCCGTTTTCCTTGTACGATCAAATCATGATCCGGTGTCACTAATTTTAGTTTTCCCGCTACTTCTAACAAGGGAATGGATTCTACCCTATCTCCTTTCATACAAACCATACGTCCGAATTCACCATTAGCGATCAGTTCCGTGGCATGGCCTCCCAAGCGAGTCGCAAGGTTACGGTCGAACGGAGAGGGGTTTCCACCCCGTTGAGTGTATCCCAATACGGTATCTCGGGTCTCGATACCCGTTCCCGCCTCGATAGCCCGGGTAATATAATCAGAAGGACGCTTTTTATCCGGAGTCTCGATACCCTCGGCTACTACAACGATGGAATAAGGTTTGCCCCTGCGAGCCCGATCCAAGATCGCCTCGTTCACCTTATCGATATCGTATCCCAATTCCGGAAGTAAGATCACGTCGGCACCTCCAGCCATCCCGGCATACAAGGCGATCCATCCGGCATGATGGCCCATCACCTCCACGACCATCACCCGCTTATGTGAACTAGCTGTAGAATGAAGACGGTCTATAGATTCCGTGGCGATATTCACGGCGGTATTAAAACCGAACGTAATATCCGTACCCCATATGTCATTATCGATTGTCTTGGGAACGCCTATCACGTTCAATCCGATCTGAGATAACAGATTGGCCGTCTTCTGCGTACCGTTTCCTCCGATACAAACCAAGCAGTCCAGCCCCAGCTCCTCATAATTTTTCTTAATGATCTCCGGCTTTTCCGAATCTCCCGAGGCCAAGAGCTTACGGAAAGGCTTCTCTCTGGACGTTCCTAAAATGGTTCCCCCTAAATTTAATATGCCGGATAAGCTCCGTTCATCGAAAACTTGGACGTCTTTATTCAAAAGACCTATAAAACCGCTATGAATACCTATCACTTCCATGCCGTAATGCATGATAGCGGTCTTGCCAACACCACGGATCGTAGCGTTGATACCGGGGCAATCGCCACCCGATGAGAGAATCCCTATTTTCATCGTAACGTTAAAATTTAGTACCTAGCAAAGATATAAATAAAAAGAGAATGCCTACATTTGCACTCGAACAAATAAAAAGAGCATGGATATTTTAACACAGACGATTTCGCTCCTTTTCCGCCATCGACAAACGGAGATCGGACGATTTGGGCAGGATATAGACCATATCCAGCGCAAACAGCTGCATGCTCTGCTTTCGACGGCACGCAAGACGGAATGGGGACTCAAATATGATTATAAAAGCATTCGCTCTTATTCTGACTTCTGCCAACGTCTTCCCTTACAGACTTATGACGAGATAAAGCCGTATGTCACCCGAATGATAAACGGAGAAAGGAATATTCTCTGGCCTTCGGTGGTGCGGTGGTACGCTAAGAGTAGCGGGACCACGAACGACAAAAGTAAATTCCTGCCCGTCACCCCCGAGATATTAAAGGGTTGCCACTATAAAGGCGGCTTTGATTGCGTAGCCATCTATCTGCGGAACAACCCAGAAAGCCGTTTCTTCTCCAAGAAAGGCTTGATATTGGGCGGTAGCCATAGCCCTTCCCCGCTAAACTCCGAGGCTCATCAAGGCGACTTATCCGCCGTATTACTTCAAAATCTCAATCCGCTCGTCAATTTAATACGCGTCCCCAAGAAACCCATTATCCTAATGGATGAATGGGAAAGCAAGATCAAGGCGATCGTGGAGAACACTTGGAATAAGGATGTAAACAGCCTATCCGGTGTTCCTTCTTGGATGTTGGTATTGATCAAGGCTGTATTGAAAAAAACGGGTAGGGAATATCTTACGGACGTATGGCCTAATCTGGAGGTCTTCTTCCATGGGGGAATCAGTTTCGAGCCTTACCGGGAGCAATATAAAACCTTGATTCCATCGAATAAGATGCATTATATGGAGACCTATAACGCATCCGAGGGCTTCTTCGGGCTGCAAGACGATCCTACGGACTCCAGTTTGCTTATGATGCCGGATTACGGTATTTTCTATGAGTTCATCCCGATGAACGAGGTGGGTAGCGCCCATCCGACCGTGTTGCCGCTGGAATCGGTAGAGACCGGGAAAAACTACGCGATGGTAATCACGACCTCGGGAGGATTATGGCGCTATCAGATCGGGGATACGGTACGTTTCACCTCGTTATTCCCTCATAAATTCGTTATCTCCGGACGTACCAAGCACTTTATCAACGCCTTCGGCGAGGAGCTAATGGTGGATAACGCCGATAAGGCGATCGCCATGACTTGCCTACGAACCGGGGCGAAAGTAAAAGAATATACCGCCGCCCCACTCTTTATGCTGGATAAGGCGAAAGGACGGCACCAATGGTTTATCGAGTTTGACAAGAAACCGGAATCTCTCGATGAATTCGCCACTTTATTAGATCTGAACTTACAAAAGCTGAACTCGGACTATGAGGCGAAGCGGTATAAAGAGATCTCCCTTCAACCGCTGGAAATCGTTATCGCCCACGACGGTGCTTTCTATGAATGGCTCAAGCAGAAAGGTAAATTAGGCGGCCAACACAAGATCCCACGCCTCAGCAACGACCGCACGCATATAGAGGAGCTTTTGCGCATCAACCAGTCTCTATAAGCCGACATGCGCTTGATCCATAAGACGCATTAAAATTGATAAGTCAGATAGAATCCCGCCATATTCGAACTGAATACCGGAGCGGCCACGATCGGGCAGTTCTTCACATTTCGATTGATCCGCCGGGCGATAGCGTTACGAATCGGGAAATAGATCAGATACGATAACTCTACCGACAAGATCCCGAAACCCGCGCCGGCTACTACATCCGCCACCCAATGCCTGTTATTGTATAAGCGGGAACCCGCCACGAACGCCGCTATCGCATAACCCGAGTAAGCGAGTATAGGCGAGCTATCCTTAAATTCCTTATAAGCCATATGCGCCCCTAAGAAAGCATTCGAGGTATGTCCGGATGGAAACGAATAAGGCGCCCCGTCCGGGCGAGGCTCGTTTACCCAGTTCTTCAGCCCATGCACCATCAATCCGTTCATCCCTTCCGCTAAAGCAACCAAGCAAAGTTGGTCCACCCAGTTATGCTTCTCTTTTCCCATAAGGTCGCAGACAAATACCCAACCGAGCATTCCCCACTCCAAGTAATTGTCGATATGGATTTGCTTCACGGAATCTTTCCGGGAAAACAGGTGAAAGTCATTCATCCCGTCGATAGCCGTGCCTACGGCTCCCACCGTTATCAATGAGGCCGGAAGAATCAAGCTTTTCGGGTTAAACTTATAGGCGACGACAGGCATTCTCTCCTTGACAGGAGCTTGAGAACGTACGTTTAACGTATCGAGATCACCAACGCCGGCGAACGCAATGTTTACGAAGCCTATCAAAAGGCTTACCAAGACGATTAATTTCCTATATATCATATCCGTTATTTTCCTCTAAGACATCCCTCTCCCGGATAAACCCTTCATCAAAATAGTTGTTCTCTATTTTCGAATGGATCACCCGCTGGAAATAGAAACGATGGTTATTCCAATGGAAGGCCGGGTATTCCCTGTTTTGTTTGACAATATTATTCGTGAAGACCAACCCGTCCACGGACTTGGCGTATACCAATGGCCTATCGAACGTAATAAACTCGTTCGCGTCGATCACGATATCACTGTGGAAATATTTCCTTTGCGACGCTAAATCCGGGATTTCGGGATAAATAGAGATAATAGCGTTCGTAAATTGGAACATATTCGTCAAGGAGTTGATGAACTTATTCTTACGGATCAACACGTTCCGGCAAGCGCCGGTCTCGAACCAACCATTGCAATCACCGCACAGCAGGATCGCCGTCCCCGAGGTATGATCGAAAACATTATTCTCTACGACCGTTTGCCGAGGCGTGCTGAACAAGGAACCGCGGGCACGGTTATTCCGGATCACGTTATCCGAGAATAGGACCGTCGGCGTCCACTCCAGATTCTCTATGCCGAAGCCGCTTCCCTCATAGATCGAAGGATTCACCGTATTCTCAAACCGGATCTCGAACTCCTTCGCCCCTCGGTAATCCGGTTGATCAACTGCCTTGATAGCGGTAATCCGGTTTCTCGCCCCTATCAATTCCATGGTGCTCGAATGGATGAACTGCACGGAATCCCCTACCCTTCCCCATTCGAAACCATACGATTGCGGGTGCATATACCGGCCTACCAAGGTAGAGTCATTCACTCGTCTCACCACTTTCAGGTAAGTTCCATGCACATTGATAGCGTCGTCCATCATCCCTTCGTACAAGCCATTCTTGGAGATGATCGTTCCCTTGCAGGCCGAGAAATGGGTAGCGTCCGCCTGTGTCGTGAAATACCGCAGATCGTCCGCCCCTTTCAAGCAAACGGAGAAACCATCCAGCGTGATATTCTCGCTCACTTGCGCCAAGAGGCCCATTCCCTCGGCATAATGAACCTTGATATTCTCCAGAGTCGTATTCACGTCATGATACAGGAAGACACCGGGAGCCGGACGTTCCCAAGAACGCATGGCGATCACCGTACCGGGCACCAAACGGCTGTCTTTCCAACGGGGAGACTTTATCAGCCTTGGAGAAACCTCGATCAAGCCCCGCACGCCTACCGGGATATCGCTTGTATTATACACCAAATGACGTGTATCTCCCTCGAAGGTGATACCGGAACCGGGAGTCAACTCCCAGCCTTCTCCCTTCGCTACAAACACGCTATCCCGTATCTCATAGCGTACCCACGGAGCCACCTCGAAGGTGATCCCGCCTTTCAGCGTATCGTTCTCCACCACTTTTACCTGTGAAATCTGAGGATGCTTGAAGTCTATACTGAAATTTTTCAAGACACAATTCCTCGAATCCAGCAAAGAGACCGGCAACATCCTGCCGTGGAAGATTAACTCCGAGCCTTGCCCGTCGAACACCATATTCTTCATCCCCTCGAAAGGCAAGCCTACTTTCTTCGGATTCATTTGATCATGATTCGAGATGAAATAGACACGCTCCGCCGCGCTATCGGGATAAAACTCATAGCGGCCCTTAGGCAAGGTCACCACAATTGTCTGGTTTTCCTCGCATTTCTCCCGTATCTGCTCCAATGCCCTCGCCATAGCGGGCGCATTATCCACATTCTCGACCGGGGATAAACCATAAGCCGACAAATCATACCTCCGTTCCGTAGAACAAGCGCTTCCAAACAGGGAATAAAGCAGGACAACTGCCCCCCATAGATACCATTTCATAGAAAATCAATTAAATATATCCGCGAAGGTATGTATTTTACAGGGTAAGCGCACTAAAAACAGACAATAACTTTCCGTCTCATGAATCCTATCACGAATCTCCTATAATAGCAGCCTGAGTTTTCTCCTAATAAAACAAAAGTTTCCTCAGTAAGAAACTTTTGTTTCCCTATATAGAAACGAAAGTTTTTCCTTGAAGAAACTAAAGTTTTCCGTATAAGAAATTTAGAAAAACTGCAATAGACTGATAATCAATTAAAGTACAAAAAGAAACAGCTACCCTTTCCATTCTCGGATTCTACCGAGATATGGCCGCCATGCAAGGTGATTATTTGCTTACAGATGCTTAAACCGATACCCGAGCCGGAGGGCTTGGTGGTAAAGAAAGGTACAAAAACCCGGTCGATAACCTCGGGTAAGACACCGATACCGTTGTCTCGCACGGTAAAGACAAGTTCGTTTCCCTCCCGCTGAGCCGCCACGATAATCTCGGGGTTTGACTTTTCCGCACAAGCCTCACAAGCATTCTTCAGTAGGTTCAAGAAGACCTGCTCCATCTGCGCCCGATCCGCGAACCATTCCAGAGGCTCGTCCGGCAAGCGGAAACGGATAGAAGGCTCCGGGCACAAACGCCTTAAATCCGAAAAGAAATCTTTCACTAAGATACGGGTCTTTACCGGAGAGGCGATCCGGGTCAATCTCCGGTAATTCTCAACGAAATCCAGCAACCCTTTACTCCGGCGATGGATGACATTCACCCCATGCTGGATATACGAACGATTCCGGACATCATCCGGATCTGCTTTGCAACGCTTGCTCAAGGTCTCGGACAACGAAATAACGGGTGTGATGGAGTTCATGATCTCGTGCGTCAAGACACGGATCAATTTCTGCCAAGCCTCCATCTCATTCCGCTCCAAGGTAGAATGGATGTTCTTCAAGCTGACGATCCAACGCTCGCAACCTCGCAAGTCGATACGAGTGGCATCGATCGCCCAATCTTGCGGAACGGATGGTTTTCCGTAACGCACCACCGTCTTCCCCGCCTTGATAGCCTCCAAGAACTCATTGGGTAACCGACACCTCGTATCCAGCAACGCATCGGCGGCCCGGTTCTTCCATTCAATAGCCCCTTCCCTGTCAGTAACGAGTACGGCAGTGTCCACCTTATTCAACAGACTCTCAAAATACTGCCGCCTCACCTCCTCGTCCAGAAAGAGCGTACCGCCGGAAGCCATCTCCATACGTCCCGGCTTGGATCTTCGGGCATCCGTGAAGGCACCTTTCTCATAGCCGAACAACTCACTCTCAAATAATTGTTCCGGGATGCTTCCCAAATCGATCGTCACGAAAGCATCGTCACGCCGGGGCGAGTAATGCCTCAACAAACGAGCCACCAAATCCTTTCCCGTACCGCTCTCGCCGGTAATTAATATATTCGCGTCAGTCTCCACGAGTTTGTAGATCGTATCCTTTACCTTCAGCATAGCCGGCGACTCACCGATCAATTCCGGCAATGTGTCGTCCGCCTTCATGGCTTTCATTTGCTCTCGCAAACGTCCTACCTCCTTACGGGAATGGCTCAATCGAATGCCCGACGAGAGGGTAGCCAGAAACTTCTCCGTTTCCCACGGCTTGGAGATGAAATCGGTAGCTCCTACCTTAATGGCCTTGACCGCCTTCTCTATATCCGAATAGGCCGTCATGAAGATCACGACCGCCTGCGGATCGATCTCCAAGATTTGTCCCAAATACTCAAAACCCTCCTGCCCGCTCACGGCATCCCGATGGAAATTCATATCCAGCAAGACCACGTCCGGTTGAAACGTCCGCATGAAATACTCGATGCGTGCCGGTTGTGTCGTTACCTTCACCTTTTGCATGTACGGCTCCAACAGTAAGTTCAATGCGAACAACACATCCTTATTATCGTCGATGATCAATATTTTCCCCTTTTCTTCCATACGGACAAAGATAAAGGGAATAAAGACAGCTTGTATGTGCATTATCGCACAAAAAATGTACGCTATCGCACTACATGAAGAAATACAGATTTTTCTATGATTCTATTTTCTAATACGTTACATTTATGGCATAATATTTGAGTCGGATTCAGCGAAATTGAGTCATCAGCGATATCATCAAAAAACGGAATTGCCATGTTAATACATTACTGTGTCATTGCCTTCAAAAACATCTGGAAGTATAAAGTCAGCGCCTCCATCAGTATCCTAGGGCTGGCTTTCGCCCTCGTCTGTTTCGTGCCCATACTCTATTGGATGGATCATGAGACCACTTACGATTCTTTCTACAAGGATTCCGAATCCATCTACCGTGTCTATAGCGTAGAGAAACAATCCGGGAAAGTGAACAAAGGAGCCTCGAAAGGTATCGAGAATAGCTTACGAGAGCAAGTCCCAGCTATCGAAGCCTCCACCACGCTTATGCTTTCAACCGAAAACTGCCGTACCCAAGCGACTCCTTATATCCAAATGAATATGCTTTATACGGACAGCACGTTCCTAGAGGTATTCCCGCAAACTTTTGTTTGTGGAGAAATGAATCATCCGCTACAAATCGTAAACAACATGATCTTGAGCGAACGTACGGCGGTCCGTCTATTTGGCGACGCGGAAAAGGCGATCGGGCAACCGATACACACCTTGATGAGAGCCTCCTTGCCTCCCTACATCGTCACGGCTGTGGTGAAAGACCCACCAACCCATACTAATCTACCGTTCGACGCGATCATCAACCATAACATGATACAGCATTTCTCCCAGTTACCTCCGGAGGCGCAATGGAGCTTCTTCGTGATGGACTTATACGTGAAACTCCATCCGAGCGCAGACCCAAAAGCCTTTGCCAATCAACTAAAAGAGCTACCTAAACGTATCGGGGTGAACAAGGAGATCGAGTTGCGAACACTCCCCATCCGTGAGATCCGTCACCATCTGAATGAAGATACACCCTTTACCTTAAATTTCATCGGCTTGTTTGTCGTATCTGGTGCCCTATTATTGTTTGCCGCCCTCTTCAATTTCTTGAATTCCTATATGGATCTCTTTCGGCAACGTGTGCGGGAATGGCGTTTACGGACGGTCAACGGCGCAACGAGAAAGCAATTGATCGAACAAATGTCTGTCGAGCTAGGCTGTTCCGTACTTGCATCCTTGTTGGTAGCCTTGATCTTCATAGTCCAAGTCAAGCCGCTTTTCGCCCGATGGCTGGAGATTGATTTGGAGATGGGCCGGTTCCTGTTTCTTTTCGCAGGGGTAGGTATAGGTACATTCCTCATCCTCCAATGTGCAGGATTAGTATTCTTCGGGCAGTTCAGCCATACGGCAACCACCTCGCTCGTTCCCAAAGAGACAGTCAAACCCCTTTTGTTACGCCGCATGGCCGTGACCTTACAATTGATGATCAGTATCCTGTTCATCGTAGCATCGCTGGTTGTCATGGAGCAAATGCGATTCGTAAATCAAAAAGATTTAGGTTTCGATCCAAAAGGCCTTATCCAACTATCCGGCTTCGTAGACGTATCCGGGAAAATAGAATCCACGTTGATGCAAGAGTTAAGTGCCCTGCCGCAGGTCAAAAGTTTCACCGACACGAACTTTAAGCCTCAACATCATGTCGATCCCATGGCGATCTTCACGAATGTGGAATGGGAGGGAAAACCACTGGACACAAAGGTGGACTTCCACCTCTATGGAACCGATCACCGATTTGGTGAGACCTTCGACCTAAAGATGTTAATGGGCCGGTGGTGGACAGAAGGCAACGAACTTAGTGTCGTGCTCAACGAGTCGGCGGTTCGTGCCATGGGCTTACAAGACCCAGTCGGCAGCATCATCCGTATGCCGTGGTGGTCAGATTTCAGCGTGATCAAAGAATACGAGATCGTCGGTGTCGTCAACGATTTCCATGCGCTATCTTTCCGGGAAAGTATTCATCCGATGCTATTCATTCCTTCGGGTGGACTGGTGAATAATCTGTATATCCGGGTCATACCGGGCGAGGAAGGAAACATCGCCCACCATATCACGGAGCTACTGCCCAAGATAGACCCGACATTAGCGGATACCCGGATCACCCCGATCGGAACGCTTTACGATCAACTGAACCAATCCGAGATCGTCGGGTTGAAGATCTTCTCGTTCCTTGCTTTCGCTTGTTTGCTAATCTCCTTGTTCGGCATCTACGCCGTCGCTACAGCCTCCACGAAACGGCGGCGTAAAGAGATCGCTATCCGGAAAGTAGTAGGCTCGAAAGCCTCCGAGATCATTTTCTTGTTCTTCAAGGAATACATGCGATTAATTGTCATCGCCGGAATCATCGCTTTCCCGATCAGCTATCTCGTCATGAACTACTGGTTGCAAGGCTACGCCTATCGCATCCAAATCCAGATCTGGTGGTTGGTGGGAATATTCATCACCATTACCAGCATGGTTCTAGGTACGATACGTGAACAGGTATGTAAGGCAGCCAATGAGAATCCGTCGGAAGTCATCAAGAGTCAATGAATGCCTATGAAAACTACAGACTATTCACGATCAGCTTGATAATACCAAGGATTTTATGTAAGTTCGCGATTCCTAAATATATAATAGAATATGGAACATCCATTGAATATTTACAACACGCTTACGAGAAAGAAGGAGCAATTCATACCCCTGCACGAGCCGCATGTAGGTATGTACGTATGTGGCCCCACGGTTTATGGTGACGCCCACTTGGGACACGCACGTCCGGCGATCACGTTCGACTTGCTATTCCGTTACCTTACCCACCTAGGATATAAAGTGCGTTATGTACGTAATATAACGGATGTAGGGCATCTGGAGCACGACGCCGATGATGGGGAGGATAAGATCGCCAAGAAGGCACGGCTAGAACAGTTGGAGCCGATGGAAGTGGTTCAATATTACCTCAATCGTTATCATCAAGCGATGGATGCGCTGAACGTACTTCCTCCCAGCATCGAGCCGCACGCTTCCGGACATATTATCGAACAAATCGAGTTAGTCAAGAAGATTCTGGATAACGGCTACGCTTACGAAAGCCAAGGCTCCGTCTATTTCGACGTAGAGAAATATAATAAAGATCATAAATACGGCATCCTCTCGGGTCGCAATATCGAGGATATGTTGAATACGACCCGCGCGTTGGACGGGCAGGACGAGAAGCATAACGCCATCGACTTCGCCCTTTGGAAATGCGCCCAGCCGGAGCATATCATGCGTTGGCCGTCTCCGTGGAGCGACGGCTTCCCCGGTTGGCACTGCGAATGTACCGCTATGGGCAAGAAATACCTCGGGGAGCATTTCGACATCCACGGGGGTGGCATGGACTTGATCTTCCCGCACCATGAATGCGAGATCGCGCAAGCCGTAGCTTCCCAAGGAGATGATATGGTTCATTATTGGATGCACAACAATATGATCACCATCAACGGCAAGAAGATGGGCAAATCATATAATAATTTCATCACCCTCGAGCAATTCTTCAAGGGCGAGCATCCCTCCTTGCAACAAGCGTATTCCGCCATGACCATCCGTTTCTTCATCCTGCAAGCGCATTACCGCAGCACGGTTGATTTCAGCAACGAGGCTTTACAGGCTGCCGAGAAGGGCTTGTCACGCTTGATGGAGGCATACGGACATTTGATGAAGTTGAAACCGTCCGCTACCTCTACTGTAGACACGAGAGGTCTTCGTGAGAAATGTTTCGAGGCCATGAATGACGATTTGAACTCACCGATCGTGATTTCTCATCTATTCGATGCCGCCCGTGCGATCAATTCGATAAAAGACGGTAAGGCTACCATAACCGAGGAGGACCTGAAAGAATTACAAGAGGTATTCCACTTGTTCTTGTTCGACATCCTAGGTATGAAAGACGAGGCTTCCGCCGGTGGTAACAGCTATGAGACTTTTGGCAAGGCCGTAGACTTATTATTATCCATCCGCCAGCAAGCCAAGGCGAATAAAGACTGGGCCACCTCCGACAAGATCCGTAACGAATTAATCGCGATGGGATTCGAGATAAAGGATACCAAGGATGGTGCGGAATGGAAACTAAGCAAATAATCCACCAAGCGAATAGTAAGAGGTTATGACAATCCATGAATTTCTTCAAGGCGATAAATTCGCCTTGCTTGCGGGCGTTGAATTATTAGAAACGGGCAACGGTTACGCCAAGGCGCGTATGCTCATCAAGCCCGAACATTTAAATGGTGGAGGCATATGTCAAGGTGGGGCGATCTTCACGTTGGCGGATCTGGCTTTCGCCGCGGCGACTAATAGCCACGCACGCCTGACATTATCCATTACCTCAAACATCAATTTCTTTAAGGCGGAGAGTAAGGGATATTTATATGCGGAAGCGAAAGAAGCGTTCAGCCATAAGAGACTGGCGAATTGCGAAGTCCGTATCACCAATGAAGCCGGAGAATTAATCGCGACTTTTAATGGTACAGGTTACCGCAAAGACACGGAATTACCCTTCACTCCGTTGGTTTAAAAAAGAAATTCTATAAAAAGCGAAAGCCTTTGGGGTTTGTTCCCAAAGGCTTTCGCTTTTTTATGCTTATACGCAACACATTATAAATCAATCTAAATAAACAATATGTCATAAACAAATTATTCACATGTCATAACCTCTGCCTTTATGAGCCCCCTTTATTATAAAACATCTTTTATATTTGTCTACATCAATGCTACACGATCACGATAACTACCCTATCAATATAAAAAGCTTTCATTTCTTCTGCACCACGATACGGCAAGTAAGCGGGGCACGCAGGTTATAGGAGTCTTTATAATAGACCTCCGCCGCCCCGATCTTCAGTTTCGCCCGGATCTTTACCGGGATATGGTTCTCGTCATCACCGATCCAAACCTCCGCCGCTTCCTTGGCTTGGGAAAATGCCTCATCGTAGATATCGATATAGAAATGGCGGGTACGGAATTTCGCCTCCTTATGCTCGACGATCTGTTGTCCCGTATAGCGAAAACGGGCGTTCACGAGCTCCCGGCCGATAGCGATCATGAAAGGGAACTCCGCCCCGTAACTCATCGTCCGCCAATCCAGCGAACGGAGATACATCGTAGCTCCCAGCATATCGAATACACGCCCTTTCGCCATTAGCATCGTGTCGATCTTCGTCTCCTTTAATGTATGGCGATGCGAGTGGATATCGATCCTACCGCTTCCTTGATACTCAAACTGGAGATTATCCACCAGATAGTAGTCTCCCTCGTTCGTGCGCTTCGAGCTGAACAAGAGCCGAGGCTCCTTTGAGTAATGGCAATCCATCGTATCACGCATCCTGAAGACTTTCTCGATCACGCCGGCAGAGCGGAACAACAGGTTATAATGCCATGACGGCGCTCCTTGGTATTCCGATTCTTTCACGGAAAGGGTAGCCAATCCGGCCTTCGACATGATCAGCCCCCATTTGAAATAAAGATCGTAATCCACCCGTTCCCCATGGGATAACGGCAACGTTTGTGCCCGCAAAGACGTAAGACTCGCTACACACAAAAAGAAAACGCATATATACAGTTTAGAAGCGCAAGCCGCCCACACCGCTGTTCCTATTGGACGAAGACTGTGTTCCCTCATTTTTGTAATCTCTTTTCTTTTTCGTTAGCTCTTTCGGTTTATTCTTCGTGATATCGATCGGTTTCTGCCGTTTCATCGGTGTAGCCTTGATATTCCAAGTCTCCTCCACTTGCCAGTTCTGCATGATATTGAATATCTTCGGGCAATAGAAGACAAGTTCCGGCTGCCGTTTATCGGCGTAATTACCGGTATCCCAGACACCGTTATCATTCACGTCTAATACTAAACGGGCATAATATTTATCCGGTTTCAAGTCCATGAAAAGCACGCCGCCATCTTTTACCTTCACCTTACGGATCGGCTGGTCGCTGCTATTCAATAATTCCACGAAAGCGATGGTATCCGCTCCCTCGATATTGATATATAAATGCCCGTACTCATCTTCCTTCTTGATCTTGAATTCCCCGCTATACACATCGTTCCATTTACCATAGGCACTGAATATCGTGGCGGAATCTACTTCCAAACGGAATTCCTCGCCATATTTCCACGGGCGCTTGATGAAGAAATTCAAGGAATTCGTCGTATCCGGGAAGAAATCGAAGTCAACGGCTTCCCAAAGCGTATCCACTTTCTGATCCAGATAAAAATGATCTTTCGTCAATCCCGCTACCGGCTCGCTAAACGTAACAGCGACCGTATCATACAGGTTGATCGAACCGGAAGCGTTTACGTTCATTCCCAGAAACTCGATGGGTTCCGGCTCATCGTCTTTTTTCTTTTTCTTCTTCTCCACAGGACGGCGACGCACGGTAAATTGTACCGTATCGGTCTGCGGACGAAGTATATTCATGGAATCGCTTTTCAGGTAACTCACCTCCACTTGCAGCGTATCTTGCTTCCAGATCAAAGAATCGGTCAACCAGTAATGCACGGCTTTTCCTTCCTCCGCTGTCTGCAAGAAATACCAATTGCTATCCGCCGGGGTGAAATTCAAAGGAACCGGTACCGGAATAGTATCCAAGGAGGTATTGAAACGCAAGGTTAGTATTTTCTCATCCGTACGCTCCGGCTTCAACATATATTGACGCTCTACTTTCTCCTTAAACAGGCGTAACTCGATATTGTCCGGCATAAAATGGGTATAACCGACTGTCATCACCGTATCGATCGTCAAGCTATCTTTCCAAATCGTATCCTGACGGGTCGTCAACTCGAACGCGGGGACGATCAAGGAATCGTAAAAAGCGATCTGCTGCCCGGGCTGGCTGTACTTGTAGGAGCGCATCACATCCTCCAAGGCATAGATCCGATAGGTCCCCGGGGCCATATTACGAATCGTAAACTCTCCCTTGTCGTTCGTACGGGAAGTACGGACAAATGGGATCGTCGTAAAGGCGGAATCCTCCAGATTCGTATGCACGCCGATCGTAATACCCGGCATAGGCTCCAGATTCTCGGCGTTCAGCAAGACTCCGGACACCTCCATACTATCAATGGATTCGCCGGTAGAGAACGCAAAGGAATAATTCTCCAATACATTCTTCTCATTATTATCGGAGATCGAATTAGTAAAGTCTATCGTATAGGTCGTATTCTCCTTCAACGTATCCATCAGCTCGATGACCGCCTTCCGGCCGTTCGCCCGGATAACGGGTTGCTCCATTTGGGGTGGAGTGATGATCACGTTCTCGGTAGGCTTATCGATCTGGATCAACTCATCAAAAATAATCTCCACCTTCTTTCCCTTATAGTTTATCTGGCCGGGCAACGGCGTACTGCTTACGAACTTAGGCGGGGCCTCATCATAAGGCCCCCCGTTCGGGGAAGCTATATTCGCGCACGAATACAGCACGACCAGCAGAAGTACCCCTATAAAGAACCGTAAACTATTTCTCACATATTTATCTTCCATTCAATACTCTCATTTCAATTGAGGGACAAAAATAGGGAAAAATCCCGTGAACGATAAGGATATATACGCTAATTAATCTATCTTAAAATGAAAAAGCCCTTATTGTCATTTTTTTCTCTTAAAGTATGTCATCGCAACTCAGACAGGAAAAAACATTAGCTTGTTTTCCAGAAAACACGTACATGTTTTCGAAAAAACACCATAGTGTTTCGCAAAAAACATGTACGTGTTTTTCTGAAATTGGTTATCAATCATTTACAAAATGGCAATTCGTATCGAACTTATTGTAAAATAAATCACTAAAAATGAAGCGGGCATTTATATAAAACAGTATCTTTGCATCTAATAGGAATATAACCAAATAAATACAACGACTATGTCAGAAGTATCAGGTATCGAATTGGAGAAAGATGCGGCAGGGAACAACAGTTACATCCGTATTGACCTAAAGAAATATGGGGATATGATTAATCCCATTCTTTTCGTTTATATCACTTGTCACGATAAGCAGCCTCTTTTCGACAAGAAGACAGCTATACCTAACCTATTCCTAATAAAAGCACAATTTGATGGAACAAACGCAGAGACCCTAACACACATGCCATAGAAGATATACTCACTTTGCCAATGAAGTATATATCCTATGCCACTCGCAGTATATATCCTTCAAGGAGGGAGGCTATACTGGGTTATTTATAGGTCTAAAATTTCCCTCCTTTTATAAACTTTATACTACATTTGTTTCGCAAATTTCATATAAGGCTGCTTCAGACATTAAATCCGAAATGATTTACCAGCAAAAGGTATCAGGCTTTATCTTCTAAGCTGGCTGGCTGATAATACATTATTTATTTGCGAAACTTAAATAAAAAATATACTAATGAAACATTTTCTGATATGCTTTGCGTTTTGTTTTATGCAATTGGCTGTTTTTTCGTTTTGCTCAAGTGATGAGTCTGAGCCCACTCATGTTGTCGAATGGAAAGCGGAGATGATTGTCGATGAATCTGAAATCAACCGGACTGGTTTGGATGCTTGGTTCAAATCGGAGGAAATCAGCGACGACGTTTTTGACCGCATGTGGCTGAAATCGTGGAAAGAGGATTGTCCCTTGGACAGATCCGATCTCCGTTACCTGAAAGTGCTGCATCGCAATGCCGATGGATTGCCACAATGCGGCGAGATGGTGGTAAACGCCGCTATCGCAGATAAAGTACTGGGGATATTCCGCCGGCTCTATGAAGCGGATTACCGGATCGAGAGGATGGCGTTGATTGATAATTATGGCGCCGATGATGAGACATCGATGCGTGCTAACAACTCCTCCTCGTTCAATTTCCGCTTCATGACGGGTTCGACTACTAAAATATCCAAACATGGCCTTGGGCTTGCAATTGATATCAATGCGCTTTACAATCCATACGTCAAGCGAAAAAGTGATGGTACTTGGCACATCGAGCCTGCCACTGCCGAACCGTATGCTTTCGACCGCGAGAGTAGAACCGACATCCCGTATAAAATAGACCACGATGATTTGGCGTACAAACTCTTTACCGAAGCCGGGTTTGAATGGGGTGGTGATTGGACTTCATTGAAAGATTACCAGCATTTTGAGATAAACCTATCATTATGAACATATTTCGATTATTTGTTTTATCTTTGCATCTAATAGAAATATAACCAAATTAATAGAGCAACTATGTCAGAAGTATCAGGTATCGAATTGGAGAAAGATGCGGCAGGGAACAACAGCTACGTCCGTATCGACTTAAAGAAATATGGGGATATGATCAATCCTATATTGAAACAGCTAGGGGTTATCGGACAAACTCAATTTGACAAGGATTGGGAAAGAGCACTCGACCCGGAGACATTCCGGAAAGAAGCGAAAATACGATTAAGAGAGTTATTCAATCAAAAACATAGCCATGAAGCAAACCAATAAAGTAGCCTTACTCCCTGAAGTTTACGATTTTTTAGATGTTTTTAGCCCAAACCTTACTTGAGAAAGATTACGTCTCATACATAGAACATGGAGATTACTAACAACCACAAAGACGGCAAATACATACATGCCCCCATCAAGGAGGTGGATTGGCACTCCGTTTCAGCAGCCTAAACCCAATCCGGCAATACAGGCACTTTCGCTTCTCGCAATATTCCCGTTTCAGCTGGATGAGCGATTGCGTATCACCGGCGTTACGGACATGGATACCGGATCTAGTGAAAGCGGTTACGATATGGTTTCGTTCCGGTGGGATACTTTCCAACAAACGAATCGCACGGGTACAATATTCCGGTAATTTATTCCGTCCCCCATAGGCGAAAAGCAGAGGGACAACCGTGTTTATCAACAATATATCAAGAGCATTCTCCCCGATCTCCTTCTCTTTCTCCGGAGAGGCATAACGGAAATGATAATGATTCTTCCAATAATCCGAGGGTTGGATACGGAAATAATCCTTGATCTCTTTAGGAGAAGAAGCGGACAGGATCATCGAGAATAACGTATCGTACCGATGCCAGATAGCGGCCAGTTGCGCCAACTTCACATGCGGGAAGTTGGTCGGACGGATACGGAGGCTTTTGAACAAGGAGTCATCCAAAGGCTTGAGCCCGAACTTATGGCGGAGAAACTCATATTCCCGCCTCAGCAGACGATAGTAATGGCAGGAGCCCTCTTCCGAGAGCATACCCGCTTGTCCAAAAAGCATCGCCTCTACTTGCGACTCGCTAGCCCTTTGCTTTTGGATATATCGTAGGGGGAGGCTTTTCGCCAACCACTCGAAAGCGTCGCTATTCACGCCAAAGCCGAAACTACGGGTTAATAGGATATAAAACACCTCGTTCCAATCCTCTTGGTACTGATCCAACAGGCGGTATATATCCTCTGTCTTTCGTTCCAGCCGCTCACTGAGCAAGGTATCCATCCATGAGGCCAAATGCACGGAGTCTACTTCTCGAATCCGCTCAAGACAGGGGATGGGCACCTCTCTTGCCAATAACCAATCGATATTTTTTCGGACAGGTTCCGGAACGGATAGGAGCAATTGAGGAATAGGCTCACCGTTCATCCGGCAGATAGATGCGTCATTCACACCCGTTACATGCAAGATAACGGAGTCATATGCCTTATCTGAATCATGATGATGCAGCAACCAATCGGAAGCTTTTTCGTGGATCTCCACGCTTCCGGCCCATACCGTGCCGTCAATCTTTATCTTGGCGTTGAAGAAGTCGGGACCGGCGTCGGTGTTTTGTATTCCGGGATCGATAACAGTGATAGGAAGCCCCTCGGTGGTAGTCAATGGAGTACTCGCGTAGAGTTTGTATTTCCAAACATAGTGTAATAAACGTTCCATATTCTTTCAGAGTTAAGATTTTGGATTCAAATGTAATTCATTTTCTGTATATTTGCGACATTAATTGAATTAAAGTATGAAAATTGCACTTATAGGTTACGGGAAAATGGGCAAAACGATCGAGCAGATCGCCATCCAAAGAGGACATCAAATTGTTTCCATCATAGATATCAATAACGCTGAGGATATATATTCGGAAGCGTTCAAGAGCGCCGACGCGGCGATTGAGTTTACTACCCCGGCTACCGCTTTCAATAACTATATGAAATGTTTCGAGGTAGGCGTGCCGGTCGTATCGGGTACTACCGGATGGCTGGACCGTATCGGCGAGATCAAGGAGAAATGCGAGAAAGAGGGCAAAACCTTCTTCTACGCCTCCAACTTCAGCATCGGCGTAAATATCTTCTTCGCCATGAACAAGTATCTGGCGAAAATCATGAACAACTTCCCCTCCTACGACGTTAAGATGACGGAAGTCCACCATATCCACAAGCTGGATGCGCCCAGTGGAACGGCTATCACGTTGGCCGAAGGTATCTTGGAAAACATCGATCGTAAAGACCGCTGGACCTTAGAGAACGCCGAGAACGCAACCGACCTGCCGATCCACGCTATCCGTGAGGGTGAGGTTCCGGGTATCCACGAGATCACGTATGAGTCGGACGTAGATACGATCAGTATCAAGCATGATGCCAAGAGCCGTGCCGGATTTGCGCTAGGCGCCGTAATAGCGGCAGAGTTTACCGCCGGAAAGAAAGGTTTCCTAGGCATGAATGACTTATTCAAATTCTAAACGTATTAGCTAAAAGATGAAGAAGTTCACGAAAAAACAATGGATCAAGTTTAGTATAGCGGCCGTATTATACACGTTGTTCGCTATCTGGATGCAAAACTTATGGTTACTGCTGGGATTAATCGTCCTAGTCGATATATTCTTGACGCACTACATCCCTTGGGGAGCTTGGAAACGGTCTAAGAACCCGGCGGTACGCAACGTATTGGAATGGGTGGACGATATCGTATTCGCGCTGGTAGCCGTTTATTTCATCAATTTGTTCGTCTTCCAGAACTATCAGATACCGAGTTCTTCCTTGGAGAAATCCTTGCTGGTAGGAGATTACCTGTTCGTCAGCAAATTAAGTTACGGCCCTCGCGTACCGAACACGCCGATCTCCTTCCCGTTGGTACAAAATACGTTGCCTATCTTAAACTGCAAATCGTATCTGGATTGGCCGGAATGGGGCTACAAACGGGTGAAAGGTTTGGGCCACGTGAAACGTAATGATATCGTAGTGTTCAACTTCCCCGCAGGCGACACGATCGCCGTGAAAGTGCAAAACCCGGATTACTACTCCTTGGTCGAGGAGTACGGACGGGAACGTATCTTATTGGATAAGGCCACGTTCGGCGAGGTAATGTACCGCCCGGTCGACAAACGGGAGAATTACGTGAAGCGTTGTATCGGTATGCCGGGTGATACGCTCCAACTCATAGACAACCAAGTGTACATAGACGGTAAACCCGCCGAGAACCCGAAAGATATGCAATTCAACTACTTCATCGAAACAGACGGTTCCCCAATCACAGAGGAGCAATTCCGCTTGATGGATGTAAGCAAGGATGACCGTATGCTGGCCTCCGGCGGCGGTTATTACCAGAACCTATTGTCATACCTAGGTTTTACGCCTAACGCAAACGGACAGTACAACCCGGTATATCGCCTGCCACTCACGAAAAAGGCCTTGGCAATAGCGGAGAAGCTACCTACCGTGAAGAAGATTATCATCGAGCCGGAGACGTTGGGCGGCCCTACCTATCCGGTCGGATACAATACTGGCTGGACCCGTGATAACTTCGGGCCGCTTTGGATCCCGAAGAAAGGGGCTACCATCCCATTGGACGAACGTAATCTGGCGTTGTACAGCCGTTGTATCAAGAATTACGAGAACAACACCTTGGAAGTGAAGGACGGCAAGGTCTACATCAACGGCAAGCCCGAGACTTCCTATACGTTTAAATACGATTATTACTGGATGATGGGCGATAACCGCCATAATAGCGCGGATAGCCGCTCATGGGGTTTCGTACCCGAGGATCACATTGTCGGCAAGCCGATCTTGGTTTGGCTATCCTTGGACAAGGATCGCAGCCTGTTCGACGGTGGTATCCGTTGGAACCGCCTGTTCCGTTGGGTTCATCCGGATTAAGAGGTGAAAACTTCGTATTATGACAATCCAACGATTCCTGATAGTTCTCATGAAATGGCTGGCAGCTTTCGCGCTAGCCGCAGGGATCGTCATGCTCATACGCCTTTTCTGCATAGAGTCCTATCGCATCTCCACGGACTCTATGGAAGAGGCTTTGCATAAAGGGGATTATATCCTAGTCAATAAAATACCGGGGAAGAATAAGCCCGTCCGGGGCAAGGTCGTGCTTTTTACCAGCCCGCTCTCTCGAGATTCAGCGGATGCTCCCTTATTCATCAGCCGCTGCATCGGTATGCCGGGCGATACGATCCGGGTCAGCATGGACGGATATACGATAAACGGGCATAAAATCCCCCGCTCTCCTCGCTCCCTCTGTTCCTATTTCATAACACTGAGCGCCAAGGAGACGTTCTTGGAGACGTTAGAGAAGTTGGACATCCCACTTAGGGATTTCAGGCAGGAAAGTTTCGGCTGTATGCTCAGCCTCACGGCTTTCGAGGAATATCAATTGAGGGAGGAATTGCCCGACGCCATAAACCGTCATTTTATCGGGGAACAAATGCAAGAATACATGTTGATCGTCCCCCGGAAAGACCGGGCTTACCCGCTGGACGCCGCCTCGCTCACCGCCTGCAAGGAGATCATCATGCGGGAGACGGATGGTAAAGCTTCCTTCCGTGACGGAAAGTTATATCTGGACGGGCGGGAGACTAATTTCTTCTTTTTCCAACAAGACTACTATTGGGTACTGTCCGATAATACCAACGAGGCGGTAGATTCCCGCCATCTCGGTTTCATACCGGCCGACCATATCGTCGGCAACGCTTGGCTCTGCTGGTACAGCCCCGACAAACAACAAATCTTTAAACCCGTTCATTAACATGCGACCTGTATATATAGCGACCGCCTATCTAGGCCCCATACAACAATATTGTAAGATGCTCCAATACCCGGAGGTCCGTATCGAGACCGCCGAGAATTACGTGAAGCAAACCTATCGTAACCGCTGTTCCATCGCCGCCGCGAACGGCCCACTCTCCCTATCCATCCCCATCGTCAAGCCGGATACCTTGAAATGCCAGACCAAGGACATCCGTATCTCCGACCACGGAAACTGGCGGCACCTACACTGGAACGCTTTGGTATCGGCCTACAATATGAGTCCGTTTTTCGAGTATTATGCCGATGACTTCGCTCCTTTCTACGAAAAGAAATACGAGTTCCTCCTCGACTTCAACGAGGAACTGCGCCGTCTGGTCTGTGACCTGTTGGATATGCAACCCGCAGTCGTCTACACCGAGCATTATGAACCGGAGGTAGCCAACGATTTCCGGGAAACGATCCGCCCGAAACACGAAGGGGAAGATCCCGCCTTCTGCCCGGAACCTTATTATCAAGTATTCCGGGAGAAATTCGGATTCCTCCCCAATCTGAGTATAGCAGATTTGCTGTTCAATATGGGGCCGGAGGGGCTGGTTACGTTACGAGAATCCATCAAGGCATAGAAAATACCGCCAAGCCTACGAGCGGGAAACCGGATACAACGTTTCCCTTTCGTAGCAACCTTGCTTGAGACCAGAAACAGCGTTTCCGGTCATTATCCCTCTCGCGGCAGATAAAAAACATGGCTTCCATTAATATTCCTCCCCACGGCCGTTTTTATTCAAGGTTTCTTCGTACATTCAACGCCACAAGAAATCGGGAACGATGTTTCCGTTATTATTAATCTTATAAAAATGAATCCATGAAAGAAATCGGAACAATCAGCTTAGAGCGCATGAACGGTGGCGCCCACTTCCTCTACATAAGCAATATTTTGGTGCGCGCGGCGGCAGACACAACCATAAAGGCGAAAGCCCTCGCCCAAATAACCGCGTTGAAAACAACCTTGGCTGCCGAGGACGAGGCACTGAAACTCACCCGGAAAAGTCTTCTGACAGACGATATCGCCCAAGCGGACGCTGAGCGCGATACACTCTTGATGAGCTATAAGAAGGCCGTGACCGGCTTTCTCAACCTGCCCGTGGAAGCGATGGCAAAAGCGGCTAAGATACTGAACCAACACTTGAAAGATTATGACATCGACCCCCGTACGCAATTAGACAAGGAGACGGGTTTGCTCATCAACCTGATAGCCGACCTAGAAGGCAAGCACGCCCCGTCCGTGACCGCCCTTTCGCTTACCCCCTTCGTGTCTGCCCTAAAAACGGCCAACGAGAAGGTACGCGCCTTGACGCTGGAGCGCACGGACGAGCGGACAGGCCAGGCAACAGGCGCGCTGAAGATCGCACGGAAGGCATCGGATAACGCCTATCGCATGCTAGTGAAGATGGTAAACGCCCTCGCCTTGGTGGAGGGGGAAACAGGCTACGCGCCGTTCATTGATTACGTAAACACCGAGATCGCCCATTACAAGCAAGAAGTGCTGGGGCAACGACCCGCATCGCCCCAGCCGGATACCCCCACCCCCGATACCCCGGAGCCGGAGAATCCCGGCGGCGACAGCGAGAGTCCGGACGAGATCTGAGCCTAGAGACGGGAAATCCCGGCAAGCCGTTCGGAAACGGTACTTGCCGGGATTTCCCATATCTCTTCCTCGCCAACAGAGATCGATTATTCCTTCTGGAACTTCCTGCTCACCTTCAAAAGGTTCGCCGTAAAAGAAACCACGTTTTGGGCCTCTTGTACCATGTTCAAATAAACCATGCTCACCTTCGTGCTGCCGGACTGCCCTTGGATACGCTTCAACTCCCCTTTCTTCAAGGCGGTAAGTTGGTTCATCAAGGTAATCGACTCAGCGATCAGCTCCTCAAAACCAATATAATCGTTTTTACGGATCATAGTAGCGCAATTTCTCAAGAAGGAGATGATTTGTTCAGATACCTTACCAAAATCATCTTTCTGTACCGGACTCAACGGGCTGAAATTATTATCGATATGATCTTTCAGCGGTTCTGCCAAGCGACGGATACTGAATATGATCTCGCTGGCGAAGTCATTTCCTTGATAATAATAAAGCCCCTTCTCCACGGCGATATCGTGATCCAATTGGGTAACGCCAAGCGTACCGACACGTTTCACTTGTTTCAAGTGAATCTTCTTCTCCTCCACGGCAGTCAAGACCTTGCGCAACTCACGGAGGTTCTCATTCATGAATCCATTTACCGCCTTACCGAATACTTCCGCCGTAAAATCCAGATCGGATTGTAATTCCTCACGGCTATGCTCGCGGAACAGGGCCAAAGCCTCACGGGTATCCGTAGCCTTACGAAGTTTAGACACCGTAGAATTCACCTCCTCCTTCAATGCCTCTTTCCGCAATTTAGCCTTATAAGCGAAGTGGCTACGAACCAACGAATAGATCGCCAAACCAATCATAGCGACCAAAGCTGGAATACCTCCCCAATAAATCAAGAGAGCGACGATGAAACAGATCGTAAAAGCAGCCCCTGCCGTAATGAACCAACCACCTATCACGGACAATACGCCTGTGATGCGATATACGGCGCTCTCACGCCCCCAAGCACGGTCTGCCAACGAAGTACCCATAGCGACCATGAAAGCCACATACGTCGTAGATAAAGGCAATTTCAAGGAGGTTCCCAAAGCGATCAGCAATCCGGACAAAACCACGTTCACCGAGGCACGTACCAAGTCGAAGCTAGCCTTGTCATCCATGATCATCTCGCTTTGGTTGAAACGGCTATCAATCCAGTTCTTAACCGGAGTGGGCACGATACTTAATAGCGTAGCGGATATATTACTGCAATTCCGTACCAATACCCGTGCGACAGGCGATGTACCGAAAGACTCCTCTCCATCCGATTGACGAGACAGATCCAAGGAAGTCTTCACCACGTTCTGAGCCTTTTTGGAGGTAGCCAAGGCGATTACCATCACGATCCCGGAACCCACCAAGAAATACCAAGGTGTCTGGGCCGGTCCCAACAAGGAGGTCATCAAAAATGTATCCGTGGTAGTGGTCCCTCCCTGCGCCATCAAGTCCATATAAGAGGAATAGCCAGCCAAGGGGACTCCGATAAAGTTCACCAAGTCATTCCCGGCAAAAGCCAACGCCAAGGCAAACGTACCCATCAAAATGACTACCTTGAATACATTCACCTTCAACCAATGCAATACCTGCATCAAGATCGTAAAAAATACCATACATCCCAAAACGATCATCCCCGTATTGGCATACACCATATCCTTGAACTCACCCGTCATAAAAGAACTTGTCTTCAGTCCCTTTATCAGCATAAAGTAAATGATGGAAGTGGCCGCTAAACCTCCGAACAGACCAATAAAATATTTAGAACTTTTCTTATAATTAAATGAGAACAAGATCCGGGACAGATACTGCACGATCACACCAAAGAAAAAAGCGATCGCCACAGAAAGAAAGATACCCAGAATCACGGTAAAAGCCTTCTCTGTATTCAGCAGATCCCCCAATTGCAAAGCGCCTGAAGAACTAGCGATCTTTACCAAGGCAATCGCTACCGTTCCACCCACCAACTCAAACACCATGGAAACCGTTGTTGAGGTCGGCATTCCCAACGAGTTAAAAATATCCAGTAGCACCACATCCGTAAGCATAACGGCCGCAAGGATACACATGATCTCCGAGAAATAAAAATGCTGGGGTTGATAAATACCATGCCGGGCAATATCCATCATACCATTGGATAACGCCGCACCAACAAAGACTCCCACGGCAGCGATAGCGATAATAACTTTAAAGGATGCGGCTCTCGCGCCGATAGCTGAATTCAAGAAATTCACGGCATCATTACTAACACCGACCGATAAATCTACGATGGCCAATACAAACAAAAATATGACCAAGAACAAATAAAATGTTTCCATACTGATTGTTATAATTCTTGCGCAAAGTTCTGAAACAATTATTTCGCATCCGTTACATACATATTACAATGATGTTACAACCTGCGGATTAGATTCAAAAACAACCAGATATGAAATTAGGTTGAAATTAACATCAAGTATTTCTCTTTTAAGAGAGAGATCCACTAAGGGTTTTTATATACATTTGCGACTATATATTTAGAAGGGAAATAAGTTAACAAGATTCTAGTTACTTGGAAAAACACTCCAAAGAAATAATGCAATGGGTCTGTGAAATCGCGCTATCCGATTCTCAAACTGCTTTTAAATCGCTTTATTTAGCCTATTTTCAGAGGCTAATGCGGTTTACATCCCTTTATGTGCCTTCCTCTGTAGAAGCTGAGGAAATTGTCTCTGATACATTTCTAAGTCTTTGGAATAATAGAAAGTCATTACCGGAGATCTCTAACTTCGATTCTTATATCTATGGCATAGCCCGCCACAAAGCCATCAGCCTATACCGGACACAGCATATGGAGAAAGTCCAGATCGATGAGAATACGATCGATTTATTCGTACATACCGATACTACGCCCGAGGAAGAACTTATTTCCAAAGAATGCATCGATCATTTAAATGAGGCGATCAATACACTCCCGGATAAATGCAAGATGGCTTTTAAACTGATCCGTGAAGATAAGATGAAATATAAGGATGCGGCAAATATCCTAGAAATATCAGTAAAGACATTAGAAGCCCACATCGCCACGGCAGTCCGAAAACTACGGGAATCTCTAGCTAAAGAAATAAACGACTGATCTATCCATTTTCCCCAGTTGTAGAGACGTAGCGTGCTGCGTCTCATCCCCTAGCAATAGTGGCTCACCCGATAAATCAGGGGGA
>JAAGKN010000600.1_pt1 | contig 116281 bp, 81 predicted proteins | sample 6206371 | NCBI WGS metagenome assembly JAAGKN01 (sample SAMN11533720, study PRJNA540317) | gut metagenome | isolation source: fecal pellets from male and female animal of same cohort | host: Peromyscus leucopus | place: USA:CA | collected 2017
GGGCATCATTTTTGACTATGCGCTGCTGTTCGACCGCCCGCTCATTTATGCCGAAACGAACTTCGACACATCTCCTTACGATGCCGACTGGCTTGACGAAAAGATGTGGACGCTTCGCGCCGCGGAGAAAATTGGGGTAAAGCTTGAAGAAAAGGACTTTCCAATTATATCCCAAATCATACACACTGCAATGACAAGCGGAAAAATGTCGGAGATGCGGGAAACGGTGAAAAAGGAGTGCTGGCAGAACATCGGCGGCGCGGCGCAGGCAATTTTCGAATACGCAACTTCGCATGAAAAAAAGTGAGCGTTGTCCACTTTCCTGCACGCTTTATATATTTTATTTACAAAAAAACGCCCGCCTCCAAAAAAGGAAGCGGGCATTGAACTCAAAACCACCTGCGAGTTTCCGCGCCTTTTTGCGTAGCGTAAGGTGCTCGCACCGACAAATGCGAGCAGTGCAAGCAAACAAAAACTCGTTATGCAAGTTTGTAAGCCACTGGCTTACAAACTTGCATGGCATGTTCGCGCGATAACGTCGTCCTGCTGTTCCTTCGTCAAATTGATGAAGCGAACCGCATAGCCAGAAACGCGCACGGTGAAGTTGGCGTATTCGGGCTTGTCGGGATGCGCTTGGCAATCCTTGAGCTTTTCTACGCCGAACACGTTCACGTTCAAGTGGTGCGCGCCCTTCTCGAAATAGCCGTCCATCACGTTGACCAAGTTCGAGACGCGCTCGTCTTCATCGTGTCCAAGCGCGCTCGGGTTGATTGTCTGCGTGTTGGAAATGCCGTCAAGCGCATATTCGTAAGGAACTTTGGCAACCGAGTTGAGCGATTTGACCAAGCCTTTCGTTTCCGCGCCGTAAGACGGATTCGCGCCTGGGCTGAACGGCTCGTGAGCCTTGCGTCCGTCGGGCAAAGCGCCAGTCGCCTTTCCGTAAACGACATTCGATGTAATCGTAAGAATCGAAGTGGAATGCTCGGCGTTGCGGTATGTCGGATGCTTTTTGATTTTCGCCATAAAATCCTTCAAAAGCCATTTTGCGATGTCGTCCGCGCGGTCGTCGTCCTGTCCATAGCGAGGGAAGTCGCCCTGGATTTCGAAATCTTTCGCCAAGCCCTGCTCATCGCGAATGACTTTGACTTTCGCATATTTGATTGCGGAAAGCGAGTCAACCACATGGCTGAATCCCGCGATTCCGGTCGCGAACGAACGGCGAACGTCCGTATCGATGAGCGCCATTTCCGCCGCCTCGTAATAATACTTGTCGTGCATGTAGTGAATCGCGTTGAGACAATTGACATAAAGTCCCGCGAGCCATTCGAGCATGACATCGTACTTTTTCATCACTTCATCGTAATCCAAATATTCAGAAGTGATCATCGGCAATTCCGGACCGACCTGCACATACGGTGTCAATCCCGCGCCTTCGTCTTTTCCGCCGTTGATGGCATAGAGCAACGCTTTCGCCAAATTCGCGCGCGCTCCGAAGAACTGCATTTCCTTTCCGGTTTCCGTCGCCGAAACGCAGCAGCAGATTGAATAGTCGTCGCCCCAAATCGGCCGCATTACATCGTCGTTTTCATATTGAATTGAAGATGTGTCGATGGAAATTTTCGCGGCGTATCGGCGGAAATTTTCCGGCAGACGCTTTGAATAGCAAACCGTGATGTTCGGCTCGGGGCTTGGTCCCATATTTTCCAGCGTGTGCAAGAAGCGGAAGTCGTTTTTCGTGACCAAACTGCGTCCGTCCACGCCGAGACCCGCCACTTCGAGCGTCGCCCAAATCGGGTCGCCTGAGAAAAGCTGATTGTATGATTCGATTCGAGCGAAGCGAACCATTCGGAATTTCATTACGATGTGGTCGACGAGTTCCTGCGCCTCTTCTTCGGTCAAAGTGCCGTTCTTGATGTCGCGTTCAATGTAAATGTCGAGGAAAGTTGAAATGCGTCCGACTGACATCGCCGCGCCGTTTTGCGTTTTGATTGCCGCCAAATAGCCGAAATAAAGCCATTGGAACGCTTCGCGGGCGTTGCGCGCCGGCTTTGAAATGTCGTAGCCGTAAATCGCGGCCATCGCCTTGATGCCCTTGAGAGCCTTGATTTGCTCGGCGATTTCCTCGCGCTGGCGGATGATTTCTTCGGACATCGTGCCGTCGCCGCAATTCGCCAAATCCTTTTGCTTTGATTCCATGATGAAATCAATTCCGTAGAGCGCGACTCGGCGATAGTCGCCGACGATTCGTCCGCGTCCGTAAGTGTCCGGCAAACCGGTGAGGATGTGCGCGCTGCGCGCCTTGCGGATTTCGGGAGTGTAGACATCAAAGACCGCGTCATTGTGCGTCTTGTGATATTCGGTGAAAATCTTGTGCAATTCTTCGTTGGGCTTGAAGCCGTACATCGCGCAAGACTGCTCCGCCATTTTGATTCCGCCGTAAGGCATGAAAGCGCGTTTCAAAGGCTTGTCTGTCTGGAGACCGACGACTTTTTCCAAATCCTTGCCCTCGGGACAAATGTATCCCGCCGGATGCGAAGTGAGACCCGTGACCACGTCCGTGTCCAAATCCAAAACGCCCGAACGCTTTACCGTGACGGTGGTAACTTCGCCGGTCTTCTTGTTCTTTTTGGTTTCGGTCACTTCCACGACTTTGTTGTGCTCGGCCTTTTGCAATTTCTGCAATTCATCAAACAGTTTCTGAGTTGCCCCGGTCGGGCCAGCCAAAAACGACGAATCGCCCTCGTAAGGCGTGTAGTTCATCTGAATGAATTCGCGGACGTTGATTTCGTCCTGCCAAAGACGGCCAGCCTTAAAGCCAGCCCACTCTTCTCTTAGAGCCATAAATACCTCCATGAAAAGTCGTTTCACAATGAAATGGAAAACGACATCAAAAACTCGCGTTAGAATTGGCGCATTTTTCACGACAATTCCAAACGTACATCTATTTTAGGTTACGAACAACCGCCGCTTCCAAAGAACTTTGAAAACGTCCGATTGTTCCTTACTTAAAGTATAAACCCATTTTGGTTTTAAATCAATAGATTTTTGAAAAAAAATTGCATAAAATTAAATTGTATTCAACTAAATCTGGACATTAAAAATTGTCGTCAAAAATACTGCCGACAATTTTTAATCCGAGTTTTTTCAAAACTCGCCTATTTTACTTGCCTGCGTCGCAACAAGTTTCTAACGCAGGCGAAATTAAGTTCCTCGGAAACTGATGTTTCCTGCGGACTTAATTTTTAAGGAACGTTTAAAGTAAACGGCTAAAATTGCGCCGTTTACTTTAACTCGAGTTTTTTTTCAAAAACTCGTCTTTTCTACTTGCCTGCTCGCGCAGGCGAATTAAGCGTCCTCGGAAGTTGAAACTTCCTGCGGTGCTTAATTTTAAGGAACGAATTTCTTCGACCAAAGCGCGAACCGCCTTGCCTTCCCTCTCGAAATCACATTCGGCAAAAACTTTTTCAACAAAATCCAATGACTGCCTAAATATTTTTTCTCCATGCTTTTGACAATTCGTTTTTATTGCATTTTATTTTCCCATAACAAATTTTTAAATTAAAAAAACAAAATTCCAGATTCCGCATTCTCAATTCTCAATTCTCCTCTTCCAAAATTTTCTTGCATTCCTCAAGGCGGCTTTTCGCGTCGTTGTCCAACTTTGGAAATTGCGGATTTATGTCGCGCATCACTTCAAGCAAAATTTCCGAAACGAGATAGCGCGTGTACCATTTTTTGTCGGCGGGCAAAACATACCATGGACAATCTTTCGTGCTCGTCGCGTTGATTGCGTCCTCGAACGCCGCGCGATAGTCGTCGAAAAAAGCGCGTTCCTTGATGTCGTTCGCACTGAACTTCCAGTTTTTTTCCTCGCGGTTTATCCTTTCCAAAAATCGCCGCTTCTGCTCTTCTTTGGAAAGATTCAAAAAAATTTTTATCACGCGGAAAGAATTTCCATAAAGATATTCTTCCCACGCTCGAATGTCCTTGTAGCGGTTTTTGATGTAATCCTTGTTCACCGTGCGTTCGGGCATATTGTAACTTTTCCAAAATCCGTGAACTTTTACGACCAAAACTTCCTCATAATACGAACGGTTGAAAATGCACATTTTGCCTCGCGAAGGAAGCCGCTTGTGATAACGCCACAAAAAATCATGCGTCTCTTCGCCGGCGTTCGGCGACTTGAAGCTGTGCACGTCGATGCCCTGCGGATTTATGCTCGAAAAAACATGCTTGACGACGCTGTCCTTTCCTGCCGCGTCCAAAGCCTGAAGGCAAATCAAAATCGCCTCGCGACCTTCCGCATAAAGCCTGCCTTGCAGTTCCGCGACCGCTTCCATGTTCTTTTGAGTCTGATTTATGAGCGCGGATTTTTTTTCTTTTATCGCGCCAAAGTCATAATTGATTTTTTTCAAGTCGATTTTTTCGCTTCCGTCAAACCGGTATTTTTCCAATTTCATAATTTCCCTCCGAATGTAATACGAGTTTCCTGCGAAAACTCGCTCGTCGCATATCCCGCATTTCCAAGCGAATTTCATTATAGCACGGAAATTTTGGAAATGCAAATTTTTTGTTTCAAATGAACGCCGCGCAATAACAAAGATTTTCCAAAAATCTGCCTCGCTTTGCAATGTAAAAACTTGCGTTATAATTTTCCGCGCTTTTTTCGTCCAGCCCTTGTACGAAAATCCGCTTTGTTTTATAATGTAAAAAAAATGCGAACTTGCAAAAAAAATCGCGCTTGGAGGCGTTATGAAAATTTCCGACGACATTGTCTATTGCGGAGTGAATGACAAAAAAATCGACTTGTTCGAAGGACAGTTTCCAGTTCCTGACGGAATGTCCTACAATTCCTATTTGATTCGCGACGAAAAAATCGCCGTGCTTGACAGCGTCGACGAAAATTTTGGCGACGAGTGGCTTGAAAAAATCGAGGCGGCTCTCGGCGGCATGGGCGTGGATTTTCTCGTAGTCCATCACATGGAAAGCGACCACAGCGCGAACATTTTGAATTTCGCAAAAAAATATCCGAACGCGAAAATCGTTTCCTCGCAAATGGCTTTTACGATGATGAAGAATTTTTTCGGAACGGATTTTGCCGAACGCCGAATTGTCGTAAAAGAAGGCGACTCGCTCGATTTGGGAAAGCACACATTGAATTTCATTGCCGCGCCGAACGTGCATTGGCCGGAAGTGATTTTCAGCTACGAAGCGAACGAAAAGATTCTTTTTTCCGCCGACGCTTTTGGAAAATTCGGCGCGATTGACGAAGAAAATCCGCTTGACGACTGGGCGTGCGAGGCTCGGCGTTATTATTTTGGAATCGTCGGGAAATTCGGCGCGAACGTTCAGGCGGCTTTGAAAAAAATTTCCGCGCTCGAAATAAATCAAATCTGCCCGCTTCACGGTCCGATTCTGCGCGAAAATCTCTGCGAATACATTTCGCTCTACGACACTTGGTCGAAGTACGACGCCGAAAGCGAAGGCGTAACCGTGGCGTACACTTCGATTTACGGGCACACGAAAGAAGCCGCCGAAAAATTCGCCGAAAAGCTGCGCGCGGCGGGCTGCCCGAAAGTCGAGGTTTTCGATGTCGCTCGCGACGATGTTTTTGAAATTGTGGAGGCGGCATTTCGCTATGGAAAATTGGTTTTGGCGACAACCACTTACAATTGTGGCGTTTTTCCCGCGATGCGGAATTTTATTGAAGCTCTCGTGGAACGGAATTTCCAAAACCGAAAAATCGGCTTCATCGAAAACGGCGCATGGGCACCGCAATGCGGAAAGGCGATGCGCGCGCAGTTCGGAAATTGCACGAACCTTGAATTCTGCGAAAATGTCGTTTCGATAAAAGGCGCGATGAAGGCGACGGACGAGGAAAAAATGGACGCGCTGGCAAAAGAATTGCTCCTTTAAAATTAAACACCGCAGAAAACTCGGATTAAACTTGTCGGCAATATTTTGACGACAAGTTTTAACGTTCGAAAAAATATTACCTTCCCGAACTTGAACTTGTTATGGCAGATGAAAATGACGACATTCTCGGATATGCGATGTTTTCGTGTTTTCACATTGAGGGAAAATACGAGAACGAATTGTTGTTGCTTTCTCCTGTCGCCGTAAAAACGGAAATGCAGAGGCGGCATATTTCAAAGGAACTCATTGAGTATGGATTTGAAAGGGCGAAAGGCATGGGTTTCAAGGCGGTCCTTGTCGAAGGAAATCCCCAAAATTATCATTCGCGTGGATTTGTAACCAGCGGCGACTATGGAATTGTGGCAGATTCGAAAATCCATCTTCCTCATATAAGTTGCCTGATGGTAAAAGCACTTGAAGATGGCGCATTGGACAAAATGAGCGGGACGGTGGACTATTCGTTTTATGATGCGTTGAGATGATGACGGCGTAAAAAAAAAGTTAGCAAAAAGTAACTAAAATTATTGACAAATAATTTTAAATGTGGTAAGATAACTTACGATTGAAAAAGGTGAGTGCGGTGTAGAAGGCGTCGCCAATTTTTATGTGAGTAACTTTTCGCGCTATTTCGACGACAAGTTTAAACATTGAAGAAAAGTTGCGCCTTTTGCTGAGATTCAAAAAGTTTTTTTGGAGGGAATTATGCCGTTGTTGTTTACGTCTGCCGGAGATGAAGTTCAGGTAACGTCCATTGGGGGGGGCACTGCCGTCAAGCAGCGTCTCAATGAAATCGGATTCAATGTCGGCGCGCCGGTTTCCGTGGTGCAAAAAATCGCGACTGGCTTGATTGTAAAAGTCAAAGGCGCGCGGATTGCGCTCGACCGTTCTATGGCGGGGAAAATCTTGGTGCGCTGAGTTTCTTGTGCGTATAATTCTTTTGCGGAAAATTTATTTTCAAATTTTCCGCTTTTTTTGGAATTGGAGTTTGCTATGGCAAACTTTTGTTGTACATAACTTATTTTAAAATACATGAAGGAGGTATGATAAAAACGCCGCTGAAATGGCGCGGCATTTTTATCATGACGAGTTTGCGTTGCAAACTTGCTTATATACTTGTGCGCGTCGCAACAAGTTGCGTACTGCGCACACTAAAAAGCCAATCACGAAATTGACATTTCGTTCTTGACTTTTTATGGGAGGTTTTTATGAGTACTTTGCGTGAGGCGGAAGTTGGCTCTACGGTCGTCGTAAAAAAACTGAACGGCGCGGGCGCGCTGAAACGTCGGCTGATGGACATGGGATTTACGAAGGGTTGCAAAGTGTTCGTTCGGAAAGTCGCGCCGCTCGGAGATCCGGTCGAAGTGACGATTCGCGGATACGAGCTGAGCGTTCGCAAGGACGATGCCGACTGCATTGAGATTGAATAATTTTTGTAAAAAAAATAACGGAGGTTGGATAATGGAAACGAAATTGGCTTTGGCCGGAAATCCCAATTGCGGAAAGACTACGATGTTCAACGCGCTCACGGGAGCGGTTCAATATGTCGGAAACTGGCCGGGCGTTACGGTCGAAAAAAAAGAAGGCAAAGTTCGTGGCGCGGAAAATGTGATTGTCACGGACTTGCCGGGAATTTATTCGCTTTCGCCTTACACGAGCGAGGAAATTGTTTCGCGCGATTATTTGGCGGGCGACGAAGCGCAGGCGGTAATCAACATCGTCGACGCGACGAACATCGAGCGCAACCTTTATCTGACGACGCAGATTTTGGAATTGGGAAAGCCAGTCGTGCTCGCGCTGAACATGGTGGACGCGATGAAAAAGTCCGGCGACAAAATCGACGTGAAAAAATTGAGCGAAAGGCTCGGCGTGAAAATTGTGGAAACTGTCGCGCTTCACAACAAGGGCACGAAGGAAATTTTGGCGGCCGCGCTTGAGGCGAGCAAGCAAAAGTCTTTGGAAGTGAAGCCGTGTTTTTCCTCTGAAATTGAAAAGGCGATTTCCGAAGCGGCGGAACTTTTGCCGAGCGAAATTCCCGCGCACTTGAAAAGATGGAGCGCGATAAAACTTTTGGAGCGCGATTCTGCTTTGCTTGAGCGTCTCAATTTGAATTCGGATACTCTTGCGAAGGCGGAATCGATTTCAAAAAATTTGGAAGAGAAAAAGGATGACGACATCGAATCGATAATCACGAACGAGCGTTACGAATACATCACGAAATTGCTTGACGGCGTGCTCGCAAAGAGCGGCGCGAAAATGACGGTTTCCGACAAAATCGACCGCGTTGTCACGAACCGTATTTTGGGAATTCCGATTTTTCTTTTGGTGATGTGGTTCGTTTATTACATCGCGGTTTCGACGGTTGGCACGATGGCGACCGATTGGGCGAACGACAGTTTCGTCGGCGGAATACAAGAATGGGTTTCGGGCGCGATGGAAGGCGCGGGCGCGAACGAAGTTTTGACCGACTGCGTGGTGAACGGCATCATCGGCGGTTTGGGCGCGGTTCTCGGATTCATTCCGCAAATGGCGATTTTGTTTTTCCTGCTTTCGATTCTGGAAGATGTGGGCTATATGGTTCGAATCGCGTTCGTGATGGACAGGCTTTTCCGAAAATTCGGCTTGAGCGGAAAATCGTTCATCCCGCTTTTGATTTCTTCGGGCTGCGGAATTCCTGGCATCATGGCGAGCCGCACGATTGAAAATGAAAACGACCGGCGCATGACAATCATGACGACGACTTGGATTCCTTGCGGCGCGAAGCTTCCTGTAATCGCGCTGATGGCGACAGTAATTGGAAGCGTGGCGTTCGGCGATCCGTCTCGCGCGGCGTTCATCGGACCGCTCATGTATCTTGTGGGAATCGCTTCGGTTTTGATTGCCGCGATTATGCTGAAGAAAACGAAGCCGTTCCACGGTCCTGCCGCTCCGTTCGTCATGGAACTTCCGCAATATCACATTCCTCAGGCAAAAACGGTTTTGCTTCACACTTGGGAACGCGTGAAAAGTTTTGCGGTAAAGGCCGGAACAATTTTGTTCCTCGCTTGCCTTGTGATTTGGTTTCTTTCAAGTTACGGAGTCGCCTCTCCGAAAGACGCCGAATATGCGGAAGACGGCACTTTGATTGAAGAGGCGAGCGAAGGCGGTTTTGGGCTTGTCGATGCTGACGAATCTATTTTGAGCTACATCGGCGGAGCGTTGAGCTATATTTTTAGGCCGCTTGGATTTGGCACTTACACCGATGCGGACGGCATCCATAACAATTGGCAGGGCGCGGCCGCAACGCTTTCCGGCTTCAGCGCGAAGGAGGCGATTGTCTCTACGATGGGCGTTTTGGCGGGAGTGGACGAAGAAGAGAGCGAGGATGAGGAAGTGGTTAGCAGTGCGATTGCCGACTGGTTTCCGACAGGCTGGGCGGCGTTCGCCTTCTTGATGTTCAACTTGCTCGATTCTCCTTGCCTTGCCGCAATCGCGACGATGGCGAACGAGCTTAAAAATCGAAAATGGTTTTGGTTCGCGATTCTTTTCCAGAATGTCTTCGCCTATGTCGTGACGCTGATTGTGTATCAACTCGGAATGCTCTTCGGTCATGGCGCGTTCGGCGTGGCGACGGTGTTTGCGTTCGTTTTCTTGGCAGCAATTTTGTTTATGCTTTTCCGTCCGAATCCGTACGCGAAAGAAGACAGAGCAATTAATACTTAATAATGAAATTAATGGTTGTGCGAGTTTTCGTGATTTTTGCGAGCGGTGCAAAGCGATTCATGCAGATTGTAGATTGCTTCGCCGCCATGCGGCTCGCAATGACAGGTCGCTGCGCGACTGCGAGTTTCGCAAAGCGAAACTCGCGCAACTGGGTTGATGACACATCCCCATTGTCATTGCGAGGAGGCAACGCCGACGAGTCAAGCACCTTTGTAAATGGATTGTCACGCTTCGCTCGCATTGACAACGGTGGTTGAGCCTGTCGAAACCACCATTTCACACAAATCATTTAAGGAAAAAAATATGATTGTAACCATTGTCATTACAACCTTGCTCGTGCTTTACGCGGCGTTCGTGATTTTTCGCGCGATAAAAAAGAGGCGAGACGCGAAAAAGTCAGGAAAAACTGTCGGATGCCCATTTTGCAGCGGCGGAACTTGCGCGGGCTGCGGAAAAAAAGATTGATTTTTTTCTTATCCCGCAAAAGAGTACGCAAGAAATGTGCGTTTTTTGAATAGTGTTAAATTAACATTGTTTAAAAAAAGGTGAGCGCGAAGAAATTGCATTTTTTTTGAATGGTGTTAATTTAACATTGTTCAAAAACTCGCGTGACAATTCTAACTTCGAGTTTTCTGCAAAAGTTCGCTTATTGAATTGCCTGCTTGTGCAGGCGAAATTGATTTATTGAAGGTTCACTGAAAAAAGTGGATTTTTTTCGGTTTTGTGGAAAAACGTAAAAAAAGCGAATTTTTTGAATTTTTTTCTTGACAAGGTGAGGTTCTCGTGCGATAATATGTTTACGCAAACATATTTGACGTTATGTATTTCAAAAAAAGCCTCCAGGATTCATAGCGTCAAATGTTTACGCAAACATTTGATAAAGGAGTGTTCCTATGAAAAAATTGGCAAGGAAAGCCTGCTTCGCGTTGGTTTTGTCCGCAGCTGCAATCATGTGCTGCGCAGGTTGTTCAAAAAAATCCGCCACGGGTGGAAAAGACCGCGTAAAAGTGCGCTGGTTCATCGGATTGGGAGCCGGTTCTGACGAGCCGACTTTCGCGCCGCAAAAGGCCGTCGTTGACAAATTCAACGCGTCGCAGGACGAAATCGAACTCGTCATGGAAATCGTGGACAATGACCAGGCTTTCCAAGTTTTGGCGACGCAAATTTCTGGCGGAAACGCGCCGGACATCGCAGGTCCTGTGGGAATCCGCGGACGCGACAGCTTCAAAGGCGCGTGGCTTGACTTGCAGCCGCTTGTCGACAAGCACAATTTCGACCTTTCAGTGTATGACAAGGCGACGGTCGACTTTTTCCGCGACAAGGACGAAGGTTTGGTCGGCTTGCCTTTCGCGATTTATCCTTCATATCTTTATGTGAACAAAGAGCTTTTTGAAGAGGCGGGGCTTCCGCTTCCTCCGACAAAATATGGCGAAAAATATGTCGATGAAAATGGAAAGGAATGGACTTGGGACTATGACTGCGTGAGAATGCTCGGCAAAAAACTCACCGTGGACGCGAACGGAAACGACGCGAACAGCCCGGACTTCGACCCGAACAATATCGTTCAGTGGGGATTTGGAATCGTCTGGGGCGACGCGCGCGGATACGGCTCGCTTTTCGGACCTGGCACTTTCGTAGGCGAAGGCAACAAGGCGCAAATTCCTGAGCATTGGCTCGCCGCATGGAAATGGACCTATGACGGAATGTGGAAGGATCATTTCATTCCGACTGGCTCTTACGGAACTTCTGACATCCTTTCAAACGGATCTTGGGGCGAATCAGGAAAAATCGCGATGTTCCAGTGTCACACTTGGTATTCAGGATATGCGAAAATGGATTATCAGTGGGACGTTTATCCGATGCCTTCTTACAACGGAAAGACGACCGCCAAAATGCACTCCGACACATTTGAAATCACGAAGGCTTCAAAGCATCCCGACGAAGCGTTCAAAGTGCTTTCATATTTCGTAACGACGGCTTCGGACGACTTGCTCGACATCTACGGCGGAATGCCTTCGATCGAATCAAAGCAGGACGCGTATCTCAAGAAATTCTTCGGCACTCGCTATCCTCACGTTACGGTCGACACGGACATAGTTCGCGAGAGCGTCGCGTATTCCGACAATCCGAACCACGAATCTTGGATGCCGAGTTTCCAGGAATCCGTCACTTGCTACAACGAATTCTGGGACAACCTCGTGAACAATGCCGGACTTGACGTTGACGCGGAAGCCGAAAAGTTGCGGACGAATTTGGACAAGATTTTTGCCGCCGCCAAAAACTAATATTTGCCGAAAATTTTCGCCTTCGTCAGGCGGAGTTTTCGCAGAAAGTTTTTTTGAAATTTAAAAAAGTGGGAACTTCCATGCCGCTAAAAACAAGCAACGCTCCGGCCTTGCCTATATTTTCAGCGGCACAATTTTGGTTTTGAGATTTTAATTCAATTGAGGTATCTACATGAAAAACAGTTTGAGACAGGGCGGGATACAAGGCTGGGAAAAAAAGTGGGGCTTCATTTTTATCGCGCCGTGGATTTTGGGATTTTTGATGTTCTACATCGGCCCGATGATCGCTTCTTTCATTTTTTCTTTTATGGACTACAATTTGGCGAATCCTGACAAGGCGGGATTTGTCGGAGGAGAAAACTGGCATCGCGCGATTGTCGAAGATCCGATTGTCATGAAATCCGTGGCGAACATCTTGCAGTACACGCTCATTTCGCTTCCGCTTTCGTTCGGATTTTCGCTCATCGTCGCCTTTTTGCTGAACAGCAAATATGTTTTGGGCACGAAACTTTTCCGCGCGCTTTATTACATCCCGTGCATGGTTCCGCTTGTCGCGACGGTTTTGATTTGGCAGGGCATTATGAACGAGCAGACGGGCTGGTTCAACCTTATTTTGAACGGTTCGGGATTTCCTTCGGTGCGATGGCTTGCCGATGCGAAGATAATATACATTTCCTACGCGCTGATTGGATTGTGGGGATGCGGCAACACGATTCTTTTGATTTTGGCTGGAATGCAAGGCGTGCCGCAAAGCTTGTACGAAGCCGCGCTGATTGACGGCGCGAGCGGATTGCAAAGAATGGTTCACATCACGCTTCCGATGATTACGCCGGTTCTCTTCTACAATATTTTGACAGGAATAATCGGCTTGATGCAGTTCTTCCTCACGCCGATGGTCATGAACAACGGCAGCGGCTTCCCGAACGGCAAGACGAATTTCCCGATGGTGTATTTCTATCGTCAGGCGTTCTCGTATCTCAACATGGGGTACGGCGCGGTAATCGCTTGGGTGATTTTCTTTATCGGAATGTTGTTCACTGTGGTTTTGTTTGGAACTCAAAATCGCTGGGTATTCTATGCGGGGGAGAAAAAATAATGAATAGTATCGAAAGCAGAAATCATACAAAGACCGTCATTATAACGGTCATAACGTTGTTCCTTTTGGCGGCATTTCTCTTGCCGTTTTTCTACGGTTTTTCAATGTCGCTCAAAAGTAAAGAACAGTTGTCTTCGCTGAATTTGTCGCCGCTTCCGATGGCGCAGGAAACGTTCGAATACAAAGGAAAAAAATGCGAAGTCTTTTTCGTGCCTGACGCGGATACGGGAAAAAGCGTTCCGATGGCAATCGTAAAAAAAGGCCGCGACTCTTCGGTTTTCGTCGACATCGAAAATCCTGAAAAAGGCGAAATCACTTGGGAAGGAAAATGGCGAACGCTTCAAAGCAAATGGACTGTCGCGCCGCAATGGGGCAACTACAAGACCGGCTGGATGACGATAAACTTTTTGCGGCTTTTCAAGAACACGCTGATTTATGCCGTTGTCTCGACGTTCGCGACATTGCTTTCTTCGACGTTCGTGGCTTACGGATTTTCGCGATTCCGATTTCCGGGAAAAAATGTTTTGTTCGTGGTTTTGATTGCGACGATTGTTTTGCCGGGCGCGGTGACGCTTGTTCCTGTCTACACGATTTTCTACAAACTCGGATGGGTCGGAACGTGGCTTCCGCTTCTCGTGCCGCATTTCTTCGCCAACGCGTACAACGTGTTTTTGATGAGGCAATTCATAATGGGAATTCCGCGCGAAATGGACGAAGCCGCGCGCATTGACGGATGCGGACCGATTGGCACGCTCTACAGAATCATTTTGCCGCAGGCTGTGCCCGCCATAATTTCCGTCGGACTTTTCCATTTCTTCTGGGCGTGGAACGACTATTTCAATCCGCTGCTTTATCTTTCGGGGCATCCCGAAAAATATCCGATCAGCATCGGACTGTCTTCGTTCAGCAACATGTACTCGACGGAAACAAACCTTGTTCAGGCGACGAGCATGATTGCCTGCATCGTGCCTTTCATCATTTTCATTTTCGCGCAGAAATTCTTTATGGAAGGAGTCGTGGTTTCGGGCGTGGAGAAATAAGCACGTTTTATTGCAGGGTGAAAAATTCAATGTGAAAATTTCGCCCTCTTAAAAAACGCGATTTTGCAATTAAATGAAAAATCGCAGTATGATAAACGAGTTTTCGTAGAAAACTCGAGTTAAAGTTTGCGGCGGCACTTCGACGCAAACTTTAAACCTTGCAAATTTTTGTAAAAGAAATTAAAATATTGAAAGAGCATACGATTTTCATTTTGTGAAATTCGCAATCAAAAAAGTGATTTATTCCGTGTCGATTTTTAAAATCGAAAATTGGCACGGAGTTTTTTTGTGATAATTTTTTATCACGATTTTTTAAATTAAGGAAAGTTAGGATTTTATGAAACTCAAGTCAATTTATGAGACGTCGATGGCCGGCGCGAAAATTTCCCCGGTGGAAAAGGCGCACAGAATTCCCGCGCCCACAAAAAATCTTTGTTGCGCGCTCGTGGTGAACAAAAGCGATGTGGCGCAAAAAATCAAGGGCTTCGGATGCGCCCTCACCGAAAGCGCGCAGTATGTGCTTTCAAAGCTTTCTCCGCAAAATCGCGAGCGGGCGATTGACTTGTGTTTCGGGAAAAATCCGCTTGAATCAAATTGTTATTCGCTTGCGAGAACGCATCTTAATTCCTGCGACTTTTCCTTGGAAAATTGGAATTGCGTTCCGCAAAAAGACGAAAGCTTGAAGAGCTTTTCTTTTGCCGAAGCCGAAAAAAGAGTGATGCCGCTTCTTTCTTCCGCGCTCGAGCGCAACGACAAAATTCAATTTATGCTTTCGCCGTGGTCGCCGCCCGCTTGGATGAAAACGAACAACGACATGAACAACGGCGGAAAGCTCAAGGCCGAATACAGGAAAACGTGGGCGGAATATTTTGTCCGCTACATCAAGGAACTTTCTGCGCGCGGCGTAAGCGTAAAATATGTCTCGATTCAAAACGAAGTTGAGGCGGCGCAAACTTGGGATTCGTGCGAATGGGAACCCGAAGAAGAAGCGGAATTCGCGGTGAAATTTTTGCGTCCGGAATTCGAGCGGGCGGGCTTGGGCGAAATAAAAATTCTCATGCACGACCACAACCGAGATTCTTTGTATGAAAGATTTTCTCGCGCGATGAAATTTCCTGGCGCGCTCGACGCGATTGACGGCGCGGCGTACCATTGGTATTCTGGCGACCAATATGAAAATGTTCGAAAATGCTTTTTGGAATTTCCGAAAAAGGATTTTTTCTTTTCCGAAGGAAGCATCGAAGGCGGGTCGCATCCGGGCAAATGGTATTGTGGCGAACGCTACGCCCACAATATCATCAACGACTTAAACAATGGATGCACCGCGTGGATTGACTGGAACATGATTTTGGATTTGCAAGGCGGCCCAAATCATGTGGGCAATTTTTGCGACGCGGCGATTTTGGCGGATACGGAAAAAGATTCGCTTTGCCTGCAAAATTCATTTGACTACATCGGGCACTTTTCGCGCTTCATAAAGCCAGGCGCATCGCGCATTGGATTTAAGATGGTTTCCTATCACGAGCCTTCCACGGTTGACGGACTTGTGGGAAATATGGTAGAATTTACTTCGTTCAAAAATAACGACGGGACAATCGTGCTCGTAGTCTTGAATCGACTTGACGTTGATGCGCCTTTTTCGATGGAATTCATCGAAGGCGAGTACGCGGAAATGAAGCGAGACTACTCGAAGCCGGTTTCCAATATGAAAAGCGGCGAAGCGTTTTTCTGTCCCGCGCGAAGCATTCAGACGTATGTTTTTGAATAGGAATTTATGATAACACAAAAGGATGTTGCAGAACGAGCCGGCGTTTCCTTTATAACAGTTTCGCGAGTCGTGAACAACGAAACGAACGTAAAGGAAGAAACGAAAATCCGCGTGCTCAAGGCGATTGAGGAACTTGGCTACAGTCCGACGTTCGCCGGGCAAGCGTTGAATTCCGGCAGGTGCAACACCATTGCCGTTCTTACGCCGCTCACGCTCATAGAAAATATGCGCGCGTTTTATCTGACTTCGGTTTTGCACGGAATCGAATCGGTGTGCGCGAAAAACAAATTCGACGTAATGCTCGCGCAAGTTCCCGAAGTAAATTCTTCCGAAAATGATTTTGACTATTTGCGTCCGTACCGACAAAAAAAAGTTGACGGAATAATTTATGTCGGAATGAGAAAAATTCCCGACGACATGCTGAAGGAATTGGCGTTGCGCAGGCTTCCGTGCGTCGTCATCGGCGACAGGCCAGAAAGCGATTTGGTTTCTTGGGTGGACACGGACAACTACAATGCCGGCTACAACACAGTAAAAAAAATTTGGGAAAAAGGGCACCGGCGAATCGCGTTTTTGGGTTTGGAAAGGGAAATCTACAATGCGAATGTATCCGACCGTGAGCGCGGCTTCGTTCAGGCTTTGAAAGATTTGGGCGCGGAATATGATGTCGGGCAATATATCATTCGCGCGAAATTCGACGGCGACACAGTAACACAAAGCGTGAAAAAATTCTTTGCGGAAAATGAACGACGGCCGAGCGCGATTTTTTGCAGCGTGGATACTGCCGTTCCTTTTGCGGTTCTCGCTTTGGAAGAAATCGGACTTTCCGTACCCAAAGATATTTCAATAGTAGGTTTCGACGGCTATATAAATTTTACATACTACAAGATGCGCATCGCCACAAATCCGCAGCCGCTGGTTTTGATGGGAGAAAAATCTGCCGAAATTTTATTGCGCCACATAAATGACGAAAATGCCAAAAAAGAAGAATTCGTTTTTCAGGTGCCGTTCGAAGACGGCGAAAGCTTGGCAAGCGTGAATTGACGCGCCGCGAAAAAAAAACGCCGCCCGTTTTTGGGCGGCGTTTTCATATTTTCATTCGCGCCGATTATTCAACTTCTAGCGTGATGTCGTCAAGAAAAATGTGATGTGCTTTTGAAATGCGCTTTCCTTTCACCGCGCCCATCGAAACGCTCAGCATCGCCTGCGAATTGTCCACCGGCATTTTGAATCTTTTTTCGAACGTCTGGAATTCAGTGCCGAGCGAGACGATGGTCTGGCTCGCGTAGTTGTCCCAATTGTTGTCCTTGCTTCCGTCGTGCTGAATCGCGAACATCAAGTCGCGCTTGATTGTGGACTTTGCCTTGAGGCGCAAAACATACGTCTTGCCTTTTTCGAGAGAGATGCCGCGCTGAATGAGCTGGATTTTCCAGTCCATGTCGCCGGTGTCGGAAATGGCGAAATCCAAAACATTGTTCGCGCCTTCTTCGATTACTTCGCAACTTGCCTTTGCTGAATTGTCCGTGAAGGCTTCAAAGAAAGAAAGTTCGCCGTTGAACTCGGAATTTTTTATCAAGCCTTTGTCCGCTTTTTCGTCGTAAGCCGGCGTTTTTCTTTCCACCATGCCGATTTGCTCCAAGCGAACATTTGCGATGAAAATATCCGCCGTCGATCCCATCTTGCCCATGTTGAATTCAATTCGCGCCGCGTCGTCAGTTTCGTCGCGCATCGTGAATTCAAATGAATATGATTTCATTTCAGGCGTGAGCGAAACTTCCGTGTCTTTGAGATAGCGTTTCCAGCCGCGCGTGGGTGCGCTCACTCCGACTTTCATCTTGCGATTTTTCGCGGCGCGGGCATTGAAACTGAACCGATACTTTCCATTTTGAAGTATGGGCATTTTCGCCTGTACTAGTTGAATCGAATATTCCTCATTTCCTGATTTTTTAGTGGCGATGTGGATTTCAGAATTTTCGATTGAAGCCGCTCCATCTCCGTTCGCCGCCGTAAGAAACTGCCAATCTGTTTCGTCGTTCAAATTTTCTTTCGTGGAAAAATTTCCATTCGTCACGAAGTTTCCGCTTGAATCGCTTTTTTTCAAATTCAAAACTTTTTGCGGCTTGGAAACATTTTCATTGTAAGACGCTTTTTGGTAGACGCGAACATAGTCGATTTCGAAAGCCGCTCCGTCAATGTAAGTGGCGTTTTTTTCAGGACTGCCGGGCCAGTTTCCGCCCACCGCCAAATTCAAAATTATGTAGAAGGGCTGGTTGAACGGCGCGGGATATTCTCGCGCTTTTTGACCGTCGCTTTTTGTAAACCAATCGTTTTCGCTGTGAAGCAACTTTCCGTCAACATACCAAGAAATTTTTCCCGGCTCCCATTCGCATGCGAAAATGTGGAAGTCGTCAGAAAAAGCGTTTTTGCCGAGCGTGGCTTTGCCCTGACTTTCGTTGTGCGGATTCCCGTAGTGAATCGTTCCGAACACCGTGCTCGTGTCGTGCCCCAAAACTTCCGCGATGTCGATTTCGCCGCATCGAGGCCATTGCCCATAAAAACTTTCGTCGGTTGGCATCATCCAAAACGCCGGCAAAAATCCTTTGCCCGCCGGGAACTTCGCGCGGCATTCGAAAATGCCGTACTTGAAATCGTGCTTGCCCTGCGTGTTCACGCGGCCAGAAGTGTACAGGTTTTTCTTCGCGTTTTTCGTGACGGGACGAAGAATCAGCTTTCCATCTTTCACTTGAATGTTTTCCGGGCTGTCCACATATTCTTGCATTTCATTGTTGACCCAGCCGCGCTGATGCAGTTCAACGTTCCAATCTTTGCGGTTGAGTTCTGTGCCTTCGAAGTCGTCCTGCCATTTGAGCGAATAGCCTTCATAAGAAAGCGTTTGGTTTTGTGCGGAAATGTTTGCGCAGGACAGGCAAACCAAAATCGCCGTCAACGCAACGCCGCTTTCAAAAAACTTTTTTTTCATTTCTACCTCCTTGGTAAACAACTTTTGCAGGAAGAGTCAGCTTCCGAAAAAGTTGTTTCGCGTGTTCGCAACAAAGTGAGAACACGCAGAAAATATGCGAGTTTGAGAAGTCGTATTGCGACTGAACAAACTCGAGTTGAAATCGGGCGCAACATTTCTGCGACCGATTTCATATCTCCTTGACAAACAATTTTTGCAGGAAGAGTCAGCTTCCAAAAAAATTGTTGAACCGCATACGCAATCTTGATTTTAATTTTCACGCTGAATTTGCGATGGATATATCCTCTTCTTGCTTTAAATGTCTTTTTTATGCTATAAATTTTCGAATGCAAAAACTTATGGCAATCAGTACATAAACTCCGCTTTCATGAACTTCGAGTGAAGTTTTTTGTCAATGCGGACGACGACGCACCTATTCTTTATCCACAAATTTGAGCGATTTTATGTGAATAGTGCCCATGCCATCTGTTGTGTTGATTTTGATGGCGATTATTTTTGTCAAATCCGCGCCGCTATAATCCACATTATCATTTGCAACATCCCAATCATTTTTGTATATATTATCTATTGTTTCTGTTTTCCAACTGCCTGTTGTCGTGGACTCTTTTGCAAATTCGCCTTGGCTCAATTCTATTGGTTTGTATTCGTCTGAGTCCTGTTCTTTTGAAATCAACTGTATCAAACATTTTTTTCCATTGCTAGAAGTGTATTTCCAGTTTTTGTCAATTTTGTATTCAACGACACAATTTTTGTTACTCAAGTCAAGTGCGTTTGTTGCAATCTTAAAAGCACCATCCCAACTATTGTTAACTTCAAGTACAAGTCCATTTTCTGAACTGAATTTTGAAGCGTCTGCAGAACAATATGTAACATTATCAATTTTAACATCGCCATCTGTTACGGCTTTGGTAAAGTCAAATACTATTCCTTTGGATTCTTCATTAGAGGTAGGGAAGAGTGGTTGGTATTCTTTCTCATGTTCTACCAATTCTTTATACCAATTTGCTTTTTCATCATTGTCAATCAATGAAATTGTCATCGTATCTATCTTTGCAGTATCGACACCCTCGCCGCTAACATTTCCTGTTTTCTTATTGAATACAACTTTTACAGTATCGCCTAATGTGATTTTTTTCCCAATAGATTTTTTGCACTGATACTGTGTTGCATTATCGCCTGTGAAGTCATCATATTCATTTAAAGTAAAATCTAGATTGGTTATCGTTAATAGCGACTCATCGTTTAAAAGAATTTCAATATCGCAGTTCTTGATTGTAATTTTTTCTTTTGCTCTTTTTTCACTCCTATCGTAATTAAAGACAATATTAGTATTCTCTGATCCTACAGAATGTTCTGTCGCTTCAAATAGCACCTTGTCCACATCGGAAATAGTCTTTTCAACTCCTACTTCAGGCTCTGGATCATCGCTTCCGTTGGAGCAGGATGTTACCCCCCCACATATAATGCATGTGAAAATTGAAAGAATCGTACAGAACGTGATTCTCGCCGAGATTTTTTTCGCCAATTTCATAAATTGCTCCTTAAAAATTATTTTAGACCGCATACGCAATCTTGACTTTAATTTTCACGCCGAATTTGCTGTAAATATATCTTTTCCTTGCTTTAAATGTTTGTTTCATGCTATAATTCGCGTATGAAAAAAAGCAAAAATCTTTTTTATAAGGAATTTTGGGACAGAGAAAATTTTTTCTTGCGGGCGGCGTTTGTTCCCGAGTCGGAATTTTATTCGGCGATAAAATCTGGCAATGTCAAGAAAGTGCGGAAATTATGCGAAGAGCCGTTGGACAGAAAAACCGGCTTGGGCGTGCTTTCAAAAAACCCGGTGAGAAATTTGAAATATCATTTTGTGATAACGGCGGCCATGGTCGCGCGAAAATGCATCGAAGGCGGCATGGAATATTCTCAAAGCTACACAATCAGCGACATGTATATTTTGCGTGTGGACACGATTTCCGATGTGAAAGAAATTTCCGCGCTTCACAAAAAGATGTGCTTGGAATATGCGGCACAAATGAAAATCGTTTCAAAAAAGACGCCTTGTTCGAAATATGTTTCGACTTGTTTGAATTATATCTATGAAAATTTGCACAAGAAAATTTCTGTCTCCGACCTCGCGGAAATTTCGGGCTTGAGCGAATCGTACATTTCGCGTCTTTTTCACAAGGAGACAGGTTTCAAAATCCAAGAATATATTTTGCAGCAGAAAATCGAGGCTTCGAAAAATATGCTTTTGTACACGAATCGCGCGCTTTCGGAAATCGCCTTGATTTTGGGATTTCCGAATCAAAGTTATTGGACACAGGTATTCCGCCGTCTCACTGGAACTACGCCCGCGAGATTCCGCGCGAAGCCGCTTGCTTTTTCTTGAACAAAATCGCGTTTAAAAAAAATGAAATAAAATCAACGGCGAATTTTCTTTAAAAAAAGTATTGACCTTTCTTGGTAAAATCAGTATATTACAGTTACCGAATGTTCGGTAATGTTAACGAGCGTTCGGTAACTGTAATATGTCAAGGCAAGCCAACACGAAAGAAAGAATAATTTCCTCTGCGTTTTTGATGTACCGAAAGATGCTTTTCAAAGAAGTGTCTTTGAGCGACATCGCGCGTACTTCTGAAATTACGAAGGCTGCAATTTTCAGGCATTTTAAAAACAAGGCGGAACTTTTTTCAACGATGAACGAAAGGTTTTTCGAGGCGTTTGAAACCCTTGCGGAAAAAATCGCAAGCGAAAACGACAACCACACTTTTGCCGCCATAAAAAAATCGGTGGACTGCGTTTTTGAATTCGACAAGGAGCATCCTGGCTACATCGAATATTATATTCAGGCTTTGCTTTGCAATGAAAAAATGACGGCGCGGATTGCCGAAATTCTCACGCTCAACAAAATTCAGTTTTCCGAACAGAAATCTTTTGGCGACAAAAAAAAATCTATGTGCGAAAGAATTCTTCCGCTTTACATTGAAATTACGATTTTGAATTTTTGGGCGGAAGTTACGCGCGCCACGGAAAAGAAAGAAATCGCGGAAGGCGACGAGAGTTTCAGAACGCAAATCGCCAAGATAATTTTTGAAGGCTTGGGAAAAAGGAAAAATCCCATTTCGGCGGAACGCCGCAAGGAGCTGGACACGCTTTGCAAAATGAAATTCGGAAAGAATGAAAAGTCCGACCGTTTTTTCGAAGCGTTCTTGAAAGTGATTCAAAAAAATTCTGGAATGAATGTTACCGTGGAAAAAATTGCCAACGAACTTGGAATAGCGAAAAGTTCAATGTACGCTTTCTTTTCCGGAAAAACGGATTATATGAAAAACATGTTGCGGCAGGAAACTGAATTTTTCGCCGAAGTCTTGCAGGAAAAATGCGCGTTCGCCGAAAACATCGATGAAATGATTTACGTTTTGCTTTGCAGCGAAGTAAATTATTTTTCCGAACATCCGCAGATTATTTTGATGCACGCGTTTTTCACTTACCACGACATGGGCACTTATGATGAAGTGATTGACAAGGGCGTTTTTTCTTTTCTTTCGGAAACGCTTCCGCTGGACTTCAGTTTGGGATTTGGCAATGTGAAAGGAATTTTCATAAAGTGGATTTCCGTTTTGGTAATTAGTTTTTTGTTCATAGGAAAGAAGCATGTCTTTCCGCCGGAATGGCGCGATTTTTTCGTTTCGGCAATTTATGAATTTATAGAATGCGGGACGAAAGGTTGTGTTTAAAGTTTGCGGCGAAATGCCGCCGCAAACTTTAACTTCGAGTTTTCTGTGAAAACTCGTTTATTTGAATTGCCTGCGTCGCAACAAGTTGCTAACGCAGGCGAAATTAAGTTCCTCGGAAACTGAGGTTTCCTGCGGACTTAATTTTCAAGGAGTGTTTAAAGTTTGCGGCGATTTTTCATTTAATTGCAAAATCGCGTTTTTTAAGTAAGGTTTAAAGTTTGCATTAAAATAAAAATGTTTTTTTATGGAGGAAAGGGCATGAGAAAAACTTTTATCGCTTCGTTGGCAATCGCCGTGATTTCGGCTTTTGTCGCGAGCGCGCAGCAAGAGGGCGGACAGGAAGAAGTGGTCGTCCTTACCGTCGAGCAAGCCGTTGACTACGCGATGGAAAACAGCCGCGATTTGAAAAGCAACGACATTGCGTTGCTCATCAGCGAGCGGGCAAAAAAGTATTCTTGGAATACCTTTTTGCCCGATATTCAGGCTAGCTTTACAGTCGCAAGAAGTACGGATATTGATTCAACTTTAGGCTCTGTAAATATGGGCAGAGGAATGCAACAACTTCCTCTATTGAGTGAAGAGGAAAAATTTCATTGGGCTTTAGTACCTAATGTTAGTGCTAGCCTTAATTTGACTCTTGCGCAAATCAAATCAATTCAGCAGGCAAAGGCTGAATATGAAGGCGGGAAAATAACTTGGGAGCAAGGACAAAAGCAAATTGTTATGGGCATAAAAAAAATGTTCTACGGACTTTTGCTTCAGCAGGAAAGTTTGGAAATCCAGAGGCAGTCTTTGGAAAACGCGCGCCAAAGAGCCGCACAAGCGCAAATCAATTTCAACAACGGACGCATTCCGCAATTGCAGCTTTTGAACGCTCAAGTGACTTACGAAAATCAGCGTCCCGAAGTGGAAACTGCCGAGCGAAGTTTTAACCAGCAGTTTGATACTTTTGCAGTTTTGATAGGAATGCCTGTGGGAACAAAAATCAAATTGAGCGGTTCTATAGAGCCTGAATTTGTAAACGTTGCTACGGAAGAACTTTTAGAAAAATATGGTGAAAACAATTTGGAGGTTCGTTCCGCTCAAAATAATATTGATGTTCAGAAAATACAACTTTCTGCGTTGAATTTGAGCAGTTACACTCCTGTGCTTTCTATTGGTTATAATTTTAATCCAACTGGAGTTTGGTTGCCTGATTTGGATTGGACGGATCAAGGAAAATTGACTTTTACTTTGTTGTTTAATATTACAAATATGCTTCCGTTCAGTCAGACACGGCAGAATGCAAAGGCTTTGAAAGACGGTATTTCAGCAAATGAACTTCAGTTGGAAAAAAAGCGTGAGGAACAAAAGGCAAATGTCCGCAAAGCCGTGGACACTTTGAACCAAGCGCGCGAGCAAATCGATTCGATGGGACGCACCGTGCAATTGGCGCAGCGTTCTTATGATATGTCGGTGAGTTCGTTCAACGCTGGACGGATGGAATTGTTGGATGTGCGTGACGCGCAGACGCAATTGAATCAGGCGATGCTCGGACAGTTACAGCAAAAGTTCAATTATATTTCCGCGCTGATGGATTTGGAATATGAGTTGAACACGGATTTGGCCGAATACAAAGAATAAATTTATTTTATGGGGGAAATTATTATGAAAATTATGACGAAAAATTTCAAGGCGTTCGCGATTGCGTCGCTTGCCGTCTTTGCGCTCGCTTCTTGCGCGAAAAAAGAAGCCTCGGTTGATTCGGGCGAAGTCGAAACGCTTTTTGCGGTGAACACGTACAAAACGAAGCCCGGCAATTTGGACAACTATTTGGAATTCGGCGGAGACGTGGATTCCGTTTCTTCGGTCGCCGTCCTTCCTGATGCGGCGGGAAAAGTCGCTCGCATAATGGTGAGCGTCGGGCAAATGGTCAGCCGTAACCAAACCATCGCTTATGTAGATCCGAGCCTTCCCGGGTTGAACTATAGTTTGAGCCCCGTTCGCGCGCCAATTTCGGGACGAATCGCTTCGCTTGTTCCGACTATTGGAACTCAAGTTTCGCAAGGCAGCGTAATTGCGCAAATCGCGCAGACCGACGATTTGGAAATCAAAGTGAGCATTCCAGAACGCTTTATCAGTCGAATAACGATGGGGCAGGAAGCAGTGGTGACATTCGATGCTTATCCTGGAATTGAATTCATCGCGAAAGTTTTTGAAGTGAGTCCGGTTTTGGACACGACCAGCCGCACGATGAGCATAAAGTTGCGCTTTGTCCAAGCCGACGAGCGCGTGAAAGTCGGAATGTACGCGCGTGTTCGACTTGTCACTGAAAGCATTCAAAACGCGATTGTCGTTCCTTCGACCGCAATCGTAACTCGAAGCGAAAAGCCTTATTTGTTCGTGGTGGATTCCAAAGGCGCGGACGGACATGCGAAAGTTCGACTTGTTTCGATTGTGCCCGGACTTTCCGTGGACAACAAAACTGAAATCGCGCAAGGAATTTCCGCCGGCGATGAAATCGTAATCAAAGGACAAAACCTTTTGGACGACGGCGCGAACGTAAATGTAATTTCAGTTACGGAGGATTAAGTATGACATTTTCTGAAAAATGCGTGAACAAGCCGGTTACGACTTTGCTGGTTTTTTTGGTCGTGATCGCGCTTGGAGTTTTCTGTACGTTCAGTCTTCCTGTCGATATGTATCCGGATATGGATTTGCCGTACATGATCGTTTACACGAATTATGACAACGCCGGTCCTGAAGAAATCGAGCAGAGTTTGACGCGTACGCTGGAAAGTTCGCTTTCCGGATTGAGCGGCTTGAAAAAAATGCAGTCGCAGTCTTCTACCGGAATCAGCATGGTGATTTTGGAATTCGACTACGGAACGAACCTTGACAATGCCGCCAACGAAATCCGCGACAAGATAGATTTGGTTCGCTCGTATTTGCCCGATGACGCGGATTCGCCGATAACGATAAAATTGGATCCGTCGATGATGCCGATTATGGTTTTGTCGATGAAAGGAAACCGAACGCCAGAAGAGTTGCGCGACTATGCCGAGGATGTGGTTCAGCCGCGCTTGGAGCAGCTCGACGGAATTGCTTCGGCGAACATCATGGGCGGCCGCGAAAGTTCAATCAATGTCGACATCCCGCGCGACCGTTTGGAAGCCTACGGACTTTCGATAAGCCAAGTGGCGCAGATGATTGGCGCGCAGAACATCCAGTCTTCGGGCGGAACAATCACTTCTGGCGACATGGACTATACGATTAAAACGAGCGGAAAATATAAAAGCGTCGAAGATTTGAAAAACACGGTAATCTCTTACAAGGCGAGCACCTATGGACTTTCTACGGGCGCGGAATTGAAGACGGTTTTGCTGCGCGACATCGCCGACGTTTACGAAGGCTACAAAGACGAGGAGTCGCTCGCCAGCGTTGACGGAGAATCTTGCGTCGTTCTTACGATTCAAAAGCAGAGCGGAAAGAATTCCGTTACCGCCGCGAAAAACGCGCGTAGAGAAATTCCTAAAATTCTCGAAGTTCTTCCATCCGACATCGACATTCTCGAAATCTACAATACTACCGACATCATCGAACAGACAATCAGCGAAGTCGTGAATTCGGTAATTGTGGGCGCGTTGCTTGCCGTCGCCGTCTTGTTCATATTCTTGCGCTCTTTCAAGAGTACGATTATCATCGGACTTTCGATTCCGATTTCCGTAATGGTAACACTTTTCTTGATGTACTTCAAAGGATTGACGATAAATATGATTTCCATGGCGGGCTTGCTTTTGGGAATCGGTATGTTGGTTGACAACTCAATTGTCGTTTTGGAAAACATCTACAGTTACCGTCAGCGCGACGCGAAGCCGAAAGTCGCGGCCATTCTCGGTTCGCAGGAAATGGTCACTTCGATTACGGCGAGTACGCTCACTTCGGTTTGTATTTTCTTGCCGATGATTATGTTCCGAAAGAAGCTCGGCATTATGGGACAAATGTTCGACAGCCTTGCGTGGACAATCATATTTTCTTTGATGACTTCCCTTGTCGTTGCCATCGCGCTTGTTCCGGTGCTTTGTTCGAGTTACCTTAAAATCGACAAGCTCAACGAAACTCAGTCCAATGGAATTTCGGGAAGCATAAACCGCGCGTTCAACAAATTTTTCACGAACTTGGACAATGGGTATGCGAAGGGCGTCGCGTTCGTCTTGCATCACAAGAAAGTCTGCATCCTTGTCTTGGGACTTTTGTTCGTCCTTTCTGTTTTAGCGGTGAAATTGGTCGGCTTCATTTTCATGCCGGAGTCCGCCGCAAACAATGTCACGATAGAAATGGAATTGCCAAAAGGAACTCCGCTTGAAATCACTGGCGAAACTGCGGAAGAATTGCAGCAAATGGCGTTGCGCGATTTGGTCGGCGTGAAATATTCGCTCATTATGGTGGGCGGTGAAGGAATGCAGGCCGCTTCAAACGGTTCGAACAGCGCGAGCGTCGTCTTCGCGCTTTACGAGGAAAAGGAGCGAAAGCCGGGCTATGACAACGAAAAGACCGCCAAAGCAAAATTGCGAAAATATTTCAATATGTTCCCGGGCGCGGATTTGAGCTTTAGCTCGAACAGCAACAGCGCGGGCAACAACGACATCAGCGTTGACATAAAAAGCGACGACTTGGATTTGGTTCGCGCGACTGCGGCGCAAGTCGAAAAGCTTCTCAAGGAAAAGGCTACGAACATTGTCACGGAAGTTTCGAGCGATCAAGAGGACGGACTTCCGCAAGCGGAAATCATTGTGGATCGCGCGCGAATGTACGAACTCGGCTTGAACATCTACAGCGTGGGCGCGGAAATAAACGCGGCAATCAACGGAACTACCGCCAGCCGCTATACTCGCAACGGTGACGACATCGATGTTGTTGTGCGCCTTGCCGAAAAGGATGCTTCCAAATTGACCGACCTCGATCAAATCTCCGTCGTCAATTCGCAGGGAATGCGCATTCCGCTTTCAAGTTTCGCGCACTACGAGCAGTCTCTCGCTCCGGTTACGATTTACCGCGAAGATCAGGCGCGCGTAATTCATGTTACCGCAAAGCCTGTAGCCGGCGTGTCTTTGGACAAAGTTCAGTCCGATTTGATGAAGCTCATCAACGACAACATTCCTGCCGATGAAAACGTGACGATTACGACGAGCGGCGCGTTTGAGGACATGATGGAAGCGGTCGTCAATTTCGGAATGATAATCATCATGGCGGCGGTCTTGGTATTCGTCGTAATGGCAAGCCAATTCGAATCGCTTCGAGATCCGTTCATCGTCTTGTTCACGATTCCGCTTTCGTTCATCGGCGTTATGGCAATCTACGCGTTGAGCGGAAACCAATTGAGCGTAATTACGATTATGGGTATGCTCGTCCTTGTCGGAACAATCGTAAACAATGGTATCGTTCTCGTGGACTACACGAACCTTTTGCGAAAGCGCGGTCTTGCTTTGGAAGAAGCCTGCGTCGAGGCGGCGCGAAACCGCCTTCGTCCGATTTTGATGTCCACTTTGACCACCGTAATTTCGCTTATGCCGATGGCGTTTTTCCCTGGCGAAGGCTCGGCTTCGATGCAGCCAATCGCGCTTACGGTATTCGGCGGAATGACATTCGGTTCGATGATGACATTGTTCTTGATGCCGACGGTTTACTTCATCTTCAACAGCGCGAAAGAACGCCGCGCAGCGAAAAAAGCCCGACGCGCCCAAAGAAAACTTGAACGCCGTCAAGGAAAACTTGAGTCAAAGGCGTAGGCTTTGCTAAACAACCTTTGCGACAGTTTCCGAATTTTGATAATTCGCTTGCTGTCGCAAAACATAAGGAGGTTTAAATTAAACGGCTACAATCGCGCCGTTTAATTTAACTCGAGTTTTTTTTTAAACTCGTCATTTACTGCCGAATAAAATTGACATTTTCTTCGGCAGTAAAAATAAAATGGACATTAAAACTTGTCGCTGAAATGGCGCGGCATTTTTATTATGTCAAGTTTCTACAGTCGCGTTGCGATTTGCTAAACTTGCATATCAAAGAAAAGTCAATCATGAAAGTTCAAACTTTCTTGTTGACTTTTTATGGGAGAAATTTTATGAGCGAAGAAAAAGAAAAGAAAAAGGAAGCAAAAGACGTGATGCGCCGCGTGGAAATAATTTTCTCGCAGGCGGTGGAAGAGGACGTTTTCGAAGGCTTCAAAGAACAAAAAATCGGCTCGCATTACAGCAAGATTTCCGCCGTAACCGGCTCCGGCTTCAGTAGCCCGAAACTCGGCGACGCGATTTGGCCGCAGTTGAACGAAATGATAATCGTCTATTGCAAAAAAAGCGAAGCGGAAAAAATCGTTGACTTCGTGAAAGACTTGCGGAAAAAATATCCTGTGGAAGGAATAGCGTGCTTTGTCTCCAAAGCAAAGATAAAATAAGCAAAAAGAGCCTGTGTTCATTTTGAACACAGGCTCTTTTGACAATCTCCGCGCTTAAAGAAAGCTTATGCTTTCCACAGTCCGTGAAGGTTGCAGTATTCGTAGGTCGCCACGAGGCTTTCGCCTTGCGCCAAAAGGAATTCCGCTTCGGGCTTTTCACTGGGCTTGAGATGTTTTACTTGGCAGCCGTTCGTCGTTTCGATTGCAATCCACTGAATGTAATGCTCCGCCGCCATCGGGTGTTCGACAGAACCGACTTTGACTTTGACCACATTTCCATTCGTTTCGAAAACGGGAACATGCTTTTCCGTCGCCGCGTCGGTCGTTCCTGGAATCAATTCCGTCATTTCCTCGCCGCAACAATTCGGAACTATGCCCGAATCCTTGAGCATCATGACCAAATTTCCACACTGTTTGCAAATGTAGAATTTCATAAAAACCTCCTTCTTTTTTTAAGAAGAAAACAGTTTCAATTTTTTTCTTCTTAAAAAACGCGATTTTGCAGTAAAGCGAAAATCGCAATAAATAACGTGTTTTCGTAATAAAATGGGAAAACACGTTGGATGCCAAGTTTTGTTTTAAGCTTGTTTTTAACCATCCTTAAATTTTTAACATCGCAGGAAACCTCAGTTTCCGAGAATGTTAAAAAAGTCGTTTCGCAACGAAGCAAGAAACGATAGTAAATAAACGAGTTTTGGAACAAAACTCGAGTTAAAATTGTCGGCGACATTTCCAACGACAATTTTAAACCATCCTTTACTTTTAATATAAGAAATTTTTTCGACAAAGGCAATTATTTTAAAAAAGAATTTTGCCGCTCCTTGATTTTTCATCATTGAAAAATGCGCTTTTGTAACGGCATGCCTTCGCAACGAGTACGCAAGTCGAAGGCTTGCTATCGAAGTTTCCAGCGGAAAGCGCGATGGATAAGCGAGTTTTGAGGCAAAGCGAAACTTGCAGCCGGGCGCAACAAGCATCCGCTCTTTGCAAAAACTTGAAGTTAAAGTGAACGGCGCGAGTTTATGCTCATTTGAATTGCTCTCAAAAAAAATTTGTGCTATACTGTGGAAATGCGCTTGGTATTCTTCAACACAAATTCAAATCACTTCGAGCCGAAAATCGTGCACATAAAGACGATTCCTTCTTGGCATGAGGAATGGAGTCGCGTCGCGCGGACATTTTCCGAGCACGAATTTTTTTTGGCGGCGATGCTGCCCGCGATGTTTTTGCTTGACTACGAGGGAGAGACAGTTCAAAAGACGGCGAACGTGAATTATGTTGAATTGGGCGGCGAATGCGCGGCGGAAATCGCGGAAGAGATTCTCGCGCTCAAGCCCGATGTCGCAGTCGCCGCGAGTTTTTGGATTACGCCTTACGACTGGCTTGGCTTGCAGGATGCGATGGTGGCGGAGATTTTGCGCGGGCATGGAGTGCGCACGGTGGCACATTCGGTTCGGACGCAGGCGATTTGCTTTGACAAATTCAAGACGCATATTTTTTTGCGCGAGAACAATTTTAAATGCGCGAAGGCTGTCCATGTGAATTACGACTTGTTTTGGGCGGAACGGAAAAAAGCCGAAGTGCGGGGCAATGTCTACCGCGAATTTATTTTGCGCGAAATTTCAAAATTGAATTTTCCGGTAATCATCAAGGCTACAACCGGCGTGAGTTCTTATGGAATGGAAGTCGTGCCGACAATGCCGGCCGTCCGCGCGTACCTTGATTCCAAGAAGTTCAACTCCGACAGATTGGTCGAAGAATTTTTGGACGGAATTCAGTTTGGCACGGAAATCCACACGGTGAAAAATCCTGACGGAAGTTTTTCGCCGAAAGTGTTTCCGCCGCTGATGTATTCGGTGAACCAATACGGAATCACAAGCCCAAAGCAGTCGGTGAAACTCGGTCCGCTCAATGTGGAAAAATTCAAAACGCAGGACTTGTCGCGCGAGCTTGAACGGCTTGCGCGGCTTTTGCAGTTAGAGGGAATCGCGCAAATTGATTTGGTTTTTCACGAGGATAAATGGCACATCATCGAAATAAATCCGCGCTTGAGCGGCTCGAGCGCGGCGATTGCGCTCATCAAGCGAAAGTCGCTTCCGCAAATCTTGGCGGAGTTCGCGCTCGACATGTACGACGCGCGCGCCACCGATGACGCTATGAAAATCGCGCAAAATTCTTGCGATGAAATTTGCGAAAAGGTCTCGACAAATTTGCCGCTTTACTTGAACATAAAATTTCCGCATCTGTCCGAAGAGCAAATGCGCGCGCTTTTCGCGCTTCCTTTCGTAAGGTATTTGTGCCAGACGAAAAACGACGCGGCGAAACAATTCCGCGAGATGGGCTTTTGCGAAATCCTTTTCGGCGGCGTTTTTTATCCGAAGGAACTTTTAGCGCAGCTTGAGGAAATCAAGTCGCGCTTTCCCGAAGTGATTGAAATTTCTTTTTACGAAACGGCGAAAAAGATGATTGCGAGTTTGATGTGAGACACGCCGCTAGAATAAGCAATGAGTAATAGGTGATAAGGAGCAGTCGGCAAAAATCTCTTGGCATTTCAAAAAAAATGCGAATTCCTAGAAACTTTTCGGAGAAAAGTGCCCACCTTTTTATCCTCGTCCTCCGTTCAGAAGCGCAAAAACTGGCGGGCAGATTTTGCGCAAGGCTTGTCCAATTGCCGTCGCGAGCGCGATGACGATGAGCGAAACGCCAAAATATTCGGCAAGGCAGAATAACGCGTTTTTCATCGGCAAAAGGGCGAGCCACAAAGTCTGCACGCTTCCAAGCAATAGCGGTATGTGGAATGCGAACACAAAGAAACTCAGCGGCGCAAGGTGCTTCGTAATGGCGAAGGCTTTTTCGCTTTGGGTGATGAACGCGGAAATTTTCAGCCCCATGACGCACGATGCAAAAACCATAAGCCAATACGCCGTTGAGTATTCGCCAAAAATGGTATAGGTGACGCAAAAAAGAATCAGCCACACAGGAAGAATTTCCTTCCATTTGATTTTGTCAACAATGGCGAAAAGGTTCAAATCGTATTCCGCCCAAAAAAGCCCGAGCATAAAATAAAAGAACGCCTGTTCTGCGACGATGACGGGACGCACTCCGCACAAGTAAAACGATGACGCGCAGAAAATCAGCAACGCGGGGAACTTCCGCGCCAAAAACTTGAGCGCGGGCGAAATCAGCACTAGAATAAAAAGGTCGCGCACAAACCACATTTGTACGAGAAATCCGCCTAGCGTTTTGCTTTTTATCGGATTGAATGGCGCAAAATCTTCGTAGCCGAAAAATGCGTGAAGCCAATCCGTTGCGTTCCATTCTAAAAATGGAATTGTTCCGGGATTTTGCAATATCTGCGGCGCGATTTTTGAAAGAATGAGTTTTGGCAGAATGTACGCGGCAATGTTCAGCACGGGCCAAATGAAAAACGGAATCACGAGTGACTTGACTCGTTTTTTCAGCGCAAGGCAATAACGGTCGTTTTTCATAAAGAGCAGGTACGCCGAAAACAAGAAGAACAGCGGCACGGCGCACCGAGCGATTCCGTTTGAAATGAAGCGTTGAATCCACACAGAAACCGCGTTCGGACAAAAAAGGATGTCCTTTCCGCCTTCTGCAACGGAATCTGCAATGCTTTGCATTGTGTAGTTGTTGTGAATGAAAACGACAAGGACGGCGAGAAAAAAGCGCAGTGCCGTGATGTGCCGAGACGTTTCTTCTGAAATTGATGACATTTTGAATCTCCTGTAAAGATTGTGTGAAAGTATGGTATAACACATTTGTGTTATTAAAAAAGTAACACAATATTGTGTTTTAAGCAATCGGGGCACACAATTGTGTTAGAGTTTGAACATGAGCTTTTGGGAGAATGTGGAGAATATCAGGGAAGTCAAGGACATTCCGCGCAAGGAACTCGCATACCGCGCGGGCTTTTCGCTCAACAGCATTTCTACGGGAATCGCGCGGCAAAGCATTCCCGCCGCCGACGTCGCATGCCGCATTGCGGACGCGCTGGGCGTGAGTGTCGAATTTTTAGTGATGGGAAAATCAAAGAAAAGTCGGAAAAACAATGCCGACGAAGACGAAAAAGTCGAGGCGCAACTCGCTGCGAAAAAGGCGAACCTCGCAAAATATATGGACAAGTACGCCACTCTTATAGAAGAATTTTCCGAACTTTCCGCGCCTATGCAAAAAGCCGTGTGCGACATTGTTCACATCGCGCGGGCGGAGAAGTAGGGTTTTTGCTAATTTCTCTCCGAATTCCTACTTGCCAAAATTCGATTTATGTTTTACAATCTAAGAATGAATTTGTCGGAAAATAAATGGACTCGGGGCGCGATTCCCGCGTTGCTTTTGCATTGTTCGATTGGTACGGTTTATTGTTGGTCGATTTTCAGCCAGGAAATTGCCAGTTATATTGGCTTTTCCAAGGGCGCGGTGGAATGGGCGTTCAGCTTCGCGATTTTCTTTTTGGGAATGAGCGCGGCGTTTTTGGGCAACATTGTCGAAAAGGACATCCACAAATCTTCTCTGATTGCCACGATTTGTTTCGCGGCGGGCTTGGCGGGCACGGCGTTTTTCATTCAGTATGGCGGCGCGCACAAGCACAGCCTCGTCTCTTTGATTGGCATTTATGTTTGCTACGGATTTGTGATGGGCGTGGGCTTGGGCACGGGCTACCTCTCGCCGGTAAAGACTTTGATGCTTTGGTTCGAGGATCGAAAGGGCTTGGGCACGGGGCTTTCCGTGGCGGGATTCGGCGCGGCAAAGGCGATCGCTTCGCCGATTATGCAGCGGATGGAAAATTCGCCTTCAATCGGAATTTCCAAAATGTTCTATATTTTGGCGGCGGTTTATTTCGTGATGATGTTCGCGGGGCATTTGCTTTTGAAAAAGCCCGCCGCCTGGCACGAGCCGACTGGCGCGGAACACAAGACGAAAACCCTTGACGTCATCAAGACAAATCCACTTACGTTCGTGGGAATTTGGCTGATGTTCTACATCAACATCACGTGCGGACTTGCGCTGATTTCGCAGGAAAAGATGATTATCAAATGCGTGGGGCTTGCTTCTTACGCCGGATTGCTCGCTTCGGTTACCGCGATTTTCAACGCGGGCGGAAGGCTTGGATTTTCAGCGTGGGCGGATAAAATGAAAGACCGCAACACGATTTACAAATTGATTTTTGTGCTTTCGATTGTGTTCACCGCGCTCGTGATTTTTACCGGCGGAATCGCGAACCACGGCGAAAACAAAATCCTGCTCGCGCTTGTCTTGATTTTGCTTTTCGTGGTGAACGCGGGTTATGGCGGCGGATTTTCAAATGTGCCGACATTGCTTTCCGACCATTATGGAATGAGCAACATAAGCGCGATTCACGGAATCACGCTTTCGGCTTGGGCCATCGCCGGTCTCACGGGAAACCAAATGGCGACTTGGATAGTGAACCATTTTGGCGGGCAAGTGGAAGTTCACGGCGCAATGGTCAATCCGACCGGCTATCAGACCGTGCTTTATGTGACTTGCGTTTTGTATGTCGTCGCGCTGTGTTCCAGCGTGTTTTTGGTGCGCCACAAAAAAGAAAGTCGTGCATAATAATTCGTATTCGATTTTTTTTGGAAAAACAATTCTTCTCGTCGACGACAGCAGCATCAGCAATTCCATTGTGCGCATGATGCTCGAGCACAACGGCGCGAAAATTTTGACGGTGGAAAATGGCGACGAGGCTTTTTTGACTTTTTGCGAAAATCCGGAATTTTCAATCAACGCGATTTTGATGGATTTGGCGATGCCCGTGATGGACGGAATCGAGGCGTGCAAAAAAATCCGAAACTCGAATCGCGCCGATTCCAAAGTCATTCCAATCATTGCGTTCACCGCCAACGATGATGGAGGATACAGAAAAAAATGCGATGAAGTGGGAATGACTGATTTTCTGACAAAGCCGCTTGAGCCGAACAAATTGTTGCATCATCTCAGTTTGTATTTGGAATGAATTGGAATGAAAATGAAGCGCGTTTTACTTTTTTTGATGGCATTGTTTTTGTGTACGATTTTGTTTTCCGTTTCGCGAAACTTTCGTCGCCAAGAAAGCGATGATGTGGAAGCGCAAAAGCAGGAACATTCGGAACGCAAAATCCGGGAACTCACCGCGAAGGAAGAATTCGACATTTTTTGCGCGGCGTATCCTTTCGTGAAATTTGAATTGGGATATGACAAGGAAATTTCCGACTGGACGCTTTCGGTGACTTCTTATGGAAAGACCACGGTTTTCTATCGTTGCGGCGGCTTGTATTTGCCGAAAGAACAGTTGGCGAACCGCGACCATTATTGGCGCGTGCTTTACAACTACCAGCGCACGTTGCGCGACCCTGCGGATTTTACCGAAGAAGAAAAGCAGCGCATCCGAAATTATGGCTCGGACGAAAACAGAAAGAACGGCGCGGTTTCTTCGAAATTCATTTTCGACGCGATTTATGATTGCAAAACTCAGCATTCTACGGAGACGCATTTGCGTAGCATGACGCTTTGGGACAAGCCGCTCAACGTGAATCGCGTGGTTGGCGAAGTGGTGGATCGCGTGGAGGCGAAGGTTTACGAGCTTGCGAAGACGGACGCGGAAGTGGCGGAATTTTTGAAAACGCTCGGAAGCTGCTACGGCTACAATTGGCGGCAAATCCGCGACAGCCCGACGAAATCGTTCCACAGCTATGGAATCGCGCTGGACATTTTGCCGCGCGGCTGGGCGAACAAAATCGTCTATTGGGGCTACGAAAAGCAGAAAGGCAACGCGGACTGGATGCTCATTCCGCTCAAGGATCGCTGGCTGCCGCCGCCCGCCGTGGTGAAGGCGTTCGAGGACGAGGGCTTCATTTGGGGCGGCCGCTGGGCGGTGTGGGACAACATGCATTTCGAATATCATCCCGAACTTTTGCTCGCCTCGAAAATCTACGAGACGATGTGAAAGGGCAAGGCAAAATTCGCGAGGGATGTATCGGAACTTGCTTTTTTTGCTTTGATATGTTATTCTTGAATCGCTTTGTAATAACGCGCCGCAACAATATATTTTGGAGATTTTTATGAAAAAATTCTTTTTGTCGCTTTTTGTCTTTTCTCTTTTGCTCGCGTCGTGTAGCGGAAATTCGCTCAAAGGTCATTGGGGGCGTTCCGAAAAAGGTGTCGCGGAAGTCGTTGAATTCGACGGCAACAAAGTGACGCTTTCCGCGGTCGTGATTTTTATTCCTGTCCGTATCAGAGGCACGTACAAAATTGCCAATGGAAAGGTCGCCCTGAATTTCACCGAAGGACTTGATTTGGAAACCGGCAACTGGGAAAAAATCACTTCGGAAGATTTGGAAGAGCTTGGGATTTCAAACGAAGCCGTTCCTTACACCGTTGACGGCGACACTTTGAATTTAGACGGCGACGATTATGAGCGTTTGTCCGATGAAGATTTCAATGAATTTATGGAATTCTTCGAAAACTGATTTGAAAAGAAGTTCCGCGCGCAATTTTGCGTTCTAAGAATTGCGCGGCGGTTGTGCGCGTCGAAACTTCGTGTGAGTTTAACTGTGCTTTACAACAAAGCGGCGCAAATTGTGCGCCGCTTTGTTGTTTTACTGGCTATTGTTTTTTGTAGTCTGTATTCCATTCATAAGGCTTTCCATCATCTGTGCCAGAGCAGATTATTCGCAATGTGCTTCCATATTTCGAAAAGAGTTTCACCGTGTAATGTCGAGTGTGGTTTTTGTAGTCATCACTATAGTCCGCAAAATATTCAGAAATTGGTTCTGTGTTAGAATATTTTTGGGTAATTTTCCCGTCTGTCGAAATATCTTCCTTCTCAATATGAAGTTTTTCTTTTTCCTCGTCAGTAAATTCGCTTCCATCAGGCTTTGTAAATACAAACACTTGGCTTTTTGTTACATTTTTTAAATCAATTTCCAACGTTGTTTCATCTTTTAGAACTTTTATCTGTACGCCATTCATACTGCCAAAACCTTCATAATTATATTTCCACGTTCCGACGATTTTCTTCACATCGGCGAAATTGTTTATGTCGATAGTCTTCCAAAGCGACGCTTCCGGCGTGAGGTTCGGCGTATCATAGCAGAAGCTGTCCCACTGGTACGTGAATTCCTTGCCGTTGTATGTGTATTTCATTTTCGGGCGACAGCAGAGGAAGTCGATGCTTTTCAAATCGTTTTTCCAGCCATTGTAGTTGGAGATATACAAATTGTGCGTTTGCGCGAGAAATTTCTGCGGGATGAGAATCTCCCCTCCCCATTTTGTCTTGCGCCCTTCGTGCATCCAAGACACGCCTTCGACAGGGCATACCGCTTCCGTCCAGTCGTAGTCGCTTCCGGTAAGCCGACTTTCGTTTTTAAACACAGGTCTTTCGATGAACTTGAAGTCACCGTTCTCCTCCACCTCTACCTTTCCGCAATATTCTAGACGCACTTCGCCTTTGCTCTTTGCGCCCGTTGTTATTTTCGCCTCAATATAACCAATTGTTTGATCTGGTGTGTTCAGTACGAAGCCATCTTCATCCATGTCCTCTTCTTTCAGGAACTCGATACGAACCGTGTATTCTTTGCTGGCATCAAGGAAAGGATAGAAGAATTCACCCTTGTCCCCGCTTTCGTTGAGACGAACCTCTTCCGCCACTTGTCCTATTCCGTCGATGTATACACGGATTTGCCAAGTTTTTTCTGGGACATCAAATTCAAAATAGATGCCGTCCGGATTTTCTTTTACGGAATATTTGTCTTCTGGAATTTTCAGACTTTCATCGGGCTGATTTAAGGTGCTACCACCGCTGGGATTTTTTTCCGATGGACTTGAAGTGCTGCCGTTATCGCACGATGCGAGAGAGATGAGAAGTGTAAAAAGCAGGGTCGTTAATACCCCCCCCCATACAACCAAATTTGTTTTTCATTTTTTCCTCCAATGAAAAATCGCAAAATTTTCGCAAAAGCGAATTAGACAAAGTTTATCACAAAAACGCCCGCATGTCAAGAAAAAAAAATATACCTCGACGCAAGCATCGAGGTATGAAAGTCTACACACGCAATTTTGCGTTCTAAGAATTGCGCGGCGGTTGTGCGCGTCGAAACTTCGCGCGAGTTCCAAAAAAATTGGCAATCGCCGCAAATTTTTTCTTTGCGGAAAAGTTATTTGTTTTTGTTCACAATTCGCGATTCGAATTTTCCCGAGGCGATTTCAATGAAGCGCGTGAAAAGCGAAATCTTGTTTTCGGAGTTTAGCGCGTTCCAAATCGTGTCGGTGAAGTCGTCGATTTTGTCCGTCGCGATTTCCACCGAAAGTGGCTCGCCCTCGAAACTGGGGAGGGGGTTGCCGTCGCCCAAATAGGTATGCAAGAAATGCCCTTTGCCCTGACTCGGGTTCGTGTAGGCGAACGCAAAACGCTGGCAGCTTTGCTCATCGCCGCCGTCGCTTTTCAAAATCGAAAGCGCGTAGTTGAAAATGCCGTCGTGAATATTCATGACGCCTGAAATTCTCGGCGTGAAATTCGGCGCGTCGTTTTCGAATTCGCGCGCGCGCAACGCCTGCTCGAAAGTCAAATCGTTTTCAAAGCCTTCATAAATCGTGTCGGTTTGGTCGCCGTTCGTGACGATTGTCCGGTTGCCCCAAACGCGCACTGGCGAATAGATTATCAAACTCGGGTCGGTCATTTTCGAAGGGTCGAACGCTTGCGTGCGGATTCCGTCGCCGTCCTCGACGAAGATTCTGTTGCGGCTGTTTTCGCTTCGTCCCATGATGAAATATGCAGCCACGGCGAATTTTCCGTTCGGGCTTTTGCCCAAAACGATTCCGCGCCCGGGATAAGTGGTTTGCGAAATCGCGGATTTTAGATTTTCAGTTTTCATGATTTTATTTTATCAGAAAATCTACGGCGTTGCAAGCAAAAAATTATGGCAAAAAAATCAAATGTGTGTTATAATGAAAAAATGACGCGCATTTTCGCAGGCAAAAGAAATTGTTACTTTCCCAAGACGCTCATCCTTTGCGCGGTTTTGATTTTACTTCAGAATAAATCTAAATTAAAAAATTCGTGATGCGGCCGCGCAAGTTGAAAAAATTGATACGATTAAGCAGATTGTATACTAAGACATTTTTGTTCAAAATAAATTTGATAGAGAATAAAAATAGACGGTGGCATATAACATTTTCTCTGTGCGATTTTATGAAGAGTGGCATAATGTCGATACAGGACGGCATTGGCGAATCAAAAGCGTATTTTCCGAAATCTTTCGCTAGATTGAACATTTCCCTTTCATGATAGCGAAAAAAACTGTCAAGAGATTGTCTTGTTGCCCATAGATATATATTGAGGTGAGCATATGAAAAAAATTATATTTATTGACATTCCGATGAAGGACATGGAGGCGGCGCACAATTGTCAGTGCTATGCCCATACTGGAAACGCCGGCTGTGAATACGACGGAAAAGTTGTTTTTCCGATAAACGCGGTGCTTGCAGAAAAGCTAAAGTCGACTGATGAGGTGAAAGCGGTTCTTTTAAAGACGAGGACACAGAGCGGAAATTCCAACAGAAACGCAGAATTGTTCCAACAAGAACTTGACAAAATCAACGCCAGCATTGGAGCGCAAATTTTTTACGAGGAAATCGAAACTGATTTTGTCGTAACAAAGCAAAACCACGAAAAGCGTCTGCGCGACATGCTTTCAAAAATAGAAGACGGAGCGCAATTATATGCCGACATCACATTCGGGCAGAAGCCGCTTCCGATGATTTTGATGTGTGTTTTAAATTTTGCGGAAAAATTCTTCAACACCGACATAAAGCGCATTGTGTATGGGAAAGTTGATTTTGTAAAACATTCCGATGGAAAATCGTATCCCGAAAATCCCGAATTGTATGATGTGACTTCGCTGTATTACTTGAACAATCTTGTGGGCGCAATGGAAGCCACAAGCGGAGAATCTGCGCTGAAATCATTGGACGCATTCTTTGCGCTGTAACATGGTTTGCGGGGATTGCAGTTGATTATGGATAAAAAATGCCTTGAAGAAAAAATTGTGGCGACGGCGAACGAACTATTTTCTCTTTCCCAAAACGAGCGCGAATGTTCCGAAGAATTCAAAACGCTCAAAATAAAACTCGCGGCGGACATTTGGAGATGGGGCGGCATTGTTTTCAAGAAAAGGGTGGAGAATGCGGGCGTGGAAATTATGGAATGCATCAACCGAAGTTTTTTGTCATTTAACGGGGAAACGAGTTATGTGAATTACATTTCCGCCGCCCTCAAAAAAGAAATCCAGCGTGCGAACGAAAAAGAATTCGTAGAGAAACACCGACTCATTAGTTTGCCAGACAAAAAGAGGCGAAAACTAAATTGCATTTTGCGTTACGCAGAGTCGCTTGGCAAGGATATCAAGAGCGAAGCTATGCAACGAGAACTTGCAAAAGAATTCGGCTGTTCGCAGAAGAAAATTGCTGAATTGATTTTGTATAATTTTCGCTCGTTTACACAAGGCGACACAATCACGGAAGAGGGCGAGGAACTTTCGCTTTTTGATTGTGTGCCAGATCAAATGTACAAAGGCGCAGAAAATGCGCTTGTCGTACGCTCGGAATTGGAGGAACTGCTTTCCGCCGTTGATGAAACATTTAACGCCTCGCAGGAACGGACAAAGCCGTATCTTTCTGCGCTGGTTACGGATTGTGTTTTGTGCGAGGCGGAAAACGCGAACGCATTGGATAGTGCGCTAGACTTGCTTTTCGCATTTTCTTTTGCAAAAACTGAAAACGCACAAAAAATTGTGGAACGCTACAAATCTAGTGGAGAGCCATTTTCGCAAAAGGAAATCGCCGCATGTTTCGGTCGTAAAGAATCGGACGCAAGCAGAACGCTCAAAAAGTTTTCAGAAAAAGTGCCAAGTTTTTGAAAAGATACACATAGTATAAAGTAATAGCGGAGGACAAATATGGAATTAACAAAAGATGAAACGAAGAAAGAAATTTTTGAAACTTTACGAGAACTTGTTTCAAAATCAAAAGATGGAAAAATAAATCCGTCTCAAATTTTGGACAAACTCGATTGGGAAAAAGACAAAATTAAAGAAGTTTATGAATTGTTTGGCGTTGCCAAATTCACTGAAGTTCTAAAGCAATTTTCTGAAATTGAATGTACAAAGAATGACGGCGGAACTGCATATGTCTTTCTTTCAAAAAACAAAGCGATAACGGAGAACGAAACTATGACTAAACAAGAACAGATTAGAGAAGAAAAAGCAGCTGAAAATCTGCATGAGAGAATAGAAAAGCTTCTTGAAGCATTGAATAGCGGATTGTATGAAAAAGAAGAGGCTGTCCGTCTTGCATTGCTCACCGCAGTAGCGGGAGAAAGCATTTTCTTTTTGGGTGCGCCGGGTTGCGCCAAAAGTATGATTGCGCGTCGCATTTCAAAGGCTTTCAAGGCTGATGGAGAAAATCCTGTCACTTATTTTGAATATCTGATGAACCAGTTTTCAACGCCAGAAGACTTGTTTGGAAATATTTCTCTCAAAGCTCTGAATGGAGAGCTTGATGACTCAAATGGGAAAGAGGAATATCGCCGTCTCACAGATGGCTTTCTGCCAAAAGCAGACATTGCATTTTTAGATGAAATTTGGAAGTCAAGCCCTGCAATTTTGAATTCCTTGCTTACCATTATCAATGAACGAAAATTTCATAACGGCAGTAAAATTGAAAGTGTTCCGCTCAAAGCATTGTTCACTGCGTCAAATGAACTTCCTGCAAAAAATCAAGGTCTTGAAGCCTTGTACGATCGCTTTATTCTCCGGCTGCCAGTCTGCGCCATCGAAAATGAAGGCTCTTTTTTGGATATGATAGACCAACCGTCTTCTGAATTTGAACTCTCTGACGAGCAGAAAAAACTTCTTATTTCCAACAAAGAACTTGAAGAATGGAAAAAACAGATTGACGATGTTTCGCTTTCCGAGGAAGCAAAAGATGTCATTTCCGCAATTCGCAAAGAACTGACTGATAGAAATGAGAAGCTTTCTGATGAAGAAAAACAAAACGGAGAACTTTTTGAAGTGGGCGACCGCCGCTGGAAAAAAATCGCCCGCATCCTCAAAACTTCTGCGTTTTTGAACGGACGCACAGAAGCCGACTTGATGGACTGTCAGCTGATTGAATATTGCATTTGGAATACCGAAGAACAACGGGAAAAAGCACGCGAAATTGTAGAAGCCTGCATAAAGCAAAACGGCTTGGACTGCGACACTGCCATTGGCGACATAAACGAGCAGATTGTGAATTTTAAGACAAAAGTTGAGGATACATGGTTTACAAAGGTTCAAAAAGATAAAACAGTTGTAATAGAAGGACAAGAATGCTATGAATGTACGCGGCAAGGAACTAATGAAACTTGGTATGTAACAGTTTCAGGCGGGACACACTATTCGAATAATTATCATGATATTTATAATTCAAATAAAGTTTATGAAAATTATGGCACCTTTACCAAAGATGGCGATACTATTTCTTGCAGACAAACATTTATTGTCATAAAGAAAACAGTTTTGCAAAAAAACAAATTCTCTGACATTAAACAGGAAACAATGCAAAAGAATTTCGACAAGGAGTATTATGCGTCCATTGTCGATAAAATCAATGCGGAAATTGACTCTTTAAAACAAAGAATAAAAACAGACGAAATTCCGTTCAAGGCGAATCTGTTTGCAAATCAGGAATACAATAAAAGCATTACGGCGAAACTTGAGGATGCAATAAAAGAGCTTCAAGACGCAAAAGTCAATCTTGACAAACAGCATGACCGATATTTCAATTCTTCTCTATCAGCTGCTCTGTCTGTGGGCGATGTGATTCTAAAAAATGGTATTGTGGTTTCTGCCGGAGAAGTCAATTCCTTATCAACTGAAGACAAAGACAATGTTGTAGCGGTAGTGTGCATTGCAGATGAGAAAACATATGCAATCGGTCTTGAAGAAAAGGCAATGAAGTGGAACGAAATTCATGAATTTGCGCTTCACTATGGAGACAATCTTCCCAAGGATTATGCTTCAGGATGGACTGTTCCTGACAAAGACTTGCTCAATAAAATCTGGAAAAACTGCAATACTGTGAACGAATCTTTGGAAGCAATAAATGAAAAACTCCGCCTTGTTCTTAAAGAATATTGGTCGTCCTCTCAAAATGGAGATTCTGCGGCATTTTACCAACTTTTTGATGGGCGGGGGCATCAAGATCACACGACAGCGGATCATGAATATGCTGTCCGTGCAATTAGAGAATGGAGCAAGTAAGCGACAGGTATGCGAAATAAAAAATCACTGGATGCACTTTTTGCATTGCAGCGGGAATTTTCCAATGCCACGCCAAATGTGCATTCTCTTTCAAAAGAACAGAAGGCGTGGCTTGCAATGAAAATGCAGTCGCTTTCTAGTGGCGCATATTTGTCGCAAGTTGCAAGTCTCCTTCAAAAAATACATAGCCGTCTGCTTCACGCAACGGAAGACATACCAGACGCAGAATTGCAAAAGATGGTTTCATTTGTGTTTGAAAATAGAGATGAAATAAAGAAAACACTAGAAAAAGAGCAGGATTTGCCATGAGCAATAGAAATAAAAAGTCACGCATCCATAGCAGGAAAGCATTGAATGCAGTAATTGAAATCTTAAATGAATATCATGATGGAATTTCTGATGTTGCAAAAATTGATGAAAAATCACGAGCATGGTTACAAATTAAAATTCAGCAACTGCGGGAATGCTTGAAACAAGTCCATTTTCCTAGAAAGCCAAATTGGTGGGAGTATCTTCGTTTGTCTCGAAATAGGACGGCACATCTAACAGAAGATTTGAGCGATGAAAATTTTTCCGCTCTCTGTGATGATTTGTTTTCAAACATACAAAATATAAAAACAGATTTGCAAAGCAACATCAAGCGTTATCGTCAGCCGTCAAAGAAAAAGCGCAAATTTGAAGATTTCGCTCCGCAAAGCGCATTTGGTTCGCAAGAAGAGCGAAAGCAAACTGTTGACGCAATGGAAGATGCGCTCAATCCTGTCGAGCCAAAGGAAGAAAGAATTGATTTTCCGCAAAATAAATTTGCGCAAACTGTCGAGAATCTCGTTTCAGAAATTCTCGACCATGAAAACATAAGAGATTATGCGCAAACCCACGAAGGGCTTTCCGAGAACATTCAGACGGATATTTTAGAGTGGTTGCAAAAAACAAACGATATAATCGAAGCGGAAAACCCATTCATAGATGAAGCGGCTTTTATCGAACAGCAAAAGAAATTGAGCGTGCAAGAACTCGCCGAAGACATTTCCGCTGAAAATTCAAAAATACAATATCATTACAAGCGGCTTCCATCTGTCAGTGATTCAAAGCGCGGAAGTATTGCAGAAAGTTCCTTGAATTTTGACTTTTACAAAGGGCAGTTTTCTGCACAGAAAATTGCCATAAAAAAGAAGCAGGAATCCGATGACAATTCCGTAGAAAAGACAAAATGGAAGTCTATGGAAACTTTAGAAACACTCCGCAGAAATTTCATTGCCGATATGGAAAAAAGTCTTATTGAGCGAAAAAACAAATGGGAACAAGAGCGCATTGACAGTGCAAGAAAACAGTTCCTCGATGAATTATATAAAAAAATTGAGCAATTTCAAAAAATAGAAAAACTCGTTTCTCCGTTTATAAAAGACTTGGGATATTTATGGGATTTGTCGAACCGTCCGTTTGAAACAAGCGGCTTTGAAATTTTGGACAGTTTTGCCAATCTGCTTGAAAACGATGAGTCATTGCAGGAACTTGCTTTGTTGCTTGGCAAGCAAAGCCGTGAACAGGCGGTTTTTGAAAAGGAGATGCGCGATAAAGTTGTCATCAAAACTGAATTCCATCCAAAGCCAGCCTATCGTGGGCAAATAATGGGGGTAACATATTCAAATGACATTCCTTCTGTTTTGCCGAGTGAACTTGCCCTGCTTAAAAACAGAAAGACGAAACCTTTGTTTATGTTGAAATTCGCCCAAAAGCAGCTTCTTTCTTTTAAATATGAAACTAATGAATCTGTCAAAAAAGAAAAAACAGAACAGGAAGAAGTGTCCGTCAAAAAAACAGAACCGAAGGGACCTATTATTATCTGTGTTGACACTTCAGGCTCTATGCATGGAACTCCAGAGACTATCGCAAAAACAGTTGTGTTTGCCTTGTCAAAAATTGCGATAGAGGAAAAACGCAAATGCTATCTAATTTCATTTTCAACGGATATTGAAAGGCTGGACATGAGCGATTTTAAGGCAGGAGATGCACTTGAAAAACTGGTGCAGTTTTTGCGTATGTCATTTCATGGCGGAACAGACGCAAAGGAAGCCTTGAAGCATTCCCTTGAATTGTTGAAACAAAATGAATGGAAAAATGCAGATGTGCTTATGATTTCAGATTTTGTTATGAATGCGCCGCCCAATGATGTAACAGAATCAATTGAAAACGAAAAGAAGAAGAAAACGGATTTTTACAGCCTTGTCATTGGGTCAAGTGGAAATCAAAACGCTATCGATTGCTTTAATCATAATTGGCTGTATGATGTAAATGATTCTCATGCATCAAGGCATTTGGCAGAGCAACTGCATGAATTAAGAAAGTGAGCTGTCCAAAAACTCCTGCAATGCATCCGCAAACTGTCCGATGTGCAGGCCGTCAACGAATGAGTGGTGCGCCTGCACGGAAACGGGCATCACGGTTCTGCCGTTCACTTCGTGGTATTTTCCCCAGTCGAACAGGGGCGTCGCGTTGTCCGCCTTGCCGGAATTAGTGTGGGAAATGTGGGTGTAGGCGATACATGGCATGGGCGAGCATTGAAAGACATCGTTTCTGAGAGGTCCTGTGAAATACGCTTTTTGCTCCCGCGTCGTCTGAGCCGCCAGCGCAACATATTCGTGCAATGTGCTCTGCATCGGAACGGACACCACCTTGAACAGCCCCGTCTGCTTGTTCAGATAAGTGAACGCGGTGTCAATTGTGTCGAACAGCACGACCTTTCCGTCCAAAAATCGGTAGCGGAATGCCTCTATTTTGTTTGCGCATGTGCAGACGGCGTACACCATCGAAAGCGTAAAAGATAGTCCATGCTCCTTTACCGCCGCGCGAAACTTGGTGACATCTGTCTCAAAGGTTACGCAGAACGCCGGCTCGACAGAGTTCCGAAACACCGCGCAGTGCGTCGCTCGCGGCCATGTGACTTCATCGATTATCTGATATTTTCCCGCCATGTCATACTCCCACCATTTATATTGGCATGTCCTCAATTTCCCTTCTGTTTGAAATGTCGCCTCAATCGTACGGAATGTTTTCTTTTGTGTTTCAGTATAAAGATTTTTCATACGACAAGTCAATATGCTTAAAAACATTACAACTAAATTTCATAAAATAAAATTTTATGGCATAATGATTTGATATAACTAATAGCATTACAATTTGATTAAAATAAAATTGTCTTAGAAGTTTGTGAACGGAGTTTTCTTGTTTTTTAAATTTGAGTTGAATTGCAAGCAAAAAATTATGGCAAAAAAATCAAATGTGTGTTATAATAAAAAAATGACGCGCAGTTTCGCAGGCAAAAGAAATTGTTACTTTCCCAAGACGCTCATCCTTTGCGCGGTTTTGATTTTTTCGCAAATGAAACTTTTGCAGGCGGCGAGGCAAATTCAAACTGTAAAAAAAAGCGCGGAAGGTTCCACGGTATTTGTCCAGAACGCGGAGTCGCTTTCAAATGCCTCTCTCGCGCTTGACGGTCGTTGGGATTATTTTGGGGCAAGTTTCGTGCAGCCTGGCGATTTTTATCCTGCGCGAAACAATTTTGGCGGAACTATGGTTTCGCTTCCGCATTGCTTTGAACAAGGCGTAAATTATTCTTCGTATCATTGCAGGGTCGAAGGGCTTTTGCCAAACATGAATTATGCGATGAACATTTATGGGAGAATTTTTTCTTGCTGTCGAATTTGGTGCAACAGGCAAATCGTAGGTGTCTCGGGCTTTTTCGGCACGGACAAAAATTCTACAAGAGCGGCGCAATCTTCTGCGATAATAGATTTGCCTTCTGACAAAAACGGCGTGCTCGACATTGTGATACATGTCGCGGACTACGAGCTTGGAAAAGGCGGGATTGTAAAAATTCCTGTGATTGCGGAAAAAAGTTTCCTCCAAAAAAAATACATGCGGCAATTTTTTTTATGCGCTTTGGTGACATCGTTTTTGTGCATGCTCACCGCATACAATCTGATTTTGATTTTTATGAATCGCAAGCCGCTCGTTTATTTTGCGTTGGTCGCGGTGTGCGTGTTTTTGATTTTGTCAATATTTTCTACGGGAATTTCGATTTTCAATTTGCTTTTTCCGAATGCACCGTTTTGGTTTGAAAAGCGACTTTCCGTTTTGTTGCTCTCTCTTACTGTGTGCGCGTATATTTTTTATATGGGCGTTTCTCGGAGAGTTTCGAGCAAGAAAATTATTTTTCTGTATGCGATTTCGCTTGCGAACACATCCGTGATATTTTTCGTTCCGATACATTTTTTTGAAACATATAGAAACGGTTTTGTCGGAATTTCGCTTTTGCTGCTATGCGCGCTTTTCGTGATGTCGCTCAAATTTCTCATCAATAAAAATGTAAAGTCAAAAGTTCGGAACAGCATGGACAGGCATCTCTATAATTTTGATATGGTAGTGAATGTCGGAATTATATTGGCGTATTTTTATGATTTTTTGATTGCGGATAAAATGACGACGCTTGTGTATTCGTACAACGCGCTTTCATTTGCCGCGCTCTTTTTCGGATTTATGCAATGCGCGATTCCGGCGTTCAGCCGCTATTTTACAAACTATCGAATTCGGCAGACTTCGGAACGCTTTGAGCAAAACAACAATCTTTTGCAAAAATTCGTTCCGGAACAAATCTTGAAATTGATGAATGTCGAAAGCGTTGCTAAAGTAATTCCGGGAGGATGCCACAATTTGGATGCGGTCATCCTTTATGTGGAGATTCGATATTTTAAGCAGCTTGTCGAATCCGTCGAAAGAAAAGAATTGTTTGAGATTGTCTCCGAATATTATAAGGCTATTATGCCGTTGATTGAAAAATTTGGCGGCTATGTCGCGCAGTATTTGAGTCATGGCTGCCTTGTGTTTTTTTCCGAAAAGAATGATTCGGCGATTCGTTGTGCCGTAAATATGCAAAAAAAAATGGAAGAAGTGCGTGGCAGTTTGCGGCGAGAACACAGCGCGGATATTTCTGTCGGCATCGCGATTCACAGCGGAAAAATCGCCTGCGGCTTTATCGGCTCTGAAAAGCGAATCGCTTCTATGAATTTTTCGCCTGAAATAAAAAACACGATTGACATAGGAATGCAGACTTCAAAGACAAACAGAAACATTCTGATAACCGAAGAGGCGATGGCGTATTGCAGAAGCTATGCCGATTGTATGTACGAAGGTCATTTTGTTATGGTAAAAGGAAAACGAATTTTGGTCTACAATGCGATGCCGTTTAAAAAAGTTCTAGAGGAAACGCCGAATGAAAAATAGATTTTTGCTTTTCTTTATGGCGTTTTTTTCTTTTCCGATATTCGCCGCGAACGTGAGCAATGGAATGATCAATTTCGGATTCGCAAGCGAAGACGAGAAAATCATTCGGCTTGACGGCGAATGGGAATTTTTCAAAGGGCAGGTATTTGACACGCTTGGTTCTGCGCAGTTGAAAATTGATTTTATTCAAGTGCCGGGAAATTGGGCGCGGAAAATTTCTGATTATGAAATTCCGCATTACGGTTGCAACACTTACCGGATTCTGATAAGCGGGCTTCACGCGAATTCCGAATACGGAATTTTTTCGCAAAAAAGCCCTGCGCTTTCTGCGCGAATTTTTGCGAACGGAAAATTGGTAAAGGAATATGGGACGTTTTCTCTGAGACGGAAAGATTATAAGCCTGCGCAGTCGCCGCTTCTTTGTTCTCTCGAGTCCGACGGCCGCGGCATGATTGAACTTGTCGTGCAAGTCTCGAATTTCAGCCAATGGAACGGCGGAATCATTTCGCCGATTGTTTTCGGACGATATGGTGATATAATTCGACTTTTTGTTTTGAAGCTGGGAATTGTCGCCGCGATTGCCGGAGCGATAATCTTTATCCTTTTGAGCAATCTTTTGATTTGGCTTTTCGATAAAAGCCATACGCCCAATCTGTGTTTTTCAATATTTTCGCTGATGTTGTTTTTTAGAGTCGTGTGCGGCAATTTCAATGCGGTCAGTCTTTATACGAATTTTTTGAGCTATGCGATTCAGTTGAAATTGGAAAATGTGGTTTTCCTTTCATTTGGAGTTTTCGCAATTTTATATGGCATCGACAATTCTTTTGTTTCAAAGCATCGGAGCCTTGACAGGTACATTTCATTCTTCGCGTTTGGCGCGGCTTTGATTTTCGTATGCTCGCCGGTGGAAATCGCCTCCGTCCTTGTGGTGCTTCTTGAAGTGGCGTCGCTGCTCTTTTTCGCTTATTCGATTTTGCGTTTGGTCTGCGCCATTCAAAATCATGACTTTTATGTCGGCGTGTACGCTTGTTCCTATATTTTAGTTTTTTCGGGAATTTTTTTGGATGCGATTTTTGACGACAATTTTTATTTTTCCTGCGACGAGATTGGAATCATAATTTTGATTTTTACCGCAATCGCCTATTTGGCGTTTTTTTTGAAAAGGCTTGTCATAAATTATTTGCGGCAGAAATCCATTTTGTCAGAAAGATATATGACATACAGAAAATTTGTTCCGAGCGAAATTCCGCATATTCTCGGCAAGCCAAGTTTCGGAAAAATTGCTTTGGGCGATTGCGCAGAAATTGACGCGATGATTTTGGTGATTGGCGAAGTCGTGACGTCTCCCGAAAAAACACAAATCAGCATGCGCGAACAGTTTGAAACGATAGGATTTTATTCTTCGAAAATTATCGAGATAATCGAGCAGGACGGCGGCATGATTGTTTCGATTGGCCAGAATTATATTATGGCGTTTTTCCAAAGCGCGGCAAAGAATGTGATAGAGACCGCCCATGAAATCCAAAGCCTTCTGCAAGTGATGAACACTCGCCGCGCACAGGATTATTATCCTTGCGTTGATTTCAATATTGCGATACACAGCGGCAATGTTCTGCTGGGAATCATCGGCGGTCAAAAGCAAATCGACTTTACTGCCATTTCGCCGAGCATCGAACTCGCCAATGAAATGTGCACGCTGGGATATTATGAAAAAATTCCCATCGTCATTTCCGAACAGGTCGTGCAGGATTTGCCCGAGCCATACAAGATGAGAATGACATTTTTGGGAAAAATAAAATTCAGCGCGCTTCCATATCCGCTTGGTTTGTACGAACTTTCGGCATCTGAAAAATCAGGGAAATTTGAATCGTCGAAAATCATCACGCAGCGCGACGCGGACAAATTCATAAACAGTTAAAATTGCCATAAACATCGCGTGGCAATTTTAGCGCGAGTTTCCTTCAAACGCTCGCGTATTTATGACAACTTCTTATTTTTCATCAGCGTTCGTCTTAAGTCAAATTTACATATTGCCACAAATCCATTTTTTCGTTAAAATGCTTTTACTATGGAATTCACTCAAGAAGCAATCGACGCGCTGCAAGTCAACGAAGTCGAGATTATGAAAAAAATCGCGGACGAACTTTCTATTCGTGTTCCGCAAGTGAGCGCGGTCATCAGCCTCGTTCAGGAAGGATGCACGATTCCGTTCATCGCCCGCTATCGCAAGGAAAAGCACGGCTCGCTCGACGAGCTGCAGGTTCGCGAATGCGACCATCTTTTTACTTCCCTCAAAAATTTGGAAGAACGCCGCCTCGAAATTGTGCGCGGAATTTTCAAGCAAGGAAAACTAAACGATTCGCTTTACAATGCCGCGATGGGCGCGAAGACGCTTTCGGAATTGGAAGATTTGTGGGCGCCGTTTAAAAAGAAAAAGAAGACGCGCGGAATGCTTGCCGCGGAAAAAGGGCTTGAGCCTTTGGCGGATTTTATCGAAGGCGAGAATGACGATTCCGCTGTGGAAGCCGAGGCGGAAAAATTCATCAAGACTGACAGCGAAGATTCGGCGTTGAATGTGGAAAGCGCGGCCGACGCGATTGCCGGTGCGAAGGACATCGTGGCGGAACGGATTTCGCAGGATTCAAAAAATCGCGAGGACTTGCGCGCGCTTTATGTGGCGAACGGTCAAATCGTGACGAAAGGAATTGTTCCCGAAGGCGCGAACGCCGAGGAAGCCGAAAAGACTTCCACTTACAAAATGTATTGGGATTACCATGAGCCTTTGGCGCAAGTGAAGCCGCACAGAATCCTTGCGATAAACCGCGCGGAGCGCGAAGGCGCGCTGGAAGTGCAAATTGATGTGAGCGTCGAGGACGGCGTGAATTTGATTCAAAAAAAATACAAGCGCGCGAACAGATATTTTTCTGAAAGCATCGAGGACGGCGTGGTGCGTCTTCTTTCTCCTGCCGTCGTGCGCGAAATCCGAAGCGACCAGACCGATGCCGCCGACGATCACGGAATCGGAGTTTTCAGCGAAAACTTGAAAAATCTTTTGATGCAGCAGCCGATTAAAGGAAGTCGCGTTCTCGGAGTAGACCCGGGAATTCGTACGGGAACGAAATGCGCCGCGCTTGACGAGACGGGAAAATATTTGGGCTACTTCCTCATCAAGCAGGTGGCAGATCCCGAAGGCAGCTACAAGGCGATCAACGACGCGATTGACAAATACGACATTCAGGTTGTCGCCGTGGGAAACGGAACGGGAAGCCAGGAAGTGCAGGCGATTGTTTCCAAAGTCATCAGCGAAAATTATTCCGACGTGATGTACACGGTGGTTGACGAAAGCGGCGCGTCAGTTTATTCGGCGAGCGACATCGCGCGCGAAGAATTCCCTGACTTGGATTTGACGATTCGCGGCGCGATTTCGATGGGAAGGAGATTGCAAGACCCGCTTGCCGAACTTGTCAAAATCGACCCGAAATCAATCGGCGTGGGACTGTATCAGCACGATGTGAATCAAAAGAAACTTTCTGAAACTCTCGATGAAGTCGTGGGAAGCGTCGTGAACAATGTCGGCGTGAATTTGAACACGGCGAGCGCGAGCCTTTTGAAATACGTTTCTGGAATCACGAGCGCGACGGCAAAGAAAATCGTGGCGTACCGCGATGCGAACGGAAAAATCACGAGCCGCGAAGATTTGAAAAAAGTTTCAGGACTCGGACCGAAAGCGTTCGAGCAATGCGCGGGCTTCTTGAAAATTCCTGAAAGCGAAAATCCGCTCGACAACACGTGGGTTCACCCCGAAAACTACACGGTGGCGGGCGAAGTGCTTCCGCTGATAAAATCCGGCGAAAAAATTTCTCCCGAAATGAAAAAGAAAATCGCGGAAAAATATTCGCTCGGCGAAACCACAATCAACGACATTGTGGAAGAACTCGCCAAGCCGAACCGCGACCCGCGCGACGGATACCCCGCTCCGATTATGCAAAAGGGCGTGGTGAATTTCGAGGATTTGAAAGTGGGAATGAAAGTCACCGGCAAGATCCGAAACGTCGTGGACTTCGGCGCGTTCGTTGACATCGGCTTGCATGAAACAGGTCTCATCCACATTTCCGAATTGAGCGACAATTTCGTATCCGACCCGATGGACATAATCAAAGTCGGCGACGTAAAAGATTTTACGATAATCGATTTGGACATGGCGCGAAAGCGAATCAGCCTTTCGCTTAAAAGCGATGCCGCCACAAGGGGAAGCGGAGAAAAAGCCGAACGTCCGCGAACACAATCCGCCTCGAATGGCGCGAAAAAAGTCGTGGTGAAAAAAGGCGGTCTTCCGCAAGGCGCGAAGAATGCGAAACCATCGCAGGAAAATCGCCGCCCGCGCGAACGCCAGAACTTCGGCAGCGACGACGGAATGCGCTACAATCCTTTCGCCGCGCTTTTGAAAAAATAGATTTAAAAGAACTGTCCGCAGGCAAAACGCTTGCGGCATTTTTTTTGTGAATTTAAAATATCGATTTCTTGTTGCAGAGAATCAATATAATTGTTATAATATTGTGCTTGTAATACAGTTTTCAAATAATCAGATGGTGGATTCTATGAAAGGATTTTGTTTTTATGGAAAATATGTTCTCATGTTGGCATTGTCCGTTTCGCTTTGCGCTTGCAGTTTGTTTTCAAATATGGAAGTGCCTGAAAAGGTTTCCGTAAAAACTGATGCGAGATTTTCTGTCGCGCTTGGCAAAAAGACTGTCGATATGAACGAAATATTTGGAGAAACGCTCCAAAATACAATTTCCGAAAGCGTGGAAGGTCTCGACATTTTCAAATATGTGCCGGACAAGAACGATGACACTTTGCAATATTTGCTGCACAGCAATATCTATAATTTTGATTTGGACATAGGCGAACAGCTCAAAGGCTTGAATATGGACGACATGCTTTCTGGCGCGGACGGAATCAAAGTAGACGAAAAAATCCAAGTCCCCGAAATAAAATCGCCCGAGCCGATACAATGGGATTTGCCTGCGGATAAGTTGCAGTCTCCGATTGCTGGCGAAGCCGAATGGACTATCGGCACGAAAATTTCGCTTGGTAAAGTCGGCTACATAAACACGGCAATCATCGACAAAAGCGGCACGATAGACATCAAAGTCGAAAAACCGGCGGGAACAAATGGCATTACGCTTGAAATGGAGAGCCTTGAGATTTCTGGCATGGGACTTGATTTTAAAAAAGACAATTTTGTTGACATGCTGCAAGATGGATATTTGCTTTTTAAAAGATTGGATTTCAGCACATTGAACGAAGAGAAAAGAACGCTTGACTTTTCAAAAGGTGAAAGCATTGAAATAAAGGGATTGATTACGGTAAACATTGCAGCCGGCGCGACATGCGGCGGATTGAATACCAGAATCGAAGTCAATTTGAAGAAAATCGAAAAAGCAACGGCGGACTTTTCGGAATTGGTTTCTTTCACGAAGGATGAAAACAACGGCGCGTCCCGACTTCCAGAGGACATGCTGAAATATGTCACAAAAGTTTCTTTTGGAGAAGAAAGAGGCGACACATTTTATAAGCGCGATAAGGACGGAAATTCCACGAACACAAAGTCCGAAGGCTTGGGAATAAAGTGCAACATCGTGAACGCTTTGCCTGCGGGAAATGACATCGACATTACGATGGTATCGGATGTATTCAATATAACCACAGATGATTCCAAAGATTGGAAGATTTCAAGTTATGGCAATGAAAGTTCTCATTCTACATCTTGGGCTGTTTTCAAAGAAATTGATTTTAGCGATACGACGAAATATAATCCCGAGTATCCGCCGTATATGGATTTTGCAATATCGCTTTCGAAAAACCAAGAGTTGACCAATCTTGAATTTGGCAAGGAATATGCATTTTCGCTAAAAGACGCGCAATTCGTTTTTGACTGGGACAGCGCGGAAGTAAAGCTCGACGAGCTTTCGAAAGACCCGATAGAAGGCGAAAATGATTTGTCGGATCTGTCGAAAGAAACGTTGTTCGGAAATCAGAAAGGTGAATTTGGCGACTTTGTCAAAAATATTGAATTCAGCGATATTATGGCGTATTTTTACGCGCAAAAGCCTTCGGACGCGCTTGACAGTCTTGTCGGCGAAATCAAGCTTACGGGAAAAGTCGAAATGACTTACACTTTGGATGGTCAAGATAAAATCGAAAACATATTAAAGGCTGGCGAAGAATTCAAACTTTCCTCTCCGATTAAGTGGAAGCCAAACGGTTCAAATGAATTCGCCACCGATTTGAAAACGACGGATTTTATCGAAAATTATGATATGACGAAAATTTTGAATGATGATGTCAAAAATCTGAAAATAGCATATGACCTTAAAATCAGCGAAGGGAAGGGGGCGACGGTTTACAAGGCGGCTTTGGACAGCCTTGACGAGAACGATTCTACGAGCATATCGGTCGATGCCGCGATTGTGTTTCCTTTGAAAATGACGATAAAAAAGGATTCGGCTCTTGACATTTTGGAACTCGCCGAGTTTGATTCCGACAAAAAGGATTTGCTCGACCGCGAAAGCGTCGACGATATGAGCGACTACGAAGAATACGCCGACTATTTGGAATATATTCGCCTTGAATATAATTTGAAGAACAATATCGTAAAGGGGCTTGACTTTACGATTGAGGTCGACGACAGGCATTCCGAGTCAGGCTATACGGGAATTAATGAGCAATTTGACTTTTCCAAAGGAAACGTAGATTTCTCGCCTGAAGACGCGCAAAAGATTTTGACGAATTTCTTCATGCCGAAAATTTGTTTGAAATTTGAAAAAGATACGGACATCAAGATTCTTCGTTCGGGCTTGGCAAGCGAAGAGTCTTTCAGCATAAGTCCTGTGTTTGCCATCAAACTTGACGGCGACTCGCCAATTTGCATAACCGACATTTTGAACAAATAGGAGACGCGACATGAAGAACATATTTTTTGCGATTTTATTGATTTCCGTTTTTTCGGCATTCGCGGAACTGTATCCGGCGAAACGCTATGTGGAAATCGGCGCGGGAGCGGGATTCAGGTTTTCCGAAAATTTGGCGAGCGTTTCCGACGTAATGAAAAAGGAAGTCATCATCGACCTTGATGAAATTTATTCCAATATGAAAAAAGGTTTCATCATGACGGCGGGTGTCACTCCAGAAGCATATATGGATTTCAATTTCAAGAATTTCGGCTTTGGATTTCATGCCGGCGTGGATGTTTCGGGGCGGATGAATATTTCGAGGGATTTTTTTGGAATATTGGCGAACGGAATTGAGGCGGGCAAAAAAACTTCCGTGGATATGAACCTTTGGCTGCAAAGTTTCATAGAAGCTTCCGTGTCGGTTTATTTTAAGATTTTTGATTTCAAAGTAAAAGTTACGCCCACATATTTTGTGCCGCTGGTTTATATTCCTGACGTGTCGGCTCGCGCTTCGCTCGTGAACAGGTCCGACGGAACGATAGAGGCGAAAGTGAACGCGCCGATTTCGATTTATACGGCGCAAAAATTCGGCGACTCGTTCGACGGTTCTATAGACAGCATTTTCGCGGAAACAAATATTTCCTCCATGATTTCCGATTCTTTGAAAAACGGCGGCTTCGATTTGGGAGTGCTCGTCGAATATCCTTTCACCAGAAAGCTTGATTTGGGCGCATACGCGAACATTCCGATTGTGCCCGGAAGATTGAAAGGAAAGCTTTCCACTTCCATAACGGCTTCAATAAAGACGCCTTCGCTCATCGACATGATTGCAGACAGTGAAGATGCGGGCGAAACTGAAGTCGACTATGAAGTGGGCGATTTCGTATATACCGAGGACAAATATTATGTGAATCGTCCGCTGAGATTCGGCGCGGAAATCGCGTACCGCCCATGGAAAAATTGGCTGACCTTGCGCGCTCGGGCGGGCTTGGCTTTCCGAAATCCATTTGGCAAGGACTTCAACATACGAAGTTTTTATCCCGAATATGATTTGGGAGCGGAATTTGTCTTGTTCTATGTTTTGGGCCTGAGCCTCCACACCGAATACACGCAACAAGTTTTCGCGCATACTTTGCAGCTGATTCTCAACGCGCGCGTGTTTGAGCTTGACATTTCAGCCGGCATTTGCAACAGCGATTTCCTAAAGTCATTTAAAATCCAGGGCGCGCGTGCCGCAGTTACGGTGAAATTCGGATTTTAGTTGAAAGCTTAAAAATGTTTTGGAACATTTAAAATCAGAAACTAAAATTGCGTTGCTGATTTTAATACGAGTTTTCTGTGAAAACTCGCTTATTTGACTGCGATTTTTCGCTTCGCTACAAACTCGCAAATTTTAACAGTTCGAAAGTTGAAACTTTCTTCACTGTTAAAAATTTTTGGAAAGAATTTTTTTCTCAATTGGCGCAAAATCGTTGGCGCAACAATGTGCCTTCGCAAACGAGTACGCAAGCCAAAGGCTTGCTATCGAAATTTCAAGCGGAAGTCGCAGTGCAAGAAGCGCGCGCGAAGCAAACTCGATGTTAAAATTGGCACGTAATTTTTAACTTGATTTTCTGCGCAAAGTGTGATATTCTATAAAGATAATGAAGGCTATATTGACGAGTTTTATTCGCTTTTTGCTTTTGTGCGTTGTCGGTTCTGTCGTCAGCGGATTTTTCTTTATGCTTTACAATGGCTGTGTTTCCTATGTGATTGGGAACGGCGGCAATCTTTTTTCGCTGAAATTTTTTGTCGATGGAATTTTACTCGCGTTTCCTGCGATATTGTTTTTCGTGCCGATGTTTTTGGTGCTGCCGCTTATGAAGCACGGCTTGACGGTGCGATGTCTTGGACTGCTCACGATAGCCGTGCTTTCTTTGGCCGCATGGCTTTTTGTCGTGCCGCTTTGCGCGAAAGGCGCGCTTGAAACCCACGTACTTTTTGAAAAACCCGCTTCGGAACTTTCGACAGGCTATTTTCGGAAAATAAATGGAAGGGTATATTATTTCAGCACTGTCGACGGAAATTATGTTTCGGGCTTGAAATTTGAAAACAGTTTTGACGCGCGAAACAGTTCATTGCAAGATGTCCAAGTCTTGAAAGACGACTATATGGTTTTTGAGAGAGACATATATGGTTTTTCAGATCCGCTTGTCGGAGAAAATCTCAAGCCGCCTTCGATAGTTTCAGTTTTGTTTTTGGGAATGTTTTCGATGGTTCGAAGCACTTTCAGCGCGTGCGCTTCGGGCATTTTGAATTGGCTTTCGTTTTCTTCGATTATGTTCGCCTTGCTTTTCGTAGGATTTTTGCTTTCGCTGAGTTCATGGCGGCTTGTCAATGCTTTTTTCATAATTTTTTCTACGCTCGCGATAATCGTCTTGAATTATCTTTATCTGAATTTTTATTTCAGCCCGCTTTTGAATCAGTTTGACGGTATGGGCGGATTTTTCATTTTTTTGAAAAACAATTTTCAACTTTTTATGAACGTCGTCATAATAATTGTTCTGTGCGTGGTCGGAGTGATTTCGTTTTATATTTCGAACAAAAAAAATTTTGAAAGGTTGACAAAATGAAGAAATTTCTTGTGCCGTTTTTGTGCTATTCGCTTTTTGCCTCTTTGGTGGTTTTTTGTTTCGGAATTTTTTATTTTCCTGCGCCGCTTGTTCCGAAGGGCGCGGAATTTTCATACAAGATTTCCAATGGGCTTATCCTCTTAAATGGGGTCGTTCCTTCGATTTATTTTACGGGATTTTTGCTGGGCTGCGCTCTGTCATTCGGCGATGTCGCTTCAAGACCCAGGGAAAATCTCCGCGCGGAAATTTATTCTCTGTTCAAGAAAGTGATGGTTCTCGCCATTGTGGTTACGCTGGTGATTTCATTGTGTTCTCTCGTCTTTTTGCCTTACGAGCGGCTGAAACAACAAGGCATGAGAAATCTTCCGATCGCCTTGAACGAATATGTCAGGCTGTCAAGACGCTATCTTGACGCGGGGCATCCCGAGCAGGCTTCAAGATATATACAACGCGCGAAAGAACTTGACCCAGGAAACGAAGAAATCGAGATGCTCGCGAGAAGGACGGAATTGAGAATCAAGGAAAATGAAAGCGTGCGCTCTCAGGAAAAAGTCATCAGTTATGTGCAGACAGATTTCAATGCGCAGAAAAGGCTTCCGATGCTTTTCAATGAAAGCGAGATGAGCGTGTCCGACATGATTGAAATGGCGCGCTCGTGTTTCGCCGACAGGAATTTTTTCGACGCGCATTATTTCGCGGAAAGCGCAGTCCGCCTTTGCAAGGAGGGCGATGAAAATTATGATGCGGCGCGGAGGCTGGCAGACGAATCGTGGGGGGAATTGCAGTCGGCGCAGATGGAATTGAGCACGGACGGAAATGTGTTTTTCAGGAAGAAGCTCGACGGCTACCGCTCGCTTATGTCGGGCGATGTGGTCGATGCCTATTATGTTTTCTACGGGCTTTCTCAAGAGGACGCCCGCAAAGAACGAGATCCCGATGTCGTGCGTTATCTTGAACTTTCGGAAAAAATGCTTCTCGATACATATTTTTTCATCGATGAGACTGACGACTTGATTGCGTTTGAGTCCGCTAAAAATATTTATTTCACTGTGCAGCAAGGGCACGGAAACTACGACATTGTTTTGATACGCGCCATAACAGATGTCGCAGGTCCTGACTCGCTTGTGCGATATTTGCGCGACTTGCGAATTTATTCTTTTGATTCCAGCGGAAAACTTTTGCGCCTGATTCAGACTCCTTATGCGAAAATGTGCGCCGTTCAAACATCGGATTTGGACGAAGCCTTACAGCGGAGCATTGCTTCGGTCGCTCCTTCGGTAAAAATAATTCCGCAAATAATGCTCTCTTCTTTGAGCCGCACTTCCGACAAGGAAAAAAATCTTCCGCGATATTATTTTCCGGACGATATCAAAAAAAGCATTTCAAGCGACAAGCACAGTCCTGAAAAAATGTATTGGCCGATGGCATATAGTGATTTTTCCGTAATTGTCAATTCCTTTTTCGAGTCGTATTGGATAAATCCATTCGGGGAAAATAGATTGGGAAGCGACGCGGTCGACTATGGATTTTCGGCAGAAGTCTTTTCGTTTAACATATTGAATAAGATTTTCCATCCGTTTATGATTTTGGTTTTTTTGGTGGTCACCGCGATTATCGCTTGGAACTGCAGGCTGCCATCTGGCGCAATTTTCAAATTCAAATGGATTTTCATTCTGCCGATGCTGAACATGAATTTTTATTTTGTTTGCCGCGCGGTGGAATATTTTATGCATGTCATCAATTTTGTTTTCATAGTGATGGCAGGAGCGCGAATTTCATTTTTCGCGGGATTGGGCTTTTATATAGTTCTTCTTGGCATCATAATCACGATTTTTTTGACACGCAAAGCGGAATGATTTTCGCGTCTTCGAAAATCAAGAAGCCTTTTTGCAATTTTAAAACATTCGCGAAAAAACGATTTGTCGCAAGTCATCGACCGGCGAATTTACAGAGTTGAAGGACGAATGCTTTGCGTGTTCGCAATCATTGAGAAATGCGTGAAATGAAATTATGGAGAACATTTAAACTCAGCAACTAAAATGATGTCGTTGCGGTTTGCTACAGTTTGCATTGGAAATAAAAGAATTGTAGATTGCTTCACCCCTATGGGGTTCGCAATGACCGCACTGTTGCTGTGGTTTGCTACAGTTTGCGTTGCAAAATAAGGAATGTTTAAAATCCGCACTTAAATAGCGTGCGGATTTTAACTTCGAGTTTTCTACGAAAACTCGTTTATTTACTGTCGTTTCTCGCTTCGCTACAAAGCGACTTTTGCAACAGTTCGAAAGTTGAAACTTTCTTCACTGTTAAAAATTAAGGAACGTTTAAAATGAGCGACTAAAATAATACGCAAGTACGCTTCGCGTCCTTGCTATCGAGTTTCCTCTTGCTCGCATGGCTCGCATTTTCGTCCGCTTTACGGACGAAAAACGCGAAAACTCGCGTCGCTCATTTTAACTCGAGTTTTCTACGAAAACTCGCCTATTTATTGCAACTTCTTACTCCGTTGCGAAGTTGCGTTTGCGACAGTTCCCGAATTTGATAATTCGCTCACTGTCGCAAATTAAGGAATCTCATATGACAAAAAGATATTCGCTCGCATTCGACATGTGGAGCATCGTGTTGTTTCTGTTCGTTATGCTCCCCACTTTTATTTGGCTTGCCGTTCCCGCTCCAAATGACATATTACGAGCCGAGTCAATCACAAAGCCGTTTGATATGGTCGCTTCGATATGCCAAGTATTGATGATTGTGATTCTGTGCTTTTTAAAGAGCACAGAATGCAAAAAAATCCGCATTTCTCCATTTATTCTAGCCGTTCTCTTTTGCTGTGCGCTCTATTTTGCAAGCTGGATATTTTATTACGCCGGCATAACAAATGCGCTCGTCATAGTAGGACTGACCGTTCCTCCATGCCTCGCGTTTTTGTTTTTCTCCATCGACAGAAAAAACTATGTCGCGCTCATTCCCATTGCAATTTTTACGATTTGCCATATTGTCTATGCGATTGTCAATTTCATAATGAAGTGAAAATGTGGGGTCAATTTAAAAGGTGGCTCGCAGGCAGCCCACATGTTGGCGGCGGGATTTCTTGTCAAAATTGAAAAAGTATACTATACTGAAATCGATATGAATATTCGGCGCAGAGCGTCGCGTATGAATTTTTCGCACGAATCAAAAAGTAAGAAAACGTACGAAGGTGAGAAATTCATCGTTTCCCCGCAATCAAATTGAATCGCTTTGCTTTGTGTCTGGTTTGCGCCACACACTGCACGCATACTAGACAAACAAAAAATTGTAAAGTAAAATATTTGAAATACATTTATGAAAGAAGAAAACCAAGAATTTTTGTCCACGCAAATAATTACCTATATCGGGAACAAGCGGCTCTTGCTGAAAAACATTGAGCGCGAAATTGAACTTGTCAAATCCGCATTGGGCAAAGGAAAGATTATCTGCGCCGACTTGTTTTCAGGTTCGGGAATCGTCGCGCGAATGCTCAAGCGGCACAGCACGAAACTTATCGTAAATGATTTGGAAGAATATTCGCGCGTGATAAACGAATGCTATCTCACGAACAAAAAAGATTTTCCGGCGACACAATATGACGAGTGCAAAAAGGCGATTGAGGCGAAGTGCGCGGCGAAAAAAATCGAAGGCATCATCGCAAAGAATTACGCGCCGAAAAATGATGAGCGCATCCAAAAAAACGAGCGCGTCTTTTATACGCGGCAAAACGCGCTTTTGCTCGACACATACCGCGCATTGATTGACGAAATCGCGATGGACGAAAAAATGAAAAAATTTTTTCTCGCTCCGCTCATCACGGAAGCGTCGATTCATGTGAATACGAGCGGCGTTTTCAAAGGATTTTACAAAGACAAAAATACGGGCATCGGATGTTTCGGCGCGGTGCGTAGACAAGCCCTTTCGCGCATCCTCGGCACGATAGAATTGCGGGAACCAGTTTTCAGCAATTTCAATTGTAAAACGCAAGTGCACAAGCGAAACGCCGTCGACCTCGCGCAAGACTTGCGGAACATCGACGCGCTTTATTTGGATCCGCCATACAATCAGCATCCTTACGGCTCGAATTATTTTATGCTGAATTTGATTTTAAAAAATCGTCTCGACGTGGAAGTGAGCCGCGTTTCAGGAATCACGCAGGATTGGAACCGTTCGCTTTTCAACAAGGCGCGCTTCGCGCTCGATTCTTTGGAACAAATCGTTTCGACCGCGCGCGCAAAATTCATAATCGTTTCCTACAATTCCGAAGGCTTCATTGGATTTGACGAAATGTGCGCCATGCTCAAAAAATATGGCAAAACCAAGACCGTGCAAATTCCGTACAATGCCTTTCGCGGAAGCCGCAATTTGAAAAACCGCCCCATTCACGTCCGCGAGTATTTGTTCGTGCTCGAAAAAAAATAAAAATTTGTTTGCATTATTTTAAAAACCGTTTTATAATTAAATATACACCATTCCATGACGAGGAGTAAAACAATGGGAAAGTATGTCATCGCAAAAACGAAGGTCGGCTTTAAGTTCAACCTTGAAGCGTCGAACGGACAGGTGATTTGCACATCGCAATCCTACACGACGAAGGTCGGCTGCAAAAAGGCAATCGCGAGTCTGCAAAGAATCGCAAAATCGCCAATCGAAGACCAAACCGTAAAAGGCTATGCCGAAGAAAAAAAGCCGAAGTACGAAGTCTACCAAGACAGAAAAAAGGAATACCGATTCCGCCTGATTGCCTCCAATGGAAACAACATCGTATGGGGCGAAGGCTATACGACATTGCAGGCTTGCAAATCTGGAATTATGTCCATTCAGAACAACGTGGCTTCGGACATCGTGGACACTTCGTTGGTGGAAAAAAAGCCGGCGAAAGCGACTGTGAAAAAAGCGGCCGCAAAAGCACCTGCGAAAAAGCCTGCCGCGAAAAAAACGGCTGCGAAAAAATAGATTTTTTTGACAAGTTTAATTTTCTCCATGCTGCAAACCGCGCTTTTTAAGCGCGGAAAATTGGCAACGCTAATGTAGTTGCTAATTTTAAATGCCATTTTTCTAAAATTCCACGGTGCACACAATCGGCAAATGGTCGGAATATCCATTCAGCGAATAAATTTTGAATGGCTTCGGTCGCCCGTCGTCATAAGCCCACGCGCCGGAAATTTGCGGCGAAAACTCTTTGAGCGCGATTTGTCCGCACACAAAAAAATGGTCGATTCGCTCCCATTCGTCGCGGAAAAAATAGCTGCCTTCTTTGCCCGGAAATTCGAGCCACGGTGAATAGACGGAAATTTTTTCCTGCGAACCGAACTTCGCCAATGCAATGTTCGGCGCATGGTAAAAATGTTTCGTTTCAAAATGCGATTCGCAGACGTCGGCTTTTTCGCTTGGCGCGCTCATTTCCGAAACCGCATTTTCATCCGCCGCAAAAAAACTGAATTCGCTTATGTCCTGATTAAAATCTCCGGCGCAAATTATTGCGGGCGAAGCGTTTCCGACTTGCGCGTTAGAAATTTTTTGCGCCAAAAGTCCTTCTTGCCATCGTCGCCAAATTTTCGATTCCTCTTCGCCGCCCGATTTTGACTTCCAATGATTCACGAAAATTTTCAGGACACGAGAATCTTTTTCGTCGGAAAATTTATTTTTCCGCGCAAGCAAATCTACTTCCATAAGCGGCCGCATCGAAGGCGCGCGCGAATTTTCCGCACGGACATCGAGCGAATGAATCTTAAAGCCGCAAAGTTCGTAGCGCGAAATGACGGCGCACCCAATCGAAGAATTTTTCTTTTTGGAAAAACATCCGTATCGATAGACTTTTTTCGGATTCCAATTTTCGCCCGCGAGCGCGTTGGAAATGTCGTACAAAATTCCTTCGTTTTCGATTTCTTCGAGAATCACGACGTCGCCGTCAAGCGCCTTTATCGCGTCGCACAGTTTTTTGAGACGCGCCTTGTACGCCGCCTCGCCCCATTTTTTCGACTTTTGAAAATTGGAATATTCGATGCCGTCATTGTTCGCGTCGAAAAAAGTCTGCGCGTTCCAATTGACGATTTTCAGCGAAGCGCGTTTCCCTTCCCTTGAAACGGCGCAACTGCCGAAAATCGTCCCACAACACAATGTCAGGAAAAACGCGCAAATTGCGAGCGCGAGTATCACCGCAAAAGTCTTGATTTTTGTTTTCATTTTCACCTCACATATAATATAGATTTTTTTAGAAACTTTTTAATGTAAAAACAAAAAAGTCAAAATTTTTTTCGCAAATTTTTTGCACTTGCAAAAAAGCGGTTTTTGCTTTACAATTATTTTTATATGGAAAAAATGAATGAACTTCAACTAAAATACGGATGCAATCGCCGCATCCGCTTCGCGGCTGCTAACGAGTTTCTGCTTGCTCGCAAGGCTCGCATTTTTTGCGTTGCAAAAAACCGCAAAAACTCGCGCACATTTATGGAGGAATCACATGACTGAATTGGAACTTAAATATGGATGTAATCCTAATCAGCGACCGGCGCGGGTTTTTGTGGAAAATGGAAATTTGCCGATTACGGTTTTGAACGGTCGCCCCGGCTATATCAATTTGCTTGACGCGCTCAACGGCTGGCAGCTCGTGAAAGAATTGAAGGAAGCGACGGGCTTGCCTGCGGCGACGAGTTTCAAGCATGTAAGTCCTGCGGGCGCGGCGGTCGGTCTCCCGCTTTCCGAAACGCTGAAAAAAATTTATTTTACCGGCGATGTCGAACTCACGCCGCTCGCTTCGGCGTATGCGCGCGCGAGAGGCGCGGACAGAATGTCGAGCTTCGGAGATTTCATCGCGCTTTCGGATTCGTGCGACAAAGCCACGGCGCAGCTTGTCGCAAAAGAAGTTTCCGACGGAATCATCGCTCCTTCATTCGATGCGGACGCGCTTGAAATTCTTCGCGGCAAAAAAAAGGGCGCGTATTGCATAATTCAAATCGATGAAAATTTCGTTCCGCCAGAATTGGAGCGAAAGCAAGTTTTCGGCGTGACATTCGAGCAAGGACACAATTTCCTGAAAATCGATTCTTCCTGTCTTGAAAACATCGTGACGAAAAAAAAGAATCTTTCCGAAGAAGAAAAACGCAATTTGGTGATTTCGCTCATCGTCTTGAAATACACGCAGTCGAACAGCGTCTGCTATGTGAAGGACGGTCAGGCAATCGGAATCGGCGCGGGTCAGCAAAGTCGAGTTCACTGCACGCGGCTCGCCGGCGACAAAGCCGACAAATGGTGGCTCAGACAATGCCCGAAAGTTTTGGATTTGAAATTCATTGAAGGAATAAAACGCGCCGACCGCGACAACGCCATCGATGTCTACACGAGCGCGGAATACGATGACGTTTTGGCGGAAGGAAAATGGCAGAAAATCTTCGCCGAAAAGCCGAGCGTTTTTACGGAAGAAGAAAAGCGCGAATGGATTTCAAAGAACCGCGATGTGGCGGTGGGAAGCGACGCGTTCTTTCCGTTCGGCGACAATGTTGAACGCGCGGCGAAATCCGGCGCGAGCGCAATCGCGCAGCCCGGCGGCTCCATCCGCGACGACGCGGTAATCCAAGCCTGCGACGAACACGGCATCACGATGGCATTTACGGGAATCAGGTTGTTCCACCATTGATTTTCAACATTGACGAATCTTCAGATTCGGAGAACGTTGAAAGCCCCGTTTTGTCACGAAGTTGGAAATGGCAGTAACGGGCGAGTGTTTCCGCTTCGCGTCGTTCTGCCGGCTGACATTTGTCAAATGCGACTTGGCTTGAAAAAAATGCCATGTCAATAATTGCTTTGGATGATGGCGTTGCAACATGGTTTGCTCGCGATTTTGTGAAAGGGAAAATTGAAATGGAATTTGTCAAAAAGGAAAATATAAAGGCTCTCAAGAATCCGGGCGTGATTTCACGGCAAATCCTCAATCCTGAAAATTCCACAAGCGCGCGGGTTACGATTACGGAAGTTCACCTTGCGCCTGACGCTATCCAGGTGCGCCATATGCACGATTCGTCGGAACAAATTTGGTACGCCGTCAAAGGCAAGGGCACTCTTTTGCTCGCGAACGACGAGGAAAAAGAATTTCACGCAGGAGATGTCGCTCGGTTTGCCGACGGCGATGTTCACGGATTGCGCAACAATTCGGACGACGAGTTCGTTTACATTTCCGTAACGTCGCCGCCGATGAATTTCGATTATGCGTATCAAGATAAAGTTTGAAATTTTCAAACAGTGACAATGAATGCCAAAAATTTTGCCGCTGATTGTAATTCGAGTATGCGTTGAGAAATCGCGCGTTTGACTGCGATTGTTCGTTTTGCCGTGAAACCGCAGTTGCCGCAATTCCCGAGTTTGACAATTCGCTGTCGTAAAACAATGAGGTGAAAATCATATTTTCGAAAAAAGTGCGCTCTCAATCCTGTCGCGCGCGGAGACCGAATTTTTCCTCGCGCTGATGATTGTCGCTTCCGGCAGGCTCAATGTGAATCACGATGTCATAGACTTCGGGAATCGCGGCGCGGACATTCTCTTCCACTTGCTCGGAAAGTTCGTGCGCGTCGAAAACGGTAAGGGAGGGGTTAACCTCGATGTCCAAATCGATGTCGAAAAACGAAGCCATTTTTCTGATGCGCGCGCGATGCGGATTCGTAACTCCTGGAACTTTTGCCGCCGCTTCGAAAAGTTTTTTGTAAAGCGAATTGTCGACATTGCCGTCCATCAGTTCCAAATTGATTTGCCTGAAAATTCCCACGGCATTTTTCACCACCCAGCCTCCGACGCAAAGCGCGATGATTGGATCGAGCACAGGTTGGCGAAAAAGAAAAGCCGCCCCAAGTCCAAGCAAAATTCCGGCGGAAAGAATTATGTCGCTTTTCATGTTTTGCGCGTTCGCCTTTACGATTTCGCTGTCGGCGATTTTCCCGTAATGAAATTGAATCGCGGCCAAAATTGATTTTCCCGCGATTGAAATCAGCGCGGCGTAAATCGCGAGGCGAGAAGTTTCTTTCGTCTGAATCGGATTTTTCACGAACGAAAAAATTTCCGCCACGGATTTTATCGCAAGTTGCGCACCGGCATAAAAAATTATAAAAGAAAGAATCAGCGTCGCAGTCGTTTCGGCGCGTTCGTGTCCCCACGGATGGTCGTCGTCGCCCGGCCGCGAAACCACGCCGCTTATCACGATTGTGACAAGCGCAATCAAAACATCGGTGGAACTGTCGATGGCATCGCCCATCACGGCGAGCGAAGAAGCGAGATGCCCCAAAATCAATTTCGTAGCGGCGAGCGCGGCGTTCCCAAAAAGCGCGATGATTCCCGCGACGCGAATGTAATGCGATTTCAAATCCGATGAAAGCATATTCAAAGTATAACATAAAGGCGAGGAAAAAACAATGTGTAATGCGATGTAGCGTTATTCGCGAAATTGACGGTTCGTCTTGACAGTGACGAGAATGCATGCTAAAATTGTACAATATTTTTTATTAAGGAGTCATGATAAAAGCACTGCACAAATGACGCGGCACTTTTATCATGACAAGTTTCCGTTGGAAACTTGCATATCTACTGCTTCTTCCGCTTGAAACTTCGTGCTACGCACTCGTTGCGAAGGCATTTCATTACGAAGAAGCTTAAAAAGCCAATCGCAAAATTGTAATTTTGCTCTTGACTTTTTTTCAAGGAGGAACTGATGAAAAAGTTCAATTTCAAAGGCGCGGCGGTCAACCGCAGTTTTAATGGGGGGGGGTATCACTCGCTTTCTTTTTGACCATTTTATTGGCGTTCGCTTCATGTGACAGCGGCGACGATTCTGACCGTAACAATTCTGGCAACGACATTTCCAGCCCGACGCTTCCCGCCTCAATCGGCAAAAATCCAGTTTTAGAAATACTAGGTGGAAATACTGAGACAAAAGAAATCAAATTACAAAAAAGCGATCATGACAAAGGATATGAATTCCTCGTCTTGAAAGCTGATGACACGGCTCTGTACTACTACTGCGATGAAATTTTCCCCAGCGAAGATGATTATCTCGCATATGAATACAAGTATTCATGGAACACCGAAAAAAGAGAAATCTATGTGGCTGTGCGAAGGGCCACAGTTTTGGATGTTTTTTTTGGGGACAACATTGGTTTATTGGACTACGACGCGGCGGTTTCAAAACTCAATTCCTTTTCCGAAAAGGATTTCAAAAAATTATACGAAGCAGATGAGGAATATTGGAATGAAACATATAATTGTGAAAATTATAAAGACTATATTGACAAAAGGTGTGCAGAAGAGGACTGCGAAAATGTTGCTGACTTGATCAAAAAAATTAATGAAGAAGGTCACGTATATTTGAAGAGAATATACAAAGCGATTACAACTTTCGGCTACGAAATCAAAGACGATAAAATGACTCTCACCGAACAATTCACTGGCGTAAAGAATTTGCTCGGTTCAAGATGTGTTATTTATTACAGATACGATGAATACCATATTGATGATTATGGGATGGGCTATGGCTGTAGTTCGGCGAGTATGCCTGATGCTCCAGTCATAGACATAGACCGCGAGACATTATATGATAAAATAAAGGAAAAAGTCTACAACGACGATTACATCGAAAATATCGAGTCGGAAACCGTAACAATGAAAATTGATGACAAAGAGCTTGTCTTCAAATTCGAAGGGGAGACATATACCCAAGTAAGCAAATAGAAAATAAAGCGCGGCGGTTGGCTCTGAGCTTTTCGTGCTTTTCTGCGCTGTGCGTGGTGATTTCGACACGCTCAATCACCACGCATTTTCTTCGTGCTTGTTAAGAATGCCAGCGTAGTGCAATCGCCGCGAACAAAAAGCAGTTGTAACAATTTAGGTTTCAACAAAATGAACGTGCACGTTTGGAATGTCAATGGACTTTACCTTTATGCGGCGCGTTTCGTTCAAGGCGATTTTTTCGCGCGGAACAAAACTTGTTTGCTGCGCCAATTCTGGAATCAAGAACACTGCTTCCTTGCCTTTGAAGTCCACACAAACCGCCTCGCCCGTCCAATCGGGATTTTGCGAAAGAAAAACGAGCGTCCAATGCAATTCGCTTTTGCGCGAAGCTTTCCTGCAAGCGATGGATGCTTCGTCGCCCGCGCTCAATCGCTCAAGCATCGCGTCTTTGTCGATTAAATCGCGCCCGTCCAAAAACGCGCGGAGTTGTTCGTGGCAAAGCAAATCTCCGTAGCGGCGAAGCGGGCTTGTGACTTGGCTGTACATTCCCAAGCCCAGTCCGGCATGCGAGGAGGGGGTAACGCCGACGCTTCTTCGACGCATGCATTTTATCGCGGCGAAATCTCCTGCCAAGCCTTCGGGCAAATTGTTAGGAATTTCAGGCTTTTCCTGGCTTACATAAACGAACGGAATTTTATATGCGAACGCGAATCGCGCCGCGCCTTCTCCCGCGAGCAACATCATTTCGCGCACCAAGTCCGCGCTTTTTTCGCGCATCTCTCTTTCGATAAAGACTTTTTTTTCTTCGTCAAGCCAAATGTGAACTTCCGGCATATTGATTTCGACACTGCCATTTTTTTTGCGGCGTTCGATGTTGCGTTCCGCAATTTGCATCAGCGAATTCAAATCGGCGGAAATTTTTTCGCGCGCGTCTTGAGTTTCATTTTCAAGCGAAGAAAAATCTCCACCCAAAATCGCATCGGCATTTTTGTAAGTGAGCCGCTTCACATTCACAAGCGTTTTGAAAATCTTGCATTCTTCAATCGCGCCGTCATCGCCCAGCAAAATCCGAAACGAAAGTGCGTTGCTTTTTTCTTTGAGACCGAGCGCGTAATCTTCGAGGCAATCTTCGCAAAGCATTCGCGACGCGCCCTCGGGAATGTAGAGCGTTCCTCCGCGATTCATAGCCGCCTTGTCGATTGCGCTTTGAGGCATCACGCTGCTTGCTGGATCTGCGATGTGCACCCACAAATATGTTCCGTCGAACGCCACGGCATCGTCGGGATCGTGCGAATGCTCGCTGTCGATGGCGTAGGCAATTTCCGAAATTTCAAGCCGATCTTCCTGTGGCGGAGAAGCAAGCGAAAGTTGCGCCGACTGCGTGGAAAGCCCCCAACGCACAGGATGAGGATTTCGCGTGATGTCCCAGATTTTCGTTTCAAGCAAAAGTCGGTGCGCGTTTTCCGGCGTCGGCGCGATTTTCAGTTCCGCCATCACTTTGGACTTTTCGGTTTTTCCAAGCGCGACCGCTTCCACTTCGCCCATAAATTTAGAATCGTTCGGCAAGTCGAGTGAACGCGATTTTAACCGCGCTATGAATTCCGAAAAATATTTCGCCTCGTTTTCTTTTTCATCGGCCTTTTTTTCGAGCGAAGAAATTTCTTCCTGTGTTCGCGGCGTGAAAAATATTTTTCCATTTTTGAAATTTTCGTCGTCGAGCGCGAATTCAAATCCGTCGCACAATTTCGTGAAATAGAAAAAACTGCTTTCCGCTTTCGCCGCGCCGTCAATCAAACCAAGCAATTCTTCGAACGAAATTGTTTTGCCCGCGCTTTCTTCATCGGAAGCCAAAAGTTCGTACGCTTCGAGAATTTTTTCTTTCGCCGAATCATCGCCGAAACTCAAAACTTTTTCAAGCGAAACATTTTCGCCGGGCAAAGCGACCACGTCTTTTTCGCGGACTTTTTGAGTTTCATACTTCGCAGACTTTCCGCCTGGCGTTGCCGGAGCGACACAATATTTTATGACGAATTTTTCGCCCTCAATTTCCGTTACGACTGCGGCAGACTTTTTGTAAATCACCGCCTGATTTTTTTTCAACATACTTTATAATAGAATTATTTTTTAAGAACGTCAACCAAGTGCGAGCCTGCGCCGAGCAAATCAGAACGCGATGAAACGCAAAGCGCGTATTTTTTGAAAAGCTCGAAAGTTTCATCGTCGAACGAATTCAACTCGCGCCGCATGTAGTCGGCAGGACCGTCGGGAGAAAAAATCGCCGCACGTTCCAAGCGCGACTCTTTCGCAAGAAAATCAATTTCCTCGCGCCGTGAATACGAATACAAATCGTCTTCGCCGCAAACAGTTTGAAAATCTTCGGTAATTTGTTTCGCTGAAAGATTTTCTTTGATTTTATTTTTTCCAAAACAATAAGTGAGAATCGCGTACTCATTCATCACGTATCCCGCGAAAATCATGCCGCCACTTTTCGTGACGCGCCTCGCCTCGTAAAGCGCGCGCAACTTTTCTTCCTGCGTGTGTAAATGATAGAGCGGTCCCAAAAGCAAAGTCAAGTCGAAAGTTTCTTCACTGAGAAAATTCAAGTCGCGCGCGTCGGCGTTCCAACACTTTATGTTTTCGTGCTTCGCGCGGAGAATGTCGAAATTCGCTTTCGTAAGTTCGACCGCCGTGACATCGAAACCCTCGCGGCAAAGCGGAACGGAATACGCGCCCGTAGCCGCGCCGACATCGAGAATCTTTATTTTTTCGTTTGCGCGACAATCATCTTGCGCAGAAATTTGCGAAAGAAATTTTTTGATGTAATGCATCGTGACAAAAAATTCCACTTGTCCGTGTCGCGTTTTCAGGCGATGATCTTCGTCAAATTTTTTGTAATAGGATTCAAGGTTTTTCATTGGAAATAAATTTTGCGAAATTGTAATTACAATTTTTTTCGCGGCAAATAAAAAACGCCGAAACAAAAAAGTTTCGCTTTTGCGAAATTTTTTTGCCCACTATTTTTTTTAACAGTTCGAAAGTTTCAACTTTCAAGCTGTCAAAAACAGCGATTTTTAGCGAAGCGAGAAACGACAGTAAATAAACGAGTTTTGGAACAAAACTCGAGTTAAACTTGTCGGCAACATTTTGACGACAAGTTTAAATGTTCTTTAATTTTTAAATAGCAAAAAACTTTCAAGTTTTTTGCTATTTAAAAATGCAACTTCGCAACGGAGTGAGAAGCCGCATCAGATAAACGAGTTTTCGCAGAAAACTCGAGTTAAAGTAAACGGCGCGATTTTAGCCGTTTACTTTAAACGTTCCACAATTATTAACTGTTCACTAATAACTTTTAACTGTTTTACTCCGTCGGGCGCGTCTTGAAGCTTTTGCTTTCCTTGATAGCCTGACCTTCGCCGACTTCCTGTTCCATCATCGCGCGCACTTTCAGCGGCAAGCCGAAAAGCGTGATGAAGCCTTGCGCGTCCTTGTGGTCGTACAAGTCGCCGGTTTTGAAGCTCGCGATGCTCTCGTTGTAGAGGCTGTATTTTGAAGAAGAACCCGCGCCGCGAATCTGTCCTTTGTACAGGAAAACTTTCGCCCAGCCAGTCACGGTCTCCTGCGTCTTGTCAACGAACGCCATCAGCGAATCGAAAAGCGTGGTGAACCATTTTCCGTCGTAAATCAACTCGGCGGCTTTGATCGCGACTTCCTGTTTGTAATGGTAGGTGTCGCGGTCGAGGCAAATGTGATCCATCATTCTGTGCGCGAAATACAAAATCGCTCCGCCCGGAGTTTCATAAACGCCGCGGCTTTTCATTCCGACGCATCGGTTTTCGCAAATGTCCACAAGCCCGATTCCGTTTCGTCCGCCGATTTTGTTCAATTCAGTGAGAAGTTCAAGGGCGTCCATTTTTTTGCCGTTGAGCGCGACGGGAATTCCTTTGACGAAATCGATTTGAACGTATTCGCCATTTTCGGGAGCGTTTTCGGGAACCGCCGTGTTCTGCAACATGTGGCGGTAGTTCGGCTCGTTTTCCACTTTTTCCAGTTCCAAACCTTCGTGGCTCAAATGCCAAATGTTTTCGTCGCGGCTGTAAGACTGGTCTTTTTTCGCGGGAACTTCGAGATTCCTTTTTTCCAAATATTCGATTTCAGCCTCGCGTGAATCGAGCGTCCATTTCGGATCGCGCCAAGCGGCGATGACTTTGATGTCTGGAGCGAACGCCTTGATAGCCAGCTCGAAGCGAACTTGGTCGTTGCCCTTTCCTGTCGCTCCGTGGCAAATCGCGACGGCGTTTTCCTGCCGCGCGTATTCCACCAAAATTTTTCCGATGAGCGGGCGCGCCGTAGAAGTGCCGAGCAAATATTCGTCCTCGTAAATCGCCCCTGCCTTGAGCGCGGGCCAGCAGTATTCTTCGATGTATTCCTTTCGCGCATCGACGACATAGCAAGCCGACGCTCCAGTTTTCAGCGCGTGCGATTTTATCGCCTCCCAGTCGTCTCCTTGTCCCAAATCGATGCACACGGCGATTACGTCGTAGTCGTAGTTTTCCTTGAGCCACGGAATGATGACGGTGGTGTCAAGTCCGCCAGAATAAGCCAAAATCACTTTTCCCTTTGCCATGATATTCTCCGTTTCGGGCTGAAAAAATTGCGCCATTTGCGCCGGTCTCTTCAACCCGTTCGATAAAAGTTTTAAACGGAACGAAAATTCCGCTTTGCATATTTATGCAAAATATTGTATAGATATGCGAAAAAATTGTCAAGAGATAATTTTCGTTTCAAGTGTTTTAAATTGTCGCTGAAATGTCACGCAAAACTTACGGTTTGCGTGGAGGCGGAAATGACTTCATCGAATAAAAGGTGGTTTTCAATTTCGGTAACAGTTGCATTTTCGATTGCGGCGGAGCGAGTTATGATGGAGTGGAGATAGAATTTCTTGTAGTCGATTTGGTCGGCGTTGCCGCGTGAGAAAAATCGGAATTGCCGATTTTTCTCACGGCTTTTGCTTCTTCCAGCCCGCCTTCCGAAAAAATATGGAGAATCTGTTCGTTTGTAGTGGAACGCGATTTTTCATACAAAACGCCCCTTAATTTTTAATAATGAATCTTCAGATTCGAGAGTTGTTAAAAACTGCGATTTTGCAACGAAGTGAGAAATCGCAGTGGATAGGCGAGTTTTCGCAGAAAACTCGTATTAAAATCAGCAACGCAATTTTAGTTGCTGATTTTAAATGTTCCTAAAAGAATTAAGCACCACAGAAAACATCAATTTCCGAGGAAGGTTTAAAAGCAACGACAAAATGGTGTCGTTGCTTTTAACAACAGTTTGCATGGCAAACTGTCCTATATTTATTGCCATTTTTCACTTCGTTACAAAATGGCATTTGCAACATTCTCGGAAGTTGACACTTCCTGTGATGTTGCAAAATAAAGAACATAATTTTGCCTGCGCGCGCAGGACGCGCCTAAAATTTTTTCAATGAAATTCGCCCCAATTCGCGCCGTGCTCAATCGAGACTTTCAGCGGAACGGAAAGTGTGACCGCGCCTTCCATTTTTTCTTTTAAAATGGAAATTGTTTTTTCGATTGCGGCATCGTTGTCCGCGCATTCCAAAATCAGCTCGTCGTGAACTTGTAGCAAAAGTCTCGCTTCGCACGAATTTTCTTTCAACGCCGCATCTACATCGATCATCGCTTTTTTTACGATGTCTGCCGCGCTGCCTTGAATCGGCGTGTTTACGGCAATCCGCTCCGCGCCGGACTTTTCGATTTTGTTGCGGCTCGTGATGTTCAAGATTTTTCGGCGGCGACCCATCAGCGTTTCCACATAGCCATTTTTTTCCGCGCCTGCAATCGTTTCTTTTATGAACTTGTCGACCGAAACATATCGCGCGAAATAATTTTCGATGAATTGAGACGCCTGCGTCCGAGTGATTCCCAATTCGTTCGAAAGGCGGAACGCGCTCATTCCGTAAATCACGCCGAAGTTTATTGTCTTGGCGGTGCGCCTCATTTCAGGCGTGACATCATCCACGCGAACATTGTATATTAACGAAGCCGTCGCCTTGTGAATGTCCTCTCCGCTCAAAAACGCTTCGCGCATAATCTTGTCGCCCGAAAGATGCGCCATCACGACAAGTTCGATTTGCGAATAATCCGCGCTGATTAAGACCGTGCCGGGGACGGCCGTGAACGCGCTTCTGATTTTTCGGCCAGCGTCATTGCGGACAGGAATGTTTTGCAAATTCGGATCGCGGCTTGAAAGCCGTCCAGTGGCAGTTCCGGTTTGCAGGAAAGTCGTATGAATGCGTCCGTTTTCGTCCGCGAGCCGTGGCAACGCTTCGACATAGGTTGACTGCAATTTTGACATTTCGCGGAATTTCAAAATCTTCGCGGGCACAGGATCATAAGGCGCGAGTTCTTCCAAAACGCTCGTATCCGTGGAATAGCCGGTTTTCGTTTTTTTGCTGGCTTTAAGTCCGCGTTCAGTGAACAAGACTTCTTGCAACTGCTTTGGAGAAGCCACGTTGAATTCGTGTCCGACTTCAGAATAAATTTCTTGTTCGGCGGCAGAAATTTCTTTTTGCAAATTTTTCGCGTAATCCGAAAGCGCGGAGGAGTCGAGATGGATTCCTTGAATTTCCATTTCGCCCAAAATCGTAATCAAAGGAATTTCGATTTTTTCAAAAAGCGCGTCGAGCTTTTTTTGCTTGAGTTCGTCCGAAAAAATTTCAAAAAGCTGCCAAGTGAAATCCGCATCCTCGGCGGCGTATTCCACCGCTTTTTCAAGCGGCACGTCTCGGAAAGTCTGACCCTTCGCCACCACATCCTTGAACTCAATTCCAATCAGCGCGAGGCACGTCTGACCGAGCGTTTCAAGCGAATAGGGCGAGCGACCGAGCTTGTCCGGCTCCAAAAGCCAGGCGGCAATCATCGTGTCGAAAATTTTCGCCTTGATTGTTTTCGCGTTCAAGCCCGCACAGCGCAAAACTTTATAGTCGAATTTCGCATTGTGCAAAATGAGAGTGAAATTTTCCGCGTCAAAAAGTCGCTGGATTTGCGCGAGCGCGTCGTTCAAAGAAATGCCGCTTTGCTCGAAAAGCGAAGCGTCTTCTGCCGCGACGGGAATGTAAAAAGCCTCTCCTTTTTTGTGGCACAGACTGAAGCCGACTAAATGCGCTTTCGTCGTTTCAAGCGAATCAGTTTCCGTGTCGAACGCGACTTTTCCAAAAGACAAAATTTCATCGACGAGCGCGACCAAATCTTTTTGCGCAGTAATCGCCTTGTAGTCGCCGGAATTTTTTTTGAGCGGTACTGGAGTTGCGATTTCCTGCGAAGAATTGTCGGACTGATTTTCATCCGAAGATTTTGATTTTGATGAAACAGATTTTTTTTCCGCAGAATTGAACAAAGAATTTTCCTCGCTTGAAATTTTTTGTCCCGCTTCGACGGCGAGCGTCGCGTATTGCTTTGCCACTTGCGGCGTTTCAAAAAATTTCAGTTTTTCGGCGGCGGCAGAATAATTGAAATCCGTCGGCGGAATTTTTTCCAATTCCACGCCGGGAACGTCCTTGCAAAGTGCAATCAGCTTTTTGGAAAAAAAAGCGTTGTCCTTTCCGTCGCGGATTTTCTGTCCAATCGCTCCGCCGATTTCCTCGGCGTGCTCGTAGATGCCTTCAAGTGAGCCGTATTCGTCCAAGAATTTGCAGGCGGTTTTTACGCCCACGCCTTTCACGCCGGGAACGTTGTCGGCGGTGTCTCCATAAAGCGAAAGCAAGTCCAAAAGTTTTTCGGGCGGCACCCCCCATTCAGCTTTCACGCCTTCTTTGCCGACGACTTTCCAGACATCGCTGTGGTCGGGCTTTAAAATTTGAACGTCGTCGCAAACCAATTGCATCAAATCTTTGTCGCCCGAAAGTATGCGGCAAGTCTTTCCAGCCGCCACCGCCTTTGTTGTAATCGTTGCGATTACATCGTCTGCCTCGTAGCCCTCGACGCGAATCGCAGGCACTCCGAGCGCGGACAAAATTTCTTCAATCCACGGAATCTGCGCGTGCAAGTCGTCGGGCGTTTTTTGTCGCGTGGCTTTGTATTCCGAATACATTTCGTGCCGAAAAGTTTTTGAAATCGAATCAAGCGCGACGACCAAAGTCTTCGGCTTGTAGTGTTGCAAGAGCGAATGCAAGTTGCGGAAAAATCCGAACAGCGCGGAAATGTTTCGTCCGCGAGAATCCGTGAGCGGTCGCGAAATGAACGCGAAATAGCATCGATAAATCAGACCATAAGAATCCAAAATGTAAATTGTTTCGTCATCAAATTTTTTTGTGCTCATAGAATCATTCTAACGAAAAAACTAATTTTTTTCTAGTGCGTGTCGGGATTGTGCGCAAGCCGCGCGATGCGCTCGAGCATCTCATCAGTCAATATAGAAAAAACGCTTTACAAAAACGAAATTTTGCCGTAAAATAATATTAGGAAAGAAAATAGTGTCATCAACCCAGTTGCGCGAGTTTCACTTTGCGGAACTCGTGGTCGCGTAGCGACCTGTCATTGCGAACATGGCACGAATCGTCATTGCGAATCACGCAAAAGGGATTGTCATTGCGAGCCGAAGCAATCCAAAATGAATGTTTCAGAGCAAACGAAAACTTGTAAGCACGGATTTCCGTGCGACGCAATCCATTGTCCGTGGATTGCCACGACCGCAAGCGGTCTCGCAATGACATAAAACACTAAAGGAAAAAAACATGGAAAAGCGAACTCCATTCAAAAACTCAAATATGCTCATTCCCGCGCTTTTCGCGCTCGCGATGCTGGCCTGCGCGTCCTGCGAGAACCTTCTCCACGGCGGCGATGGCAACGCTCTTGCAGGGGGGGTATGAGAAACCCGGCAATCCAAACAACGGCGCGCTGACCGTATCGGCACGCGTCGGAAGTCCGGGAGCGTTCGCGCGCTCTGCCGTCCCGTCCGCGCAGGACTTCGTGTACGCCGCGCTTCTCTATCCCGACGGCTCGCCGTCCGAACAGCAAGGCGGACTGTCCTTCGGAGAGACTGCCGACGGCGGCAAGATAAGGTTCATGTTTCAGAAGCCAGCGGGTGGGGTGACCGAAGGGCTTACCGTCAAGGTGCTCGCGTTCCTGAAAAAAGAGGGCGCGGCGGAAGCCGACTACGAGGAAAAGGACGCGTCCCTTGTCTGCGAGAAAGTCGGACAGAAAATCGAGAACAACGAGATAAACATAGCAGGTTCGCTCGAGCTAAAGCCGAACACTGCGGGCATCTCCCCGAATGGCACGGTCTGTCTCAAGGTAAAAGTACCCAGCGGACACGCGCTTGAAATCGGCGGCAAGGACAAGGACAAATTCACGGTCGCGGGCGATTCCCCGAACTATACAATTGAACAAAATGGCGGCGGAATCAAGCCCGGCATATATGATTTGACCCTCGTCCTGAAGAAAGGCGGGGAAATTGTCCTGCTGATTCCCGATGTCATAAACGTCTGGCCGGGAATGCGCACCGACACATGGCTCGGGCTTCCCGCTAGCGAAGTCGAATCGGGCGGCGACGGCGATTCCGGCGGGAACACGCGGATTCTCTCCGAAGATACGGCGAGCAAGTTTTTCTTCGTGCTCGGAAGCGGCGAAGGCTGGTATTCTGCCAACTATCCAAGCGTCACGGCAAGCGACGATTACAGCTTGGGAAGCATGATGAAGCCATTCGCCACAATGCAAAAGGCGGTGGACGCGGTCATCGCGCGCAACGACGGCTCGAGCGACTACACCATCTATGTGGACGGAAAGGTGACCTACGGCGGCTCGAACGCGAACGGAATGGCGGACTTCTCGAGCCTGGCGCAAAGCCTCAGCCTCACGATAAAATCCTTGGACGCGTCAAGGCAAGCCGCGCTCGACGCGGACAGAAAATCGCGCGTCATTCATGCCGCGCCCGCAAGCGGCACGCTGAATCTGACAATCCAAGACCTCGCCATCACGGGCGGAAATCACGGCAACACGGGCGGCGGAATATGCCTGAACGCTTCAGGCGCAAACATTACCCTCGTGAACTGCACGATAAAGGGCAACACGGCCGACAACAATGGCGGCGGCATCTATGTCTCGCAAGGAATCGTCACGATGAACGGCGGCACAATCGGCGGAAGTGCGGATGCCGACAGCAACAATGCGGCGAACGGCGGCGGAGTATATGTCGCGTCGGGAGGCAGATTCACGATGAACGCCAGCGCGGGCATAAGCGCGCTTGTCTGCAAAAACACAGCGACTACCAATGGCGGTGGCATCTTCGCCGAAAATGGCGGCAGCGTAACCATAAACGACGGAACAATCTCAAACAACACGGCGACAGCCAACGGCGGCGGAGTGTACGCCACAGGCACGCTCATCATGACAGGCGGCACGATTGGCGGAAACGCGGATGCCGACGGCAACACGGCGAACGCGGGCGGTGGAGTATACATCGATGGCGGCGCATTTGATATGGACGGTGGAACGATTTCTCATAACAAAGCGGCCACAGGCGGCGGAGTGTACGCCAAGGAAGCGGGATGTTCGCTCGACATGAGCGGCGGCATTATAAGCGGAAACGCCGCCCCGACAGGCTCCGGCGCGTACATCACCTCCGTCGGCATGTTCGCGATGAGTGGCTCGATTCAGTTCGCGGAGGACGACGACATCTACCTTGATGACGGCGACGCAATCACCATTTCGGGCGCGCTCACCGCCGAAAGCCCTGTCGCCACGATAACGCCTTCCGCATACGCGGCGGACAGGCAAGTCCTCTCCGCGGACGGACAAGGCGTGACGGAGATAGACGCGGAAATCTGCAAGAAGTTCGCGGTGACTCCGCAAGCCGTGGCAGACGGCGAGTCAAAAGAATGGAAGATAGCCCCGAGCGGCGACGGCACGAAAGGCATCCTCGCGCCTAATCCCACCAAGTTCTACGTGCGCGGCGCGAACGCCCCCTGCTACGACCACGCCTCCGCAAGCGACCCGTGGTACGGCGCGTCGGCGGCGAGCGACACAAATGACGGCGGCGTGAAAAAACCCTTTGCCACGATACAAAAGGCTCTCGACACGGTATTCGCAGTGAACGACGGCGCGAGCGAGTACACCATTTATGTGGACGGAACGTTCACATTAGACGGCTCGTCTGCTGGCTTGGCGAACATCAATGCGAGAAATCTTCGCCTGAAGGTACTCTCCTTGCACCTAACGCAAAAGGCCACGCTTGACGCGAACAAACTTGGATATGTACTAGTTTTTGATGGCAACGCAAATTCGGAGATAACGGTCGAAAGGCTCGTCATCACTGGCGGTAAAAGCGTAACTACAGGAGACGGCTGGGGCAGCCCTGGACTGTTCATACGATATGGGAAAGCCATCATCACGGACTGCGACATAACGGACAACGCAAGGGATAACACCGGAGGCGGAGGCAGCCTCTGTATAGAGTATTGCGACACGGTGACCATGACGAGCTGCACGGTGAGCGGAAACAGCTTCACAAGCACATCCGGCTCACACATCGGTGGAATCTTTATACAAAATGTCGCTGCTTTCAATATGACAGGCTGCACTATAAGCGGTAACACTTCCAATGTGTCATTCGGCGGCATTTACATTACTGGTACAACTACCGAAGGCGTTATGACGGACTGCACCGTGAGCGGCAATATCGGTGCGTACGGTGCTATTCTCAATGGAGGAAAACTCACCATGAAAGGTTGCACGGTGAGCGGAAATACCGCCACGGGCAACGCTTCGGGCGACTATGCGTTTGGAGGTGGTATCTACAACGGTATCAATGGTACGCTCGAAATCGAGGACACTGAAATCAGCGGAAACACCGCCTCAAGCGGCGCAGGCATCTATTCAGTAGGCGGAACAGTCACGCTGAAAAGCGGCGCGAAAGTGAACAACAACATAAAAGGTGGCGGCATCTGCGCCACGAATGGGAACTACGCAAGTGACTTCACCACGCTCATAATGGAAGACGGCGCGGAAATCAGCGGCAACACAAGTACCGCCGAAAGCGGCGGAGTCCTCGTGAATGGCGGAAGCACTTTCACGATGGAAGGCGGCACGATAAGCGGAAACACCACCACCAGCAAAGGCGGCGGCGTGTATGTCGGCGCGAACGGCACGTTCACCATGAACAGCGGCACGATTGGCGGAAGCGCGTCGGCCGACGCAAACAAGGCGCAGGACGGCGCGGGCGTGTATGTGAACAAGACCACGGACGGCAAGGGCACGTTTGTAATGAACGGCGGCACAATAATCGGAAACATCGCGAGCGACAATGGCGGCGGAATTTATGTGAACGGCGGAGATTTCACGATGACTGACGGCACGGCAGTCGTCGGCAATGAGGCGAACGCCTACGGCGGCGGCGTGTATTTGGCAAGCGGCGCGTTCACCATGGGTGGAGGCACAATCAGCGGAAACACGGCTGTGGCTGGCGCAGGCGGCGTATATGTGGGCGGCGGACTATTCACGATGACTGACGGCGCAATCAGCGGCAATACGACGGACGGCGATGGCGGCGGAGTGCATGTCGTGGGAGATACGCTCATGTTCAAGATGACCGGCGGCATAATCGGCGGAGGCACGGAGGTCGACAAGAACACCGCGAGAAACGGCGGCGGTGTCTACATAACGGGAAGCACCACCACTGCGAGCACCGCTGCCACTTTCCAAATGACAGGCGGCTCAATTGAGGTCAACACGGCGGACCGTTATGGCGGAGGCGCATATGCCACAGGAAGTTACGTCACAATTGAAGGCGATGGCAAAATAAATGGAAACAATGCGAAAATAGACGGCGGCGGACTTTGGATGGATACAAGCACCTGCGACATTTCAGGCGGCACGATAAGTGACAACACCGCCACGCACGACGGAAAAGGCATCTATGTCAGTGCGAGCACCGTAAACTTAAGCGGCGCGGTGGAAGTGTCGGCTGGAAACGACATCTACCTCAACGGCGAAAACACGCTGACTGTCGCGGGCGCGTTCGACGACGCAACGCGCACAGTCGCCACGATAACGCCGTCATCATATACGGCGGGCAAGAAGATTTTGGAAGGCGCGGGCGTTACGATGACGCAGGACATCTGCGACCAGTTCACCATAACCACGCCCGACAGCGGCGGTAACTGGACGATAATGCTCAGCGGCACGGACGGCGTATTGCAAAACAACTGACGGCGGATGCGCAAGAGGTTTCATGTTTTCTGTCATTGTGAGACCGCTTGCGGTTGCTACCGAGTTTTTTCTTGCTCGCGAGGCTTGCATCGCACGATTTTCGCCGTGCGATGCGATGCTTTATTTTACTAAATTTTTAAGTCTTTCGATTTCCGCTTCGAGCATTGCATTGCGGGCGCGTTCTTTTTCCAATTGTGCTTGTGCGATTGCTCGTTCTTCCGCGCGCCCTTCCTCATAGCCCTCTTTCCGTCCGCGTTCGCGCAGTTCACGCGCGTGTACGAATTCCTTGCGCCATGGCTCGTTGTGGCGCGCTGTCATTACCGCTTCCATGATTTCCTCCGTAAGCTTGCTTTCGGTTTTCTGCGTGGCAAGAAATTTCAAGAACGCGCGGACTTCCGCGTCGTCTTTTGCCAGTCCTTCCCACGCCTTTGAATTATAATACACTTTCCGCGATTTGTCATCAACTTTTTCGTTCGCGTCGGGATTTTCTTCGCAAACTTGTCGGACGGTGTAGCGCGGCAAACCTATGCCGAACGGGTCGTGGGTGCAGATAAACACAACGAACGACTCGGGCAACGCGGCATAATTTTGCCCTTTGACGAGGCAGTCCAAGTCCATCATCGCCTGGTAGTATCGCGCTCTTTTCGGCAAGTCGGCTTCCCTTGTCGTCTGCATTTCGAGGTCGAAAATCCTGCCATCGCCTTTCGCGACGACATCAAGCCTCACGCCGCGCGATTCGATGTCAATGTCCAGCGTTTCCTGCTTGTGCGTGTATTCGATTCGCTCCACTTGAATGCCCAAAAGGATTTCAATCACGCGGCGGCAGATGTGCTCGTTGTTTTCCATGATTTTGCAGAAGAGGAAATCGTCTGTGAAGAAAAGGTCTTCGTATCTTTGTGGTTCTCGCATAAAAACTCCTATGAAAAATGAAATCAAGAACTTGACATGACAAAAGTCCGCGCTATTTGTTCGAATTTTGTCATAATTCCTTATCAATAAAGTATGAATTTTTTGCATTTTATTTGCGTTAACGACCGATTTTTCGTACTTTGTTTTGTTATTGTCGTGCGACTGCTTTTTCATTGTCGGGCTTGACCCGACAATCTGTCGTGTTTTCTGTCATTGTGAGACCGCTCGCGGTCGTGGCAATCCACGGACGATGGATTGCTTCGCCTTTGGCTCGCAATGACAGCCTATGCTGGGTTCACAATGACGGTGTGCGATGGGTTGTTTCGCTACGCAACCTTGCGGTTGCTATCGAGTTTTTTATTGGTTCGCATCGCACGGCGCAATCTGTCGTGGAACCAGATTTTCGTGTCAAGTGTTGCGTACTTGCGTTTTCCCATTTTTTTTGTTACAATGTGCGCATGTCTTCAAGTAAAAATATTTTCGCGCCGGAAGGCCAAGTCATCAGCGTGCGCGGAGCGCGCGAGCACAATCTCAAGAATATCAGCATTGATTTGCCGCGAAATCGTCTCATCGTGATTTCAGGGCTTTCGGGCAGCGGAAAAAGTTCGCTCGCCTTCGACACGCTTTTCGCCGAAGGTCAGCGTCGTTATATGGAAAGCCTTTCTTCTTACGCGCGGCAATTTTTGGGGACGATGGACAAGCCTGATGTGGATTTGATTGAAGGACTTTCTCCCGCGATTTCCATCGAGCAAAAAACCACGCACAACAATCCGCGTTCCACCGTGGGCACGGTGACAGAAATCTACGACTATTACCGGCTTCTTTTCGCGCGCGTGGGAAAGGCGCATTGCCCGAATTGCGGACGGGAAATAAACGAGCAGAGCGTCGACCAAATCATCGACACGATTTTTTCTTGGCAGGAGGGAACGAAACTCACGATTCTCGCGCCTTCGATTCGAGGAAAGAAGGGCGAGCATCAGAAGATTTTCGAGGACGCAAAAAAGGCGGGATTCGCGCGCGCGCGCGTCGACGGAATAATGGCGGATTTGGACGACTTGCCGAAACTTGACAAGCAGAAAAAGCACACGATTGAACTTGTCGTGGACAGAATCGTTTTGAAGGAGGGGGTGCGAAACCGCCTCGCCGATTCCATTGAAACCGCGTTGAACGCTGCGAACGGAATCATAATCGTCTTGCGCCGAATCGAAAAAACGCAGGAAGGCTACGAAAAGATAATTTCGGATTTGGCGGCGAGCGGCGCGAGCGCGGACACTTCGAAAGAATACATTGAAGACGAAGTTTTTTTCAGCCAAAAGAACGCGTGCCCCGACTGCGGAATTTCCGTTCCCGAATTACAGCCGCGACTTTTTTCTTTCAACAATCCGTTCGGCGCGTGTCCCGAATGCACAGGGCTTGGCGAAAAGATGGAATTTGATTTGGACTTGATGATTCCCGACAAGTCGAAAAGTTTCAACGAGCACGGAATCGCGCCTTTCAATCCGACATCGCAATGGAACGCCTGTCGATTTCAGGCGTTGGCGGAAGCTTACGGATTTTCGCTCGACACTCCGATTCAGGATTTGACGAAAGAGCAGTTCAATGTTTTGGCGAACGGTTCGGACAGGGCACTTCATTGGGTTTACAAAAAGCAGAGCGGCACTGGCTTTTCGGAATACAACGAGCCGTGGCGCGGACTTTTCGCCGAAATGCGCCGCAAGTACATCGAGGCTTGGGGCGACGCGCAGCGCACTTCGCTTGAAAAATTCATGGTGCACAAAGTCTGTTCGGCGTGCGGCGGAAAACGGCTTCGTCCTGAGGCGTTGGGCGTGACTGTCGGTGGAAAAAACATCATCGAGCTTACCGCGCTTTCCGTTTCCGAGTCAATCGATTTTTTTGAAAAGATTAAATTCACGCAGACGCAAATCCAAATCGCCTCGCAAGTGATAAAGGAAATAAGGTCGCGCCTTTCGTTTTTGAAGAACGTCGGACTTGAATACCTCACGCTCGACAGGAGCGCGGGCACTTTGAGCGGCGGCGAGGCGCAGCGGATTCGGCTTGCCACGCAAATCGGTTCTGCGCTCACGGGAATAATGTATATTCTCGACGAGCCTTCGATTGGCTTGCACCAGCGCGACAACGAGCGGCTCATCGAAACGCTCACGCGGCTTCGCGATTTGGGCAACACTGTGATTGTCGTGGAACATGACGAGCAGACTCTCCGAACGGCGGACTACCTCGTGGACATCGGACCTGGCGCGGGCGTTCACGGAGGAAGTGTCGTGGCGGCGGGAACGCCTGAGCAAGTGATGACCGTAAAGCAAAGCGTCACGGGTCGATATCTTTCGGGCGCGATAAAAATGGAAATTCCGAAAACTCGCAGGAGCGGCAACGGAAAGTTTATCAAAATCCGAGGCGCGCGCGAGCACAATTTGAAAAATGTCGACGTTGAAATTCCGCTCGGCGTTTTCACTTGCATCACCGGAGTTTCGGGCAGCGGAAAATCCACGCTTCTCGGAGAAATTCTCTATCCCGCCGCGAGCAACAAGACGATGCGCACGAAATACCCCATGGGGGTATGCGACGGAGTGGATGGGCTTTCCGCGATTGACAAGGTAATCAACATCGACCAAAGCCCCATCGGACGGACTCCGCGCTCGAATCCCGTCACTTACATCGGCGTGTTCAATTCAATTCGCGACTTGTACGCGTCGCTTCCCGAATCGAAGTCGCGCGGATATTTGCCGGGACGATTCAGCTTCAACGTGAAAGGCGGTCGCTGCGAAAACTGCGAGGGCGCGGGCACAATCACAATCGAAATGAATTTCCTTCCCAACGTCTACATCCAATGCGACGTGTGCCGCGGAAAGAGATTCAACCGCGAGACGCTCGGCGTGCTCTACAAGGGAAAAAGCATAAGCGACGTTTTGGAAATGACGGTGGAAGAGGCTTGCGACTTTTTCGCTTCGATTCCGCACATCGCGCGAAAGCTGGAAACGCTGAAATCCGTCGGTCTCGGCTACATCGAACTTGGTCAGTCCGCGCTCACTTTGAGCGGAGGTGAGGCGCAGCGCGTGAAGCTTGCGAACGAGCTGTCGAAAATTTCTACAGGAAAGACGCTCTACATTTTGGACGAGCCGACGACTGGTTTGCATTTTGCCGACGTGAAGCAGTTGATGGGCGTGATTCAGCGTCTGGTGGATCACGGAAACAGCGTCGTGATGATAGAGCACAATCTGGACGTGATTTGCCAGGCGGACTACATTATCGACTTGGGACCCGAAGGTGGAAGCGGCGGCGGAACGATTGTCGGCTGCGGCACTCCCGAACAGTTGGCAAAAAACGAAAACTCCCATACGGGCAAATTTATCAGTGAACAGTTAAAAGTGAATAAGGAATAGTTTTTTTTGTGAGGGCGAGTTTTCGTGGTTCTTGCGAGCGGAGCGAACAAGAATGCGAGCCTTTCGGCGAGCAAACGAAAACTCGTTAAGCAACTCGAAGAGTTGCGACTTAATAAGGAATAGTTTTGAAGTGTGTGATTTGTGTTGCAGAAAGTTTTTCTTTCTTTGTATGAAAAATCTTCGCGCGACTTTGAGTTTGAAAAGAGTGACTGAAAAAAAACTGAAACACTTTCAAAAAATTTTTTTTCTCGCAGTTTTCGCGCCGGCGTTTTTCGCGCCAAAAATTTTCTCGCAAGATTCGGCGGCCGCCTTGCAATCCGACTTGAATTCTTCGCTTGAAATTGTGAACGAAAATCGTGATGAAGATTCTGGCGAAATTTCTTCGGATGAAATTTCATCTTCGGGCGAAAAGGATTCGGCAGAAAGCGCGGCTTCCGAAACGCAGACGAAAAAATCGCGCCGAAAAAATCGCGCCGAAAAGAAAACCGAAACCGCGAAAGGTTCTCCTGAAGAAAATGAAAAATCCGCTGAAGAAAAAAGCGAAAAGACTTTGATTACGATTATGAACGCGCTCGTTTCCGGAAACAAAAAGGACGAGGCGAACGGCGACGACCTTTTGACTTTTGAAGGCAACGTGAAAATTTCCGTGGAAAAAGGCGCGGTGAAAACGATAATTTCCGCCGACAAAGTTTCTTTCAACCGAGCGCGGGAAATGCTTTTCGCCGAGGGCGCGGTGCAATTGGAGCAAACCGAAAAGAACGGCTCGACGCAGACGGTCACGAGCGACACGCTTTTGTTCAATACTGCCACGCTCGAAGGCGTGTTCGACAATTCGCGCGTGGTTCGCGCGGACAGCAACGCGCTCAACTTGCCCTCCGGCTCGAAAATCAGCGTTTCTTCCGACATCTTCGCGCGCGACGATTCGGGCACTATCGCGTTCAAAAATGGGCGGCTCACTTTTTGCGATGAAAACGAAAATCCGCACTGGACAATCAAGGCTTCGCGAATCTGGCTTTTGCCCGGAAATGAATTCGCATTTTTGAACGGACTTGTCTATGTGGGCGTTGTTCCTGTATTCTATCTGCCGGCATTTTATTATCCTAAAGATGAGCTTATCTTCAACCCTGTTTTCGGCTACAGAAACCGCGCGGGACTTTATTTTCAGACCACGACTTATCTGTATGGAAGAAAGCCGCTTGAAAAGGATGATGATTCGGACAAAGACGAGGGAAATATTTTGGGCGACTATTTCAGTTTGATAAAGCCGACCAAATTGATGGAGCAAGTGCGCGAAGGTCTCATCTTGCATAATTTGGACACAGAATACAAAGGCGAAACGACCAATTATTTGAAACTTATGGTGGACTGGTACACAAATCTCGGACTTTCCGCCGGAGTTGACGGAGCGTACAAACCGAAGGACAGTTCCGCGCCGAATGTCGAGGCGAGCCTTGTGTTCGGATTTTCCAACACCGTCTTTCAAGAAGAGTCAAGCGCGATTTACCTGCCTTATGGAAAAAGCGGGGAGGTGTACAAAGACACGTCGAATTTTATGGGAGTGGAAATCCCTTTCCGCTACAAAGGCGGCGTGAAAATCTCCGGTTCTGTGCCGTTCACCTATTCTTTGGATTTGCCGATTTATTCCGACCCATTTTTCAACTACGACTTTGGCGACAGAAGCGAGACGATGGACTGGTTCTCATATCTGCTTGACGGTCCGATGCAGGAAAACACCACCAAGACGGAACAGGAAAAATATGATGCCGCGAAAATCACTTCCTTCAATTGGAACGGAAGCCTTTCATACAGCGCGAAACTTCCCGAAAGCATCAAGCCCTATTTGGACACGCTTTCCATAAGCACATTCAACTCGACGATAAATTTTTCCGAAAAAAGCGCGAACTTCGGCAGCGAGACGACCGACGAAGACGGCTGGCGCAACGTGACTCCCACGCGGAGATTTTTCTATCCTTCCACAATCACGCCTTTGAAAACAAGCCTGAGAATCGAAGGAACGATTTTTTCGACTTCGGTAAAAAAGGATTCGAAAAATTCTTCTACGGAAAAACTCGCGCTTGATTTGAACGTGCCGGAAATCTTCGCCGAAAAAAGCGACGAGGAAGAAAATTCGGAAAGCAAAGCAAATGATAATTTTGAAAGCCAGGAAAAATCCGAAGTCGCGCAAAGCTTTTTTGACGAAGAGTCGCTTTTGCCGGCATTGGATTTTTCCAAGCCGAGCATTTCGGAAGTCACGCTTTTTTCGTACAACCTCGGATATTCGATAAATCCGGATTTCACTTCGCAGATTTCCTACGCGTCAGAACCTTTGAATACGGCGGAAGACTTCGATTGGGGCAGACTGAAATCTTCGTACGTTCAAGTGAAGTCGCCGGTCGCCTTGAACCAGTCGCTTTCGTTCCGCAACAATTTTTTGGGAATGACAAATTCCGTCAAGCTCGATCCGCTCTATCAGACGCACCCTTATATTTCGGACAAGACGGACGAAGGCGGCTATTCTGAAAATTCGAAGAAGAATTTGCAGGAAACCGATTACAAGGCTTCGTATTTGAATTTGACGAACGACAATTCGATTTCTTTCAAGCCGTTCGTCTACTATCCGAATTTCAGGGACACCAGCATCTCGTGGAACACAAGCATAAAAATAGTGCGCACGGAATTCATCGGCGACGCGGAGAATCCTGAATGGGATTATCTCACTGTGGATTGGACCGACGCGGACTCGGTAACGTCGCACACCTTTAACGCCACATTCGCCGCGAACGAACTGAGCAATACATTTTCGCAAAGCCTCGTTTTTACCGCGACGCTTCCGCCGCAAGTGGACAAATATTACGCGACGCTCAATTTGAAATTTCCGCATGTTTCCTTGAGCGCGGAGACAGGAATTTCGCAGACAAGTCTCACTGACGACACTTGGAAAAAAGAGCCGTTCAAGCAGTCGGCGAGTTTCGATTTCTTTGACTCGCAGCTGAAAATCACGGAATCATACAACTACGACCTTGAGGAAAGATATTCCGATTCTATGAAAGTGGCGTTGACCTACAAAGGCTTGCAGGCCGCGTACACGATGCGTTACACCACGCCTTACGATTTCAATGAGGAAGAAGGATGGGTCGCGCAGAGCGAAAAGAAATTCGTTCCGTATTCGGCGAGCCTCGCATATACCGCGAGCGGAAAGAGTTTTAAATTTTGGAAAAACCGCATAGAACTCATTCCGGGAATTTCTACGAGCGTCGTATTTGATTTCGTGCGTCCGACGAATTCGTATTTCGTTTTCTCGCCGTCGCTCACTTTCAGAATTCACAAAGCCTTTTATCTGAAATTTTCTTCGACGAGCCGAAACGATGTCATCTATCGATATTTCCAAGCCGCCATGGGAAATCCCGGAAGGCTTCCCGGCGAGACAAATGTTTTCGTGGACTTGCTGAACGGCTTTCGTTTCGACAACGAAGATTTGCGCAAGTCCAGCGGCTTCAAGCTCAAGTCGTTCGAACTTACGATGACGCACGATTTGCATGACTGGGATTTCAACTGCCGAATAAAAATCGAGCCGCGGCTCATCACGAAGGGCAGCAGCAAGTACTACGACTTTTCCCCGCTCTTCACGCTGTCCGTCGTTTGGAGGCCGATGGACAGCTTCAAGACAAAAATCGAGGACAAATACGGCGAGCTGATTTTGAATGGAAGCGACGATGACAGTTAGTGGATTTTGCGGAAAACAAGTGATAAGTATGGTAAGTAATGGGTAATATGTAATTGGGAATGAGGGCTTTTTCCGCCGCTCCTCTCAAATCAAATCGTCGCGATTCCCATTGCATTTTTCCGCGCGAAATGATATCATTGTTCATTATGGAAAAAAATGCGAAAAAAATTCAAATACTTGACTCCACTTTGCGCGACGGCTCGCAGGGAGAGGGAATCAGCTTTTCGGTGCAGGACAAAATCCACATCGTGCGCGCGCTCGACGAACTTGGCGTGGATTTCATCGAGGCGGGAAATCCGGGAAGCAATCCCAAGGACATAGAATTCTTTCAGGAGATGAAAAAAATCACGCTCAAAAATTCAAAGCTTTGTGCGTTCGGCTCGACCAGGCGAAAGGACATCAAGCCTTCCGAGGACGCGAACTTGCAGAGCATTTTGGGAGCGGGCACGAAATACGCCGTGATTTTTGGCAAGACATGGCTTTTCCATGTGACGGACATCCTTCGCACCACTGCGGAGGAAAATCTCGCGATGATAAAGGATTCCGTGGAATTTCTCGTGCGAAACGGAATGACTGTGCTCTACGACGCGGAGCATTTTTTCACGGGATTCAAGGACAATCCGAAATACGCGCTCGAAACGCTCCGCGCTGCGAAGGAAGGCGGAGCGAAAGTCCTGTCGCTCTGTGAGACTAAAGGCGGCGCGCTTTTGGACGAGTGCAAGGAGGCCGTGAAAGCCGCAGTTGAAAATTTCGGCGCGGAATGCACGATTGGTATCCACGCGCACAACGATTCGGGGCTTGCGGTGGCGAACTCGCTCGTGGCGGTGGAAGCGGGCGCGCGTCATGTGCAAGGCGTTCTGCTGGGCTTCGGCGAGCGCACTGGCAACGCGAACCTTTCCACGATAATTCCGGATTTGCAACTTAAAATGGGTTACGAATGCATCGACGGCGAAAACTTGAAAAACCTCACGCCAATCTGCAAGCGGATTGCGTCAATCGCGAACGTTCCGCTCGGCGCGTCCATGCCGTATGTCGGAGCGAACGCTTTCGCGCACAAGGCGGGAATGCACATCGACGCTGTACTCAAAAATCCCGAGGCTTACGAGCATTCAGAGCCTGAGGCGGTCGGAAATTCGCGCGTCTTTTTGATGAGCGAAGTCGCCGGTCGCTCTATGGTAATCAAGAAAATCCAAAAGTTCATTCCGTCAATCACGAAGGACGATCCCGTGGTGAAGACTATCATGGAACGGATGAAAGAACTCGAGGCGCAGGGCTACCAGTTCGAAGGCGCGGATGGCTCGTTCGAACTTCTCATGCGGAAAATCATCGGGAAATATCAGCCTTTCTTCACGCTGCACTATTACCAGACGAGCGGAATAAATCCGCGTCCCGAAGAAGGCGTGAACGCCATCGCGCAAATCAAAGTGGAAGTGGACGGACAAATCGCGATTACTGCGGGCGAAGGCGATGGACCGGTGAACGCGCTCGACACGGCGATGCACACCGCGCTCTCGCAGTTCTATCCTGCGGTGGACAAAATCCGCCTCACTGACTACAAAGTGCGTGTCATCGACGGCAAGGACGGAACTGCGGCGAAAGTGCGCGTCCTCATCGAAAGTTCCGACGGAAACGATTCGTGGACGACAATCGGAGTAGGCCCTGACGTAATCGAAGCGTCATGGAAGGCACTCGTGGATTCGTTCGAGTACAAGCTGATAAAGGACATCGAAAAGCATTTTACGAAACTGATTTGAGTTTTTCGTTGTGCATGAAAAAGTCGCCTTTTGCCAATTTCGTATTGTGCTACAAGGCGATTTATGATAAAATTTATCAATTGTTTATGTATTTACATTAAAAGCGATGGACAGGAGGTAATTATGAAAATCGCAAAAATTGTGACCGCGACAGTGATCGCTGTGTTTTTTTGGACAGGATGCGCTTCTTCTCCGAAGGCGGGAAAACCGCAGACGGCCGTAAAAGGACTTCATGCGGTGTATACCGATTGGCAGGGCGCGGCGTTCGGAGCGGAAATTCCAAAATGGGTCAGCGCGGTGGCGACTGCAAGCTCGGAAGATGAAATCCGAAAGCTTTTGGACAAGCCGAGCGGATATAGGATTTGGACCATATCTGTCGAGGGGCAGAATCTTGACGGATTGAAAATGCTTGCCGACAACTTTGACATACAGGCTCGCGTAAGCGCGGCGATTTCTCAAAATGTCACGAGAATTGCAGATCGCGCGCAGAAAGAGGAAGGAGCGACGGAACAGGCGGCCATCACGGAGCAGACGGCGAAAGTCGTCGACATGGTGACTTCAAACCTCACGCTGAATGGTCTTGAGCGCGTTTCAAGCTATTGGTCAAAATATTTTATGGCCGACAAAAAAGGCAAGGCGGTCGCTGGTCCTTCCGGTCAGGAACGTTATTCATACATCGTCGTGATGGGAATGGAAGGCAAAAGATTTGATGCGCAGCTTGACGCGGCGATGGCAAAAATCAGGGAGAACACTTCTGAAGACGATTATTTGAGAAAGCTTTCTGACATTGTGATTGCTGACTTGAAAAAGCCAGAGATTCTTCAAGCGTCTATCACCGCCGACTTGAACATTGAAAACTAGTTTTTTTTTAGAACTGTTCTAAAAATTAACCAATGACAGTGTGCCATCAACCTACCTGTCATCGTAAGCCGAAAGGCTTGCGGAGCGATCTACGACGAGAAGTTTCCAGAGAAACAGAAAATTGTAGATTGCTTCACCCCTTACGGGGTTCGCAATGACAGTGTGTCATCAAGCCAGATGTCATTGCGAGCGAAACGAAGTGAAGCGCGGCAATCTGCGATAATGGATCGTCACGGACTTTCAGTCCTCGCGATGACGCTTTGGATTTAAAACTTTTCTTGTTTTATGGGATTTGACGATCAATTTGTTTTTTGAAGAATTATGATAAAAAGAATTGTGTCGCTTTTTCTTGTGGCGGCTTTGGCAAATTTTATTTTTGCAAAACAAACTCCTCTCCCGCTTTGGGTGGCGGATATTCACGCGGTTTATGATGACGCTGAATATGTCGCGGAACTGGGAGAAGGAACGAGTGAGGAGGGCGCGAAAAATGATGCCGTGAGCCACATCGCATCATATTTGCAAACGACAGTGAATTCGCAAGGGGTTTCTGTGACTTCTGTCAATGGCTCTGCATATTCAATGAATGCGATCAAGAAGGTGACCGTTGAATCGAGCGCGGAGCTTTTTGGCGTTGAATACGAAACATTTTGTTTCAAAAAAAATAAAAAATATTATTGCGCCGCCTATATCAACAGGGAAAAATATTGGCGGCAAGTGCAACCGACTGTTGAGCTCAAAAAACACAGCTTTAAAAAATTGTATGATGAAGCGGAAAAAATGAATAGGGAAAGCGAGCCTATTTTAGCGCGGAAATACTTTATGCTCTCGAAAAAGGCGGGCGAGGATTTTTTAAATGAGCTTGCAATGACTCGCCTGATTGCGCGAGAACTGACAAATATATACGCAAATGATGAAAAGAATGTCGCGGAGATTGAAAAGAACATTCGGGATGCGGAAAATGCAATTGCAATCTTTGTGGAAATTCGAGGCGACTATGCAAATAAAGTGCAGGCAAGGGTGCAGTCGCTTTTTGAAAGTGCAAAATACAGTTTTACCGGCAACAGGAAGAACTGCTCTCATATAATGACGATAGAAATAGAGCCGAACAAAACGGTGAACAATCCAGGAACGGATGATGAAATGACTTCTGTTGTGCCGTCTCTGACCTTGACGCTTACAAATCCGTATGTGAAGCAGAATTTATTTTCATTCACGAGAAAGGCGAACAAAGGAATTGCATACACGCAAGAAAAGGCTTTGGAGCGCGGGTACAACAACTTGTGCGCCGCCCTGGAAAACGATTTGTTGTCCGCGTTTCAGGAAAAGATGATGGAAGAATAGCGCGAGCATTTTGGCGCAATGCTCGCGATGGTTTTGCCATTGTGGGGTGTGAACTCGATGTCGCGTAGCGACCTGTCATTGCGATTTTGCCTGCATGCGCGGTGTGTGAAGCAATCGTGGATAGCCACGGACTTTCAGTCCTCGCGATGACTTGAGGAGACTTGGCAGTTCATTCGTGACGACTTAAGGATGCATGCCGTCCACTTGCCGTCATTGCGAGTGGAACGTGGCAATCATGCCCTGTCATTGCGAGCGAAGCGTGGCAATCCATTCGCGATGACTTGGAAGACATGGTAAAGGCGGCAAAAATGGCGCGGCTTTTACCAGCGCAGGTTTCCGTTGGAAACGTGACTTTTTATGGGAGGCGATATGAAAAAGCGCACTTTTTTTAAGGCATTCTGTTTGCTTTTGTTGAGCGGAACGGTTTTTCCACAGACCAAAAAGAATTTAAATGGAGCAAGAGTTTCTGTGCTGCCTCCGAGCGTAAAAAATATAAATGAAGTGGCGTTGTCCGACATGGTCGCCAAAAAATTGGAAGGCAATTTTTCCGAATACACTTCATTCATTCTCGTCGCTTCAAATGATGCGGATGTCAGAAAGATTCAAAGGAAATCCGAAGACCTTTCTTTTGATGAGAGCACTGCAATCGAGGCTGGAAAATTGCTTTCGGCGCAATATGTTTTGTTTTCATATATCGCGAAAATAGATTCCACTTATTCGCTTTCGTGTTCATTTACGAATGTCACCACCGGCGAGACGAAGTCTTTTGGACCTGTCAATAGAAAAACGATAAATGAGTTGTATGGCGTTTCAGGCTGTGCCGTCGATGAAATAACCATAAGCCTTTGCGACAGCCTTGGACTTGCTTTGACCAATTCGCAGCGATATGTGCTTATGCACGGAGATTCGGATTTGTCGGTTGACGAGCAGAGGAAAATGTATCAAGAAAGTATAGACAACTATAAAAGGCAGTTGGCGGAACTCGACATGCAAATAGACGCGCTGAAATTTTCTTCGGATTATGAAGTGAAGCAACGCCTTGAAGCGGAACGCGCGTTGGCTCAGGAAAAATTGAACACGGCGAAAGCCAGGGAAGAGCGACTTTTGGAAGATGAAAGGAAACGGGCGGAAGATGCGAAAAACGATGCCGCCCGAAACGAGGCGCAAAAGCAGAAGCGAAACGCGATGGAGCAAGAGGCCGAAGAGAAAATACGGCAGCTTCGGGAAAAAAGAATGGAAAGCGCCACGATGCTTCAGCAACTGTCACTGATAGAATCAAAGAAAAGGGCGTTGGTTGAAATTCGAGAAGATGTCGAGGCTTTCGTCGAAGAGTCGAATGAAAGCTTGCAAAAAGAGCTGTCCGCCGAACTTCAAAAAATTCAAAACGAGTCATACAGGGCGGCGGAATTGGATGCTAGCGGAAATCCGACGGAAAAAGCAAAGCAAAGGCGCAAAACCAAAATTCAAGAAAAGAAAAAAGATTACGAAGGAAAAATGCAGGACGCGGAAGGCAAGATTCGCGCCTCGACTGGCCGCCAGGAAAACGACCTTTTGAAGGAAATCCGTTCGGACTATGCGAAAATTGAAAAGACTCAAACTTTGACGACCGCATCGGAAAACGCCGACTTGCGATATTCTATTGGCAATTATGACGGAGAAAAATGTTTGTGGCCGGTATCGCTTTTCGTTTATTCCGACGGCGTTTTGATTACCCAGCACAATATATCGCTTTCCTATAAAAAAATCACCGGCAAAGAGCCCGATCCTGCCGACGATGATGAATTGGAGGAATATTATGATGCAGTTGACTTGTACAACAGTTTCTTTATGAGAGACTCCCCGATTTTGACATTTGAACTTGACTACAACATCGAGGCGTATCCCGACAATGTGCCTTCCACATACAAATTTAATTTCATGCAAACAAGGATAAAACATACCGTCTCCGGGAAAACGTTGGACACGATAAGAAATTTGGAAAATCCGTCAGTAACTCGTACGATGACTCCTGTATATGACATAAGGACGATAGAAGAGCAAAAAAGAATTTCCGCGGAAGAGCAAATGAAAATCGAGGAGGAAGAGCGGATTCTGGAGGCAAAAAGACAGAAAGAAAAAGAAGCGGAAGAAAAGAAAAGAGATAGACAAGCGAAATATAGCGATGTAATAAATAAGAACATGAGGTTCATTGGAGCCGGAGTGAACGTATATTCTACGGAAGGCGGCTTTGAGGGCTTCGATGTTGACATGAATCTCACATTCGGCAGGTCGAGCAATGCCGTGAGAAGCTTTATGGGAATTACCTTGGGAATGGTACAGACTCCCGATATAATCAAGGATGTGATAGACCCTGATTATATGTTTGAATTTGTTGGTTCATTGGGATTTCTCGTGCATTCGACAATCAGATACAGTCCTAATTTTTATGTGCAGGGCGGAGTGGGACTGGTCGCCGCAAAAACACGCGGAACATGGCTGGACGAAAAGGAAGAGGAAAAAGATGTGGCTTCTTATGTATTGACAAAATTCACGGCGGGCGTGGATTTTCCCATCGCAAAACATTTTGGACTTTATGCTCAAGGCACTGCAAATCTCATTGCGACAGGAAGAGAGGAGGAAGCAGTGCACACGACATTTTGCGCGCAAGTGGGCGTTTCGATATTTTAATTGACTGAAATGAAAAATGTTCTTTATTTTTTTAAGAAGAAAAAAGTTTCAACTTTTTTCTTCTTAAAAAAAGCAATTTTGCAGCGAAGCGAAAAAACTCGCAGTAAATGACGAGTTTTCACAGAAAACTCGAAGTAAATGACGAGTTTTCACAGAAAACTCGAAGTTACAGTTTGCGGCGGCATTTCGACGCAAACTGTAAACGCTCGTTAAAAGTACAGGAATTTTCCTTGTCATTAAAATTCCTGCTTGACATTTTCCACGTCAAGTCCCTTGTCCTTTTCGCGGATTTCCACGCGGCGGATTTTTCCGCTGATTGTCTTGGGCAGCTCGTCGACGAATTCGATTATGCGCGGGCATTTGTAAAGCGCGGTTTCGTGCTTCACGAAGTCGAAGAGCTCCACTTCCAAATCGTGGCTTGCGGAATAGCCCGGTGAAAGCACGATTGTCGCCTTGACTGCTTGACCGCGCTTTTCGTCAGGGATTCCTGTGACGGCGCATTCCATTACGGCGGGATGCTGTTGCAAAACTGATTCCACTTCAAACGGACTGATTCTGTAGCCGGAAGATTTTATGATGTCGTCCTTTCGTCCGACAAACCAGACATAGCCGTCTTTGTCCATGTAAACCGTGTCGCCCGTGTGATACACGCCCATGTCAAACGCATTGGCAGTGAGAACGACATCGTGGTAATATCCCGAAAGCAATCCGAACGGATGCCCGTCTTTCAAATGAATGACCAGTTCGCCGACTTCGCCCGCCGGAACTGGTTTTCCGCTCGCGTTCACGACTTCCACATCATAAGCCGGAGAAGGCCGGCCCATGGAACCAGGTCGCACGACCGCGTCCATAAAATTTCCGCAGATTATCGTCGATTCGGTTTGACCGTAGCCTTCGTAAATTTTCTTTCCAGTTTGCTCGATGAACTTGTTGTAGACTTCGCCGTTCAAAGCCTCGCCCGCCGTGGAAAACCTTGTCACGCTCGAGATGTCGTATTTTGACAAATCCTGCCGAATCAAATATCGATAAACGGTGGGCGGCGCGCAAAACGTCGTGATTCCGTATTGCGAAATTTTTTGAAGCATCTTGTCCGGCTTGAAACTGTTCATGTCATAAACGAAAAGCGCGGTTCCGCAAATCCATTGTCCGTAAAGTTTTCCCCAAGTGGATTTCGCCCAGCCTGTTTCCGCCACCGTGAGATGCAAGCCATTGTCGACGACGCAGTGCCAATATTTCGCCGTGATGATGTGCCCGATTGGATAAAGGAAATTGTGCAAAACCATTTTCGGATAGCCTGAAGTGCCCGAAGTAAAATAAAGCAGCATCGGATCTTCGTTTTGAGTGGCGGCTTCTCCGACGGGTCGCGGAAATTCCGCCGCGCATTTTTTCACTTCGTCATGAAAGTCAATCCAGCCTTCGCGCGGCGCGCCTACCGTCACCAGTTTTTTTACCGTCGGCGAATTTGGAAGAGCCTTTTCGATTTCGCTTTGAACCGCAGGATTGTCGTAGGAAATTATCATTTTGATTTGCGCGGCGTTCGTGCGGTATTCAATGTCCTTTTGCAAAAGCTGATCCGTGGCAGGTACGGCAATCGCGCCGATCCTGCACAAGGCCATCATCGCCCACCACCATTCGTAGCGGCGGCGCAAAATCAGCATGACCGCGTCTCCCTTTTTGATGCCCTGCGATGCAAAAAAATACGCGGTGCGTTTCGAGTCCGCCGAAATGTCTTCGAACGTCCATGAATGTTCTTCGCCGTTGTCGTCGCACCAAACAAGCGCGCGCTTTCCCGGCTCGGTGTTCGTGTAGCGGTCCACGATGTCGTAGGCGAAATTGAAATTGCGCGGAGCACGCAGGCGGCAATGTGCTTTCAAATCCTCATAGGAATCGAATTCCCTGTCTTCAACTAAAAAATCTTGATAAAGAGCCATTTTATTCTCCTTGTTATTATTTTTTGGATTGTACAAATTAGACAAAGGAAAATCAAATTTGTTGCAAAAATTGTTTTACATAAAATTTTTGGATGCCGCCACAAATTTGGCGTTCCAAGTTTCGTTTGACGCGAGGGCGAAAGTGTTTTGTCGCGCCGTTGTGACAAAGATTGCGTTTCGCAAAACTTTTTCTTGACAGCGCGAAAAAGCGGTGTTACAATAGTAGAATACAGTTTGTTGAAAAAAACAACTATCTATTTTGGAGGCTTTATGAAGTTTGGTTTTTTTGACGATAAGAATCGTGAGTATGTGATTACAACTCCGCAGACACCTTATCCTTGGATTAACTATTTGGGCAACGAGAAATTTTTCTCGCTTTTTTCAAATACGGCCGGCGGCTATATGTTCTATACCGACGCCCGCCTGCGCCGAATCACGCGCTATCGATATAACGATGTGCCGCTTGATACGAACGGACGTTATTTTTATATCAAGGACGGAAAGACCATTTGGAATCCGGGATGGCAGCCGACAAAGACCAAACTTGATTTCTACGAATGCCGACATGGATTCGGATATTCGAAGATTTCTTCCAAAAAGAACGACGTGAAGGCCGACGTGCTTTATATGGTTCCGAACGGCGAAAATTGCGAAATCGAAATGCTCACGCTCAAAAACGAAGGCAAGGCGGAAAAGTCGCTTTCGCTCGTTTCGTTTGTCGAATGGTGTCTGTACAACGCTTCCGACGACTGCCAGAATTTCCAGCGCAATTTCTCTACGGGCGAAGTGGAAATCGAGGGCAGCGCGATTTATCACAAGACCGAGTACCGCGAGCGGCGCAATCATTTCGCGTTCTATTCTTGCTCGGAAAAGCTCGACGGCTTTGACACAGACCGCGAGACTTGGATGGGATTGTACAATTCGTTCGCGAATCCGCAGACTGTCGTAAAGGGAGCGAGCGGAAATTCCGTGGCGGACGGCTGGTCGCCGATCGCTTCCCATCGCGTCAACATTGATTTGAAGCCCGGCGAAGAGAAGACCGTGATTTTCATTTTGGGCTATATCGAAAACGACAGCGACAAAAAATTCCTTTCCAAAGCCGATGCGGAAAAAGCCGTGAAAAAAGGTTTGCTTCGCACGAACACGGCGAGCGGTGTCATCAACAAGGAAAAAGCCTACGAAATCCAAAAGAAATTCAACACGAAGTCAAAGGTCGAAAAATCTTTCAAAGAGCTGAAGGCGTTTTGGGACGAAATCATGTCGCACTTTACGCTCAAGACTGGCGACGAAAAGCTTGACAGGATGGCACTTTGGAATCAATATCAGTGCGTGGTCACTTACAATTTCGCGCGTTCGGCTTCTTACTTTGAAAGCGGCATCGGTCGCGGAATGGGCTTCCGCGACACTTCGCAGGACATGCTTGGCGCGGCGCACCAATTGCCCGCGAAACGAATCCGCGAGCGTCTTTTCGACGTGGCGGCGACACAGTTCGAGGACGGCTCGGCGTACCACCAATTCCAGCCGCTCACGAAGCGCGGAAACGCCGACATCGGTTCGAATTTCAATGACGACCCGCTTTGGCTTGTGCTCGGAGTAGGCCGTTATATTTGCGAGACCGGCGACAAGGCTTTCCTCAACGAAATGGTTCCGTTCGATAACAGCGAGACGAACAAGGCGACGATGTACGAGCATTTGAAGCGTTCGTACCGATACATCACGACTCATATTGGACCGCACGGACTTCCGCTCATCGGACGCGCCGACTGGAACGACTGCCTGAATTTGAATTGCTTTTCTATGAATCCGAACGATTCTTTCCAGACTTGCACGAACAAAGAAGGCAAGAACGCCGAATCCGTGATGATTGCCGAAATGTTCGTCTATGTGACTCCGGACTATGTCGCGATGTGCAAGATGCAGGGCGACGAAGCCGAGGCACAATTCGCCGAGGACGCTTGCAAAAAAATGGAAGCGGCAATTTGCACGGCGGGCTGGGACGGCGAATGGTATGTCCGCGCTTACGACGATGCCGGCAAAAAGGTCGGCTCGAATGAATGCGAGCACGGAAAGATTTTCATCGAATCGCAAGGCTTCGGGACGATGGCAAAAATCGGCGCGGACAAGGGCTATCCGCAAAAGTCTTTGGACAGCGTGAAAAAATATCTCGACTCGAAATACGGAATCTGCATTTGCTGGCCGGCATATCAGGACTATCACATCGAGTTGGGCGAAGTGTCTTCGTACCCGCCGGGGTACAAGGAAAATGGCGGCATTTTCTGCCACAACAATCCGTGGGTCATCATCGGCGAAGTGGTAAACGGCCGTCCGCAAGACGCCTTTGAGCATTACAAGAAAATCGCTCCGGCATGGGTGGAAGAATTCAGCGAGATTCACCGCACCGAGCCGTATGTCTACAGCCAGATGATTGCGGGAAAAGAGGCGCGTCGTTTCGGCGAGGCGAAAAATAGCTGGCTTACTGGGACTGCCGCTTGGAACTTCGTGACGCTTTCCCAATATCTGTGCGGAATCCGTCCGAGTTACGAAGGCTTGGTGATTGAGCCGCGTCTTCCGGAGCACGTCAAAAAAGCCAAGATGACTCGAAAATTCCGCGGCGTGGAATACAAGATTACCGTGGAAAACAAAAAGAACGACGGCGATGTAACGATTTCCGTTACAAGCGGAAACGCCAAAGTTGACGGGACGACCGTAAAAGTCGCGAGCGGCGAAAAAGAAGTTTGCGTCAAAGTCGTCGTAGGATAATTGACAGTTTGCAATAAATGGTCAATAGTTAAAAAGCAAAACAGTTTCGCAAAGCGAAACTGTTTTGCTTTTTATGGGATATGAGCAAAAATTTCGCGCCTTGAAAAAATTCTGCATACAACTTTTTCTGCGAAAATATTTCCCGACTTCGCCAACACTTCGCTCGAAAATGATGCGCGCATCATCCTGCCCAAAAAAAACGGTCGCGTGCGAACCGCCTACATTTTGAACATGGTTCAAAACGCCATAGATTTTTTTGACGGATGCGCGCCGCTCAAGTCTACGCTGAAAACTGGCACGAACGCGCTTAGTTTTGAAAGAGATAAAAACGCGTTTGGCGCGCGGGGTGGGCGTTTGACTGTACCGGAGGAAAAGTAATGCTCCGCATTCTCGCTTTTTGCGAAGCAAAAATACGGAGCCGTGCGATTTGAGCCTGTCGAAAGCTCGCGTTGTTTGAACAGGGTACGCCGAGAAACATAATCATGATTCTGTTCAGCGCGGACAAATGAAAATCTTGGAACGAGTCACGCATAGAACTCGACCCCGACTCTTTGGATGACGGAATCCGCGTGCTTCTCTCCCTGACCTGCCCAATCGATGAAACCGCCGGCTATCTGCGCGTGTCTTACAAGTTGGAAAATGAGCAAGGAACATACAAAGACAGAATTCTATGCAGAACACAGGACTTGGGCGCGGTGTCGGGGAAAAGGGGAATTTCCTTGCGATGTATGGAAAAATCCTGAGAGTTTTACGAAGTAAAATTCGATGGCAAGACGCGAATCAAGCTGGTGTTCTTTGTCTCCTCTGATAACATTTTGCACTAGACATTTTTTGCATTTTCGTGGTAAAATATTTCCGTAATTCAAACTTGAATAAACTTGCGTAAACTATGGAGAAAATATGAGAAGAGTCGTTGTGACTGGTTTGGGCGCGGTAACTCCGCTTGGAAATTCTGTGGACGAGACTTGGCAGAATGTCAAGGCGGGCAAAAGCGGCATCGAAAAAATCACGCTTTTCGACGCGTCCGAATACAAGGTTCAAGTGGCGGGCGAAGTGAAGAATTTCAATATCGCCGATTTTGGCGTGGATTCAAAGGAAGGACGCAAAATGGCGCGTTTCACGCAATTTTTGGTGGCGGCGAGCGCGCAGGCCATCAAGGATTCGGGCTACGACAAGGAAAAACTCTCGGGCGAAAAAGTCGGAATGATGATTGGAAACGGAATCGGCGGATTCGATGTCATCGAGGCGGCGTTCAAAAAATATTTCGAGCCGGGCGCGGGCGTCACTCGCATTCCGCCTCTTTCCGCCCCTGAATTCATCCCGAACGAGGGTGCGGCGAACGTGAGCATGCTTTACGGCATCGAAGGTCCTTGCTGGACTTTGGCGACGGCTTGCGCGAGCGGAACGGACGCTTTGGGAAACGCGCTGGACATGGTTCGAAGCGGTCGTGTGGACATCTGTCTTTCGGGCGGAACTGAAGCCACGATTACGGGATTCGGCATCGGATGCTTTATGGTGCTCAAGGCGCTTTCTTCCCATTACAATGACGAGCCGCACAAGGCGAGCCGTCCGTTCGACAAAAATCGCGATGGATTCGTGATGGGAGAGGGAAGCGCGGTTTTGGTTTTGGAGGAATTGGAGCACGCCAAAAAGCGCGGCGCGAAAATCTACGCCGAGTTCGCGGGCTATGGCGCGTCAAGCGATTCTTATCATATCACGGCCCCGCTTCCCGACGGAACTGGCGGCGCGAAGGCGATTACTCGCGCTTTGGAAGACGCCAATTTGAAGCCGGAGGAAATCCAATATTACAACGCGCACGGAACGGGAACTCACGCCAATGATTCTGGCGAAACGAAAATGGTAAAACTTGCGTTCGGCGAGCATGCCAAAAATTTGAAAATTTCTTCCACAAAAAGCATGACCGGCCACATGATTGGCGCGGCGGGCGCAATCGAAGCTTTGTTCTGCATCAAGGCGATAAACGACGGATTTTTTCCGCCGACAATCAACTTGGACGAGCCTGACGTGGAAGGCGGCTGCGATTTGGACTACGTTCCGAACGTCGGGCAAAACGGCACAATCAACGCGGCGGCGAGCGCGTCATTGGGATTCGGCGGTCACAACGGCTGCGTGGTTTTCAAAAAATACGAAGAATAATATAGTTAATAATTAACAATGATTAGTTAATAGTTTGAGATTTCGAGTTTCAATAGAAAAGCGAAAAAAGCATTCACTGCGATTGGGAGAATGTTTTTTCAATTTTTTATCAATGTTCCTTAATTTGCAACATCGCAGGAAGTTTCAACTTCCGAGAATGGTGCGAAAGTCGTTTCGCAGTGAAACGAGAAACGACGGTAAATAAGCGAGTTTTCGTAAGAAAACTCGTATTAAAATCAGCGACAGTATTTTTGCCGCTGATTTTAAATGTTGAATTATTTATTTATGGGAGAAAAAAAATGATTATCACACCGAAAATCAGAAGCAGCATTTGCATTAACGCGCATCCGATTGGCTGCGCCAAAGACACGGAACGCCAAATCGAATATGTGAAGGCGCAAAAGCAAAAGCGCGGAATCAAGTCCGCGGCAGAAGGCGGCAAAGGTCCGAAAACGGTTTTGGTCTTGGGCTGTTCTACGGGCTATGGGCTTGCCAGCCGAATTGCGGCGGCGTTCGAATATGGCGCGGACACAATCGGCGTTTCCTTTGAAAAAGAGGGCACTGAAACAAAGGGTGGCACTCCGGGCTGGTACAACAACAAGGCGTTCGACAAGGCGGCGCACGAGGCAGGGCTGAAATCTGTCACGCTCAATGGCGATGCGTACAGCAACAAAATGCGCGCCGATGTAATAGAAGAAATCAAAAAGATGGGCGGCAAAATCGACTTGCTCGTTTATTCTTTGGCAAGTCCTGTCCGCAATGACCCCGAAAAAATCGACGAGGCGACTAGCGCGCCCGTGATGTACAAGTCCGTGCTCAAGCCGATTGGGCAAGTTTACGGCGGAAGATGCCTGGACTTCATGGCGGAAAAACTCACCGAAGCGAGCGCGGAACCTGCGAGTCAGGACGAGGTCGACGCGACGGTAAAAGTCATGGGCGGCGAAGATTGGCAGCTTTGGATTGACGCTTTGAGCGAGGCGGGCGTTTTGTCGCAGGGATTTTGCACGGTGGCGTATTCGTACATCGGTCCTTCTTTCACGCATGCGATTTATCGCGACGGAGCGATCGGACAGGCGAAAAAGCATTTGGAAAAGACCGCCCACAATTTGAACGAGCAGCTCAAAAAATCCGTGGACGGCTCGGCTTATGTTTCCGTGAACAAAGGGCTTGTCACTCGCTCGAGCGCGGTCATTCCGGTCATCTCGCTTTATCTGGCAATTTTGTTCAAGATTATGAAGGCGAAAGGCTTGCACGAAGGCTGCATCGAGCAGATGGAGCGGCTTTTTGCCGAGCGGCTTTATGCGGGCGCGGACGGCGCGATGGGCGAAATTCCTGTGGACGGCGAAAACCGAATCCGCATCGACGACTGGGAATTGCGCGACGATGTCCAGGCGGAGGCCAGCAAAGCGATGGCGGCAGTGAACGACGAAAACTTGCGCGAATACTGCGACATCGAAGGCTACAAGCACGACTTTTTGGTGACGAACGGATTCGACGTCGCGGGCGTGGACTACGAAAAGGATGTCGCTAGAATGGACGTTATCGAATGATGCGGCTTGACTTATGAACGGTTTTGCGGTAAAATAAAGTATGCGTGTGGAAAAACGCCGCTTTGAGCGTTACGTTGTTTTGGGTCGCGTGCAATGTGATGAACTTTGTCCTTTGCCCGGAGCCGTCTTGGACATAAGTCTGCATGGCTGCAAGATCAATTACAACGTGCCGGTCAACGTGCGCCTTGAAGAAGAATATACTCTTTTGCTGAAAACCTCGGACAACGCGGCCGGCGGATTGACTTTGATTTGCCAGCCCGTTTGGGTGAGGGAAGACAGCGGAAAGACTTTTATCGGAATGCTGGTCTTGCGTTCGCCTGATTCCGAAAAACTGAACAAATATATTACTCTTTTGAAAAAGGCGCGCGGCGATGAAGCCGAAAGCGAAAACCAAATCGTAGATACTCAATGCCAATTTCTATAGAAAAAATTTCGGGACGCGCACTTTTGCCGTTCGACGATGCGGAAGACTTTTTGAAATCCGAACTTGCCGAGCGGCTGAAAATCAATTTGCCTTTCGAGAATTTTGGCAAGCTTCTTTACTGCAAAAATTTCTCCGAAGATTCGCTGGCGCAAAATGCCGATTGCGAGAAAAACATTTTTTTTGCGCGGACGCAAATGCTCGAGCCTTTTTTGCTGCGCTTCGAATCGATTGGAGAGGCGGCATCCGCGCTCAAAAACATTCAGCGAAATTGGGCGCCGTATCAATTTCAGTTTTTTCGCCGCGCCGAATTGATTCAAAAAAAACTGCCTTACATACATTTCCGCGAGCGCGATTTTCCCGTGAAAATTCCCCGGAGCGAAATCGGATTGTGGACGCTTTTGGACGAGCGCACGATTTTGGCGAGCGCGAAGACTTCGAGTTTTTTGCCGGCTGGAAAAATCGTTTTCAAGGAAAATCACATTGACCCGCCGAGCCGCGCGTACTTGAAATTGCAGGAAGCGTTGGCTTTGGCGAACAATTTTTTCGGCGCGGAATTTCCCGGAGAAGGGACGCGCTGTTTTGAAGCGGGAGCCGCGCCCGGCGGATGGACGTGGGTTTTGGCGAAATTGGGCGCGAGCGTTTTCGCCGTGGATCGCGCGGAATTGGACTGGCGTTTGATGAAAAATCCATGCGTGGAATTTTTGGCGCACGACGCTTTCACGATTTCGCCCGAAGAAATCGGAAAATGCGACTGGGTTTTCAGCGACGTGATTTGCTATCCCGAGCGGCTTTTGGAATGGACGCGAAAATGGCTTGACAGCGGACTTGCGAAAAATATGATTTGTACGATAAAAATGCAGGGCGGAATAAATTGGAGCGCGGTGGAAAAATTCGCCGCGATTGAAAACAGCCGCGTCGTCCATTTGAACTACAACAAGCACGAACTCACGTGGATTCATTGCGCGCCGTAGTGAGAGTTTCCCAAATCTTCGCTTCCGTTGGGGCTAGCATACGTCACTTCGTACCGTTTTGCTGACGGAAATTTATTTCACATCATCGCTTTCGCGATGCGACAATCTGCACCGTTTTGCTTCCGTAAGGGGCTTCATTACTCCTATTCTCTGCGTCGAGATAGGTTGATTCGCGCGGAGGGGTTCGCGACCCGACGCACTGCGTCGTAACAAAGGGCGCGAACTCCCGACTGCGATACCTTATGAGAACAACCTATCCCGACGCTTTGCGTCGAGATAGGTTGATTATTTTTCCTTTTTGCGCTATCATTTTCCTTATGGAAACACGAAACATTTTTGACAACATTTCTTGTCTGGATCATCGCTATTCGATTTCTGAAAAATCGGTTTTTGAAAATCTTTCAAAATACATTTCGGAATCCGCTTCGATTTTGTCTTGCGCGCGCGCAGAGGCCGCGTTGGTGAAAGCACATTTGAGCGTCCGCGGAATCCTCAACAAAGATTTGGAAAAGACTTTGGACGAAGTCGCCGCAAACATTGACCCCGAAGAAGTTTACGCGGAGGAAGAACAAACTCAGCACAATATTCGCGCTTTGGTGAATGTGTTCAAAACGAAAGTCCCGGCAGAAATCGCGCCGCTCGTTCATTTGGGCGCGACGAGCGTCGACATTTTGGACACGGCTTTGAGCATGCGCGTGCGCGACGCGATTCAAAATGTCGTGCTTCCCGAATTGAAAGGCTTGGAAAAGGCTTTGTGCGAAATCGCCGAACGCGAATGCGAGACTCCGCAAGTGGGGCGCACTCACGGCCAGCACGCGGTGCCGATTACGTTCGGATGGAGCGTGGCGGAATTCGTTTCGCGGCTTGGGAAATCGATTTTGCGAATCGAAGATTTGAGCAAGCAGTTAAAAGGAAAACTCGCCGGGCCTGTCGGCGCGTACAACGGGCCTTCGATGATTGTAAAAGACCCCGAAGATTTGGAGAGGCGATATTTGGAATATGTCGGGCTTGAGCCGAGCGAATATTCCAACCAGCTCGTCGAGCCTGAATATCTTTTGCGCCTTTTGCTCGAATGCAACGTGGCGTTCGGAGTCATCGCGAATTTGGCGGACGACTTGCGAAACTTGCAGCGAAGCGAAATCGGCGAAGTCTTCGAATATTTTTCTTCGACGCAAGTCGGCTCTTCGACGATGCCGCAAAAAAGAAATCCATGGAACAGCGAGCATGTGAAATCTTTGTGGAAGGCGTTCGCGCCGCGCGTCGTCACTTTTTTTATGGATCAGATTTCAGAGCATCAGCGCGACTTGACGAACAGCGCGAGCCAAAGATTCGTTTCGGATTATCTTGCGGGATTTACGATGGCGATTGCCAGAATGAAAAAAGTCGTGGGCGGCTTGCAGGCCGACCGCGAGAACATGGCGCGCAATTTGGAAAATGCCGGCGGAAAAGTCCGTGGAGGAGTCCTTGCCGAAGCCGCCTATATTTTGCTCGCCGAAAGCGGAGTGAGCGACGCGCACGAAGTGATTCGAAAAATCACGCTTGAAGCCGAAGAGACGAACGCGCAGTTTTTCGATGTCTTGAAAAATCATGCCGATTCCTACGAAAGAATTCAGGCGCAATTGAAAAAACTCGGAAAGGACGCGGACTTGTTTTTCGAAAAGCCCGAGAACTATCGCGGATTGGCGGCGGAAAAGTCAAAGCGTCTCGCGGAAAAGTATAAAGGCTTGATGAATTGATTTTTGGCGAAATTGAGAAAGCGCATTGGGTGGCAAATATATGAAGAAAAATGGTTTCAAAAGGTTCTCTGTTTTTATAGCGGCGACCATCATGATTGCATCTCTTTTTTCTTGCCACCCGGATGGGCCTCAAGATTTTACCGACTACTATGAAAATCCCGGAAAATACGAAAGACCAGATGATGACGACTATGCTTCCTCACAAAATTGGTCATATCCATCTGAAATGCCGAAACGACTGTGGTCTGGAAGCGGAACGGAAGCAGATCCGTACGTCATAAAAAACGCGCAGGAACTGGCGAACCTGTCCTATATGGTGAACGACGGAAAACGTTATAGCAAAAAATATTTCAGGCTTGATTCCGACATAGATTTGCGCGAAAAGAAGTGGACGCCAATAGGAAACGGTGGAAATTCATTTCAAGGGATTTTCGATGGAAACCACCACACAATAGATGGTCTTTATATAAGCTCAAATGAATATGAGTATGCGGGTCTTTTTGGGTATGTTTCTAATGGCACGATTAAAAATTTGCTTCTTAAAAGCGGGGCGATTTATTTATCTGTAAAATCCTCAGCCTCTGGCGCAATTGCGGGATATTTCTCTTATAGCGAGATGATTTCATGCGGAAATGATGCCACGACCGTTTCTGATTCCAATGCAGAATCCAAAGTCGGAGGGCTTGTCGGCTGTTGCTACAATTCAAAAATCTACAATTCGTATTGCAGGAGCACTGTTTCTGGTTTTACTTCCTATAAATCGGGAGGCGCGGGCGGAATAGCAGGAGGCACATCTAGCGGAACAATTTATAACTGTTATTTTTCCGGCAAAGTGGAAGCATACATAGCAAACGCCATCGCGAATAAATTGAGCACTTATGGAAATTCCAATGTCGATTTTTGTTATTATCATGAAAATTGCGGCGCGACGGACAACGTTTGGGGAACAGGACAAATTTCCTTTTCTTCTGCAAACTCGAAAATTTCCACAATGCCCGATGACAAGGGCGACACGCTTTTAAATAGACTGAATATGTGGGTAAAGGCGCAAAATAATGCCGAAGATTTTTCCCAATGGAAAACCGATTCCTCGTCAGGATACCCCACGCTTTCGACTTCGATGGGCGTTTCCGCAGAATATGCATGGGAGTATCCGTCTGCCACGCCAAATCCAACATGGCGCGGAAACGGCACAAAATCCAATCCGATAAAAATCACAAGCGCGCAAGAACTTGCGGACTTTGCCTATTTGGTGAACAGCGGAAGTAGTTACGAAGGCAAATACATTTCTTTGGAAAAAGACATAACTTTAAATCCTGAAACCTTGTATTTTAGAAGTTGGAAGCCTATTGGAAGTGGCAGTTATCATTTCAAAGGAAATTTTGACGGAAATTCCCACACAATAAACGGTCTTTATATAAATTCGACAGACTATTCCTATTACGGCGGTCTTTTCGGCTCTGTTTCAAACGGTTCTGTAAGCAACTTGACGATGGGATACGGATATGTGTCTAATGTAAGTTCTTCAAGTTCAACTCTTCTGGGTTCTCTTGCGGGTTATGTAAAAAATGGAACGGAAATATCCAACTGTAAAAACACCGGAACAAAAGTTCATTCTGAAAAAGGATATTGCGGCGGTCTTGTGGGAGAAATGAGTGCTTCTACAATTTCAAATTCACGCAACTATGCGGACGTGTCTTCCACAAACGGCACGGCGGGCGGAATCGTGGGCAAGACCGACAACGAATCGGAGCGCGAAGGATGCTACAATTATGGAAGTGTTTCTGGCGCAACTTCTGGAAACATTGCCGGAAATAAACAGTCGTGAGCGCGTTCTCCAATCGGCGTAAACACACTTTACTTTTTGCGCGAATTATGATATTGTAAAAATAAATTCTCAATTGAAATCAAGCGCGCAAAAAATATTTTCGCGGAATTGCAGTTTCGCAAATCAATTTTTATAAAATGGGAGAAAATTATGAAAAAAACAATCGCATTGATTCCGGGCGACGGAATCGGGCCAGATGTCGTGGGCGAAGCCGTGAACGTCTTGAACGCCGTGGCGAAAAAATTCGGCCACGAATTTTCCTACACGAACGTAATCGCGGGCGGCTGTGCCATCGACAAATTCGGCGAGCCGCTGCCGAAAGAACAGCTTGACATCTGCTTGAAAAGCGACGCGGTTTTGCTTGGCGCGTTGGGCGGTCCGAAATGGGACAATGTCGCGCCCGAAATCCGCCCGGAAAAAGGCTTGCTCGGCTTGCGCGGCGGAATGAAGGTTTTCGCGAACTTGCGCCCCGCCGTGATGTTTCCCCAGCTCAAAAACGCGTGTCCGCTCAAAGATGAAATTGTCGGAAGCGGCTTGGACATTCTGATTGTGCGCGAGCTTACGGGCGGAATTTATTTCGGCGAGCGCGGATTTTCGGACGACAAGAAGACGGCTTGGGACACGGAAAAATACACTTGGGCGGAAATCGAGCGAATCGTGCGTCTTGGATTTGAAAGCGCGAAAATCAGGCGCAAGAAACTTTGCGTCGTGGACAAGGCGAACATCTTGAATTCCAGCAGGCTTTGGAGGCGAGTCGCCGAAGAAGTGAAAAAGGATTTCCCCGAAGTCGAACTTTCTTTCCTTTACATTGACAACGCGGCGATGCAGTTGGTGCGAAATCCCGCGCAGTTCGACGTAATCGCCACGAGCAATATGTTCGGCGACATTTTGAGCGACGAGGCAAGCCAAATCACCGGCTCGATTGGAATGCTCGCGTCGGCTTCGCTCGGCGACGGAAGCGGACCTGGCCTTTACGAGCCGATTCACGGAAGCGCGCCCGACATCGCCGGAAAGGATCTCGCGAATCCGCTCGCGACGATTTTGAGCGCGGCGATGCTCTTGCGTTTCGACTTCAAATTGGAAGAAGAGGCGAAGGCGATTGAGGCGGCGGTGAACGCGGTCTTGGACGAAGGCTACCGCACCGGCGACATCGCGGGAAGCGAGCGCGACGCGCTGAAAGCGCAAGGCAAACTCGTCGGCACGAAAAAGATGGGCGAACTCGTGGTGGAAAAAATTCAAAAGTAAAAATTTGTGGCGGCGGTTTCGACAGGCTCGACCGCCGTCGCAAATTCCTAAATGTTTTGGAAATCTCGCTTGACTTTTCAGTTTAAAGCCTTGCACAATTTCTCCATTTGTGTTATACTATTCCTACAATTTTTTTTAAGGTGCGTTTAAAATGAAAAAAAGCGTTTACAGCATCGGCGGAATCATCATACTGCTGTTTGCGGCGTTTGTGTTTGTCTTGGTTCCGGCTCTCGCGGGGCAGTCGGATGCGAACAGCCTGCCCGAATACGGCAGCTACAACGGCGTTCCAATCAGATTTGAGGAAGGCACGGAATTCTACCAACTTGCGAACCAAACCGTGCAGAGAATGCAGCAGCAAGGCTACGATTTCAGCGACAATTACGCTTCGTTCTATTATTCTATCGCGTTCACGCAGGCTTTCAACCAAATCGTAGGTCCGATGGCGTTGCGCGACATGACGGCGAGCACAGGTTATATCGTGCCGGACACGTGGGTGGAACGTGGCTTGATTGAACGCTACTACAACGAGGCGGGAAATTTCTCGCAGGCGGCGTACAATGCCACGCCCGACAATGTGAAGCGCGAAAATCAGGAGCGGATGGAAAAAGACCTCGAGGCGCAGCGCAGTTATGAGGACTTGTTCGGCAGTTTTTCGACATTGGGCAAGGCGAAACTCTATGGACTCAAGGCATCTTCCGCGGAAATTGAATTCATCCGCAAGATGGGCGAGGAACTCCACGGATTTGATTATGTCACGTTTGACATGCGACAATATCCCGACGAAAAGACGAAGGAGTTTGCCGAGGCGAACAAGGACAAATTCACGAAATACGATTTGACGGTGATAACGCTTGATGACGAGGCGAAAGCGAAGGATGTCTTGAACCGGCTTTCAAATTCCGAAATCACGTTTGACGACGCGGTCACGAGCTATTCCACGAAAATCCTCGGAAACGACGAGACTGGAAAAGTCACGCAGAACCGTCGCCACCAAATCGCGGAGCAGTTCAAGGACGAAGGCGCATTGGACAAAGTGCTCGCGCTTTCTTCGGGAGAGGTGAGCGAAGCCGTAGAATTGAACAATGGCTGGGCGATTTTCCGATGTGACGGGGAAAGCGTGTCAAGCGATGCGGAAAACGCCGACGAACTTCGCGCCGTGAGCGCATATATTTTCTCGAATGAAAAGGGACTTGTGGAAGACTACTACACGGCGATTGCGAACGACTTCATCGCGGCGGCCGCCACTTCCAATTTCGACGAGGCGTGCGCGAAATTCGAAAAGACGAAAGGCACGATTGCTCCTTTCGCGCTCAACTACAACAACACGACTCTCGTGGGGCGTTCGTCCATCGGCGAGATATCGGAATTCAGCGGGGCGAGCACGAACGAGAATTTCTTGAAAAGCGCGTTCGCGCTCAAGCAAGGCGAAATTTCCGCTCCGCTCGTCCTGTCGTCTTCAAACAACATCGCTGTCCTGCGTTGTTCTGAAATCGAAAAGGGCGGGACTTCGGCGGAAGACGCGCCTCGGCTCATCGGCGATGAAATCGCGAACGCGGACGCTGTAGTCGTCAATTCCGCGATTCAGGCAAGTCCGAAAATCAAGTCGAACTCGGGCGAATTCATGGCGAAAATGACCGGACGAAATTGACATTGTGGTCAGAAAATAATTTTCAAAAAAACTCGCAAAACGAAAATCCGATTTTGCTAAAGGCGAGCGGTTTTGCCGGCGAGGGCAAAGCCGCCTATACTGTCCGATACAAAAATCGCTTTTTGTATTCGAAATACAATCCTGAAAAAAACATAATCGCCGCCATCGAAAAAAGCGAAATTCTTCCGGGTACTTTGGTTTTGATTTTTTCGCCGTGCCTTTTTTATGGAATTGAAACGCTCGCAAAAAAATGCGGCGCGGAATTGGGAAAAAGCGTTTTCATCGTGGCGGTCGAAGCCGAAGAAAGTTTGCTCGAACTTTCCCTCGAACTTTCCCTCGAACAAAAATCACAATTTGAAAAAATCCCGAAAGGCGCGTTGCAATTTTTTCCGAAAGACGCTTTGAACGCACACGGAATCAATTCATTTTTGCAAGGGCTTTCATCTTCGTCCGAAAAGAAAATTGCGGGGCTTTCGCTTCCTCCTCCGGGAATTTTTCGGCGGGCGATTCGATTCGACTTTAGCGGCGGCGTTTTTTTTCACGCGGATTTCTACGCGCAGTTTTTCGCGCTCACGCAAAATGCCGTCGCGCAGTTTTGGAAAAACCGCCTCACGCTCGTAAAATTGGGAAGGCTTTTTTGCAAGAACATTTTCAAAAACTTGCCGCGCGCCGCGAACGGAATCCGCTTCGAAAATTTGGAGAAAAAAATCGCGCGGCCGATTTTGGTTTTGGGCGCGGGCGAAAGCCTTGAAAAAACGATTTTGGATTTGAAAAATCTCGGCGGAAAAATCGACGAGGTTTTTGTCATCGCGGTGGACGCCGCGCTCGCGCCGCTCCTTTCGGCAAAAATAAAAGTCGACGCGGTGGTGGCGAACGAAGCGCAAGTCGCAATCGAAAAGGCATACATCGGGACAAAGGGCGCGGCGGATTTTTTGCGTGAAAAGCCGATTCTTTTCTGCGACCTCACTTCGCGCCACACGATTCCGCGCATCACGGAATTCTCGCCTTGCTTTTTTTTCAGCGAATTTGAAAAGAACGATTTTTGCGCGCGCCTTGTGCAACACGGAATTTTGCCACGGAAGATTCCACCGCTCGGCTCGGTGGGATTGAGCGCGACGTACATAGCGACGCTCCTGCGAAAAAATGAGGATGTGCCGATTTTTGTGTCGGGGCTGGACTTTTCGTTTTCGTGCGGAAAGACGCACGCGAACGGAACGATGGCGCACAAGGCAAGGCTCTTGCAAAGCGGTCGCGTCGTGCCGCTTGAAAATTGCGCGGCGGCCTTTTCGCAAGGCGCGGAAGCCCTGCCCGGAAAAAACGGAAAGCGTGTCTTTACCACGAAAAACCTTCTCGCTTACGCCGAGCTTTTCAAGAACATTTTTTCAGGAATAAAAAATATTTTCGACTGCGGGGAATCCGGATTGGATTTGGGAATCGCGCGGGCGAAAACAATTTTATGTGGCGAAACGAATTTTCGCGATGATTTCAAATTGATTTCAAAAGAAGAAATTTCTCGTGAAAAAAAAGAAGCGCGAAAAAAAGTGAGCGATTTCCTGCAAGAGGAACGGCGCGCGCTTTCGGCTTTGGCGGACATCCTTTCAAACGGAGAAAACGCGGCAAGTCGCGAAAAGGACGTTCCTTATGGCGAGCAGATTCGGCGGATTTTGGAATGCCGAGAATATTTGTACCTGCATTTTCCTGACGGCGAGTCTTTGAAACTTGAAAACAATTTTTTGAACAGAGTGCGCGCGGAAATCGATTTTTTCTTAAAGGAAATAAGATTTAAGTAACAGGTAATAAGTAATGGTTTTCGCTTTGCGCGCGATGGCATTGCTCCGCTGCCTTTGCGCGGCGCGACTTTGAGATTGCCTGCAATGGCAATGATATGTCATTGCGAGCCGCCTGACGGCGAAGCAATACATCCGCTTTGCGGCCGTTTTCATATTGGAATTGTATTTCACATCATCGCTTGCGCGATGTGAGAATCTACAATCTGCGTGGATCGCTTCGCACCGCTCGCGATGGACAACAGGCGTCGCTTCGCCTTGCGGCAATGACAAACAAAATTTCAATGTTTTAAGTAGACGGATAAAATATATCGCAAATAAAAGATTTGTTTACAAATGCAATGCGAAATCCGGGAACGGCGCGTGTATGTGCGAGCCATTCCCGAATGTGGGCGCACACGAAGCGGCGAGTGCCATTGCGTGTGTGCAAGCGCGTCAAGCGCGAGGTTATTCTACGATGACGGTGATGTTGTCGCTGCTTGTGTTGGCAACTTTCAGGTCACCGACAACTGAAGCGTTTTGAAGTTCTGTAATAGTTGCAAAACTATTGTTGTTATTCTTTGAGGTTGTGACTGTGGTGTATCGGGCTTCAATTTTGGTAAACGTGTTTCCCGCCGCAAAATTTTCAGTCTTCGCATTGAGATACATGGCGACACCGCCACATGGAATGTCTTTTTCGACTTCGCCCACTTTTACTTTAAGTTTGGAACTCATGACCTTCCTAAGTGTATCTCGCTCGTAAGTTGCGACAGCTTCCGCCGTATTTGGGTTGCACACAGAGTCCATATTAGGTCCAATGAAAATATCATAGCCCTTACCGTCAAGCGCATTGTCAGTGATAGTGGGTGAAATTCTTATGACAACTTGATAAGCATCATTGTATGTGGATTTGTCATCCCACTTTACTTCTGTAAACAAGTCTGTCGAATTAACATCTACCCAAGCTACATCAGCTAAATAATTATTCCTATCAAGTGTATCAGCTTTATTGTTTTTAGACAATATCTGACCCTTGGCATCTTCCGAGTCTCTAACAAGATCATCAGCGGATGTGTCAAGAGTTCCTTTGTAATTCACGCCAACATTTTTAACGACATAATATCCAACCTTGTTAGTGCCTCTCTTAAAATTTAACCCAATGAGTCCAAAATCCCTTTTGTCTTTGTCTTCTGTTCCCTCGTCAGTAATGTGTTTGTTATAGTCGAACATAAATCCGACTACACCAGAATTACCAGTTGAACTTACCAAATCCTCTTTTTTGACCGTGATTGTCGTGATGATTCCCGCAGTTTTCTCATTGTCGCCAAGTTGTACCCATGCGCGGCGAAATTTTGCATCTGATGGATCCAAATCCCCGCTCTTGACTTTTATAGTTTTGTTCCATTTTGTACCACTGGTTTCAACTGAGTCGCCACCAGCCTCATCACTACACCCAACAAAAACAAGCGCGGCAGCCGCGAGCGCCAACGCCAAGCCAATAATTTTTTTCATATTGAAAAACCTCCTGATTTTTTTGGACGGCATGCGCCGCCTT
>JAAGKN010000956.1_pt1 | contig 116152 bp, 104 predicted proteins | sample 6206371 | NCBI WGS metagenome assembly JAAGKN01 (sample SAMN11533720, study PRJNA540317) | gut metagenome | isolation source: fecal pellets from male and female animal of same cohort | host: Peromyscus leucopus | place: USA:CA | collected 2017
CGGCAATGAAGGTGGATAAAGGGATTCGAACCCTTGGCCTCCAGAGCCACAATCTGGCGCGCTAACCAACTGCGCTATACCCACCATAACGTGCTCGAAGGGATTCGAACCCCCGACCCACGGCTTAGAAGGCCGTTGCTCTATCCAGCTGAGCTACGAACACATCTGTTACATTTCCTCTTTGCGTAACAAAAGCGGGTGATGGGAATCGAACCCACGTATCTAGCTTGGAAGGCTAGTGTTCTACCATTGAACTACACCCGCATATCAGTTAAAGTCGGGGTGACAGGATTCGAACCTGCGACCTCCTGGTCCCAAACCAGGCGCTCTAGCCAAGCTGAGCCACACCCCGTTTCTACGGTGCCATTACTGACGCAACAACTACTATAGCAAAATGCATTTGACTTGTCAACCATTATTTTCAACTTTTTTAATGATATCAATTTGCTTGTATGTTTCTCAAACAGCACGTTGATTATATTAACAAATAATTCCCGATTTGTAAACCCCTTTTTTTTAATTTTTTCAATTTTTTACTCTCTTATCTCATTTTGGCTTGTTACAATTTCATCTACTATGCTCCTTGGGCGCCCTTTTATTTCTTCATATATCCTGGCAAGATAATATCCGATAATACCAAGGCTGATCATAATCAGACTTCCAATAATCAAAAGCAGTAAAATCACAGTCGTAAATCCCTCTAATGCCCTTCCTGATGCCCATTTTATAATGGACTGCACACCAAGAACAGCCGCAAATATAAAAAATATAACACCTGAAAGTGTAATCAACTGCATAGGAGCCGTCGTAAAAGAGCAGATACTCCCAATTGCATATTTTACTAATGACTTAATGGACCATTTTGTCGTACCGGAAGCTCTTTCTTTAACGTCAAACTCAACAACTGCACTTTTATATCCCAGCCAAGAAGATAATGCCCTGAAAAAAATATTACGTTCTGTAAGCTTAACATACTCGTCTACCACCTTACGGTCTAACATTTTAAAATCAGAAGAACGATACATCTCTATTCCGGTTGAGTGACTGATTAATTTATAAAAGAGTCTGGCAAAGCCTTTATATATGATATTCTCTTTCCCTCTAGAACGTTTTACACCCTCTATAATCTCAAATCCCTGCTCCCATAATTCATACATTTCAAGTAATGTCTCCGGAGGATGCTGCAAATCACAATCCATCACAGCACAAACTTCGCCCGTTGCATGAGAAAGTCCTGCAAAAATGGCAGCTTCCTTTCCGAAATTCCTTGAAAAGGATAACCCCAGTATTTTGGCATCCTTTACAGTATCTGCCAATTTACAGATTATCTCAAAACTTTTATCTTTGGAACCATCATTAACAAAAACCAGTTCAAAATTAATCCCCTTTGGCAAAAGAATACCTCTAATTGCCTGATATGCATTTTCTATATTACTTTCTTCATTATACACAGGTAAAATAATTGATAACATGATATCTGCTCCCCTTTAATTCAACACATTGTTTACACACAAAGGGGCTGTCGCATTAAAATTGCATTTTTCATTTTGCTACAAAACCCAACAAATAACGCTACAGTGTATTACTTAACCTTCAATAATCTTTGTTGAATTCGTGTAGTAAAAAAGAAAAATTTTCTTAGTGCGACAGCCTCTTTACAGTATATTTCTCACAATATAATCATTCCTGGGATGCCTTAGGAGCGGGCTTAATATCCTCTTCATCATCAAAAAAATCATCATCAAAATCGTCATCAAAATCATCATCAAAATCATCCAGATAATCTGGCGTAAAATAACGGTATACTGCATATGCAATTCCAGCAACTGCTGTAACAACTCCAATAATGGCAAATACCCAGAGAATTCTTCTTGTTGCCTTTTCCTGCGGGTCCTCACGCTTAATCAGTTCCTGAATCTTTGCTGCATTAATTAAATCATCTAAATTTTTCATAGTAATACCTTCCTTTCCATTATGATACATTATTAAGTGTTCATAGTATATCACATTTCTTCATTCTTTACTATATGAAATAATGAAAAAAATATGATTTTGCAGTACAATCTCATTTTCACTTCCTTTATAAGACTCAAAATCAAAATATTTTTAATCTATCTTTTTCAACTTAGCAAAAGATGCAAACATTTTCTTGACACCGGCTTTCTCAAAATCTACTGTCACTTCATAATCCCTTCCGCCTGATACCAGACTTGTAACAATCCCATTTCCAAATTTAATGTGTCTTACCGTATCCCCAACTGTATAATCTACTTCCATACGTTCTACCTTAAATTCCTTTCCAAAAGAAGGTGTGCCCAAAATACTATTTTTACCTGTATATGCATATGGCTTACTGCTTACGCTTGCACTTTGTGTTGAAAGATTGTACCGAGCCTGTTTTAAAGAATCATTTTGTTTCCGCATTGCATACGATCCTTCTCCGTTGATTCGAAGGACTTCTTCCGGTATTTCTTTTATAAATCTGGACATTGGATTATAATTTGCAGAGCCATGCATCATTCTCTGCCTTGCAGCACTTAAATAAAGCTGTTCTTTCGCTCTGGTTATCCCGACGTAACATAATCTCCTCTCTTCTTCCACAGCATCCGGCTCTTCAGAATTTAAAGCCATACCGCTGGGAAACAGCCTGTCTTCCATACCTCCCATGAAAACGCATGGAAATTCCAGCCCTTTTGCACTATGAAGTGTCATAAGCAAAACTTTTTCCTCCGTTTCAATCACATTATCCACATCTGCAACCAGTGCAATCTCTTCTAACAATTCTGAAAGTGTTGGATGCTCTGCCTCTTCTTCATATTTCACTATTTTATTTTTAAGCTCAGTTAAATTCTCCATTCTTGCTTCTGCTTCTTCTGTATTCTCTTTCACCAGCTCCTCCCAGTATCCAGTCTGCTCCAAAATCTGATCATATAATTCGCTTAAAAAAGCTCCCTCTTCCAATAAATCTCGAAAATCCATAATCAGATTCGTGAAACCTTCTACTTTTACAGCTGCACGATTTAATCCCGGAATATTAGCCGCCTCAAACATGGCATCCAATAACCCCATTTCATATGTATCTGCATATGCCTGTATTTTATCCACACTGCCTGCACCGATTCCACGTTTGGGAACATTAACGATACGCCGTACTGCCATATCATCTCTTCCATTATCCACTGCCTTTAGATAACAGATTAAATCCTTTACTTCCTTACGCCCATAAAAATTCTGTCCCCCGATAATCTTATAAGGAATATTTTTCATTAAAAGTTTTTCTTCATAAATACGCGACTGTGCATTTGTACGATAAAGTACCGCAAAATGATTATATGGCCGTCCGCCTTCCTTGTGCTGGTGTAAAATCTCCCGAACTGTATTTTCTGCCTCCTGATATTCTGTATCATATAACGAAAATGACACTTTTTCTCCTTCTGGTGCTTCCGTCCAAAGAGCTTTTTCCTTACGCCCTTCATTGTGGGAAATCACACCGTTTGCAGCCTTTAAAATATTACCTGTAGAACGATAATTCTGTTCTAATTTGATTACCTTTGCCTCAGGGTATTCCTCCTCAAAATTCAGAATATTATAAATGTTAGCTCCCCTGAATTTGTAAATAGACTGGTCATCATCACCCACAACACATAGATTACGGTACTTAGCCGCTAATTGCTTAATAAGCAGAAACTGGATATGGTTGGTATCCTGATACTCATCAACCATAATATAACGAAATCTCTCCTGGTAATTATCCAGTATCTCCGGATGAAACTGAAATAATTCCACTGTCTTATATAATAAATCATCAAAATCCAATGCGTTGCTCTGTTTTAGCCGCTCCTGGTACTCTATATATACTCTGGCAATCTGCATTTTACGGTACTGTCCGCTGGACTCCCTGTCATATTCTGATGGAGAAATAAACTGTTCCTTCGCTCTGGATATTTCCGCCATGATCATTCTCTCAGGATACTGCTTAGGATCCATATTTAACTTTTTCAGACAGTTCTTAACAACCGCTTTCTGATCATCACTATCATAAATGGTAAAGTTTGTCTGATAATCCAGTCTGTCAATAAAACGCCGCAAAATGCGCACACAAAGAGAATGAAATGTAGACACCCATACACTCTGGGCTCCAAAAGAAACTATCCTGTCTACCCTTTCTCTCATTTCTTCTGCTGCTTTATTGGTAAAGGTTATCGCTAATATATTATATGGATTCACCCCTTCCTCTTCAATCAAATATGCAACCCGGTGGGTAAGCACTCTGGTCTTTCCGGAACCTGCTCCCGCAAGCAAAAGCAAAGGCCCCTGTGTATGTCTCACTGCTTCGTTTTGTCTGTCATTTAAATTACTCATATGTATCACCCCATTATTCACAGCCAGCAGTAAAACATCTGATGACTGTTATTGCAAATTTTTGAATCTGTAACTATAACCATCACTATACATTCAAATTTTCCTGTATTTGTTTAGTATACATGATTTCTCTATACTGTGCAAACATTTTGCTTATCCCGTCAATATGGACAAATATTCCATCTGCACGCTTGTTACAGCCTGAAAATTATGATATCATGAATAATACTAACATAAAGAAAGGACACTATTATGATTAAAGATATTTACGCTCAGAAAAAAACTGTTTTTTCTTTTGAGGTATTTCCTCCTAAAAAAAACGATGAAATATACGACATATACAAAACACTGGACACTTTAAAAACATTATATCCCGACTTTATCAGTGTTACCTATGGTGCTGGAGGAAGCAATTCCAAAAAGACTGCAACCATTGCTTCCTATATTAAAAACATATGTGAAATTGAACCCATAGCCCATCTTACCGCAGTTGCAATGGACGAGCCATTTTTACTTCAGTTTTTACAGGATTTAAATAAAAAAGGGGTATCTAATGTTCTGGCCCTCCGTGGTGACCGTCCAAAAGATATGAGTGACGATGATTATGCCAATCGCATTTTTTTATATGCCCAGGATATCATTCATATTATCCATAAATATTCTGACGTATGCGTAGCTGCTGCATGTTACCCTGAAATTCATCCCGAATCTGAATCCAGACAGTCAGATTTATATTATCTGAAACAAAAAATTGATGCCGGTGTAAGCTTTTTAATCACACAAATGTTTTTTGATAACACTAAATTTTATGAATTTCGCGAAGAGGCCGCAAAAGCTGGCATTCAAATACCGGTTTCGGCAGGTATCATGCCAATTACTTCTGCAAAACAGCTCAGTACCAGCATAACCTTGTCTGGAACCTCTATACCGCAATCTTTAAGCAATCTTGTAGCCAAGTACACGGATTCTCCTGAAGATATGCGCAAGGCCGGCATAGAGTATGCAATAAATCAGATAGATGATTTAATTGCTAACGGAGTAGATGGCATTCACATTTATACTATGAATAAAGCTTCTACCGCAATAGAAATTATGAACAATATAACAAGGTGAAAATTTTCCTTGCAATATAGTTTCAATAACTATATACTGTGATACAGACACATCTTTATTGTGTTGCTATGGACATCCTAAAAAGCTCAAAAAAACTGCTCAGAAATCTTTCTAAATACAACAATACTAAAAATCATTTACATTGACTAAGGATGAAACTATATACTAATCACAATCAAAAATACAATATAGGACGGGGACTATTATGAATCAGAAAACATTTAGCGAAATCAGGGAACAAATTGAAGAATGGATTAAATTAGATTATATTTATCCGGAAGATATTCCTTCCATTGAACTTTATATGGACCAAATTACTACATTTATGGAAAAACAGCTTCAAGGTAACAAACGGCACGAAGAAGATAAGATCCTTACCAAAACCATGATTAATAATTATTCAAAAAATAATCTTCTACCACCTTCCGATAAGAAAAAATATTCAAAAGACCATATTATCCTTTTGATTTATATATACTATTTAAAGAATTTCTTATCGATAAATGATATCCAGAATTTACTAAATCCTATGACCAATACCTATTTTCAAAAGAGCGATGGTGTAACGATGTCAGATATATATAAGGATTTATTTGAATTAGAACAGCAGTATGGTATACATGTAAGAAAAAGCATTGAAGAAGTTTATCAGATTGCCAACAGTCAGTTTGAGGAAAGAGAAGATTATCTTAAAACCTTTGCCATGATCACCATGTTAAGTTATGATATTTATGCAAAAAAACAGCTTGTTGAAAAACTCATTGACTCCTTGCCTCCTTCCTCTTCTACAAAAGCAGAATTAAAGGAAGCTAAAGAACTGGCAAAACAAAAAGAAAAATCTTAAGTAACAAAAGGGTTACCGTATCAAAAGTAATATATTTCATATATACGGCAACCCTTTTAATTATGCAAACTTCAAACATCTTAAACAAAGGCATTTATTCTCTATTTTCTTTCATCCGTGCAAAAACCATCTCATATCCATCTTTGCCATAGTTCAACGAACGATTCACTCTGGATATCGTAGCTGTAGAAGCACCCGTCTGTTCTGCAACCTCCATATATGTACGTCCCTCTTTTAACATCTTGGCCACTTCAAATCTTTGTGCCAAAGATAATAATTCATTTACCGTACACACATCTTCAAAAAAATCAAAGCATTCCTCTTCTTCCTTCAATGTAAGAATCGCTTCAAATAACTCACTTACTGCTTTTGTTCTTACGCTCTTTCCCATATGCCACGCTCCATCTATACATTATTACTGTACATCTTTACTGTGATAAAGTAACATTATTATAATATAGATGTATAATTTATGCAACCAATTTTCATATTATCACTATAATTTCGCATTTTCATTAATCCAGATCGATACTGTCTCTCGGTTTACATAAAACTCCCCACAGCCATCATCATCTATCCTAATGTTATATTTTGCGTTTCCTAATGCATCTTTAAAAAACTGACCTGCAAACTGCCTGCCAATATACATTCTTTTACTTCCACCTGTACTATCTGACATAACAACTGCAATTCCGGAATTCTTGTGCTCTGCGTCACCTTCCCTAGTCCATCCTACTACATTGTAATCATCAAAATAATCATGCTCTTCTCCATATGCAAAGCGCTTTCTTATTTTCATCATTTTATTAAGGAGTGCTTTCTTCGGCGAAATATCGTCATGTGGTATTCCATAATAATCTCCATAAAATACGCACGGATATCCATCCCTTCTTAAAAGCGTAATTGCATATGCATGTGGTTTGAACCAATCTTCCACCCATGACTGCAAAGCCTGTCCTGGCTGGGTGTCATGATTATCAACAAAGGTCACAGCATGAATCGGATGCCTGCTCACCAGTGTATCATTCAGTATAGTGGCCATATTGTAATCTCCATGTGCTTTTGATGCGTCATGAAAATGCAAATGAAGAGGCACATCAAAAAGAGACATTTCATAATTGACATTTACAAGGTAACGCTCTAAATGATTCACATCCCAATGCCAGTATTCTCCAACACTAAATAAATCTTTTCCTGCTGCCTCTCTCATAACAGGAAGCCAGTCTTTATAAAAATAATATCCTATATGCTTAACTGCATCCAGACGGAATCCATGGACACCTGTCATCTTCAAATACCATTCACCCCATCTGTAAAGTTCATCTTTAACTTCAGGGTTTTCAAAATCAATATCTGCTCCCATCAAATAATCATAATTACCATTTTCATCATCTACTGCCTCATCCCAGGTTTTTCCAACAAACCGGAATATTGCATTTCTGGTAGACTGCTGATCCCAGTCAATTCCGTCAAAATGCGACCAGTTCCAAGTAAAATCAGAATACTTTCCTTTACGACCTGGAAACGTAAATTTGGTCCATCCACAAATTGTCTTTTCATCACCTATCATCTGATTCCTGCTGCATGCATTAAACTCTTCTGCCTGTATATATTCCGTCTCATCTGCACCAATCTTATGATTTAACACAATATCTGCATATACATCAATCCCTTTTTTCTGAACCTCTTTTATCATTTCAATGTATTCTTTTTTTGTTCCATATTTTGTAGGAATACTTCCCTTTTGATTAAACTCACCTAAATCATATAAATCATAAACTCCGTATCCAACATCCTTGTCTCCTCCAGCTCCTTTATAAGCAGGCGGCAGCCAAAGAGCAGTTACGCCAAGAGTTTTCAGTTTGGAAACCTCCTCCATAATATGCTTCCATAAGCTATGATCCTCCGGTAAATACCATTCAAAATACTGCATCATTAGTCCATTATTATCCATACAAGTATCCCCCAGTCTGCAAAATGTACACCTGCTCTTCTCTTTTGCAAATGTCTATATATAATTTTGAGTATAACAAATATAGACATAAACTGCAAGAAAGATAACAGGAATTTTTCAGTAATTTTGCTATAAACAATTTCCGAAATACTCACCACTGAACATTTATGAAGAACGTGAATATACTACTAAAAAAGTATTTGGAGCCATTCGATGAAGGGAAACAGAATAACAAAAACCTTTGGAGCCTTTTTGCTTGTGTCTGCCATGTTCTTAACAACCTGTGCAGCATGCGGCAAAAAAGATAACGAACTTACTAAGGTTACATTAAATGAAGTCGCACATTCCATTTTCTATGCCCCGCAATATGTGGCAATTGAAAATGGATATTTTGAAGAGGAGGGCATAGACCTTGAATTGGTAACCGGATTCGGAGCAGATAAAACCATGTCCGCATTGTTAGCCGGGGAAGCCGATATCGGATTTATGGGAGCAGAATCCTCCGTATATCTTTATAATGAAGGGGCTTCTGACTATGCTGTTAACTTTGCCCAGCTTACTCAAAGAGCAGGAAATTTCCTAGTTGCCAGAGAACCCATTGAGAATTTCAGCTGGGATATGATAAAAGGAGCAGATGTACTTGGCGGCCGGAAAGGCGGTATGCCGGAAATGGTCTTTGAATATATTCTGGAAAAGAACGGAATTGATCCTGCCACAGATTTACAAATTGACCAAAGTATTGATTTTGGAAGCACTGCGGCTGCATTTTCCGGTGGCCAGGGTACATTCACAGTAGAATTTGAACCTTCTGCAACTGCTTTGGAATCTGCCAATGAAGGCTACGTTGTAGCCTCCCTAGGCGTTGACTCCGGTTATGTACCATATACTTCTTACTGTACTACAAAAGATTACCTTTCCAAAAATGAAAAAACTATTCAAAGTTTTACCAATGCCCTGCAAAAAGGAATGGAATACGTAAATACCCATACTCCGGAAGAGATTGCTGAAGTAATAGCTCCCCAGTTTGAAGAAACTGATATTAAAACGATAGAGAAAATCGTGACAAGATATCACGAACAGGATACCTGGAAAGATAATCTAATGTTTGAAGAAAGCAGTTTCGACTTGCTGCTGAATATCTTAATGGGTGCCGGGGAACTGGATAACCGTGTTCCATACGACAAGCTTGTAGATAACCAGTTTTCAAGAAATGCTGCCGAAAAGTAACCTAATATAAGTTTTGCACTCCTGTGTCTTGCGGCATTGATCTTTGATAAAACCACGCAGGATATTTGTTCATCTACAAGGAGACTTTCTGACGACACAAGACACTAGAGTTTACATTATAGCAATTTCAAAAATATAACTCTAAATATATTATATATCCAGGCTATATATATCATATATGGTCTGGATTTTCTTTTATTTCCAAGATTCCAGCATACATTATATCTTTACTTCCGCAAAGTATTTTGTCACATATCCAAAAAAATTTTCATACTATGTAATATACAAAAAGAATAAGGAGAATTTTTGTGGAATCTTATTGTAATATGAATTCTTCCAATGGAAGATGTCACCGCAATCCAATGAATCAGGGTTGCCGACCTCAGGACAGACAAAACCCTAACAGACCACCTCAAATGATGCAGAACAATCGCGGTAAAAGCATGAACGTAGAATGTGTATGCAAAACCAATCCCAGACCAAACTGCCATCAGGAAGATCCTATGGATAATTTAGGAGACCGTTTTCCCACCGTTATGGCATATGTTCCATGGCAGCAATGGGGTGAATTATACGAAGCTGAGTACGGTCTCATGCAGGGAACCATTTTTAAAGAACTTAACTTAATTTTCTGTGGAGTGAGGTGTTGATAATGGAAAATATGTGCAAAGAAGATTTATTCAAACTGATACAAAGCACCAATTTTGCAATTATTGAGTTAGCGTTATACCTTGATACTCATCCACACTGTTCCTGTGCACTGGAAACGTATCACGAATACCATAGAACTTTCAAAAAGGCAGTTTCTGTCTATGAAAGCCGTTTTGAACCGATTACAATCTATGGTGTAAATAGTGATGATTACTGGACCTGGGGAAATGAACCATGGCCATGGCAGAAGGAGTGTGATTGTTAATGTGGACCTATATGAAAATGCTGGAATATCCAGTAAATATTAAGTGCACCAATGCAAAACTTGCAATGGCAATTATGAGCCAGCTTGGTGGACCTGATGGAGAAAAAGGAGCTGCTACCCGATATCTTTCCCAGCGATATGCAATGACAGATAACAGGGTCATCGGAGCATTAACGGATATCGGTACAGAGGAACTGGGGCACGAAGAGCTGGTATCCACCATTATTACCCAGCTTACCAAAAATCTTACTATGAAAGAAATTGAAGATTCTGGATTTTATCAATATTATGTAGACCATACAACCGGAATCTGGCCACAGGCCGCCAGCGGTATGCCGTTTTCTGTTACTACTCTTCAGTCTACTGGCGATCCCATTACCGATCTGCATGAAGATTTGGCAGCAGAGCAAAAAGCCCGCCTGACTTATGACAATATACTCCGGCTCTGCAAGGATGAACCGGATGTTTATGATGCCATTAAGTTCTTAAGGGAACGTGAAATGGTACACTACCAAAGATTCGGTGAAAGCCTCCGCCTGATACAGGATGATTTGGATTCTAAAAACTTTTATGCTTTCAACCCGGCTTTTGATAAAAAAGCAACGTGTTTATAATACTATCTTATACCACTACTGCAAAAAGCTTCCATGCGGCTATCTGCCTGCACGGAAGCTTTTTCCATATAATACCGGATTGTGTCTATTTTTTCATAAATAATACTGCCAGCATCCCCGGTCCTGTATGAGTTCCTATAATGGGACCAATCTTTGTAATCTGTATATTCTCTGCTTTTGTCCTTTCCAACAGCTTTTCCTTTAAATCCAATGCCCGTTCTTCAGCATCACCATGTCCAATAAATACGGTATGTTCTTCATCATCCATTGTATCATTAATTTTGGCGATCATGTATTCCACACTTTTCTTATTTCCACGGACTTTATTTTCTACATAAAGCTTTCCTTCATCATTTACACTGATAATCGGTTTGATTTTAAGGGCACTTCCCAGCATCGCCTCTGCAAAAGAAAGCCGCCCGCCTCTTTGCAGATGGAACAGATCATCTACCGTAAACCAATGTGCTACTCTGCTTCGGTTTGCAATCACCCAGTCAGTTAATTCCTCTAACGACAATCCTTCCTCTTTTTTCAGGGCTGCCAGATATACAAAATACCCCTGACCTGCTGAAGCACAAAGGGAATCTACCACATGAATTGTACGTTCCGGAAAATCTTCCTCCAGCATACCCTTTGCAATCAATGCTGACTGATATGTGCCGCTTAGACCTGATGTAAAACATATATAGAGAATATCCTCTCCTTTTTCCAGCAGCGGCGTAAAAAATTCTACATAATTTGCAGGATTAATCTGAGAAGTTACTGACTTTTTCCCCTGCTTCAAAGCCTCATAAAACTCCTCTGTTGTCATGTTCCTTTCATCCGGATAATGTAAAATCTCCTTTTCATCCAGTGTAAACGCCATTGGCACAACCGCAATGTTATGTTTTTCTACTAAATCCAACGGTAAATCAAGGGTTGCATCACTTACTAACATATAACTCATTTTTTGCCTCCTAACCTTTGCAGCCTATTATTTATATATTTTCTCTTCCTTATCAGGAATAACTTTCCTCAATACTTTATATAAAGTGTCTACATCTACCGGTTTTGCAAGATGTGCCTGCATCCCGGCCTGAATGGATTCTTCGACATCTTCATCATAAGTATTTGTCATAAGTCCAATTATCGGAATAGTATCACCATCTTCTTTGCCTGATATACGAATACATCTGGTAGCCTCCCTACCATCCATAAATGGCATATGCACATCCATTAAAACAGCATCATAGGTAAATGCCGGATTGGAAATAAATTGGATAACAGCCTTCCTGCCATTTTCCGCCGTGTCCACTTCAAATCCTACCACCTCCAATACTGCCCGAATAGCATCCTGTGCCATTTCACTATCCTCTGCAAGCAGGATTTTTTTCCCCGTAAAATCACCAACTTCCGGTATCGCCTTTTTCTTAACTGATTTTACTTTTTCCTGCTCCTGCAAACCAAATGGAAGTGTAAAATATAAATGTGTGCCTTCCGCATTCGCATCAATTCCAATCTGACCACCCATAAGCTGGATAATCCTTGAAGCAAGTGAAAGATCAAAATGCTGTTCATCAATGATCCCGCTCCCTGCATTATGAGAAAATCCAAATATGCTCTCTTTCATCCGTTCCGTTAATCCTTTACCGGTATCCTCTAGAATAAACCGAACAAATACCGTTTTATTATCTACCGCCACCTGTTTTGCAGTGAGCCTTATTACTCCGGAGATCGGTGTATACGAAATAGCATTGTTAATAAGAACACTCATTGCCTGATAAAGCCTTATCTCATCTCCTAACAACTGCCTATACTGGCATTTCAAATCCACATAAAATTGTACATTTTTCTTTTCTATTTTTTCTCTTACTGCAATATCAATCCGATTTAAGAAATTCTCTAACCGAAACGGCTGTTTTGCAATAGATATTGTATCGTTATCTACTTTAACAGTCTCTAACAGAGAATCCATTACCTGCATCATATGAGCCGCATAATTATCAATATTGGAAAGACATTCCAGCAATCTCTTTTCATCTTTATATACCTGTTTTGCCACACTGGACATGCTGATAATTCCACTCATCGGCGTGCAGATTTCATGAGAAATATTGGCTAACACCTCACCCTTTAATTCTGCCGCAGACCTTGCAGCCATCAAAGAATCCCGTAACTGCTTGTATTCTTCAATCTGCATGCTTCTCACCTGTTCCACATCCTGAAACAGAATGTAAGCAGTTACCTCTTTATTGGTATTTTGCTCAAAAAGAATCTGTCCATTCATGCAATGATAACTGCCCTCATGTGTCCGATACCTAAAATCCATCTCTTTTTTTGTCATTCCGCTTTGATATGCATTTTGTAAAAAATTAATATCAAAACATTCTAAAAACTTCTGCCTGTCATCCAAATGTACCTTAGTCAGCCATTTCAACACAAAATCCATACTGTAAGAATATTTATTTTCGGCATCTTCCTGATATAAATTATAGAAAATATCTTTTCGAATTTCTACTGCAATAATATCTTTGTACAACTGTCGAAGGGCAAATATAAATTTGCGGTCCGTCACTCTGCGTTTATCTACTTCCTGCAGCTCTGCCTGCCTCTGAAAAGTAAACAGATACCCATCACGATTATCTTTTGTTTTAACCTTTGCAGTACCTACTCTAAAAAAATCCTCCAGATGTGGAAGATCCATAACCCTGTCTAACGTCTGGTCGTTTTCCAGCTGTCTGGCCAGACACTCTTTACATGGTTCCTCCTCCCCCTTAAATGCTTTATAGCAGAAATCCCCTGCTTTAATATTCGGATATTCCTGCTTTGCATAACTATTAACAAACTGGATCTTATACTCATCATCCACCATATAAAGCATTGTTTTTGTCATAGAACTTGCCAGTTTGAACAATCTCCAATCATTCTCCCCCATTACATCCTTGTAAAACTGTTTGATCAACATTTCATTCATCAGTTTTAAAAGAACATGAATTGCATCTATCTCCTCATCAGAGAGTTCTTTGATACCTTCCCATCCTAATATAATATAGCCGATGATATTGCCATGATTCGTCATCTGGAATTCCACTACTGCCCCATAACCACAATCCTTATAAAGCGTTTTTTCAGCCCCTGGTAATACAGCAGTTGCCCTGGCGACAAACATATCATCCTCTTCAAAGTGATACCATTCCTTAATCATCTTAATATATGACTGGAAATCAATATTCCTCTTTTTCTCAGTTCCTTCCCAATCAAATACAATTTCAGGCTCCCTTACTTCTTCATCATGAATAATATTCATACTATCCAGTTCCAACTCATTTATCATCCGTTCCATAGTCCGCTCAATCCCTTTAGAAATGCTGGAACTATGCAGCAGGTCTTCAATTGTTTCTACTTCTAACAATCCCATATTCTCATCTTCTTTTCCAATAATTTGCCCATCTGCCAATAAGCTGCTTCTTTATTCAAAACTTACATATATGTACTTATTTTAACATACTTTACCGGTTTTGGATACTCCCATTCATAAAATATAAGTTTAGATTTACTAATCTGCAAGTTTAGTATTGACTTCACTTTCAGAATGAGTATAATAACTTTTGTGTCTGTTTAGTAAAAGTAAACTTTATGTTTATTATATCAATGGACAAAGCATTAAAAATCCGATGTGATTATCAGCATATCAAAAAGGAGACAATATGAACATAGGCTATAAATTAAAAACTCTCCGGGTCGCCAAAGGTTTAACACAGGAAGAACTTGCAGACCGCTCAGAACTTTCCAAAGGTTTTATCTCACAGTTAGAACGGGATCTTACATCTCCATCCATTGCAACTTTAGTGGATATCCTGCAATGTCTGGGAACCAATCTAAAAGATTTCTTTAACGATGAGGAAGAAGAACAAATTGTTTTTAAAAAGGAAGACTACTTTGAAAAAACGGATGAAGAATTAGGCAACAAAATAGAATGGATCATTCCAAATGCCCAGAAAAATGAAATGGAACCCATCCGTTTGACTTTATGTCCTTGCGGCTCTACTTATCCCGACCTTCCCCACGAAGGTGAAGAATTTGGGTATGTCCTAAGCGGCAATATTTTAATACACGTAGGTAGTAAATGCTATAAAGCCAAAAAAGGGGAATCTTTTTACTTCACCCCCTCTGGCAAACATTATATAGAAGCTGGCAAAAACGGTGCAGTCCTGATATGGGTTTCCAGCCCCCCAAGCTTTTAATATTTTGACCAACCTTTCACTATTATGACAGAAGGAGGATATGATTCCATGGCTAACAAACTGATTGATCTTTTAGGAATCACAAAATCTTATAATAACAATATCGTATTAGACAACTTGAACTTATATATCAGGGAAAATGAATTTTTAACTCTTTTAGGTCCTTCGGGCTGCGGAAAAACGACAACGCTCCGGATTATCGGAGGATTTGAACAGCCAGATTCCGGCAAAATCATGTTAGATGGCAAGGACATCACAAATGTACCTCCAAATAAACGCCAGTTAAATACTGTGTTTCAAAAGTATGCACTTTTTACACACATGACCATTGCAGAAAATATCGCCTTTGGTCTGAAATTAAAAAACAAGAGTAAATCATATATTGATGACAAGATTAAATATGCCCTAAAATTAGTTAATCTAGATGGTTATGAAAACCGTAAACCGGATTCGTTAAGCGGCGGTCAGCAGCAGCGGATTGCAATCGCCCGTGCCATTGTCAATGAGCCAAAAATCCTTCTGCTGGATGAGCCACTTGGTGCACTTGATTTAAAGCTTCGCCAAGATATGCAGTATGAATTGATTAGATTAAAAAATGAACTTGGTATCACCTTTATTTATGTTACCCATGATCAGGAGGAAGCTCTTACAATGAGCGATACCATTGTAGTTATGAATCAAGGGTATATTCAGCAGATTGGCACACCTGAAGATATTTATAATGAACCTCTGAATGCTTTTGTAGCAGATTTTATCGGTGACAGTAATTTGATTGATGCCGTAATGATAGAGGATCATCTGGTCTCTTTCCTAAACGCCAAATGGCAATGTGTAGATGAAGGATTTGGTACTAACAAACCGGTGGATGTGGTAATCCGCCCTGAAGATGTTGTTTTATGTCAACCTGAAGACGGCATCATCTCCGGCGAAGTTACCCACGTTATTTTTAAAGGTGTTCATTATGAAATGGAAGTTATGGCCGGTGGTTTTGAATGGCTGGTCCATTCCACTCTTATGCATCCTGTAGGAGAAAAAGTGGGTATCACAGTTGATCCATTTAATATTCAGATTATGAACAAACCGGAATCTGAAGATGAGGAGGTAGCATACGTTGAAGAATAGACACAGCAAATGGCTTTCCATGCCCTTTTTAGCATGGTCAGTGCTTTTCATCCTAATCCCCCTTTTTATGATATTTTATTATGGTTTCGTAGATAAAGCCGGACAGTTTACTATGGCAAATATTTTATCCATAATGAAACCTGAACACCTGAAAGCTCTTGGATTATCAATATTATTGTCCATGATTGCAACCATTATCTGCTTGATTCTCGCCTATCCGTTATCCATGATCTTATCAAGGCTGGGCGTTAACCAGAACAGTTTTATTGTATTAATTTTTATCCTTCCCATGTGGATGAACTTTTTACTTCGCACCCTTGCATGGCAGACACTTTTAGAGAAAACCGGAGTCATTAATTCCATTTTATCATTCCTGCATCTGCCAGCATTAAATATCATCAATACTCCATATGCCATTATACTCGGTATGGTGTATAACTTCCTGCCCTTTATGGTATTACCTATCTACAACTCCCTAATCAAGCTTGACAGGGATGTGATCAATGCGGCACGGGACTTGGGTGCAAACGGTGTCCAGACTTTTATAAAAGTTATTTTTCCTCTGACGCTTCCCGGTGTGATCAGTGGCATTACCATGGTATTTATCCCTGCACTTACTACCTTTGTTATCTCCAACCTGTTGGGAGGCAGTAAGATATTACTCATCGGTAATGTAATTGAACAGGAATTTACCCACGCAAGTAACTGGAATTTAGGCAGTGGTCTGTCCCTGATTATGATGATATTTATTATTATCAGTATGGGAGCTTCCGCTATATTTGATAAAAACGGGGAGGCTGGCTTGATCTGATGAAACGATTTTTAGAACGGTTTTATATCACTATTATATTTATTTTCCTATATGCTCCTATTGTCATGTTAATGGTTCTTTCTTTTAACAACAGCAGAACAAGAGCAAAATGGGGCGGCTTTACTGCCGGATGGTATCAGTCACTTTTCCAGAACCAGTCCATTATGGAGGCTCTTTACAATACTCTTTTTATTGCTATCGTATCCTCTGTAATCGCTACTATAATCGGAACCATTACCTGTATCGCCCTTAGCAATATGAAGTCACATTCCCGTACAATTTTGCTTGGAATTAATAATATTCCGATGTTAAATGCAGATATTGTAACCGGTATCTCTCTCATGCTATTATTTATCAGCTTTGGATTCCGGTTTGGAATGCATACCATTTTGCTCGCCCATATTACATTTAATATTCCATACGTAATCCTAAATGTAATGCCAAAATTCCGCCAGCTGAATCCGAATACTTATGAAGCGGCCTTAGACCTTGGTGCTTCACCGGTATATGCCTTCTTTAAGGTGATATTTCCTGATATCTTACCGGGTATCCTATCCGGATTTTTGATGGCTTTTACCATGTCGTTAGATGATTTCGTGATTACTCATTTTACAAAAGGAGCTGGTGTAGATACACTGTCCACTAAAATATATACCGAAGTCCGCAAAGGAATCAAACCGGAAATGTATGCACTGTCCACTATCATATTTGCAACGGTGTTTGTTCTGCTGTTAATCATAAACCTTGCTCCGACAAAGAAGGAAAAACAAATTCCAGTTAAGGAAAAGCGGCATAGGCTTCCCCAAAAAGCTGTAGTATTCGCCGTTATATCCATTGTTGTTATATGCACTCTGATTTATAGTAATCTGTCAAAGGATAAAGAAAGCGGTCAGGTTATCGTTTATAACTGGGGTGAATATCTGGACCCGGAAGCTTTGAAAATATTTGAAGAGGAAACAGGAATTGAGGTCATATACGATGAATATGAAACCAATGAAAATATGTATCCTAAAATTGAAAGTGGTGCTGCTGAATATGATATTGTTTGTCCCTCCGACTACATGATTCAGAAAATGATCGAAAAAGATTTACTGGCTCAAATTGATTTCAGCCGCATTCCAAATATCAAAAATATTGACAGCAATTATATGGAACAATCCAAAGAATTTGATCCTGATAACAAATACAGCGTCCCCTATTGTGTAGGCACTGTCGGCATTCTTTACAATAAATCCATGGTATCAGAACCCATTGATTCCTGGGAGGTTCTCTGGGATGAAGAATATGCCGATAACATTTTAATGCAGGATTCTGTAAGGGACGCTTTTATGGTATCGCTAAAAAAACTGGGCTACTCCATGAACTCAACCAACGAAAAAGAATTAGAAGCAGCAAAAGAAGCACTAATTGAACAAAAGCCTTTGACACAGGCATATGTTGTGGATCAGGTAAGGGATAAAATGATTGGGAATGAAGCGGCTATCGGTGTTATTTATTCCGGAGAAGCAATTTACAGCCAAAGGGAAAATGAAAATCTGGAATATATAATTCCAAAAGAAGGAACCAATGTATGGATTGATTCCTGGTGTATATTAAAAAATGCTCCCAATAAAGAAAATGCAGAAAAATTTATCAATTTTCTCTGCCGCCCGGACATTGCACTTATGAACTTTGAATATATAACCTATTCCACACCTAATACAGAGGCCCGAAAACTGATAGAGGATGAAGATATCCGTAACAGCCAGATTGCATTTCCTGACCTTTCCCAATATGACAATCTGGAAACTTTTCAGTATTTAGGAGAGGATGCAGACTATCTCTATAATGAGCTCTGGAAAGAAATTAAATCCAAATAACGTATCACTATTTTCAGTGTTCAACGCTCATGGGAGTCAAATACCCCGCAACAAGCTGCGGGGCATGACCTTTTAACAATATCACCCTGAAGACGGAGGAACCCTTGCAGCATTCGCCAAATGCACATGTAAACATGGCACTCGGCTCATTGCTCACGGGAATAAAAAATCTTCGTCTCATCTATCACGTAATATCCGTCCACATCAAGATTTATAATAATAACATTACAGTTTCGCTGAAGTCCGCCTGACCAGTACTGGTCGATTCCGTGTTTTTTTACGTGACACATAATAGCTTTATTAATTGCCCCATGTGCTACAATCATAATACGTTCCAGTTCTCGTGCCTGCGGCTCTATCACCTCTTTCATGAATTCTGCCGCCCGTATACAGATATGCTCTAATGTCTCTCCCCGCTGAGGAGGCCGATATAAATCCGGGCGGTCAAAAAAATGATGAAACGGATCACTGGTATCTGCCAGCAGCTCTTTAAAATTTTTACCTTCATTAACCCCAAAATTCAATTCTCTCAATCTGTCATCACGGACAATCGGAATATTCCTATGCCCTCTGATCAGACATGCCGTTTCATAGGCTCGGATTAAGGGGGAACTGTATATTTTATCAAAATCCGTCTGTTCCAAGTTCTGACCGGTCTGTCCAGCCAGCTCTCTTCCCCTCTCATTTAATTCTATATCCGCACTTCCCTGCAACAGATTATCAGCATTCCATAACGTCTGACCATGGCGCACAATATATATTTCCATAAAGCTTTCCTTTCCGTATCTCACGGGCATAACCCATGATAAGTATGTTACATTTGATAAAACAGCAGATTTTCTTTTAATTCTGGCGTAATTACCCCGCCTGCTTTTTCATACTTATCATATATACTGTTAAATCTCTGTAATTTTTTCGCTGTCTCCACATCAAATTTTGAAATAGATGCCTGATATAACGGATTTGCCTTTAATTCATTTCGCACAGCTTTTGCAAACGGACAATAGCGGATCAGGATGTCTCTTGATACTTTATTCAAACGGAAGCTTCCTTTTGACTCAAACTTTATCCAGTTTACATAATCTTTTACAAACACTTCCCGATAATTATTCTTTGCCCGTGCCAGAGCATTCTTAATTTTTTCCTTAGCATCTGCTGATAATTCATGGTTTTTCCGATAGAACTGAATATACGTACAATACTCTGCCGTCAATGACTTTTCACGAACATCATTCCAATGAATGCCTTGTATTTTCCTGCACATTTCCCACCTAAACCAGCCAATGGCGCCTAACATCAAATCGTCCAAATCCAGCGCCGTAAAAATCGGGAACATAATTCTGCCTGGTGTATCGTTCTTTACACCCTCTGTCTCCTGCCACATTGTAACCCTGCTGCCGGCATTTGGCATTAAAATAATATCCGGTATTACCTCTTTCATGATTCTCTCATAATTAATGCCCTTATCCGGATCTGCAAACAATACTTCCCGGTAGAATACGGAATAATCAACTTTTCTAATTTCATTTAAAGAATTCTCCAGTTTTTCAGCTGTAACCAGCATCTTATCTATCGCATTGATCAAATCTATTTTATTCAGAATCGGACAAAACGTAGTAATCTTGCCATAGGTTATTTTATTGACAGAAGTAAACATATTCTTAATCTCAAATTCAACCCTTTTTTCCTGATCCTGCTGATACTCTACTAACTGTTCCTGTGTAATCTCACCACTTTTTTTCAAATCGGCAAGATAAGCGGGATAATCCATATCAAATTCATTTTTGGAAGCCTGCTTTTCTCCTCTGTATACGCATTTCAGCCATTCATAAATAGTATAAATATGATCTGAGCTGCAAATATCCAAATGTGCCGTTAGCTCATATAGTGCTTTTGCGTGCTCCTCTCCTACAAATGATAAATCCATAAACCCAAAATTTAGAAACATCTCTAAAACAGGAGTCAGTGTACTTTCATCTTTTACTGCGCGTATAAACACTTTATAATAGATATCGTAATAAACTGTTGTTAATTTTTTCCTAAGTGCATATGCCTCGTTACCTGTAGATGTCATATCCGGCATATTCTGATACTCTTCAACCAGTTTACAAATCATTTCTGAATCGTCATCTTTATACCCGGCATATTCCAGAATATGATTCAGGCAGTCCTCTGTCATAATATCAATTTCTTTTCTGGGAGTTTCTCCATTTGTACTATCAGACGTTCCGTCATAATCATAATTTTTAAATTCATTAAACCGTCTTGCAAGCATTCTCGCATTATATATATTTAACTTCTCCGCAACCTTTGCAATCAAAGTAATTTCTTTTGTGACAGGTTCAATATCATATTTCTTTGCATAGGTCTTAATTGATAAATCAAAGAAAAGTTTGAAAAGATCATTTCCAGATTCACCAACCAGAATATCCTTATTATATGAAAGATAAGCCTCCATCTCACCAATACCCAGAGTAAACCTTCGTATCTGTGCAGCGGCTTCCATGATGGCACCTACTGTGAGACTGTCGTCCTTTTCCATCAGCTGAAGGTATTCCTGCATATAATTCTTTACAATGCTGATACTATTATTTACTTCCCACTGCTCTGCCTTATGATGCATTTCCAACGGATTAAAACGTTCCATTCTCAGAAAACTCTGCTCTTCAATCTTAAACTTACTGCAAAAAGTTGTATAATCATTATAGACTGTCTCCACAAACATATGGAACTGCCGTGCCTTATTATTTAAATCTGAATAGAGGCATAACATCTGATGACGTTGTTCGATTGCAGCCCTCAAAAAAACGTTACGGATTTTCTCCTGCCCTGTCAGTATGTTTTTTAAATCCGTAGAATTTTCGCAGATAAATCCTGCTAAAACCGTATCTTCACCTGCCACATAATCACATAAAAATATATCTTTCTCAAGAATACCAATAATCGCATTCTTTTCCAATCTGACCTCTGAAAATTCAAACTTTTGAATCACGCTGCCTTCCTGAATCAAGTACCAGTATTTTACCTTATCATTTTTTCTCGCAATCACCTGATCGCGCTGAACTTTTATTATCTCCATGATAAACCTCTCACATTCCAATTAATATTGTTATATTACACATTTTCAATCTGCCAGTCAATCGGATCTAATCCATTTTTTTCCAAAAATGCATTGGCCTGACTGAAATGTTTACAACCAAAAAAACCTCTATATGCAGATAACGGACTTGGATGTGGTGCCTTTAAAATCAAATGATTAGGGTTATCAAGCCGTGCCGCCTTAAGCTGTGCCGGTCTTCCCCACAGGAGGAATACAATAGGTCTGTCCTGTTGATTTAAAATATCCATAACCGCATCCGTAAACTGTTCCCAGCCAATTCCCTGATGAGAATTTGCCTGATGGGCACGAACAGTCAGCACACTATTCAGTAAAAGAACTCCCTGCTTTGCCCATTTTACCAGATAACCATTATTGGGAATCTCACACCCCAAATCATCCTGCAATTCTTTATAAATATTAACCAATGACGGAGGAATCTCTACTTCTGGTTTTACACTAAAACAAAGCCCATGTGCCTGATTCACCCCATGGTATGGATCTTGTCCTATAATAACACATTTTACCTCATGAAGAGGCGTAAAATGAAATGCATTAAATATATCATCAGACGGTGGAAATATTGTCCGCCCGCTGCTATACTCTTCATTTACTTTTTCGTATAATCTTTTGTAATATTCTTTTTTATATTCGGGCTTCAATGCTGGTGCCCAGTCATTTGTAATTGGTGGCATACATTCTCTCTCTCTTCTTTTATAGTTTACATAATATATCTCCGGCCTGATAGACAATATTCTGCTCTTTTGGATATAAGGCAACTCTCTTATCTCCTCCTTCCAGCTGTTTTACCGGATTATTTCCCAGATATAATTCTTCCATTGTGACTTCTGCTTTTTTGTTCCCCTCACAATCATATAGCAAATAAACATCTTCCAATTTTCCTATGCCTTTTGCTACCATCCCTTCTAATTTGACAGATTCTGTCCCATCAAATTTCTCCATATAAGCATCATTAATATAACAGAGAAATTCTGCTTTTTCATGCAGGGAATATACTCTTTCATATGCTTTTTTTCTATGTTCCTTTTCTTTTTCATGCTCTACCTTATTCCAAAACATACCGATACCTATTCATATTTTAAATTCAGATACTCTTTTAAATCTTTTTCCCCGCAGAAAAGAAGTGCCTGCATTCCCAACGCTTTTGCTGCATCTATATTTGCTTTTCTATCATCAATAAACAAACACTCTTCCGGTCTTAGCTGATAGCGCTCACATAGCAGCTTATAAATTGCCATATCCGGCTTTTTCAGCTTCTCTACTGCTGATACCACATATCCATCCACCATAGAATAAAATGTAAAAGTCGGCCAATGCAGCTTATACAAATTCAAGGGATAGTTCGAAAGCAAATACACTTTGTATCCCTTTTCTTTTAATTCCTTAATCATTGGTGCTGCATATCTGTATTCTTCTACAAAATATTCCGGTTCTTTCCAAAACCTTTCAATCTCTTTTTGATAAACAGGCATTGCCTTTATAAATTCATGGACTGCATCCTCTTCTTCCATCAATCCCTCATCCATCAAACTCCAATACTCCGAATCAATCATATTTACTTGAAATGCCCTGATAATATCTTCATCAAATCCAAGCCTGTGACAGTACTTCTCCCAACAAAAATCAATCAGTACCATCCCCACATCAAATACTATATTATGTATATTCCCATTCATATGCTTCTTCCTTAAAAAATCAACTTTCTACGTGCCAGTCCTTTCTATTATATGTTATCATCAAAATATTTACAACCCAAATATATTGTACAAGTATTCTGCCATATCCGAATTTACACCTTTTTAATGTATGATAAAAATATATTCCAAAAGAAAAGCAGCCGTACCATAATGGACAATATGTAATATCATCCGGTACGACAGTTTCTTTTAACATATCCTTATTACAATCTGAAATGCTTTGTATGGGCATTGAGATCATTAGAAATCTTAACCAGCTTCTGCGTTTCATCATGACATTGTTTTACAATGTCCCTAAGTTCCGTCATGGAAGCAGATGTTTCTTCTGTTGAAGCTGCATTTTCCTCAGCAATTGCAGCCAATTGTTCTACACTCACCATGACCAAATCTTTCATATCTCCTAAATCCGCTATACTCTGCCGAATGCGGTTTACTCCCATGGATACCGACGATATTTCATTATTTAATGAAATAAACATTTCCTTTGTATTGGTCAACTTGGCATTTTGCTCCTGCACACTGCCCGAAACACGGTTCATTACCTCCACACTGGTATTGGAATTCCTGATCAATTCAGAAACAATTGCCAGAATCTCTTCTGCTGAAGTCCTTGACTGTTCAGAAAGGTTGCGTATCTCATCTGCAACCACTGCAAATCCCTTCCCATTCTCTCCTGCTCTTGCCGCCTCAATACTGGCATTTAAAGACAGCATATTCGTCTGTGCCGCAATATTTGTAATCATATCTGTAGCTGTCTGTATTGCCTGTGCGGATTCATTTGTCAGATTGGTCTGTTCCCTAACCTCATCAATCGCCCGACTTGTCTGTTCCGAAATTACTACCAGTTCATTCAATGTGGCTTCTGCTGTTTCTGAATAGCTCTTCATCTTTATCGAATTCTGGTTTAATACTTGAATATCATCCGCAGTGGCCTCAATAGAACTTCCCATATGAGCGATTTCATTATTTGCCTCCATAGTTTCTCCTGCTTGGGAAGTAGCACCATTTGCAACCTCATCTACGGCTATATTAATATTGGAAATATTCTCTGCGATTGTATCAAAAGACATCTCGAATTCATTAGAAAAATGTTCCAATTCATCCGCACTCACTTTCAGATCTGTTATGATAGATTTAAATTCATTGATCAGTCCCTGAATAGACTGAGACATTTCGCCTATCTCGTCTGCACGCTGCATCATCCTGGAATGCATTTCAAAATCCAGTTTTCCTGTTGCCACATCATCTAAACGCTCAATCGTGTGCTTCAACGCTTTTATAATTTTTTGTACCAATACCGCTATCACTGCAAAGGTAAGTATAAAAATAATCATCATTCCGCCAGCCATTTTCATCTGACTTCTTTTAATCTCTTTTTCAACATCCTCCTTTGCACGTCCCGTAAAAACCAGTCCAACGATATCACCATTATCCTGTTTCATTGGTATATAAAAGCCACAATATGCTGCCCCTGCAATTTCTATGTCTTGTGTAAAATATTTATCACACTTTCCATTTAATATATCCTCTGCAAAATCTGCATCAATCGTCGTACCGGTAACACGTTCCCCCTTTGAATCTGTTACCGTGGTAATAGCCCTTACATTATCCCAGAAAAGCGTTACTTCCAATCCTGACTCTTCTTTAATCTGGTCAATCAGGGAATAATCCTTGGAAAGATCTTTCTCTCCCTTTTTTAATATTCCCTCTTCATAAGAATAATCTCCTTCTTCATAAATATCATAAAAAGTATTCACATTCATTGCAACTGCCGCCAGTTTCTCCTCAATCAGTTTGTATGCTATCTCTTCCTGATTATTTCCTCCCATGATGATTCCTGTTATACTAATAAAAAATAACGGAAACAAAACCATCATAATAATCTTTGATGTAATCTTAATACCTTTTTTCATGATTATTACTGTGCCTCCTCTATATTGCACTCAAATTCCCGAATGATTTCTCTTGCTTTTTCCTCTTCTACTGTAGAAATTATTGCAATCATTTTATTTAAATTATCTGCCTGTTCTTTAGGCAAAGCCAAAACAGACTGATTCAGATTATAAATATAATCATCAATCCGCTCTGAAAACACCAGTACAACACCATCCTGATAAAAATCCATCTGCATGGATAATGCACATCCTGGCCATTCATAATCTGTACTTTCCTTCGAAAGCTCCACCGCTTTTTTAATAAAAATGTGCCCGAGAGGAGTACGATTAATCAAATCGTTCACAGTAATCCCATGGGATTTTAAATCCATCCTGTCCACACGACAGGACACCTTGTATTGATCCTCTTCAACAATATGCATAATAACCCTTTCCTATCATTCATCCTGTTTTATATAAATAAATCCACATTCTTCTAAATTTTTCACATACTGAACAAAACGATTATATAATGGTTCTGCCTTCTCTCCAAATTCTTCATGCACAGACTGTGCAATCTCATAAAGAGAATGCGTGCCATCCATAAGAGGCCAGATAAAATTTCCCATTTCTTCCAGATGAATCTGGGATATCTTCGGCTTCCCCAGAAATTTCTGAGCAAACCAGTTAAATATCCCCGTATTCTTCACATAAATAGTAATATTTCCATTCTCGTCCATTCTCCACTTATGACGTTCATCATGAACCGGAATATAATCAAGATAATTTTTTATTTTTAATTTATTCTTTTCCTTTACCATCTGTTTTGCCCTTATTTCCAAGAGAAAATCTAAATACACATAACGTCATAATGATCATTAATATAATACCACCTATAACACCGGTATTCACCATTTCCGACAAATCAATCTTGTCCGCAACCTTAAAAACCGCCAAAACTGCCAGCAGTATACCTACAAGACCTTCGCCGGCAATCAAACCTGAACAAAACAATATTCCTGCATCCGCATCTTTGTTCTTAACTTCGCTGTGTCGCTTTTTGTCTGTAAACCAGCGAATCAAACCGCCAATCATAATAGTTGCACTTAACTCCAATGGCAGATATAAACCAATTGCAACCGGCAGCACTGAAATGCCAAGAATCTCAATTACGATCGCAATAAAAACCCCGATAAATACTAAAGCCCATGGAAGATTTCCTTCCATAACACCTTCCACGATCATCCGCATTAAAGTTGCCTGTGGTGCTGACAATTCAGTAGTTCCAAATCCCCATGCTGAATCCAGCAAAATCAATACCCCACCAATAGTAAAAGCCGAAATGACTGCTCCTATCAACTCACCTATCTGCTGTTTCATCGGTGTTGCACCAAGAATATAACCTGTTTTCAAATCTTGTGATGTGTCTCCCGCCATGGCAGCAATAATACAAATAATAGAACCGATTGCAATCGCACCTGTCATGCCATGAATTCCCTTATCCCCTGTTGCTTTTAAACAAAGTGTTGCAAACAACAGTGTTGCTATCGCCATACCTGAAACAGGATTATTGCTGCTCCCTACAAGACCCACCATTCTGGAGGATACTGCCCCAAAGAAGAAACCAAACAAAACAATCAATACTGCCCCCAGCAGAGTCACCGGTATCTGTGGAATAAGCCAGATTACCAGTATCATTATCAATACTCCTACTCCGATAAAACGCATATCCAAATCCCGATCTGTACGTAAACGCTTGTTTTCCCTTCCTCCTTTTATACCTTTAACAGCATCTATAAAAGTTGTTATAATCAATGGTAACGATTTGATCAGACTAATGATACCTCCTGCTGCAACCGCACCTGCACCAATGTAACGGATATAACTGCTCCATATCGCATTTGCCCCGCCTGTTGCATACATATTGGCAATGGTATCGGTCCCCGGATACAATATGGTATCTCCACCAAATGTAATGATTGCAGGAATCAGTACAAACCATCCTATCAGCCCCCCTGCAAACATATAGGAAGCAATCTTCACTCCGCAAATATAGCCAACACCAATCAGTGCCGGATATACCTCCGCTGAAATCTCTGTCTTTAATGCCTTAATAGGTGCTGTAATTACACCTGGAATCACTTTTAATCCATCAACAATAAATTTGAAAACTGCCGCTATTCCCATTCCTGCAAAGACAGTCGCCGCATTCGCTCCTCCTTCTTCACCTGCCAAAAGTACCTCTGCACATGCAGTTCCTTCCGGATATGGGAGAACACCATGCTCCTTTACAATCAAAGCATTACGAAGAGGCACCATAAACAAAACACCCAGAACACCACCACAAAGAGCAATCAAAGCGATTGTCACAATATTGGGGGTATCTGATATTCCGTCCTTTGCCCACAAAAACAATACAGGCATTGTAAAAATAGCTCCTGCCGCCAAAGACTCCCCGGCAGAACCTATTGTCTGTACCATATTGCTTTCCAAAATAGAATCCTTTCTCATAAGAACCCGAATAACACCCATGGATATAACAGCAGCCGGAATAGACGCAGACACTGTCATTCCCACTCTTAATCCCAGATAGGCATTTGCCGCTCCAAATATAACAGCCAGCAGGATACCCATAATAACAGACGTTACAGTAAATTCCGGTGTTATTTTCCCTGCCGGAATATACGGTTTAAATTCCTCTTTCATTTTTCTCCTCCGATTTTCCAATAATTTTAGTTCCTTTTGTTTGATATTGTAATTTTGTTCTTTAAACTTGAATCCAATATATTATTATATATTATTTGAATAATTTTTACAATCAATTACCTCTATATTTTAAAATTTGCATGGTTTTACATAAAACATCAGTTCTCCACTAAATAAAATCCATAACATCTGTATTCTTATCCATTTTCCCGCATATTTTTTCCTTAATACCGGAATACTAATAAAAAATTTTGGAGGTTATTTATGAAAATTACTGATAAAAAGAAACCTGTCAATACAATTCCTCAAGGCGTCTGGGAAGGAAGCAATCCTTCTAAAAATAAAAAGAAAACAGAATCCCTGTCAGCAGCTACAGACTTACAGGGAAACGGATACCCCATCAATAAACGGGATAAATAACTCTTTTTCTATAAGCATCTATTAATTTTGAAACAATAAATCCGCCTCAAAATCGCTATTGTTTTCATATGGAATTTGTCGTATAATGTTTATTACTATATACTATTATTCTATAGGAGGACATATTAATGAAAAAGAAAATATGCAGTATTATTATTGTAATGATTATACTTGCCTTTCTGCCACTACAAACATTCGCAGAGGATACAGGACATGCTTGTACTCACACGTGGAACTCCTGGGAAACATTTATAGAACCTACCTGCGGGGAATCCGGAAAACAAGAGCGATATTGTTTAAATTGCTATGAACGTGAATATGCCGATATACCTGCCACAGGTCAGCATCAATGGGATGACTGGTATACGATAAAATCCGCAACCATATCAAAAAACGGTTTGAAAGAGCACGAATGTCTTATATGCGACGAAACCCAGACAGATATAATCCCAAAATTAAAGCCCTTTATTAAACTTTCCAAGAAAAACATAAAAATACAAGTAGCAAAAACTTACACCTTGAAAATAAAATATGCAAAAGGTGATTCCATAAAAAAATGCAAATCAAGTAATAAAAATGTGGCTACAGTATCTAAAAGCGGTAAAATCAAAGCCCAAAATACAGGTAACACAAAAATAACAATTATATTAAAGTCCGGCAAAAAAGCAACCTGCAAAGTAACCGCAACGGCAAAAAAGAAGGCGGCTTCTACCAATAAAACTGCTTCCAAAGGAACTGTATACTGGACACCAAACGGTTCTGTATATCATAGTACAAAAAACTGTCCAACATTAAGCCGTTCCCGTACAATTTACAGCGGTTCAATCTCTGATTGTCCCAAAGCAAGAGCTTGTAAAGTCTGCTACTAAGCTGTATAGCCATAAAACTGCACTTTACCAGATTCTGCATTAAAAATAGGGTGTCACATCAGGGGATTACTCCTCATTCTGTGACACCCTATTTTTCAGCATATTAACATCCTTTTATACCCAAAAGTTTTAATTGGATTCTCTGATTACAAATTATCTTGTCTGTAATAAAAAAGCCCCAAACCCTGATAAATCCAGGATTTGAGACTTTTTTCAAGTCCTGCGGGAGATGGGACTTGAACCCACACGATCGCAATGACCACCAGATCCTTAGTCTGGCCTGTCTGCCAATTCCAGCACTCCCGCATATTCTGTTCTCGCTAATCTGCGACTTTATTACTCAATCACATATTAAAAATGTGACCTTGTATAGATTACTACGTTTTCACAAAAAATGCAATGGTAAATTGCAATTTTTTGCGAAAACATGAATAATTGTCACTAAGCCAGCTTTGCTTTAGCTACTTCAACCAGTTTTGCAAAGCCTTCTGCATCGGAAACTGCTAATTCAGCAAGCATTTTTCTGTTCATATCAACACCTGCTAACTTTAAACCGTACATAAACTTGCTGTATGATAAACCGTTCATTCTTGCTGCTGCATTGATACGTGCAATCCACAAACGTCTAAACTGTCTCTTTCTCTGCTTTCTGCCAGCATATGAAGAAGTAAGTGCTCTCATTACAGACTGTTTTGCTACTCTATACTGCTTAGATCTTGCTCCTCTATATCCCTTTGCAAGCTTTAATGTTCTATTATGTCTTTTCTTTGCGCCTACGCCGCCTTTCACTCTTGCCATCTTTATTTCCTCCTAATTCAATCCTCTTAAAGATAAGGTAAAATCTTCTTCATTACCTTTTCATTTGTTTTATCCATCATTGCTGCTTTTCTAAGTTCTCTTTTCTTCTTAGCAGTCTTTTTAGTTAAAATGTGACGTTTATACGCTTTGTTTCTCTTTAATTTACCAGTTCCTGTTTTCTTAAAACGCTTAGCAGCTGCTCTGTTTGTCTTTAATTTTGGCATTTTTATTTCCTCCTTAAATGTCTGTTATCTCTTATATAATCGGAACATAGTTCCTTCATATACTTATCCTTAATTTATAACCGCTTTTGTAAAGCAAAGGTGATTGCCTGCACCGCCTATCACTTTTTAATCCATTGCAATACAATTATACATATTTACGTGCCAATTGCACGTGTACCTTGAATATGTGATTCTCACGCGGCAATTCCTATCGTGTAGATGTTATATACTACTTGATCTGACACAATCAGGTATTATCGCTTCTCCGACAGAAACATAATCATACTTCTGCCTTCAAATTTTGCCGGCTTATCAACAACTGCGATATCCTCAAGCTGTTTAGCAAACTCATCTAAAATAACCTTGCTCTGGTTCACATGAGCAAGCTCTCTGCCGCGAAATCTCAGAGTAACCTTTACTTTATCGCCTTTTGATAAAAACTTCCTTGCCTGATTTACCTTTGTATTCAAATCATTGGTATCAATATTAGGAGATAAACGAACCTCTTTAATATCAATGGTCTTCTGCTTCTTTTTTGCTTCTTTTTCTTTTCTTGCAAGTTCATAACGGTATTTTCCATAATCAATAATCTTACATACCGGCGGCTTTGCTGTCGGGGCAATCTTCACCAAATCTAACTCGGCTTCTCTTGCCAGCTTCATAGCATCCTTTGCTGACATAATACCCAACTGTTCCCCTTCAGAACCAATCAATCTGATTTCCTTATCACGAATCTGCTCATTAATCATTAACTCGCTAATGGTTTTGTACCTCCATCTCAAATGTTATAAAAAAAGTGGATAGCATACCTATCCACTTTATTAGAAACCTATTGTTCATATCATCATTCTAATATTCAACCCAAGTCGCCTCTGCGCTAAGGTGAGAGTGGATACTCTGCTTTGTTGTCTCGTCACACGACTTGAATAGAGTACCATATATTTCTATTCAAGTCAAGTAATTTTTATGCATTATTTTCATACATTACCAGTAGCCGGTTCAAATACAGTTTTGACATCAGCCTTATTTAATGTGCCCTGCTTTTGCATAGCTAATCTGCAAAACTCATCCTGAGCTGCGATTTTTGCCACTCCCCTAAGATCCTGCTTTTCATATTCTCTGCCATTAGGTTGTAAAATATGTGCTTTCAAAGTGTCAGATAACTGAAGCGTCAAAATGTTTATGACCTCCTGTTTTAAAATCTCATCTTCAACAGGAAATGTAATCTCTACACGTTTATCCAGATTACGAGGCATCCAGTCTGCACTTCCCATATAAACATCTTCAAAACCATCATTGTAAAAATAGAAAATTCTGGAATGCTCTAAAAAATTCCCCACAATGGAACGCACCCTGATGTTTTCCGACACTTCAGGAATTCCTACTTTCAAACAGCAGATGCCGCGTATGATCAAATCAATCTGCACTCCCGCTGCACTGGCTTTATATAAAGCATCTATTATCATCGGATCACAAAGGGAATTCATTTTTGCTATAATCCTCGCCTTCTTGCCCTTCTTTGCATTTTCTGTTTCGCGATTAATCAACATCAAAAAACGGTCCTTCAGCCAAATCGGTGCAACCATCAGCTTATTCCATACCGGAGGTTCTGAATAACCGGAAAGCATATTAAACACCGCCGTAGCATCTTCACCAACTGCATCATTACATGTCAAAAGGCCCATATCCGTATATAGCTTCGCAGTAACATCATTATAATTACCCGTACCCAGATGCACATATCTGCGGATACCATCCTCCTCCCGTCTTACCACCAATGCAATTTTTGAATGGGTTTTGAGACCTACCAAACCGTAAATAACATGACATCCAGCCTTTTCCAGCATTTTTGCCCAGCCAATATTATTTTCTTCATCAAATCTTGCTTTTAATTCCACCAATACCGTAACCTGTTTGCCATTCTCAGCAGCCCTTGCCAGCGAAGCAACAATCGGAGAATTGCCGCTGACACGATACAATGTCTGTTTAATCGCCAATACATTTGGATCATTGGCTGCCTGGGAAATGAAATCAATCACCGGCGTAAATTCATAGTATGGATGGTGCAGCAATATATCATGTTCACTAATCTGTTCAAAAATACCGCGTTCTCTGTCAAGTCCCGGTACAGGCTGCGGAGTAAATTGGGGAAGTTTATATTCATCAAATCCTTCCAAACCATATGCTTTCATTAAAAATGTCAAATCCAACGGTCCCTTAATCTTATAGAGGTAATCTTCATCCACATGCAGCTGTTCCATCAGCTTCTTTAACAATCGTTTATCCATTGTATCCGCAACCTCTAAACGGATTACTTCTCCCCACTGCCGTTTCTTAATCTGTTTTTCAATTTCTTTTAATAAATCAGCCGCATCATCCTCATCAATCGTCAGGTCTGCATTTCTCATAATACGATATGGGTGTGCACTTAAAATAGTATAATTCAGAAACAGCTTATCCAGATTCCGTTCAATAACTTCTTCCAAAAGGATAATCGCTTTTTCCTCCCCATTTTCAGCGGGAATCTCTATAATCCTCGGAAGAACTCCCGGCACCTGCACAGTCGCTATATCTACTACATCTTCCTTTTTCTTATCCTTAATCAATGCTCCGATATTCAATGTCTTATTCTGAATCAGTGGAAATGGTCTTGACTGATCTACCGCCATCGGAGTTAATACCGGATATACATCTTTCCTAAAATATTCATCTACATATGCCCCCTGCTTTTCTGTCAGGTCTTCATGATGCCGTACCAAATGCAGACCGCTTTTCTCCAACTGCGGCAGCAAGGAGCGATTTAATATTTTATACTGGTCAGCCATAAATTCCTTGGCCTCGGGTAAAATTTCTCCCAGCTGTTCCTTAGGTGTCATACCTGCAATATCCTGTTTTGTATAACCGGCATGTACCATATCCATCAAAGATGCAATGCGGATCATAAAAAATTCATCCAGATTGGAGGCTGTAATGCTCAAGAACTTAATCCGTTCAAACAAAAGAATATTTTTATCCTTTGCCTCTGCAAGAATACGTCTATTAAACTGAAGCCAGGAAAGTTCTCTGTTTTCCAGATATTCCGGCTTTAAATATTTACTTTTTTCTTTCATTCCCTACACACTCCTTTTCTGTTTTAATACCGGCTTAATTCCATATACACGCAGGAAAAATTCCGCCTTATCATCAAAAAGTCCTCTTTCCAAGGCCAGATCATAAAGTGTATCGATCGTAATGACCAGCTGCTTATCTTTTATAACAATATTATATGCACTTGCCTTCTGCTTATGGGAACGGTCCATGGCATTTGCAACCTTTAGGATTGCTACTAATTTAGCAATAGTCATATACTCCCCATCCCCAATCTCTCCATGAAGTTCACGGTAGTCCGGCAGAGGAATGGAATTGTACTTCACAATATTGGCAATCTCTTCTCTTTCCTTATGGGAAAGTCCCATTATTTCGGTTGACATAATAATGGAATAGGAATGAAATCCTGCTCCCCTCATATTAATAAATTTACCACAGTCATGTAACGTTGCAGCAATTTCCAATTGTAGTCTCGCTTTGCTTTTCAGTCCATGAATTTTCTTGGTTTTATCAAAAATCTGACAGGCAATTTTAGTCACATTCACATTATGTTCTTTATTACATCTGTATCTCTTTGCAATCTGAAGAACCGAAGACCTTATATCATCCTCAAAGTTCCGTTTAAATGACAGTTTTCTGCTTTTTTCCATCTCGTCTACAATAATACCGTCGCACAAATCTATATTGGGAGTCCAGATAAGGTCTGCCTTAGACTGTCTTAAAAAAATACTATAAATCATTGCCGCAGGCAGTAACAGGGTTGCCCTCTCATATGGTATTTTATATTCTGCTGCAAGGTCTGATGGCGTTTTGCTAAGCAGTTTTCCCAAAATTATATTTAACTGCTTTTCATTTAGGTTATCTTCAATTGAAAGCTCCGGAACAATCTGAATCATTTTCTCCGTCTCATCACCAATAGCAATAATATTTTTAATCTCCTTTTCGCCCAGATAATAGTGCTTAAAGGTGTCTATCTCGTTTGCAATAAATTCTTCCATTACACGTTCCAGATGAACCATATCAAAATGAAAAAATTTCAGGCGTTCCCTGACACGCAGCACACCAATAGGAATATTCTGCGTTGCGGTAAGTTTCCCATTATTCATAAGTGAAATCTGAATACTGCCCGCTCCGATATCTACAATCGCCGTATTCTTTTCCACAATTTTTTCAAAATGTTCCGACTTTACTGCAAGACCTTTATACATTAAAAAGCGGTTTTCAGAATTACTCAATATCTTCACTTCGATACCAGTACGAAGCTTTAACAAATCCAGAACCATCAGATTATTCTTTGCTTCCCGTACCGCACTTGTAGCATATGCACAGTATTCTGTGGTTCCATATTCCCTCATTTTCTTAGCAAAACGGCTTAATATATCACAAAGCTTTTCCACCGAATCCTGGGAAATATACCCGTCTGCATAAGTATCCGAACCTAATTCAATGATATTGCTCACATAATCCAGCTGACGGTATCCCTTTTTTGCCGTTATCTCAAAAATCTTCATAGATACATCAGTGGAGCCTACGTCAATCGCCGCAAATGTCTTATATGCCATTTCCTCATCCCTCCTATCCATATACAGCTAAATTCCATCTGCAACATAATTATTATTTATCTGAAACAAAACACCCCAATATCCTGAAGTCCTCTGTCTCAGCCATTATGCCCTTTAAGGCATTTTTCACCCGGTTATCGCCTAAGTTCCCCTCAAAATCCACAAAAAAACAGTACTCCCACTGTTTTCCTGACAACGGAACGGATTCAATACTTGTCATATTAATATCATTAAAAATAAAATGTGCCAGAATATTATAAAGTGTACCACATGTATGTGGAAGAGAAAAAGAAATACTGACTTTATCCGCATCCTTTACATATTCTTTTTTATTTGAGACAATCACAAACCGGGTAGTGTTGTTATCTGCTACATTAAGCTGGGGATTTAAAACAGAAAGTCCATACATTTTCGCTGCCCGCTCACTGGCGATTGCAACCTGCGTCATATCCCCCTCATCACACACCTTCTTGGCGCTTTCTGCCGTATTTGCCATACTCACCTGTTTCCAATTCTTATCCTCCAAATATTCCTTGGACTGTAGAAATCCCTGTGGGTGGGAATATACCATCTTTACTTTTGATAAATCTGTGCCCGGTATCCCCAACAGACACTGATTGATCTGTATCATCTGCTCTCCAACGATAGAAAGTGAAAAACGTTCTAACAAATCATAAATACCATTCACAAACCCGGCAGAAGAATTCTCAATCGGCAATACACCATAAGATGCTGTTCCCTCTGCCACCTGTTTTGCAACATCAAGAAATTCCTTGACATGATACCCTTGCATACCTTCACCAAAATAAGCTACCATAGCCGTTTCTGCGAAAGCTCCAGGAACCCCTGCATATACTACCTTCGTATCCTGCGTTACCTTTAACCTTTCAATTTCAGAAAACATTGCATCAATTACGTGATCCTGATCACCAATCACGCTGTACTGATAACGTCTGGAAACCGACATTATCTGTAAAAATAACTCCTGTATGCTTTTTGCATTAAATTCGGTGCTTGCCATCAAACCCAGTTTTTCCAGCTTTTGCAGTTCCCTTTCCCTGTCATAAATCGGTTTTCCAGTAGATTTTTTGTATTTTGCCACCTCTAACGCCAAATCCATTCTCTGTTCTATTAATTTCACAATCTCATTATCTACCGCATCAATTTCTTCCCTTATCTTATTGAGATCCTGTATCATACCTGTTCTCCTTATTCTAAAACTAATTACTGTGTTTCCTCAGTTCTTCCAGCATTTCCATAACTGATTTATGATATACTGGATGCATAAAATATGGTGCGATTGCAGCAAGAGGCTCTAATACAAACTCCCGTTTTGGAATCTCAATATGTGGAATCTTCAAATCCTCTTCCATAATAACAGCATCATCATAAAAAAGAATATCAATGTCCAGAGTTCTAGGTCCCCAATGGACAATTCTCTCCCTATGTGCTTCCTTCTCTATACCAAGAGTAGTTTCCAAAAGCTCATGTGCTGTTTTTAAGGTCTCAACTTCCAGTGCACCATTCAAAAATTTATCCTGTTCCACCCCGCCATATGGTTCCGTTTCCAAATAATCGGATACTGCCGTTACTTTTGTATCAGGCAGTGCATTTAAACGGTCAATCGCAAAATCCAGATACCCTTCCTTATCTCCCATATTGGAACCAATGGAAAGATATACCTTATGCCATCCTCTCTTAATTGTAACACCTACTGTATCCATGGATATTAAAACTGGTGCCCAGGGTTTTTTTACAGTAATTTCTACTTCCTTTAGCTTCGGAAATGTAAGCAGAAGTTTTTCTGCAGCCTCTTCCGCTAATCGTTCAATTAACAGATACCGTTCTGACTCTACTAACTTTTTTATAATCTGACAGACTTCCCCATAATCAAGGGATTCCTTTAAATCATCTGTCTTTCCTGCTTTTCTGGTTTCTAAAAACAGTCTTGCACTGATTATAAATTTTTGTCCGAGAAATGCTTCCTCCTCAAACACCCCATGATAACCAAAAGCCTCCAAATCCTTAATTATAATCTGGTCCATGTACATTCTCCTTTACCATCACAATTCCTCTTTAACCAGCCCAGACTTTTACTCTTACTGAGCCTGCATGATTGCTTCTGCCATGCGCAGTCCCCTCACATTGGTTTTTACATCATGTACACGGAAAATAGAACAGCCCGCTGCCAGCCCCAATATAGAAGTTGCCAGGGTTCCTTCCTCTCTTTGTGTCACAGGCAGATCCAGTGTTTTGCCAATCATGGATTTTCTTGACGTCCCTAAAAGCACCGGATACCCCAATTCCTTCATCCTCTCCAAATGTTTCATCATAGATAGATTATCTTCCAGATCTTTTGCAAAACCGATTCCCGGATCCAGCATAATTTTATTTTTTGAGATTCCTGACTCCAGTGCCATTCGGATACTCTCTCGTAAATCATCCAACACGTCTTCAACAAACGAAGTATACTTTCTATCGCGCCGGTTATGCATCAGGCAACAGGGAATCCCCGCCTTTGCAATCACTTCCGCCATCGTGCCATCCCACTTAAGCCCCCAGATATCATTTAACAAATCGGCACCTTCCCTGATACCGGCATCAGCTACATCTGATTTATATGTATCCAGAGATACCGGAATATCAAACCGTTCTTTGATTTTGGCAATGACCGGACAGACTCTTTCCATCTCTTCTTCTGAGGAAATCTGAATATGATCAGGTCTTGTGGACTCTCCACCCACATCCAGAATATCTGCTCCCTCTTTTATCATTTTTTCTGCCTGATAAAGAGCCTGATCCATATTATTATATTTTCCGCCATCTGAAAAAGAATCCGGCGTTACATTTAAGATACCCATTATATAAAAATGATTGTCAAAATCAAATTCTCTTCTGCCTATAACCATGTTTCATTCCTCTTTTTATATTATTTTTATAATCCGTTTCATCTACCCCGGTATAGGATTTACAACATAAAATAACACACTATTCAATACTGAATACTTTCATTCTTCTTATCCTTCTCCCAATAACATTCCTTCCACGCTTTGCAGCAAAAACAATTTCTGCTAAGCTTATCTGCCTGATATAATAATGCATTCAGGGAATCATCAGCTTCTGCCCCCACTGCCTGATGCTCCATAATCGCATTTGCGATAAGTGAAATCTCCCATTCTTCAAATTGACAATCTGCCAGAATCTCCCTTGCAATCGATGCACCTGCCTTATGATGGGCCATCTGCCTGCTATACTGTTCGGCCCGCCCGATATCATGTAACAGTGCTGCTGCATATAGCACCTCTTTATCAAATGACAATTTTTTTTCCAACACCATGATATATAATATCCTTGCCACATCCAACGCATGGGCAAGCCCATGTCTGCAAAAAATTCTATCCTGCTCTGCTTCCTCTATACGTTTCCCCTGATCCTGGTATATCGGATGCATTATAACCTTATCAATTCGTTCCATGATCCTATCCTGCTTATCCTCTAATTTCTCCTATATAGGAGAGCGATCCCCATGCTGTTATCACTGCCGCTTCTCCCTGCTCTTCACAGTGTGCCCACTCTTTCTCCGCCTGCTCTACCGCATCTGCAACTGTCGGACAAACTTCCACATTCTTACAATATGGCAAAATACTGTTTTTAAGAAAAATACCGCCAAGCCCTCTTTTATTTGGCGGCGTAACCACAAATATCTTCTCTGCCATAGGACAAAGAATCTTCATCATCTCATCATATTCTTTATCCTTTAATACCCCTATTATAAAGAGAAAACGCTTATTTGTAAAATGCTTTTGCAGACTTTCTTTCAAAGCCAGGACAGCCCCCGTATTATGTGCACCATCCTTTATAAATAAAGGCTTATCCGATATTTTTTCAAATCTTCCTTCCCAATATGCATTCATCAGACTTTCTCTAAGAAGGCTTCCATCCAGAAAAAGCTTTGTTTCAATTGCCGTTATAGCATTGAAAATCTGAAATGTCCCCGGCATCCGAATCCGGTATTGTTCTCCTTTGTAGCAAAAGACACTCTCCGATAATGTCTCTGAAAGAATATTGACATCTTCCTTTTTCACCTGGTCAAATACCGGTATTTCTTCTATTTTGTTCATTGTCTGTCCTGCATTACACAAATCAAACTCTGCCCGCAGTATTTTCGAAATTCCTGTATCGTTTGGGTAAGCAACCACAGGACAGCCTGCTTTTATGATGCCGGCCTTTTCCAAGGTTATCTTCTCAATTGTATCCCCTAGAAACTGCATATGATCCATACTGATGGAAGCAAACACTGTACAAAGGGGATTTTTTACAACGTTCGTGGCATCTCGCCTTCCACCCATACCTGTTTCCAGTATGACCAAATCAACTTTTTGCTCCAAAAAATATAAAAATGCAACGGCAGTTTCTATCTCAAAAGCGGTCGGCAATTCTTCGCCTTCGCCCTCCATATCCCGCAATACTTCCAGCACTTGTTCCAACAATCCTGCAAAAGCTTCTTCAGGCATATACTCACCATTTATCTGAAACCGTTCCAGATAACAGTGGAGGGTAGGTGATATATATCTGCCCACACATTTCCCCTCTGCCCGGTACATCATCTCCAGAAAAGTACAAATGCTTCCCTTTCCATTCGTCCCTGCCACATGAATCACACGTAAATGTTCCTGAGGATTATGCAATCTGTCCAGTAAGTGCCTGATCGGTGTCAGTCCCAAAATACTGCCCTTTTTGCCCATTTGCTCCATATATGCCATTGCTTCTTCATATGTCATGATCTATTTACCTGATTTCTTAAATATAATACTCATTGTTCAAACATTACCATTAGATAATTGCAAAACTCTGCTTTTGTTACTGTTCGCTGTACAATATTTTGAAAATAAAGAGTTTTACAATTGCCTATATAAATATTACCATAATCAAGGGGAGAATTCCAGCATTGGACACAAAAAAGAACCACCGCACTAAGACTTTTCCTTTCGTTTTTATGCGGCAGTTCTTTTCTATTTTGCTCCACCAGGCTTTATTCTTCTACAGAATTACAGGATACATGCTGTATCAGCGGTGTATTTGCATCTATCGGAAGTATTTCATATCCTTCACTTTTCAATGTATCGATCAACAACTGAAGAGACTCAACTGTTGTATGCGTTGTCTGCAAATCATGCATCAGTACAATGGAATCCTGATTATTTGAGACATCATTCATAATATTTTTCACTAACTGATCCGGTGAAAGACCAGAAGTCACTGCATCCCCATTTAAAGCATTCCAGTCATAGTAATTGATATTATTTTCATTCAGATATGCTATATAATCCTGTATCGGTAATGGAGCGACGTTATTGGAACTTCCCCCGGGGAAACGGAAAATACTACTCTTTGTTCCTGTTACATCATAAATTAAATCATTTAATTTCGTTATTTCCTCAGCAAAAGAATTCGCTGATGCATAAAAATCCTGATAGACATGGGAATACGAATGCATACCAATCGTATGCCCTTCATCTACAATTCTTTTATAATAATCATAATACTGCTTATCTCTTCCAATCACAAAGAATGTAGCCTTTACATCATTCGCCGACAAAATGTCCAAAATCTGACCTGTATAAATTGACGGACCATCGTCAAACGTTAAATAAACTCTTTTCCTGGTTTTTTTAGTAGTCTTACCTGCTTTTTCCGTACTTTTTTCGGTATTATCCGCCTGCCCGGCCTCCGTATCTTTTGAACCCTTTTCATCCTCCGTATTGACCACATTATTCGTATCTACACTGGCATTGCCCAAAACAGATTTTATGGAATCAGCGAATACTTCACTGTCCGCATGAGGATTATTTAAAAAAGCTTCCCTGCTGGAACGCAGAGTCAGATAGTCCCCGCCATCTTCACTTAAGGCATACTCCAGTTTCTGTTCTAACTGATCAACCTTATAAAAAAGAAAAACACTTGTAAAGATTGGCAGCATCGTCATAACCAAAAAACCATATATAATTATTTTCTTATACAGCTCAATCCGTCTTCTTTTCTCAAGCTGAGCTCTGGTAATCTTCGCCATTTCATCACCTGTTTTCTTAACTACTTTTTCATTAGTATTTTCTGTTTTCTTTTTATTCATTCAAAAAATCAAACAATTAAAATATACACAATTTTTTCTAAGCCTGCTTATTATAAATAAAGATTTTTTTTTCGTCAAGCCACGTTTTCTGGTAAACTAAGGCATTTTTTATCCTTTTGAATATAATATAAGTATAGGGAAAAGGAAGTGTGAAATATTGGGAATACCATTGCTAGAATTTTTTAATGTTAATTATACTTATCACACAATATCTTGTGAAACAACTTCACTTAAAGATATTTCATTTAAATTAAACAAAAATGAATTTATTTCATTTGTTGGCCCCAGCGGTTGCGGAAAAACCACTCTGCTAAATCTAATTGCCGGATTACTTCCCGTTTCCTCCGGAGAAATCCGAATTAACGGAAAACCACTGGAAGAATCAAACATCAACATTGGATATATGCTGCAAAAAGATCATCTGCTGGAGTGGCGGACTATCTACCGGAACCTTACTCTCGGATTAGAAATCCAGCATAAACTGGACAAATCACATCTGGATATTATAGATGATCTGCTAAAGACTTATGGTCTATGGGATTTTAGGAATGCTTATCCAAGACAACTCTCTGGAGGCATGCGGCAGCGAGCTGCTTTAATTCGTACCCTTGCTCTCTCTCCTGAGATTTTATTACTGGATGAACCTTTTAGTGCACTGGATTACCAGACTCGTATGAATGTTTCTAACGATATCGGATCGATTATAAAAGAAAAGGGAATCAGTACACTATTGGTAACCCATGATTTAGCAGAAGCAATCTCTATGGCAGACCGGGTCATCGTACTTACAAAACGCCCTGGCACAATCAAAGAAATCATTCCTATCCATTTAAGCATAAAGAACCGCACACCGAGAACCTCCAGAAATGCACCCGAATTTAATACGTATTATAATCAGATCTGGGAGGCTGTCCACGATGAAAATGAAGACTTTGGATAAGACAATACCATCAGAGAATAAAAAAACACCTGATATCTTAAACTGTGCTTCTGTTTCCGACACACAGATAGCATATGTCAAAAAAATCAAACGCAGCCGGATTCTAATCCGGCTCTACCAGTTACTCATCTTTATCAGCTTTCTGGCCATCTGGGAATATACTGCAAAACAGGGGATCATAAATGATTTCATTTTCTGCTATCCTTCCAAGCTGTCTGCCACAATGATGTCCATGTTAAAAGATGGCTCTTTACTTTATCATATCGGAATTACGCTTTATGAAACACTGACCAGCTTTGCCATCGTTATCATCGGAAGCCTGATCATAGCAACTCTTTTTTGGTGGAATGAAACACTGTCCAAAGTACTGGAACCTTATCTTGTCATCTTAAATGCACTCCCGAAATCTGCACTGGCACCTGTGCTCATCGTATGGCTTGGTTCTAACAAAACTACCATCATCGTCTGTGCCTGTAGTGTTGCAATCTTTGGCAGTATTTTAAATATCTACACCGGTTTTATAAATGTTGACATTGATAAACTCAAACTGATTGAAACCCTGAAAGGCAACCGCTTCCAATGCCTCAGACTAGTTGTATTTCCAAGCAATGTGCCAAACATTATCAGTATTATGAAGGTCAATATCGGTCTCTGCCTTGTGGGAGTTGTTATCGGGGAATTTCTTGCAGCAAGAGAAGGCCTGGGCTACCTGATAATATATGGCTCCCAGACCTTTAAAATGAGCAATGTATTGCTTTCCATACTAATCCTTTGTGTAATTGCCATGCTGCTGTATATGGTATTACAGCACATCGAAAAAAAATTAGCGGAATATTTCTAATCCTCTATAATATCAATTACCGCCACCGGGCAGGCTGACCTTGCAGATTCTGCGGAAGCAAAATTGGAATCATCCATTTTTCCGTTTGCTTCCGCTTTTCCGTCTTCATCAAAAGCAAACACTTCCGGACAGGTACTTACACATAGTCCGCAACTGATACAACCATCTTTATTCACAACTGCTTTCATATTTACCTCCAAACACCCAAATAGTGTAAAATCTATTTTGTCGCTAACGGTAGTATGTGCATCTATATTTTTTTTTATACTGTTTCATAAAATGTCTTTATAAATTTTTTAAGTGCCTCATAATCTGCCACCGCTCCTAATTCTACAGCAGAGTGCATAGCCAGAATCGGCATTCCCACATCTGCGCATGGAAATGGAAGATGGGATGTGACAATCGGTCCCAATGTGCTTCCACCCTGAATTCCTGTTTTATTAATTGCAATGGAAAATGGAATATTCTCTTTGCTGCATAACTGCTTTATTACCGCAGCACTCTCTGCTGTGGTTCCATACTTTTGTCCCACACTGCGTTTAATGGAAATACCATGTCCCAGATATGCCCTGTTATTCACATCACTCTTTTCCTCATAATTGGGATGGTTTGCATGAGCAACATCCACAGACAGCAGAAAACTCTTTTCCAAAACTTTGCTTTTTTCAAACCTGTTTCCACATAACCCTTTACCAATCTTATCAATCACCAGTGGAAGGAGTTCACTGTCAGCCCCCTGTTTCGTCAAACTTCCCACTTCCTCATTATCAAAAACAACCATCATTTCAACTGTATGATCCGGTATTTTCCCACAATTTTTTATCCCGTTCAAAATAGAACCTACTGAAGTCAGATTATCCAGCCTGGAAGCCACTATCATGGAAGAATCCAGCCCAGCCACCATAGGGACATCCATATTATATAGGTATAAATCATAATCCAATATATCCTTAGTTTGAATGTTAAGACTGGCAGCCACATCTGACAGCAGATCCTCTTCTTCAGACAGAGCAGCCAGGGGCACTAATTCTTTTGCAGTCTCCAGTGCTCCTTTTTTATTCAACTCTTTATCCATATGAATAGCAAGGCTTGGGATAATACAAAGAGGTCTGTCACTCTTATAGAGCAGAACCTGGGGAGTAAATACTGTTTTTCCTTTTATAACCACCCTGCCAGCCACTCCCAGCGGACGGTCAATCCATGATTTCTGATACATCCCGCCATAAATTTCAACATTTAGCCTTGCACAATATCTACCTTTTACCATAGGATTCGGTTTTATCTGAAAGCATGGAAAATCACTATGTGCCATTGCAATGCGGAAAGCCGGAAAATCATCTATATGCTCCCCTGTCCGGAATGCCATGCAGCCCGAACCATATAAGTTTACATAATATCCCTTATTTTTCTTTAACTCCCATTCATCCTCTATATTCAGTTCCTGAAATTGATTATTTAACAAATCCTTTTTTACGCAATCCACTACATGTGAAGCCGTTACACCTCTCTCCAGCAATCTAAATAAATCTTCCACCAATCAATTCCTCCTGCTCTTCCCATACTGTTCTGCATAAAAACCATCATATCTTACTTACCATTATCTCGTACTAAAATAACCTGCTTAGCAGTTGTATACGTTTGGGAAAAATCCACCTGCTTAAGCCTTTCATCCGTTACTGACATCGCTGCTGCCCCTACATCAGCAATCCCCCTGTCCACTGCTGAAAGAATGGAATCAAATGCAATATTTTCTATCTCCAGTTCCATATCCAATACATCACAGACGGCTTTCATCAAATCAATATCAAATCCTGCTATTTCTTCCCCTTCCATACTTTCATATGGAGGAAATTCTGCGTTGGTTACCACTACAAGCTTCCCATTCGTATGAGAAACTTTATCTTCTTCCTGATACACGCTCTCATTTGCACCATTATAAATCCAGTTTTTTGTAATTGCCTCCAAAGTACCGTCTGCTTTTATCTTATCCAAAGCATCATTTATTTTATCCAGTAATTCCCTATTTCCTTTTTTTACCACTAAGCCATACTCTTCCTCAGCGTAACTTTCTTCTAAAATCCGAATATTCTCAAATTCTCCTGCAAACACGTTTGCCGGACCATCATCCAGCATAACTGCATCAATCTCCCCTGCCTGCAAGGCTGCTATCGCATCTTTTCCCTTATTAAACCTCTGCACCTGGGCTCCTTCTATCTCAGAAGCATAAACATCTCCTGTAGTTTTAAGCTGTACCCCAATTTTCTTTCCTTTTAAATCCTCCAAAGAATAAACTGTATTTTCCGGCGCCTTGCCGCATCCGCAAAACAGCATAAATCCTATAACCGCACCAAACAGCCAAATTTTTCTTACCATATCCCTCTTCATATTGCATCCTCCCTTGCAGCCGCTTTTGCAGAACAAAGTGGAGACTGCAATTCCCATCTTATAAAATTCATAGCCCACTTAATACTACCTTTCATCTGCAATAATATCATCAAAAACTTACTTTATTTAAATACAATGTAATTTAACATACAATCTGGTTTCTTCCATTACGTTTCCCGGTATACAGCTTATCATCTGCCTCTTTGATAATTTCTTCATATGGCACATTCTCTACCATTTCCTTTATTCCAAAAGTCATGGTCACTTTGACCTGTCTGTCTTCATATTCAAAAACGTAATCTCTGATGTGTTCTGCCAGCTTTTCTACTTTCTGCTTCACATCTTCCAAATCCAGTTCATAAATCAGTAAAAATTCTTCTCCTCCCCACCGGCTTGCGAATCCACAACCGTCAACGCTTTCACGTATCATGGCAGATATGCTTGTTAGAATATAATCTCCGCAATCATGTCCATATTGATCGTTAATTTTTTTAAACCAGTCAATATCACACATAACCACAGTAAATTTCTTATTTTCTCCTATCAGCGCTTTTATCTGATTATTACAGCTCCTTCTGTTAAAAAGCGCTGTCAAAGAGTCCAGTTCAACCAGATTTTTCAAAGCTATGCACATTTTATCTGCATATATGCCGATTTCTCCAATCTCATCCTTCCTCTTTGTAATTCTTTTATCGATGGAACCTACCAGATTTCCATCAGATATGGTATGAAGATACTGCTTGATCAAATCAATATCCGTAATCATACCCTTGGAAAATTTTCTGCTGCTTACAGATGAAAATAAAATTGCGAGCATGGAAAAAATCAGAAACCACAGTATGATTTTTCCCACATTCCGGTAAACAATCTCAGTCGGTTTTCCGGCAAATATCATTCCAACAATCTTTTCTCCATCGTTTTGCAGCGGTGTATAGTACCCGATATAGTCCCTTCCATCAATCTGAATCCTTTTGGCAAAAAAATTCTCACCCTCCTCAAGAACCATATGTGCAACTTCCTTACCTGCTTTCGTCCCGGCTGCTGACACACCGTACTGGTTTTCGATGGTAGTCAGTATTCGGGTATCATGCCAGAATATAGTGGTATCGATTTCTGATTTATTTTTAATATCATAAAGCATAGTAGAATCACTGATATTAACAGAGCCTTTTTTCAGCATCCCATCCTCATAAGTATAATCTCCCCGTACTGTCAGATCAAAACACCCTTTTAAAACATAGGTCGTTGTCTCCAGCTCATCATGTATATTGTCAGCAGCCAATCCATAGATTAAAAAAATACCAAAAATAAAAATCGCTGCTCCAAGCAGTATTGTCGGCAGTAAACTAATAGAAAGCAGTTTCCATTTGATACTGTTTCTTTTATTATTCAATATTAATATCCCTCCCTAATATTTTCTCGATTATACATTCTTTTTATTATACGGTATTTTTTAACAATATTCAATTAAAAGTTACAGTTGCTTTCCATAGCATCCACAAACTTCAATCACAAAATCCAATTAGTATGACACATAAAATTCTCTTGCGGTTCTTCCGGCATCATGCTAAACTGAGCACATACATTTTAGTGAAATGGAGATTTTTATGCAGGCAGTCGAAATCTTAGACATCAAAAATTTTATGCAGCTTTTATTTCAGACAAATATATTAGATTTATATGAATTCGTATCCGCAGAGCTGGCTACAGATATCTCATACTCCTTAAGTGGTCATATTCATAAGGAGTTTTATAATGAAGAAGAAATAGACACCATAGGATTGGCAGACTATGATTACCTTCCATGGCATCTGGCAAAAGAAAAACTTTTTTTACTGATCAAGGGAAAGAAAACTCCTTTACAATTAAAAATTGTGTTAAAAGCCGGCAAAAGCCAGACACAAGATTTTTTATCTAAGACTAATTCATCACTTAATTCCAACGATATTGATGGTATTTATTTAAATATTATTTTTCAGGAGAATAAATTAAATGTGATTTGTGGAATTTCCTATAAAATTTTCACTATGGACAAGCAATTAGAATCTGAATTTTCTAACTATATTATCACATTATTCAAATCAAATGACATTACATGTAAATAATCCTAATGTAACTTCCGGAAACGTGGTATTCCTTATAATAATAATGTGTTCTTTTACCTTTGTTAGCACTCAATCAAAATGAGTGCTAATTTTCTCTTGACTTTTTTCCGGCAATACACTATTATTATGGTTATACTTGATAATCGTTAATATTTTGTAATGGCATATGTTTCATTTCTTATACCATTACCAGTAAATATATTTAATTTAAGGAGATGTTTTTATGGCAAGTAAGAAAAAAGGAAGCTTATCCATTAACAGTGATAATATCTTCCCCATTATCAAGAAGTGGTTATATTCTGACCATGACATTTTTATCCGTGAGGTTATTTCCAATGCATGTGATGCAGTTACCAAGCTCCGTAAACTAACACTGATAGGCGAATACGAAGAATCTGACGATATGGCATATCGAATTGATGTAATTGCCAGTCCCTCAGATAAAACACTTACGTTTATCGACAACGGTATTGGAATGACTGCTGAAGAAGTCAACGAATACATTAACCAGATTGCTTTTTCCGGTGCATCTGATTTCCTTGAGAAATATAAGGACAAAGCTACAGATGACCAGATCATTGGTCACTTTGGGTTAGGCTTTTATTCCACATTTATGGTTGCAGATAAGGTTACAATTAATACACTTTCTTATCAGAAAGATGCTGAGCCTGTCTTCTGGGAATGTGACGGTGGAACCGACTATACCATGTCCACTGGTGACCGTGATGTACACGGTACAGAAATCACCTTATATCTCAATGAAGACAGCTATGAATTTGCCAATGAGTACCGTGTAAAAGAAGTCTTAGAAAAATATTGTTCTTTTATGCCCGAGGAAATCTATTTCACAAATGCGGATGCCGCCAAGGAAACGGATGATGAAATCATCGATACCGATACAGTAAATGATTCCGATACTAATGATACGGCAAGTGAAGGTTCCGACAGTACAGATGAAGAAAAAACTGAAGAAGCAAAAGAAAAGCCTATTAATGATACCACGCCGCTTTGGAATAAACATCCTAATGACTGTACCGAAGACGAATACAGGGAATTTTACCGCAAGGTATTTCTGGATTTTAAGGAACCTTTATTCTGGATCCATTTAAATATGGACTATCCATTTAATTTAAAAGGAATCCTGTATTTTCCAAAATTCAATTCAGAGTATGACAGCTTAGAGGGAACAATCAAACTATATAACAATCAGGTTTTTATTGCCGACAATATCAAGGAAGTAATCCCTGAATTCCTGTTGCTGCTAAAGGGCGTCATAGACTGTCCGGATCTCCCGTTAAACGTATCCCGTAGTGCATTACAAAATGACGGCTTTGTCAAAAAAATATCTGACTATATTACAAAAAAGGTAGCTGACAAACTCTCCGGTATGTTCAAAACGGAACGGGAAAGTTATGAAAAATATTGGGATGATTTAAGTCCATTTATCAAATTTGGCTGTCTGAAAGATAATAAATTTGATGAAAAAATGAAAGATTATATTTTATACAAGAACTTAGACGGTAAATATCTGACATTATCAGAATATTTGGACGCCGGAAAAGAAAAATATGAAAATACCGTTTTCTATACAGATGACGAAAAGGTACAGTCCCAATATATCAATATGTTTAAAGAACAGGACATAGACGCCGTTGTTTTAACCCACAATATTGATACACCGTTTATTACACATCAGGAACAAAAAGACGATAAGATTAAATTTACCCGTATTGATTCAGATATCACGAATACTTTTAAAGAAGAGGTCTCTGAAGAAGAATTAAAAGAAACCACCGACCAATTAACTGAAACTTTCAAAAAAGCACTGGAAAATGATAATTTGACCGTTAAAGTAGAAAAGCTTAAGAATGCGTCCATTTCTTCCATGATCACGCTTCCGGAAGAAACCAGAAGAATGCAGGATATGATGAAAATGTACAGTATGGGCGGTGCAATGGATCCTTCAATGTTTGGCGGTAACGGACAGACGTTAGTCCTCAACGCCAACAACAATCTTGTAAAATATATTCTGGAACATCCGGACAATGAAAATACAAAAACAGTATGTGCACAGCTATATGATCTTGCCCTTCTGGCACATGCTCCACTAGATGCACAGGCGATGACAAAATTTATCGCCAGAAGCAACGATATCTTATCTTTCATGACAAAGGAATAGGTGCATGAACAAAGCGGACAAGTCCGCATTAGCTCTTTAAATCCCTCACTCATGAGGGCATATAAGTGTGCATAATATTTTTAATATCATAAGAAATGCTGACAGCCAGAATTCCGGCCGTCAGCATTTTCTGATAATAGAAAATTTCTTATCACACTCAAATCTCAACTTTTCCAAGGATTACCTTAATTATTATTTCCTGTTCCAAATCTATATTCTATAATGACCCTCTTCCTTTTGTTGATATCTCCGCTTCCCATCCACCTCTCTCATAGATTGTACGCACCTGAAAACTTTACTCCCTATAGAGATATTTTTGCAGGGTACGCATAAGCTCTTTAATGTCAATCGGTTTTGCTATATGGGCGTCCATGCCGCACTCCAGACAATACTGGACATCACCGGAAAAAGCATCAGCAGTCATGGCAATAATAGGAATATCCTTATCTTCACGCTCCAGTGCCCGTATAGCTCTTGTAGAATCATAACCGTTCATCACAGGCATACGGATATCCATTAAAATCGCATCATAAAAACCAATTTCCGACTGTTCAAATTTATCAAAACATATCTGCCCATTAACAGCCCGCTCTACCTCCAGACCAAAGGATACCAGAATCTCTTCCGCAATCTCCCAGTTAAGGTCAACATCTTCTGATACAAGAACCCGTTTCCCTGTAAAATCCATAACCTGGTTATCCTTTTTTACCATCTCTTCCTTATTACCTTCTACATATTTTCTTAAACATAAAAATAATGTAGATTTAAACAACGGTTTTGATACAAAACCTTCCACTTCTGCCTCAAGTGCTTCTTCCTCAATATCACTCCAGTCATATGCTGAAATCAGGAAAACAGGAATCTTTTTTCCTACCCTTTTTCTAATCTCATGGAGTACCTGTATACCATCCATACCCGGCATTTTCCAGTCTAAAAGTACAAAGTGATAATCATCTTCTTTCTTGTGATGTTCCTCTACCATTTTGACAGCTTTTCTTCCATCCATCGTCCACTCTGCCCGGATGCCAAGCTCTTCTAAATGTGTTACTGCACTTACACATAGCTGTTCGTTGTCATCCACTACAAGGATATTCCATGGAGGAAGTATCATTTCCTCCTCTTTTCCCCTCGCCTTTTCCAAATCCAGTATGATATGGAACTCACTGCCTTCTCCAAGCTTGCTCTTTAGTTCAATCGTCCCACCCATCAAGTCTACGATACTCTTCGTAATTGCCATGCCAAGACCAGTTCCAATCACATTCTGAACCTGCTCTGATTCTTCTCTGGAAAAAGATTCGAAAATCTTTTTCTGGAAGTCTTCTGACATCCCAATTCCGTTATCCTTTACCAAAAAATGAGTCTGCACATAGTTTTCACCATTTGGTGACGGTTCCTGATACAGATGGATATCTATTCTTCCCTCTTCCTGTGTATATTTAACCGCATTTGATAAAACATTCATCATCACCTGATTCAAACGCACACTATCACAATACACATCCTCTGCATCAATCTTTTGGATAAGAATATCGAAATATTGATTTTTCTCCTGCACCTGCGGTTTTATAATATTTACCAAATCATCCATCGTCTCTTTCAAAGACATCTGATCGATATTAAGTGTCATCTTACCGCTTTCTATCTTAGACATATCCAAAACATCGTTAATCAATCCTAACAAATGCTTACTGGATAATCTTACCTTATTCAGACAGTCCTCCACCCGCATCTCATCTTTTGTATTTTTCAACGCAATCTCCGTCATTCCTATGATTGCATTCATCGGGGTACGAATATCGTGGCTCATACTGGAAAGGAAATCACTCTTCGCCTGATTAGCATGAACAGCCTCTTTTCTTGCCTCATTCACTTCCTTTATCTGCTGCCTTGACATTCTATAATAGAGAACAAATACAACAGCCATAGACAATACTATAATAAGCAGACTTGTCAACGTAATCGCTAATCTGAATTTATCCAGTCTTTTAAGCGTACTATCCAAAGTTCCACTCGGCATAATGGTAATTAAATACCAGTCTGTTTCCTCAGAAATAGGAGAACTATACAGATATTTCTTCTCGCCTTGAGATACCAGCAATGCATAATAATCTTTATCAGCCTGAATAGCCGCCTTTAATTCTTCAATATATTGTGATGCATCCTTTCCGTTAAACTCCTCAACGTATGTATCTAAACGATCAAAATAATTTTCTCTATACGCATCACTGTTTCTAATAATAAATGTTCCGTCTGCATCAATAACATGAGAATACAGTACTGCATCTCTTTCTTCCAGATACAATGCATCATCAAGATACATCATTGATACACCTGCAATCAAAGCTGTACTTTTGCTGCCATCCTTTAAAGGATATGCAGCTTTTACTGCCAGCATAAGGTACTTGCTCCCCTCTTTATCAACTCCCATTGCAATTGCATTCCCAAATTCATTGACACTTGAGATCAGTTTGTCATAATCAACAATCTTCAGACTATCTCCTAATATTCGTTCTGTCTCTCCACTTTCAGAATATAAACCTAAATAGGTAAAATTTCTAATCTCCGCATTCTCTTTTAATCTCTCTCCCAGTTTCTCATCATAAACAGCTGAATCCGATTTAATTACTTTTACAATCCCTTCTACCTGTTCCAACCGTAGATTCGTGATAGATGTAAACTTCTGCTGTATCTGTACATTCATCTCATACATATACATTTCGCTGATCTCTTCAACAGATTCATCGGTTTTGCTAGACATCAATACCGTCAATAAAACAAAAACTACTAAACATATAATCACTATAATGCAAAAACTGCATCTTAAAAATCTACTAGTTTTTTTCTCCACTATTGTTCCTCCTTCTTCCAACCGCATATCTATCTAAAATCAGTAAACTGTTTTTCTTCATCATCATGTATTATGCTATCGATTCTAGCATATAAGAATATCAACGTCAACAAGACAGTGCCACATCCAATACCATCATAGCAACGAAACCAATCATCACACCGATAGTCGCCAGCTGCTTATTGTCCTTAAAAGACTCTGGTATTAATTCAGAACATACTACAGATATCATGGCCCCCGCCGAAAACGAAAGTACAAACGGAAGAGCCGATTGTACCTTAATTGCAAACAGTGCTCCAAGTACCCCTGCCACCGGCTCTACCATACCTGAAAACTGCCCTATAAAAAAACTTTTCCCTCGTGATAATCCTTCCCGTCGCAGCGGCATTGCAACACAGGTTCCTTCCGGAAAATTCTGTATGCCGATGCCGACAGCCAGCATGACTGCCCCTATGATGGACGCCTCACTGCCTTCTATAGCTGCACAGCCAAATGCCACCCCTACCGCCAGTCCCTCTGGTATATTATGCATAGTCACAGCCGTAGTCAGCAATACACAACGAATCCATCCTTCTCCTCTCTCTTTACAGGTTTGCTTTTTTGACATACATAAATCCGAAACAATAATGAATGCCGTACCTGCCAAAAGCCCTACTGCGGCATTTCCCGCAGCATTCTTCCCCAGCTGTTCAGATAACACAATCGCAGGGTCAAGTAAAGACCAATAAGATGCTGCTATCATAACGCCTGCCGCAAATCCCATCATAACATCCATCAGCCTTTGATTGACTGTCTTAAAAAAAAATACGAGAGATGCACCTAACATCGTAATCCCATAGGTAAATAAGGTTGCCAACAGACCCTGATAAACAGGATGGAGATTCATGAAGTTCTCTATCATTTTTAAAACTCCTTCACCGAACCATAGCTGCCACACTAAAACTCTATCCTCCATTTTGCCATACATAAAAGAGAAAATATTTTTAACGTAAAACCCGTTCGGATACTTCTTTGACTTCCTATTATCCTATGTGCAAAATCCATATATTGTGAATCTTTTTACTTATGCATCTTTCAAAAATGCTTTATATGACTTCCATGCCTCATATACATCTGCCTTACTGGTGATTTCCCAAGGGGCATGCATATTCAGAACTGCCACACCGCTGTCAATTACATTCATGCCATATAAAGATAAAATATAGGCAATCGTCCCTCCACCGCCAATATCTACTTTACCAAGTTCTGCTGTCTGAAATGCTACTTTATTGTCATCCATAATCTTGCGGAGTTTTGCAATATACTCCGCATTTGCATCGTTAGAACCTGATTTTCCTCTGGCACCGGTAAATTTATTAAAGACCACACCCCTGCCAAAATAAGCTGCATTTTTCTTCTCAAATGCACTGGCAAAATTAGGATCAAATGCAGCAGATACATCAGAGGACAACATATAAGATGATGCCAGACATCTTTTCAGCCTAATCTCAGAATATTCCCCCATTACATCCATAAGTTCAGCAACTGCATTCTCAAAAAATTTGGACTGCATGCCTGTAGCTCCCACAGAACCAATTTCTTCCTTATCCACAAGCAGACAGCAGGATGTTTTTACAACTTCCTTCATTTCAAACATTGCAGATGCAGATGTATATGCACATACCCTGTCATCCTGTCCATATGCCATGATCATGGACTCATCCAAGCCTGCATCTTTCGCCTTACCGGCCGGAACGATTTCCAGCTCAGCTGAAAGAAAATCCTCTTCTTCCATATCATATTTTTTCTTGAGAAGGGAAAGAATCATTTTCTTAACCGGTTCCTTTTCTTCCTTTGCCAGTGGACGGCTGCCAATTAAAATGTCAAGCTGCTCTCCCTCTACTACCTTGTTTGCCTTTTTTTCCATCTGCTCTCCTGCAAGATGAATCAGCAAATCCGTCACACAAAAAACCGGGTCCTTGTCATTTTCACCAATTACTATCTCAACCAATTCTCCATTCTTCTTTGCCACCACGCCATGAATTGCTAGCGGCAGAGTCACCCACTGGTACTTTTTAATTCCTCCATAATAATGGGTATCCAGATAAGCCAATTCTGTATCCTCATAAAGCGGATTCTGCTTTATGTCCAGACGGGGAGAATCAATATGCGCTCCTAAAATATTCAACCCCTCCTCAAACGGAGTCTTGCCAATATGAAATAATGCGATTGCTTTATTCATATTCACTACATATACTTTATCCCCGGCTTTCAGCTTCCTGCCTTCTTTTCTAATCTCGCAAAAATCCTCATATCCTGCTTCTTTTGCCATCTTTATGATATATTTCACACATTCTCTTTCCGTCTTGCCGTTATCAAGAAACTTACGGTAGTCCTTAGAAAGCTTCTCCAGCTCCTTTAATTCCTTTTTATCATAGTCTTTCCATGCATTTCTCCGTTCCATTATTCAACCTCCTGTTATTGATAATCAACAATCTTGTCATATACATATAGAAGGAGCTGCTGCACTAAATGAAACCTGCAAATGATTCAAAATGTCTTAGTGCGACAGCCCTCTTTATCTTTTTTCTCTATTATATTATCTTTTACGAAAACTTCAAGTCTTATTCAAAAAAACCTGATATTATAGTTGCCTGATATCAACAATTTAACACACCAATCCCACAGTAAGTAACGAGGCATCAACGCATTTTTCAATCTATTCCTGCTCCAAGGCAAGAACTCCCCTCATTTCCAAAAGAGGACCACCGGTTCCTTCTATGTAATCCCCGGTAATGGTCACTCTTCCAATATTATCATCCCTCGGAATCTGATACATAATATCCAGCATAAATTCTTCAATAATCGCACGCAACGCCCTGGCTCCGGTCTTTTTTTCCAATGCCCGCTTTGCAATTGCATGATATGCTGTATCGTCAAAACGCAGTTCCACTCCATCTAAGCTCAGAAGTTTTTGATACTGCTTCAAAATTGCATTCTTTGGTTCTTTTAAAATCTGAACCATCATTTCCTCATCCAGACTCTGTAATGCAAACAATACAGGAAGTCTCCCTAAGAATTCAGGAATCATGCCAAAATCCCTCAAATCTTCTACTGTCACCTTTAAAAGAATATTATCATCTTTATCATATTTATCTTTTAAGTCAGCCCTAAAACCTATGGAAGACTGCTTGTTCAAACGAGATTTTATAATATCTTCAATATCCGGAAATGCACCGCCGCATATAAAAAGGATATTCCTGGTATTAATTGTAGTCAGGGGAACCATGGCATTTTTACTTCCGGCTCCTACAGGTACCTCTACCTCTGCTCCCTCTAATATTTTTAACAGTCCCTGCTGAACAGCTTCTCCACTGACATCCCTTGAGTTTGTATTCCTTTTCTTTGCAATTTTATCAATCTCATCAATAAAAATAATTCCCCTCTCTGCTTTTTCCACATCATTGTCTGCTGCCGCTAACAGCTTGGACAATACGCTTTCCACGTCATCACCAATATATCCGGCTTCTGTAAGCGTTGTTGCATCCGTAATCGCTAACGGCACATTTAAAATGCGGGCAATCGTCTTTACCAGATAGGTTTTCCCTGAACCTGTCGGTCCCACCATCAGCATATTGGATTTTTCAATCTCAATGTCATCCATACTGTCTGTAAGTACTCTTTTGTAATGATTATACACTGCAACTGAAATTACCTTCTTTGCATAATCCTGGCCAATCACATATTCATCTAATTGTGCTTTCATTTCATGAGGTGCTGGTATTGTACTCAATGTAAGCTCAGGTTCTTCCTGTTTTTTTTCTTTTTCCTTTTTTTTCTTAACTTTTTGTTTCTTTGGAATATCATCGACCGGTGTAAACTGATTCATGTTCATATTAGGCATATTGGATAAATCCATAAACTGCATATTGCTTCCCGAAAAACTGTCAAACGTTTTTTGCATACACTCCTGACATATATTAATACTATTCGGCATATAAATCAGTTTGCCTGCCTTTGATTCCGGTCTTCTGCAAAGATAACAGTATTTTTCATAATCATCCTCTCTATGTCCATTCTTTAAATCTTTATCGTCTCCCATTTTTTATCCTCCGCTATCTGCGACTATTTTATCATCACTTACTATTTATTGTACAAGTATACCAAATCTTCTTTCAAAATACCATTGTATAATTTAGGTAATGCTGATAATTCACTTAAATTTCATAATATTATCCATTCTTTAAATACTGTACAGCAAATTGTCTCGGTGTCATACCGGTAAACATTTTAAATTCCCGTTGGAAATGTGATTGATCAGAATATCCAATATTTTCAATCAGAGAAGATAAATTCTTATCAGGATGCTTTATCATATCTGCTATTACATTTAGTAGTCTCATATACTGACAAAATCTTTTGGGACCATACGAAAAAGTCTGCAAAAACAACCGTTCCATATGCCTTGAAGTATATCCAAATTCTGTCGCAATGGTCTCCACGGCCACCTTTCCCTTTGCTTCTTCAATCTGATTTAATCCATATCGTACAAGTGGATGAACCTCTTCAATATATAATATTTCGTTAAACTGACGGTCGCAAAGTCCGGCCCGCTCTGCAAAAGAATGCTGCTCTGCAATCTCCATTAACCAAGATATAACCCGATTCACATCATAGCTGCACTGATAATGATAATTTATATGGATTCCGAACAGCTTATCCCCTTCCAGATCAAGCACCCTGTATGTATCCAGATATCCCAGACAATATAATTCTTTTTTATTCATATTCCATATAATCTCCAGACAACCATTTGGAATCAAAACCAATTTTTCGGATATGATAAGTTCATAACAAAAGCTGTTTTGGATTCCTGTCAATAAATATTCTCTGTAATTATTCTTTGTCAATAAAAACGCCGGCTGTCTTGTAAGTAACTGTCCCATTTTCATCTATCCTTTCACTCCATGATCAAAACTTCGCATCACTATCTGACATATTTATTTCCCATCCGTCTTACATCTATCAGCTCTTCCTTTTCTTAATTAAATTAACATTATCTATCTGTTTTTACAATATTTTTTTTGCTTTCTGTAAAAAAAATTTATTTTGGGTGTTGACAATTTCATATTCTTAAGTATAATAAAAGCGTATCGAAAGCAAAGAGGCTTCGCAATGAATCTGCGATGCCTCTTTTTTATCTTATAAGATATGCTGCTTAACTTTATAATGAGGGATTTCCCCATAAGACAACGGTGTCTGTTCATCATTTCTAAAAATTTTTCAGGAAATGATACAGGCATTTTTTATTTTTATGAACCTATGGTTCATGAATCTATTTGAAAAACCGCTCTTACAATGGGAAATGTTTCAGAATTAACATTTTTAGGAGGTGTGTGTTATGGAATATTCTGCTGTTAACACAATCTGGGTGCTGGTTGGCGCCGCACTCGTATTCTTTATGCAGGCAGGTTTTGCAATGGTCGAAACCGGATTCACAAGAGCAAAAAATGCAGGCAACATTATTATGAAAAATCTGATGGACTTTTCAATTGGTACGCCAATATTCTGGTTAATCGGATTTGGTTTAATGTTTGGCAATGCCGGTGACGGTGGTATCATCGGAACAATCGGAGAAATTGCCTCAGAAAGCAACTACGGAAACGGAATGTGTCCTGACGGGGTTCCATTCTGGGCATTCTTAATCTTCCAGACTGTATTTTGTGCAACTGCTGCCACAATCGTTTCTGGTGCCATGGCAGAAAGAACCAAGTTTATTTCTTACTGCATTTACAGCCTATTGATCAGTCTGGTTGTTTACCCTATTTCCGGACACTGGATCTGGGGCGGAGGCTGGTTAGCCCAGATGGGATTCCACGACTTTGCCGGTTCTACTGCCGTACATATGGTAGGTGGTGTTGCTGCACTGATTGGTGCATCCATTCTTGGACCACGTATCGGTAAATATCACAAAGACGGACGGGCACGGGCAATTCCCGGACATAGTCTGACACTTGGTGCACTTGGCGTTTTTATTCTCTGGTTCTGCTGGTTTGGATTCAATGGTGCTTCCACCGTTTCCATGGAAGGTGACGCCATCGTATCTGCCGGCAAAATTTTTGTCACTACCAACTTAGCCGCCGCCATGGCTACTGTTACTGTTATGCTGATTACATGGATCCGCTATAAGAAGCCGGATGTTTCCATGACTCTAAATGGCTCCCTTGCAGGTCTGGTTGCCATTACTGCCGGCTGCGACACCGTGTCACCGGAATCAGCTGCTATTATCGGTATTATTTCCGGCTTTGTAGTCGTATTTGGTATAGAATTTGTGGATAAAATATTAAAAATAGACGATCCAGTGGGTGCTGTCGGAGTTCACGGCATGAATGGTGCAATCGGTACAATCTGCGTGGGATTATTCTCAGACGGTACAGGAACAGACTGGAAAGGCTTATTCACCGGTGGTGGTGCACATTTACTGGGTGTGCAGGCACTGGGTGTCATCAGCGTAATTGCCTGGGTAACCGTTACTATGGTCATTGTATTCCAGGCAATCAAGCATACCATTGGTCTGCGGGTTACCGAAGAAGAAGAGGTACTTGGACTTGACAGCACAGAACATAATCTTGCAAATGCATATTCCGACTTTATGTCTTCACCGGAAAGAAGCGTATTTTTAGGCAGTATGGCAGAAGATTTAACATCTTCAAGTCCTGCCCCGGTTTCCGCTGCTGAAGCTGTTCCGGTTGAATATAAAATTACTACTCCTGCCGATGAGGAAATACCTAAGATTTCAAAGGTTACTATCCTTTGCAAGCAGAATAAATTTGATGATTTAAAGACCGCCTTAAATAATATCGGCGTATCCGGCATTACTGTTACCCAGGTACTCGGCTGCGGTATCCAGAAAGGTGCTGCTAAAATGTACCGTGGTGCTGAAATAGATGTTGTTCTTCTACCAAAGGTAAAAGTAGAAGTCATTGTAAGTGCCGTTCCGATTGCCGCAGTTGTGGATGCCGCAAAAAAAGCTCTCTATACAGGAAACATCGGCGATGGTAAGATTTTTGTATATGATGTAGAAAATGTTATTAAAGTAAGAACCGGCGAAGAAGGTTTTGCCGCATTACAGGGCGAAAATTAATCTTATAAAGCAATATTTATAAAAAAGTGCTGTCGCATAAAGAATAAAACTTTTATGCGGCAGCACCTTTCCTAATAGGCGTTATCAAATCGATCTCCATTAATGGATACGTCAAAATCTGCCTCTGGATTTACCCGAACTTCAGTAAACTCTATTTTGTCCATCTGATAATCACTAATCTTATGATTTTTTAAATCAGATAAGATTAAATCCTTTGCCCTCATCAGATTCCGAAAATCATTATATTGAAAGTCACAGTCTACATGAATAACCTCTTCCGTTTCCATAAGATACTGTGTTATGATCTCCGGCTTCACATCCTGATTATCAGATAAGTATGATATTTCAAAATAAACCATATCCTTTGGCACAGAAGGATCTTCCACAAGTGTATTGCAATGGTTCAGTATGATATTTAGAACCTTTTTCCCCTCTGCTGCTTTCTCCTGCTTATATCCTTCTGTCTTTTCTGTAGTTGAAGTTTCACCTTCATGTTCTGTTTCCTCAATTGATATTTCTGTTGTTTCTTCCGATTTTTCAATCTCCCTTGAGGTAACTCCTTTTGCAGATACCTTATATTTTAATGTTTTTGTAAACCGTTCACTACCTTCCAGAACGGTTTTTCCTCCATATTCAAAAGAACTATACTCCGCAAATGCCACACCACTTCCAATTCCCGCTATCAATACCCCTATGACAAGCATACTGCCAGCAATCTTATATATTCTACGCATGGTTCAGCACCTCCTCACCTGCATTTATTACCATAATTTTCTTCACCTTTGTCTCTTTTGGATATTCCCAGTCTTCTTCTGTTTCCTCTAAATCTCCAGCCTGGGAACCACTTTCATCTGAATCCTTTGTCACATCTTTTGTATCCGTTTTACCTTTTCTTTTAATCATTGAAAAGCAAAGCAATGTCACAGCTGTACTTGTCATACCACTGCCTATCATTATCATGGTTGCTCCTGCAAGCGGATACCCCATTACCAGACAAACAATCAATGCACCAAATAAAAAGATGCATCCAAGAGTACAAATACCTGACATAATACCGAAAAACAGCCAGAACAGATTCCAGAGCAAGCATACTGACCATATGGCAAACCGCCAGAGTATATTAATAACTCCTAACACCAGCATCCATATCTTTCCAAAAAATCCACGGCCATTCGCCTTCGCTTTATTTCTGCTAATACGCATGCCTTCTTTTAGCCCGTTATATGGTCTCTTCAGCATATTCCACAGTTTTTTCATCTGACGGACTCCCCACTTACCAGCGGTTTCTGCACCTTTTCCGATTGCACTGGTCGCTTTTTCCGTTGCCTTTTTACTCTCTTCTTTTACCTTTTCAAAATCAATACTCTTCTTCTCAGTATTATAATTTGCTTTTACATGATACGCTTCTAAAATACCGGCAGTCAGTTCTGCCATGTCTCCAAAATCACGAATTGCCTCTTCTTCAGACAGCCCACCCTTCATTTTCATATCAATATGCTGCTCATATTCTTCTACAATATCCTGAATTTCTTTCTCTTCTAAAACAGAGAGATTCTTTCTTAATTTTGTCAAAAATTCTTCCTTTTTCATCATTTTTTCTCCTTTAAAAAATCACCCACACGTTTTGAAAAATCATTCCATTCCTGCTCCAATCCACTCTGATATAAAATCCCTGTTGCCGTAATATGATAATATTTTCTAGGGGGCCCTTCTGTAGATTCTTTCAGGTAAGTTTCAAAGTAATGCTCGTTAGTCAAACGCTTTAACAGCGGATAAATTGTCCCCTCGTTCACATCTACGACTTTAGAAACCTCTTCCACCAGTTCATAGCCATACATATCCTGATGGATAACTGATTTTAATACAATCAGCTCTAAAACACCCTTTTTAAATTGTGCATTCACCTTTTCACCTCATTTCTAACTTATGGCTCTCTATTTCTCGCTGTTTATCTTCCCATGCACATGCGTTTTACAGAAATCTGATTCAGACCAACAATTTTTGTAAGATAACTATTTGCTTCTGTAAAATCAGCGAATAAATATATACGCTAAAATCATAAGCATCCAAAGATGTAACGGATAAATAATATAGAATATTCGTTTACTAAAAGCTGTATTTCTTCCTCGTTTACCATTATACGCAATTATAAATGGAATCACAGCAATCATCGCCCATTCTGCATCAAAGCATAATGTTACATAAAGTGAATCCCCTGTACCTCCCGAAAAATATGACAGCAATGCCTTTGCCAGAATCGCTACACATATCAAGATAATACCTGCATACTTCACACGGTTCCGGTTACGCAGGGCATAAAAAACAATGGCAATCGGCATCAAATAAACTCCGCCCTCACAGAATAGCACAGCTGCAGCTGTTATCACTGCCAGCAAAACAGACAATGCAATATACCTTTTCTGGCAGATCGACTCTAATGCCCAGATAAAACAGAATAACAATGCCAGTGTCAGGAAGATATTGTGTCCTTCAATTAAAGAATAAAATGTATACCTGCCTGTAATACGGTCAACATTATGAAATGCAAAATTGATAACGGCATTACCAGCCCACATGACAGCCGCAGCCAAAAATAACCGTCCAGCATATTTTTTTCTGCTCCTGGTATAGAAAAAACCTTCTACCATAAGATAGAGAAACAGCGGTGCTACAAATCGAGGAAGAAGTGATATCCACCGAGGCCACATTCCATAAAATAAATACGAGTGTACATGATCAAGAATCATAAAAATCAATGCAATAATTTTCAACTGATATGCATCTAATCCTTTTTTCTCCATAATACACCTCCTTTACTAATTGGTTTTCCATATCCTGTAAAAAGTGCCAGTTTACAATTCTACCAACATACGAATATTAATATCCTGCATTGACTTAACCTCACATTCTGAATAATTCACTGCTTTTATTCTTTTGTATAATAATATACCCATTACTATGTAATGTCAAGTACTAAATTATATTTAATACTAATATTTTTACAATAGCAGCACTCTTATATTTTAACAGACTAAGCGGTATTCTTTTTGCACTAAAAAGGCAGTCTGCATCCATCTAAGAATCCAAACTGCCCATACTGTTATCCTTATCTATTCTCTCAATTATACTTTACATCACATATCTTATCCCCTGCTTGGCATCATGGAAATGATACGTCCTGCAAAATCATTAAAGTTTTGTGTCTGCAAAACTACACGTCCAGGCCCTGTAAGTCTTGTGAGGAATAATCCTTCACCACCAAAGAAAATATTGCCAAGCCCCTTCACTGTCTCAATCTCATATTTGACAGTTTTATCAAAAGCCACCACATTACCGGTATCTACTTTTATCACTTCGCCAGGTCCCAGTTCTTTCACTACCTGGTCACCATCCACTTCTAAAAATGCATAACCATTACCGCTGATATCCTGTAAAATAAAACCCTCTCCACCAAATAATCCGGCTGAAAATTTCTTGGTAAGTGCAATGCTCACGTCCACACCTTCCTGTGCACATAAAAATGCCCTCTTTTGTGCAATAATGCCTGGGGTTCCTGTCAGATTAACCGGAATCACATCCCCCGGAACTGTAGAACCAAAGGCTATTTTAGCTCCATCTCTCGTGGATGAATATGTAGCCATAAACAATGATTCACCAGACAACATCCTTCCAAGACCTTTCATAAGACCGCCCTTTGTATTGGTCTTCATTTCAATGCCCTCAGTCTGCCATACCATTCCACCACTCTGGGTATACATGGATTCTCCCCTGTCCAGCGTCACTTCAACTGCCGGTACTGTCTTTCCTACAATTTCATACTGCATAATCCTATCCTCCTTAATTGTATAATTAATTTTGCATTGCAAAATTATTTCCTGCCTGTTTTCTACATCCCCTTTGCCTTTTTCGTGCAGGCTTTCATTGCCTCAAATATTGCACTTCGCATTCCCCTCTCTTCCAGAACGCGGACCGCCTCTATTGTAGTTCCTCCGGGTGAACATACCATATCCTTTAACTCTCCCGGATGCTTTCCTGTTTCAAGTACCATTTTAGCACTTCCTAAAACTGCTTGTGACGCAAATTTATATGCCTGATTCCGTGGCATCCCATCTGCCACAGCAGCATCTGCCATCGCTTCAATAAACATAAACACATAGGCTGGGGAACTTCCGCTGACAGAAGTTACAACATCCATTAAATGTTCTGGAACCACTTCGCATTTCCCAAAACTTTGAATCATGCCAACTGCTTTATTCAAATCTGCCTCTGTAACATTCTCGTTACAGCAGACTGCCGTTATCCCCTCTCCCACAAGAGCCGGTGTGTTAGGCATTGTCCTGATAATCTTTAAAGATCTGCCAAACTGCTTTCCCAGCCATTCAAGTGTCTTACCCGGTGCAATAGTTACAATCAGCTGCTCTTTTGTTACGACTTCCTTAATCTCATTAATTACCGCTTCATAGAACTGGGGTTTCACCGATAGAAACAATACTTCTGCCTGTGCCGCCTCCTTATTATCTGCTGTTATTTGAATTTGCAGTTCTTCTTTTATTTTATTGAGACTCTGCTCCGACAAATCTGCACCGATAATCTCATGTGCTGCTGACACACCATTCCTGATCATTCCTTTCATAATTGCTGTTGCCATATTTCCGCAGCCTATAAATCCTAACTTCATTTTATCCTCCTATTCTTTGCCATTCTTTATATTACAAAAAATGCCAGATTATTTACTGTTACCACTTTATATAACTTACTCTTTCCCCATATAAATGTCAAGCAGTCTGAAATAACAAAAAGCACCGGAACGAAAACCCTTCAATCCGATGCTTTATATCTGCTTTTAACAAAAATCAGTTTTTATAATTCCACGCTTCCCTGTTCACCATCAGCAGTATAATAAACCATTCCCTCTTCTGGCTTTACATAAACATTAAGCTCTTTTATGGACTTCTTATCAACTGAAGCTATAACCTTTTCCATAATGTCAGCCGTTGTTACTTCATAACCACAACACTGAACATATACTGTCTGAGTAGTCTTAACTGCTGCCGGCTTCTTTGCAGGAGCTTTCTTTGCCGGTGCCTTCTTTGCTGCCGGTGCCTTCTTTTCGGCTGTCTTCGCTGCTGGAGCTTTCTTCTCGGCTGCTGTCTTTGCTGCCGGTGCCTTCTTCTCAGCTGCTGCCTTTGTCGTCTTTGCTGCTGGCGCCTTCTTCTCAGCTGCTGCCTTTGTCGTCTTTGCTGCCGGTGCTTTCTTCTCTGTTGCTTTTGCATCAGCCTTTGCTGCTTCAGCTGCCTTTGCTGCCTCTACCTTCGCCATAGCTGCCTTAACCTGATCGGCAGTAGTTTTCTTTGATGTTGCCATGTTAATTTTTCCTCCATTTTTCCATAGAATATGTATGTTAAAAGTCTCAAGCTACTCTATTACAATGTTCATAGTAACCCAAAACATGAAGTTTTGCAACTATTTAGGGCATTTTCTCTAGTATTTACAACCAATTCTATAAAAACAAGAGCTTTCATGACAAAATGCACAAAAAATATTGCCCTATGTTTCGAAAATAAATCCATGAGGGGGGAGGGGTAGATTCATTTTCATCATCATAGGGCAATAACTATATGGTCATCACAGATGACCTGACAAAAAATAAGATAATATCTTTTTAACCAAAATATCTCTTTAAGAGGCCTTCAAATGCTTTGCCATGTCTTGCCTCATCTCTTGCCATCTCATGAACAGTATCATGAATTGCATCCAGATTTGCAGCTTTTGCACGCTTTGCAAGATCAAATTTGCCAGCTGTAGCGCCGTTCTCAGCGTCTACTCTCATTTCAAGATTCTTCTTTGTGGAATCTGTTACAACTTCACCCAGAAGTTCTGCAAATTTAGCAGCATGCTCTGCTTCTTCATAAGCAGCCTTCTCCCAGTAAAGACCAATCTCAGGATATCCTTCTCTGTGAGCAACTCTTGCCATTGCAAGATACATACCAACCTCTGAGCATTCACCTTCAAAATTTGCTCTTAAATCAGCAAGGATATCTTCGCTGACACCCTGTGCTACTCCAACTACATGCTCTGCTGCCCATGTACGGTCACCCTCCATAGCTGAAAACTTCTCAGCTGGTGCTTTACAAACCGGACAAGCTTCCGGAGCCTGGTCACCTTCATATACATAGCCACATACATTACATACAAATTTCATAATCTTATCTCCTTTTCTGTAAAAAATATAGTTTAATAAATAAGAAACTCTGATTATAACATTCAGGTTTCACTCTTTCCAAAAAATATAGTAATAATTACTGTTATTATAATATCACTCTTATATCACTGTGTCAAGCATCTTCTTTTATAATTAACAATATTTTCTATTCAGTGCCATATCTGGCTGCATTGACTTCATTCAGACAGCAGAATATTTACAACCTCTTTCAAATTCATTCCGTTTGAAGCCTTGAGCAAAACCACATCTTCCGGTTTCAGGGTAGCCATCAGATAAATTGCCGCCTCTTCATTATCCGAAAATGTATATACTTTTATTTTACTTTCATTTCTTTCCAGAATCTGCTTGATGTTCTGGGATAATTCTCCCATCACTATCACTTCATCTATCGGCTTATCCAGCAGAAATTCTCCAACTTCCTGATGATATCTGACTTCATTTTCTCCCAATTCAAACATATCTCCTAAAACAGCAATCCTGCGGCCGTTACAAGGCATGTCACATAACACCCTGATACTTGCTTTCATGGAATCCGGGCTGGCATTATAAGTATCATCAATCATGGTAAATTTGTTATCTATATGGACAATTCGCTGTCTCAGTCCTTCAAATCCCGAAAAACCGGCAGCAGCAACAGACATCGGAATTCCGTTTTCATTTGCTACCGCCAGTGCCGCAACACAATTTCCCACATTATGTTTACCAAGTGTATTGAGCAAAACAGAAACCTCCTGCCCGCCATGCACACAGGTAAATTCAGTATGGGAATCATAATACACAATATCCTTTGCATAGTAATCGCACCAATCCTGTGTTCCATAATAAAGTGTGCGGCAGGTAAGTTCCTCTGCCTCTTTTGCATTTCTTAATAACTCGTCATCACCATTTAAAAACAAAGTTCCCCCTTCTTTCATAAAATGAACAACACTGAGTTTTTGCTTTCTTATGTTCTCACGAGTTTTCATAAACTCAATATGAGCAACCCCGATAGTCGTCACAACTGCCATATCAGGTCTTACCATCTCAGATAAAACATCCATCTGCCCATTCTCACTGATTCCCAGCTCCAATACTGCAATCTCATCTTTTTGGCTCATTCTGGACAATGTAATCGGGACACCAATCTGAGAATTCAGATTTCCCTCTGTCTGATAAGTCCTTTTTCCTGAAGAAAGTGCCTTTGCGATCATTTCTCTTGTAGTCGTTTTTCCCACGCTCCCGGTTACTGCAACCACTGGAATCGGAACCCGTTTTCTGACAGCTGCCCCAATCCGCTGCAAAGCATCCACAGTATCATTTACACGGATATAAGGTCTGTCAGACACATCTACATCATTATGTACGGAAGTAAGCGTTGCTGCCCCCGTTTCCAATGCTGATTCAATAAAGCGGTGTGCGTCTACTTTTTCTCCAATAATAGGGACAAACAAATCACCTGCTTTTATTTCCTTGGAATTTGTACAAATGTCTTTTACCGGAGTATTCTCATCTCCACACATCAGTACTCCATCAGTAAATTCCACAATATCCTTAACTGTAATATTCTCCATAACTACTCCATTTCTCCGGTTTGTTTCATCATTTGTTCAATAAACCGGGCAACACCGTCTTCATCATTAGATGGAATTACGGAATGTGCCATATTTTGAATTTCAGGATGTGCATTTGCAACTGCATAAAAATAATCACTGGCTTCCAGCAATGCTTTATCATTCAGATTATCCCCAAAGCTTATCACACTGTCATAATTTTTAAATGTACGAAGATATAAAAGTGCTTCTTTCTTGGACGCCTGATCACTATATATTTCCAGCATATAATAGTTATCGCTGTAGATATCCGCATAAAACTCTGTTTTGACCCCTTTTACCACCGCCAATTCACGATAAAGACCTTCCAGCTTTTCCTTTGGCTCCCGAAGCACACAGTAAATGATATTTTTGCCTGCCACCAGGCTCAAATCTTCTACCTCTGTAAATTTTTTATCAAATTTCATGATACGTTCATTGCGAAAATAATTCAGTGAAACCGAATCCACACTATCATAATATGCAAAGAACCGGTCATCTGCCAACGAATACAAAAAACAGCTGAGTCCCCTTAACTTGATCATTCCTAACAAAACCATAACAACTGTTTCATCCAAAACAGCCTGCTTTATATATCTTCCTTGTTCCATATCATAAATCAAAACACCATTCATCATCATAATAGGGAGCTTCAAATTGAGACCTTCAATAATCTTCAGCGTTGTGGTAGGTGTTCTTGCCGTAGATACCGTAAATTCCAGTCCCTGCCGGATTCCTTTGTTGATGATATCTGTTGTCACATCACTTAATTCCGCCTTACTATTTAACAGTGTTCCATCCAAATCACTTACAAATAATCGTCTCATTTATTCTCCTTAGTACCGTTACGCCAACCGGGCATAACCTAATTGCTATTTTATAGTTGCTTGTAAGTATACCTCTTTTTTCCATTTGTTGCAAGTCAGCATCCTTTCCAGAAATCCGAAATTTTTTCCTTTACAGTGCCCAATGTCACAACCTGATAATCCTCCCATTCCATTGGAAATGTATCCACTACCTGCCTTGTTACAAAACGTTCATCCAGTAACAGAATCACTCCTTTGTCTTCCATGGTGCGGATTACACGTCCCGCTGCCTGCTGCACCTTGTTCATTCCTGGGTAGAGATATGCATACTCAAATCCTTTCCCCTCTTTATCTGCAAAATACTGCTGCTGTATCTCCTTTTCATTACAGACCATGGGCAGGCCGGTTCCTATAATTGCTGCGCCAATCAAATACTTACCAGCCAGGTCTATCCCTTCTGAAAAAATACCACCCAAAATACAAAATCCCAATACCGGTGCATCTTTCGCCCGGAAACGCTCTAAAAAAGCTTCTCTCTCCTCCTCCGATAAATGTGCACTCTGGCATATCACATCTATATCCGACAACAGTCCGTGCTCTACAGCCGCCTCGTAAACATCATTTAACATCTTATAAGAAGGAAAAAACGCCATATAATTTCCTTTTTTCCCGTGTACCAGACAGTCTAAATACCTTGCCATCTTTTCATACTGCCCAGGTCCTCTTAACCTATAGCGGCTGCTGACATCAATACCTGCAAACAGCCCTCTGTTTTCTCTGGGAAATGGGGAAGGGATATAAATTGCATAATCCTCTTCACTGTCATGCAAAAGCTCTTTATAATAGGTAATCGGCAGCATGGTAGCAGAAAAGAAAACTGTCGCATTCCCTTTTTCAATGCAGTCTGTCAGGTTTTTGGCGGGATGAATACAATATAATTTTATCATAAAGCAGTTATCCCTTAACTGTTCCCCATATATTTCATAGCTTTCATCCAGCAGCTCGTAAATATTTAAAAACTGGTTAATCTGAAAATAAAAATCCAGTATTTCTTCTTTATGAGGTTTCAGCGCCGGTATCTCCTTGCTCTCTTCTAAAAATGATTCCATCTGTGCATGTACCCTCAACAGTTTTAAATAAAAACTGTCAAGACTATCAATCATGGTGTAACCTTTATCATTATCGCATTCTTTTTTATAAACCAGCAGTTCCCTGTTACAGCTGCCAAGAAGCTTTCCAAGCTTTGCGTGATAAGGAAGCAGCAGCTTCCTCATATTCAGAAAATCTTCTTTAAAAAGTGCGGCACTATACATAGCGGATGCTCTCTCTACAAGATTATGAGCCTCATCTACCAAAAATAAAAATTCTCCCCTGGCACCTTCCCCGAAATACCTCTTAAGCTTCACCCTTGGATCAAATACATAATTATAATCACAGATAATGCCATCTACAAAAAGACTGACATCCAGTCCCATTTCAAACGGACATACCATGTGTTGAAATGAATATTCCAATAACACTTCTCTTGTAATATTCATTTCATGAGTAATGCAGTCATAAACGGCTTCATTAATCCGGTCATAGTGCCCTTTCGCATACGGGCAATGCTCTGGTTCACAATTTACTTCTTCTAACGGGCATATCTTTTCTTTTGCCGTAATTAAAACACTCCTAAAATGTAATCCGTTTTTCCTTAAAACCTCCAGACCGTCAATAGCAACACCTCTGGCAATGGTTTTTGCCGTCAGATAAAACAGTTTTTCCCCATATCCGTCCCCCATTGCCTTTACTGCTGGAAAAATGGCAGCCATGGTTTTTCCGATTCCCGTGGGTGCCTGCACAAATAAATTCCGTTTCCCTTTTATTGACAGATAAACTGTACCAGCCATGTCCCTTTGTCCGTTTCTATAAGGATAAGGAAATTCCAGATGCTCTATGGAGGCATTTCTCATCTCCCTGTTATCCACATCAAATTGTGTCCACCTGCAATATTCCTCGGTAAGTTCATGAAACCAGTTTTTCAAAAAACCGAAAGAATACGTCTCACGGAATCTCTTGATTTCCTCGGTATCCAGATTACAATAGGTCATCTGTACTGTTATCTCATCGAGTTCTTTTTCCAGAGCATATATATACGCATAGCACATTGCCTGTGCTTTATGCACAAAAACAGGACACTCCATATGCTCCAGCTTTTTATAAACACCTTTGATCTCATCTATCGTAACCCCGTTTTCCTCCGTCAGGATACCGTCTGCCCTTCCATCAACGGTAAGCACAAAGTCAGGTTTTACAATATCAATTTTCAAAGGTACTTCTGCCGCATAATTTAATCCCATCTTTCCCTGGATTTTCCTGTGGATTCTGCTTCCTTCCTGCATTGCTTCTTTAGAAAACGTGCCATCTTTGCTGGCAATATCTCCGCTTCTGAAAATAAACTCCACTAAACTGCGCACAGATATTTTTATCTGATACATATGTTATGTCCTCTTTTATAGCCGCAGGCAGCAAGTCAGATGAACTGCCTGCACTGACATTTGGATGCAGTATTTGACTTACCTCCAAACCCGGTTCATAAGTGTCTGTACTGTTATCTGTAATATACGATTTTCTTTCCTATCTCCTGTGCCTTATCCTGATCTGTCAATCTTGCAAGCAATGAAAGACCAAAATCAATACAGGTTCCCATACCCCTGCTGGTTATAAACTGCCCATCACAGACTACATTATCTGTCAGCTTATTTGCACCAATAAGTCCGTCTTCCATGCCCGGAAAACAGGTTGCATTTTTTCCTTCCAAAAGTCCCATTTCACCATATATAGTTGGTGCTGCACATACTGCTGCCAGATCTTTTCCCGCCTCTTTGTACTGTCTGATCAGCTTCGCAAGTCCTTCATGTGCTTTTAAATTTGGCGTTCCCGGTACTCCTCCGGGCATAACCAGCATCTCTCCATCAGAAAAATCTGCTTCATCAAATAATAAATCGGCTCTCACGGTAACCATATGGGAACTTGTGACATCATAATCTCCTGTAACTGATACGGTTTTGCAGTCAACGCCGCCTCTTCTCAAAATATCTACAACTGTTAATGCCTCAACTTCTTCAAAGCCTGTAGCCAAAAATAAATATACCTTCTTCATTGACATCTTCCTTTCTTCATGCAACTAGCAATATTTTAATTTATATTAAAATATTTGTCAATGAAGGTAAAATATGCTAAGGTTATACCTGACGAAACGATTGCAGCCTGACTATTTAATGGTCGCAAAACCGTTTCACTGGCAGAAGGGAGATTTCCATGGAAATTGAAAGAAAATTTTTAGTAAAAAAAGAAAAACTACCGGAAAAACTGGCGGCATATCCACATGACAGTCTGGAACAGGCATATATTATTACCAGTCCCGTACTCCGCATCCGAAAAAAGAATGATTCTTATATCCTTACTTACAAGGGAAATGGTCTAATGAAAAGGGAAGAGGCAGAATTTCCCCTTACCAGAGAGGCATATGAGAAATTGCTGACCAAAACAGAAGGAAACATCATTACCAAAACCAGATATAACATACCGGAAAAAGATAATCTGGTCATTGAACTGGATATCTTCCACGAACTTTTTGATGGACTCTTTCTGGCAGAAGTAGAATTCCCAGATGAGCAGTCTGCCCTGTCCTATAAACCACCTGTATGGTTTGGAAGGGACGTTACGAATGAAATCACATTCCACAACTCTGCTTTAAGTTCCATGTCAGAGGAAGCTGTCAGACAGCTGATCAAAACCTTATAATGCTTCATTTTCCAGTTTCATCTGCACCAGGGCTTTGTTCATTAAGATAACCGTAACCAACATATTAAATGCACTTCCGGTCAGAATAAATAATGGTGAACCAATACAATACACTACGGCCATCACAATCGCACCAACAGACTGTGCAAACAACGCAATCTTATATACTGTTCCAAAAGTCAGCTCCATCATCATTGTTTTAGACAGCAGGTACATGACCGCAGAGTAAAACAATGCGGTAAACAAATATTTTATCAGAGCACCGATATACATACCCACAAACAGCACTATCAATATGGCATATATCCAGTTTACTCCGTTTGCAATGGTCTGGTTTGTTATGGTAATTGATTTATAATGGTCAAAGATATCTTCCTGCAGCATCCCTCCGATTCCCATCACATTATTATATAAAAGAATATTGGTACTGCTCACCAGAACCGCTTCCATCATGCCTTCCGGAATATCGTCTTTCGTGAATTTTTCTTTATCGGTATCCACCAAAACATAAACGCCCAGATTCGTGTCCTTTCTTTCCAACTTCTCACCAAATGAGAATTTACCCCCTTCTAATGCAAAATCTGGTATTTCATTTAATATGATGTTTTTGATTCCCCCTAAACCGGTTACGGCTCCTAATGCGGGAATCGCATATTGTATCACAGAAGTCAAAAGGATTAAAAGAATCAGATAACTGATGATCTTCCCAGCCTTTAACTGCAAAAGACTGCCATATTCCCTTGGCAGAAACATGGCTGTAATAAAACGGTCGGCAATCCCCATCTTTTTATTGCCATTTTCTGACTGTCTGTTCTGTTCATAATCCATATGCTCCATAGTGACCTCCATCCAGCCTAAGGAAATTACTCCACTTTAGGCAAATCTTTTTCTAATACCGGCAAAACAATTGTGATTACTGTACCTTTTCCCTCTTTTGAAATCATCTCGAACTTTGCCTGACAAGTCTTTTCCAGCATCGTAAACAAATTCAATAATGCTGTAGGACTTTTCCTCGTCAGCTTATTCCTGTCAAATCCGGCACCGTCATCAACAACCTGAATCGCATATCCTTCTTCCCGCTGGTATGTCCGTATCACAACATTTCCTTTATTGCCATTATTCGCAACACCATACTTTACTGCGTTTTCCACCATCGGTTCTATACTGTGCCTGGGGACAGCAAAATCCTTTACCTTACACTCTATCGCAAACTCAAGTTCTGAATTTCTCGTTTTTTGCATCTGCAAATAAGCTATCATATGTTCCAGTTCCTCTTCAAAGGGAATCATCTCACCGGCCAGATTCACCGCTTTTAAATTCCCCCTAAAGTAAACCGAGATATAGTATATCATCTTTACACTATTATCGGAACCATTTTTTATTAAATTCTGCAAAGTCTTAAAAGATGCAAACAACAGATTGGGATTCAACTGCTCTATAACCTGTTCCCTTACTGCCTCATCTCCATATCCTATCATATCCTTTTCCTGCTCCATATGGAAAATCTGTTTCCATCCACAAATCCACACAACCAGCATATAGATGAAAATTCCGGCGGGAATATACAAACTGCCCACATTCTCCTGTCTTACAAACAGCCATACCATCATCTTTATCAGCAGGCAGACTAACACTGTTATATTTGCATAAAACACAGTTATCCCTTCCCGCCGCTTATATACATAGATTGCCACACCCAGCAAGGCTGTATACAAAATAATGCCAAGAACAAAAAATATTTTCCCCAGAAAATAAATATCATCAAACCGCATTAAGAAAAATGCCTGTAAAACCATTACACTGATGTAAAAAATTCCGTAAACTATGATCCCCATATCCACCATGGACACCATTCTTCTTCTGTACACAAAGCTGCGGATTACTATTAAATGGAAGATTGCTGCAAAAACAATCAGGCACGTCTGTACAAAATAAACACCATAATTCCAACCGATCAGGAATTTGGCAAAACTGCTTTCCAAACAAAGGAGGAATCCCAGTGCAAAACCTTCCAGAATACAATACAACAAAAGCCTCTTCCTTTTCCACGTTTTTTTTGCAAGAAACCAGACTGCCAGCATACAGATGCTGATTCCCAGCAGTAAAATTCCTGCAGCAAAAAACTCCCCGTTTTCCCGAAAAATCTCCACAAGTACTTCCGTGTAACTTCCAATCTGTATTTTGTCTATATCTATCTGATTTTTCGCATAACCAGTCAACTCAATCGTAACCGTCATACCACTATACTGAGGGTCTATCGGTATCACATGGGAAACTGGAAATCGTCTTTCGGCATTCAGGCTGCTGTACACCAAATCCTGCCCTGCAAAAGCCCTCACAGACTGATTATCAGTATGGATTGCCAGATAAACCACAGACTGGTCCAAATCGGGAATCTTATGGCTCAATGTTACGGATTTTTTATTCTTTACCTCAAATGTATCCGGAAAATTAACAACTTCCGTAATCATACTGCTTTCTTTGCTGCCTGTCCCTTCCTGGGTGCTCCGGTACTGCTGAAGTTTTTCTGAATCTTCTGTTTTATAAACAGCCACCCAGCCCTCCGAAAAATCACTCATTCCCTTTATAAGACCAGACTCCCTTTTTTCCGGCAGTCTTCCGATTCCAAATAAGCAAAATAGTATAAGACTGGCTCCACACATAAGCCCTATTAAAATATGTAATTGCCTCTCTTCTAGTCGAAACATTTTAACCCCTTCTAACAATAAAATATTTTCTTACAGAAATGTTTACAGCAATCCGTAATGCATCAATGCTTTCTCGATTCCATCATTTTCAATCTCTGCTGTCTGATACTCAACTACATCTAAAACTTCCTTTACTGCATTTCCCATACCGACTGAATGCGGTACATATACCAGCATTTCCATATCATTAATAGAATCTCCAAATGCATAGCAATTCTCCATGGGAACATCCAGATAATTTGTAAGAAACCGGATGCCGGTTGCTTTGCTAAAACCCTTTGGCACTACTTCCATCACACAGCTGCCATGAGGGATCAAATGAAACTTCTCAGAAAAAAGCTTATGGAATGTCTCCTCATCACTTTCCGGCATCAGGGTCGTTGTAAACTTATCATAAATAAGATCCGGATGCATGGAGTCTTCAATAGGATATTCTACATTCTTTGAAAAATAATTGTAAATATACTCCATAAAACCTCCCGGACCGTAATCCCCATCTATAAAAAGCCTGTCTTTCCCTTCAAATACCGTCTGCATTTTACATTCCCGAAGCTTCCCTGCATAATAAAGACATAGTTCTTTTGTAAGGGTATGATGGAAAACAGGCTGCCCCTCATATTCAATATAAGTCCCGCATCCACATATCAGACCATCAAAACCAAACTCCAATAAATGTCTGTCAATAGCAGTTTTTACTCTTCCTGTATTGATAAAAATCTTATGACCATTTTTCTTTGCCTTATACAGTGCATGTTTTGTGCTCTCTGGCATCCTATGTTCCTCATCCAATGTAATGAGCGTTCCGTCAATATCAAAAAACAACAGTGCCGGCATATGAACTCCTTTCTCATACGTTAAAATGAGTAATTGTGAAACTCTGTTTTTGCAAATATCTGTTGTATAATATAGGTAATATTCCCCTTTTTCACAATTATATGATATGAAACCTATTTACATCTGTTTTAACAGATTTACCATTTCAATCGCACCAAGTGCACAGTCATATCCCTTATTTCCGGCTTTTGTTCCCGCACGTTCTATCGCCTGTTCAATATTTTCCGTGGTCACGATTCCAAACATAACAGGTATTCCTGTATTCAAGGATACCTGTGCAATTCCCTTTGAAACCTCGTTGCACACATAATCATAATGGCTGGTGGCACCTCTGATTACAGTTCCAAGACAGATAACGGCATCATATTTTCCTGATTCTGCCATTTTCTTTGCCGCAACAGGAATCTCAAAAGCTCCTGGCACCCATGCTAATGTTACATTCTCCTCCGGGATATCATGACGGGTTAAACCGTCCATTGCACCACCAATCAGCTTAGATACAATAAACTCATTGAATCTTGCGGCAACAATGCCAATCTTCATATCATTTGCTACTAATTTTCCTTCTAATGTTTTCATAATTTTTTATTTCCTTTCTGTTATATTATGCTCTTTTTTACTTCCGAAATATATTTAAGCTTTTTCTTCAAATACTTTATACAATATTCGCAAAAATACCCTCTAAAGAGGCAAGAAAAGTATTTTGAACCGTCTGTGCCGGAATCACTTCTCCCGCTATCGCCAGATCCATAGTTGTACATCCGTCAGCCACAAGGTCAACCTCATATCCATAATCCATAGCCGCACGAACCGTAGTATCTACACACATATGAGTCATCATTCCACATACTATCAGTTTTTTAATTGCTTTCTCCTTCAAATAAGAGTCCAATTCCGTTTCCAAAAAGCTATTTGGATAATACTTAACAATTACCTTATCATCTGGTTGGGGTTTGATACGTTCTGAAATCTCACATCCAAAGCTTCCTTCCAAAAAGAACGTATCATCCGGTGGGTTGATATGCTGAATATAAATAATGGGACGTCCCAGTGTACGGCTTTCCTGTATTAAAATTTTTATTTTATTTTCCGCTTCATAAGCCTTCCAAAGCTCACATGCTCCGCCGGGAAAATAATCATTTTGTACATCAATGATAAGTAATGCCTCTTTCATCTTAATCCTCCAATCCAAAAATTACTGCCTTCACATTTTTACTTTTTGTTTTGCCGTATAATCATTTGAAACAACTTTAAACACACATACGGAATCTGCCTGTGTTTCTGTAAATTCTATATCTTTCCCTGACTGGTGTGCAAACATTTTATTCAAGGCATATTGCTTATCAGCAAAATTTTCTATGAACTCTGCAACCCCATTTCCGACAATACTTGAATAATAATATCCGGAATCGCATGGCATTTCCTTATAAAAAGGTTCTCCCTCATTAAAAATAGTAAAGCACACTCTATTATCACATTTTAAAATATCAATCTTTCTGCCTTCCTTTGCACAATGAAAATATAGGACTAAAACATCCTCTAGCATCTCATAACCATAATTCAGAGGAACCACATATGGCACATCCTTATCCAGCATAGCGACACTGGCAGTCTTACACCGATCCAAGATACCTGTTATCGCATTGATATCTTTTATTTCTCTATCTTTTCTTCTCACTCCTGTTTCCCCTACTAGTCTGTTATCCTCGCAGATTCATTTGTCTTCAATGTCAATAGTAATATTGCAGACAAAATACCTTTTACCACAGCATCATTATATTCTCTAGACCATGAATTATCAATATGTTTCGTTTTTCCAGCCTGATGAATCAGATTTTCAGTTTGCATCCGGCTGTTGTCCGTCGTGGGCTTTCCACTGGCATTCCAGCATCTGCATATCCGTAAATACCGCCTTGAAAGATGACTCCTCTGGTGAGCAGGCATAAATACCAAATTGAATTTTTCCATCACCTTTGTGCATATGGCAGATTCTCATCTGATTAAAATTTATTCCATCTGCAGAGCATTCGATACAATAATCATCTTCCCGACGGCTAAAACGATACCACATGGATTTTACGGAAGCATCAATCACTGTGGTAGCCCAATCAGAGTATCCTCCATTTGTCACAACGCTGCCTAAATGCTGATATTCTTCATTCTCATATTCAACTGATGCTTTTAACCAGTTTTCACTATCAAGATACATCACAATACCACATTGGTCAAAGCGGTGACAGCTCTCTGTAAATTCTGTTTTCACAACAAAACTAAAATATTTTTCTTCTGTCTCCATTTGAAATACAGGAGCATTGTCATTTTGAAAATGGTAATATGTTCTTTGCCATAAATCAGTATGCTGCTTTGTGACAATTTCAACTCTGTTGTCTACGATTCTGTAATCCTGCGGTTCTCTTGTCCATCTGAATTCCGTTATATTCATAAAATAAAATCCTCCAATTATTATATGTAATCATCCCGTATAGGCATCACTTACATTATTCGTAAAATTCTGTTTTTTAAGCCACAACCGTTCTTCTTCCGTTTCAGGAATATCAATTCTCTCAATTTTGAAAATTACAGGTCTGGTGCCATCGTTACAGCAAGCAATCATCATTCGCTCGTCATTTGTCCATTTGTGCATAATAGATCCGCCCTGTAATGCCGTGTAAACATATCTGCTGATTGCATCCCACGCTTCACCACAGAATTTCCCATCCATCATGTGATAGAAATCATCGCACTCAGCCGTTCTTTTCAAAATGAAAGTATCTCCGGCTTTAAAGCATGGACATGGACCTGATTTCGGATTGGCAAGGTATTTTTTCTGATAATCGGTGAACACTTTTGTTTCCAATACTGTTATTTTACATTCATGCTACATAAAATCACTTCTCCTTTCCCAAAGTCCAAATTTACAATTTATAAGATTATAATGCATTACACATATCACTCTTTACGAACCACATAACAATAATGCGGCATATCAACACCACGATAATGTTTTGTCCATGTGCCTGTTACAGTCATACCGTTTCTAATAGCTACATTTTGAGAAGCCGTATTTGTATCTCTGATGATAGAACAAACTTCATTTGCCTTTAAAACTTCAAAAGCATATTTTTTACAAGCCTTTGCGGCTTCTGTGGCATAACCTTTATGCCAGTATGACCTATTGAAAAGATACCCTATTTCAAGCACTTCGGTATCTTTCCACGGCTGCATTGTCAATCCGCACTGACCTATCATTTCATCGGTTTCTTTTAAAATCACTGCCCACAAGCCAAAATTCCATTTTTGATAACGGGAAATCTGTCTGTCAAGCCATTCCTGTACTTCACTATCACTGAACGCACCCTCATATGCATACATTGTTTCTTCATCTTTCAAAATCTTACATAGTGCTTCGAAATCAGATTGTTCCATCTCTCTTAAATATAATCGCTCCGTTTCAAGAATCATATTGATTCATCCTCCATAAAATCCCGATTTTTTCTTTGTCCTTCTCTCCCTGCAAATCCGAAGTTATCCAAGAAATGAATTGATAAATTCTGCACTAAATATCGTAATGACAATAAGAATTATACATGCTATACACAATCGAGAAATTTGATTAAACGGCCTATTCCCTAGTTTACAAAATTTCCAAAATGTAATACTTATCATAAAACGTATTCCATCTGACAATCGTACGGTTCTGCCTCAACATGCTTCTGATTATACTCGCTCGCCTCTACACATCCCATTGAGCAATAAAACGCTTGACTCTCAATAGCGGAATGGGCAGAAATATACAGCTTTTTTGCTCCCTGTTTTCTCGCCCAATCTGCGGCGGCAAGAAACAGTGCTTTTCCAATCCCATCTCTGCGCATATCCTCCGACACATGAAGAGCAGACAAGTCATAATAGCGGTTCTCTCCTCCAAAAAAGCCGTTTTCTACCGATACAAATCCCTTCAGTTTACCGTCTAAAAAGGCACCATAAACGAACCCGCCTGTGTGTACCGTATTACTTAAGCAATCAATCAATATCCGATAGTCCTCTTCCGACCAATCGTCAATAAACGGATCGGAACGGACAACCCAACTGCCGTTCTCACGGCGCAGGCATTGATCCACCACTTGATGGCGTATAAAAGTGCAAAAAAGTCCACGCTCAATTTCCTGTTCCTGTAAAACTCTGTATTCCATCATCATTTCACACTTTGTTTGCCTTTCCAAATTCTTATTTATCTCTGATTCGGCATGTAATTATTTATAATTCAAAATATGTCCCATTTTCTCCTGCTTGGTTTTCAAATAAAATGCATCATACTCGCCTGGCTCCATAACAATAGGAACCCGTTCCACGATATCCAGACCATAACCTTTCAGTCCATATACTTTAAGGGGATTATTGGTCATTAAACGAAGCTCTTTGATTCCAAGGTCTACCAAAATCTGCGTTCCGATGGTGTAGTCTCTTGCATCCTCCGGAAATCCTAATTCCAAATTCGCCTCTACAGTATCACGTCCTTTATCCTGAAGCTCATAGGCACGAATTTTATTAATCAGCCCAATTCCTCTTCCCTCCTGACGCATATAAAGAAGAACTCCTCTTCCTTCCTTTGCAATCATCTTCATGGCTGCATCATACTGCTGTCCGCAGTCGCATCGGGCAGAGCCTAATGCATCTCCGGTAAGACATTCGGAATGCACACGGCAAAGAACCGGTTTACCATCTGTAATGTCTCCCTTTACCAGTGCCACATGATGCTCTCCATTTAACTTATTTACATAACCGTGTATCGTAAATTCCCCATAACGGGTTGGCATCTTGGCTTTCGCCACACACTCTACAAATACCTCATGCTCTTTCCGGTATTGAATCAAATCCTGAATTGTGCCGATTTTCAATCCATGCTGCTTAGCAAAAGCAATCAAATCTTCCTTTCTCGCCATCATACCGTCTTCCTTCATGATTTCACAGCAAAGTCCCACCGGCTTCAGTCCTGCAAGCTTCATAAAATCCACTGTTGCTTCAGTATGCCCGTCTCTTTCGATGACCCCACCAGGTCTTGCCTCTAACGGAAACATATGCCCCGGTCTCCTGAAATCCTCCGGCTTTGCACCGTCCTCCACAAATTTTCTTGCGGTAATTCCACGCTCATAAGCCGAAATCCCTGTCGTGGTTTCCACATGGTCTACTGACACCGAAAATGCCGTACAGTGGTTATCGGTATTTGTAATACACATCTGCGGCAGATTTAACCGGTCTGTATAAGAGGCATCCATAGGCATACAGATTAACCCCCTTGCATAGCTTGCCATAAAGTTCACATTTTCTGTGGTTGCAAACTGGGCTGCACAGATAACATCTCCCTCATTTTCCCTGTTTTCATCGTCTAAAATGACGATACATTTTCCGGCCTTTAATTCCTCGACCAGCTCCAATGTCGTATTGAATTCAGACATTTTTTCTACCTCCTATATCCGAATGCTATAGTCTAATTTAACTATTCTTGCTATTCATATTTTACATAATGCGTTTACATAATCAATCAACATAATATATATACATAACTTCTTTACATAACTTTATATCTATCACTCTATATTTTAAATATTATTAATATTCTAAAGTACCTCTATCCATTTTTGTTAACATAATTCCTTAATCTTGTATATAAAAAATATTCTTACCCTGTGCTATCACCACTATTTAGTTTACATAAAATATATTTGCATTTATAATACAGACTGATTTATATAAAACCATTATCCGCAAGAAACTCCATCGAAATTTCTCCGGTTTCCATATCTTCATCCAACTTGCGATTTTCAAAATGCAGCAGCTTATCAATATATTTTCCCACAATATCATTTTCCAGATTTACAATTTCGCCTGCTTTTTTTGTAAGCAGTGTCGTATGTGCAGCAGTATGTGGAATTAATGACACCTTAAAACAGCGATTGTCTACATAGGCGACGGTTAGAGAAACCCCGTCAATGGTAATGGAACCCTTTTCAATAATATATTTTAAAATCTTTTCAGTTGTCTGAATCGTTACCCATACAGCGGTATCCTCCTTCACAAAGCTTTCAATTTCTCCGGTTCCATCAATATGACCGCTGACGATATGCCCTCCAAATCTCCCATTTGCTGCCATGGCACGTTCCATATTCACCTTACTTCCTTTTGTCAGACTGCCAAGAGAAGAACGTCTAAGCGTTTCTGCCATTACATCTGCCGTAAAGGTTTTTGTATTTATTCCTGTGACCGTTAAGCAGACACCGTTAACTGCGATGGAATCCCCAATATGCATATCTTCAAAAATCACATCCCCCTGCAGGATGAGACTGGAAGACTTTGCTCCTTTGCTGATGGAAACTACCGTTCCAATTTCCTCTATAATTCCCGTAAACATGTTATCACTTCCCTTCCTTCTAATTCTCTGACAAAATCTCCGACTGTTCCTGTTTAGTTTTTATTCTCCAAAAGCAAACGGAATAAACATGCTATCTTTGAAAAGTCCAGCCACATTATCAAGACAATCCAGTTTGACCACATTTGCAATTCCTGGTATAAGCCAATAAATTATATCCACTATGCAGACAGCCATACGTTTTCTGCAATTGTCAATTCTGTCACAAACCATTCCAGCATTTTTAATAGTACCAGAATCATATAACTAAATCCAAAATGCAGGCTTGCCAGCAAAATCAGGAAAATGCCTGCACAATTTTTAATCCTTTATATTTCCTCATTATTTCATCTCATTTCACATCTTAAAGTATCCTCTCTAATATCATCATTGTTTCTCATGTCAGCTGCATAGCTTAGCAGCACGTCCTCTCCAATCTGCTCTACAGAAACCAGCCTGCACCCAAGTGCCTCTGTTGCAAGCTCTACTCCTTCACCTCCAACCGGTGTATAAAATCCTGCACCGCCAAAAAACTTCGGTGCCACATATGCTTCAATGCGATTGACAATCCCTGCCCTAAGTGCTGCATAATTCAGCGTAGAACCGCCTTCCAGCAATATCCCATCTATCTGTTTTTCTCCAAGCCTTACCATCAAATCCTGTAAATCCAGCTGTCCGTTTAATTCCTTTACCGTTAAAACTTCCACACCCTCTTTTTCCAATTCCTCTTTCTGTTCATGCCAGAAACGATTATATTCCGGATGAGCTGCTATCGTTGCCAGAATGGTTGGCACTTCTTTTGCCGTTGCCACCACATTACTGGATAATGGAATCCGAAGCTTGGAATCACAGATAATCCGGATTGGATTTCTGCCCCCTTCTATCCGGCAGGTCAGCCTCGGATCATCATTTAATACCGTTCCGATTCCCACCATAATTCCTTTTAACGCATTCCGTGTCTGCTGGACACGATTTCTGGATTCTTCACCGGACACCCACCTGGAATGTCCTGTTCTCGTTGCAATCTTGCCATCCAGAGTCATGGCATATTTCATCACCACATAAGGAGTTTTTGTTGTAATGTAATGAAAAAAAACGGGATTTAATGCATCGCATTCATCCTTTAAAAATTCTGTTACCACTTCAATCCCTGCATCCTGAAGAATCTGAATTCCCTTACCTGCCACCAGTTCATTCGGGTCATTGGAACCTACATATACCTTAGAAATACCATGCTCTATGATTGCCTCCGTACAGGGAGGCTGTTTTCCATGATGACAGCAGGGTTCCAGGGTTACATACATTTCTGCACCTTTTGCTGCTTCCTTATTTTTCAAATTCCGAAAAGCATTCCGCTCTGCATGCAAATCACCATATCCTGCATGATACCCCTCACTGATAATCTTCCCATCCTTCACAATCACCGCACCAACTAATGGGTTGGGATTCACCTTTCCTATTCCTGCCTTTGCAAGTTCAATCGCGCGGTGCATATATTTTTCATTTTCTAACATCCTTCCACCTCTATACTATCCGTTTTACATATTCCTTTCCATACTTCAAAAAGAATTTCCTCAATAAAGCAAAAATCCCGAAGTCATACACTTCAGGATCTGATACATTCAATACATACAAATACTATAACAGCATTCTCTCTCTTCTTCCATCCAGACTATACTGTCGGCACCAGAATCTCACTGGTTCCTGCCTTACGGCTCGCGGGCTTATGAACAATCGGAATACATCTGCCATTCCCCTTTTTCAAATACCGCCGGTGGGGACTTACACCCCGCCCTGAAGATTTATTCTTTTTACGTAGGTCATTATAACTCATTATAAATGATTATACAACCTTATTTTTCTGGTTTGATAGTATACTCATTTAGCACACTAATACTTTCATCATGATTAAATATCCGGAATCTATTAAAACTTAAACCAATATATAGGGAAAATTTAGTAATCTGCTCTTATCTTATTATCAAAAGAAAAAACTGCCAGAAAAATCTGGCAGTCCTTCAATTATAAAGATGTATTTATATAGATCCTGATAATGTTGCACTTTTAACAAATGTACCATTTTTTAAATATAAGCTATAATTCACGCTAAATCTTGTTCCAGAAAATGTACAGGAATTAATACCAATATTATATATATTAGATGTGTTAATAGCTGTCGCCGTGCACTTTGTTATAGTCGAACCCGATAATTCAACCACATATGTAATATCCACTTTAATTTGATCTGCATACTGATCCTTATCATACACAGTCAGGTACTTGGTAGTGTGATTAATAGTCGTCGCATGTGCCGTATCAGAAACACAAAACACACCTGCAAACAATACAAACACCATTAGTAAACCAATAAACTTCTTGCTACTGTTCTTCATAAAAATACCACCTTTCATATAATATAGAATAAAAATAATGTGAATAAGCTTTGATTTAGCAATTGAATACTAAACCTGTAATAATAATATAATATTTCATTTTCTCTGTCAACTATTACTTGTATATTGTAAACTCATTGTAAACTTTAAATACAATTAAACCTATTACTATATTTTTTGCCATAAAAAAATGAGCAAGATATAACAACCCACCCATTTATTCCATTCGACACATAATTTTGACGTGTCGATATTATCAAATTATTAATCCCCGTTTTGTAAATAAAATTTATTTCATTTTATAACACCACCAGCCTAGCTATGCCAATAGCATTATATCCTAATATATACTTGTTATGCTTTTAATTTATCACTTTCCAACCAGTTCCTATTTTCCGTACTTGTTCCCCAAGCTTCAAGGGCTAAATCATAGGTATTTGTTATTTTGTCATCCAATTTTTTAATATCCTGCCGTAACTCTCTTTGTTTTTCTACTATTCTGTTTTGTCCTGCTTTTAATGCCGCTGTATCAGCTTCAAGTTTTTCAAGTCTTGCATCCATATTATCAAATCTTGTATCCATGTTATCAAGTCTTGTATCCATATTATCCAATCTTGTATTGATTGGTGTTAATTTTTCATCAAGCTTCTTATCCATTATATCGGACATAGCCTGTAGCAGCTCATTATCTGTCATATATATCACCCCTTAATAATCACCGAATTTATCAATTGATTGTATTATATCATGTGCTTTCGCACATTCAATAAAGCACATAAATTCACCCTTACAAGCAAGTAAATTTATGTACATTATATCATGGTTGTGATGTAAAGTCTATTAATTATACATTGAGTATAAGTTAAAAATATTCAATGATAACTTATACAGTGATTTTGCTATCAAATAAAAATTATTGAAAAAAAGTAGTTAAATTGGTTGTATAGTGCTTTGTTGTGTTTTATTAACGTGTACTGCTGTTGCATATGCAGAAACAGAGATTATATTATTGGAGAATGAACATATATCATATCTAAACCCAATAACAGCATTACTTTCTATTTCGATTGCAGCATCAATAATTTTCTGTAATGCTGTATCTTTTGCATTTTGTATTTTTTGTTCAAATTTATCGGCAGTTCCACCAATAATGTCACTTATTTTTGCATCTAATTCGCTTAACATACCTGTACCTATTACTACTTCACTATTTAACAAATTAAAATATTTATCAATAGTATATCCTTCAAATTGACTACCTGTTGTTACTAAGAAATCATTTATTAGTTTCTTTTCATTTTCTTTATCTTCTTTTAATTTGGGATTATTGTCATAAAATTCTTCTATAGATTTGAATTTTGTATTGCAATTAGTACACCATAATTTGTTAATCTCATAGTCATTTAATTCTTTACCACATTTAGGGCAAATAATGTCCATATCTTGTTTCCTCGCTTCCTAATTTTTTTAATTATAGCATATTTTTTAAATAAATACCACTCAACATAGTAGATTGTGTTCTCCACAATGCAGGGTTACAATACATGTGTTACAGTTTCATAATTAAATAACGGAAGAACCTCTTTTATGTTATATTTGAATCACCACAAAACAAAAATCCCAAAAAGGAGGTCTTCCGCTATAACCAGTATAATACAAGATATGAGATTCCAGCTATCATTAATTAAATATGCTGATAAATATGGTGTCACTAAGGTGCCATCAAATACCACTCCAACCGCTAATATGTTTACCGCTAGAAAAAACGCTATGACAGTTCCTTGTATTTCCTCCATATCACCAACATGCGCTGGCGCTATGTGGAAACATTTGAAGAGCACAGAACTTATTCATCCATGCTTTTTTACAACATTTGATCAAAGCATTTCCCGGACAGATCAAATGTGTCCAGACAGACAACGGCCAGGAGTTTACCAAACGGTTTTCAAATAATGTAAAAGAAGGCAGTCTGACCTGTTTTGAACTGGAGCTGGAAAAACACGATATCGTGCATAAAAAAATCCGACCATTTACACTACGCCATAATGGCAAGGTGGAACGAAGCCACCGGAAAGATAATGAGCGGTTTTATGCCACCCATACCTTCTACTCATTTGAAGACTTCAGGAAACAGTTAACTTTATATAATAAAAAAGATTATAACCATTTTCCAATGAGACCTTTAGGATGGAAATTTCCACCTGACATCCTATATGATTTCATTAATTATGGTGTAACATATGTTTAGCAAACCTATATTATACATTGAGTATAAGTTAGAAATATTCAATGAAAAACAGCAGACAGTCATCTTTTCATATCACTGTCTGCTGCATATCATGCAATCTCTTTGCTGCTCTATTTCTTTATCTTCATTGACTTCTTATATCCGGTAGAACCCTTAAATAATTTCTTATATTTTTTATAACTTTTCTTTGGAACCTTGATAACTGCTTTCTTTGAAATCCCCTTCAAAGCATTCTTTCCTACTGATTTAAGTTTTGTAGATTTTATAGTAATCTTTTTCAATTTCTTTGCACCACTAAAAGCATTTTTACCAATCTTAGTCACATTCGTTCCTATAGTAATCTTGGTCATTTTTGTGCATTTCTTAAAAGCATCGGCTCCAATCTCTGTTATCTTGAAGGTATACCCTTTATACATTACAGTTGCACCGATTACAGCGGATTTTAATTTTTTAGAATTTACACCACATACTGCAACCGTTCCATTCTTTTCACTGGACTTGATAACCTTATACTTCAAATCTCCTACAATAAAAGTATCACCTTTTAACGGAAGCTTTCCTTTAACAAATTTCTGGGAATACTCATTCTGGGAAGTATCTATATTTTCCTGATTGGCACCTGTAAAGCTGCTGTTAGAAATATAAGTAACACTTGGAGGAATTACCATTTCATGAATATTCTGACAGTCTTTAAATGCATTATCCCCAATGGTAGTCACAGTATCTGGAAGAATAATCTTGTTCAGATTCTGGCATCCGTCAAAGGTGTCATTTTCAATTGAGGTTACTCCGCTGGGAATCACAATCTCATGCAGATTATTACAGGTCTGGAATGCACCTGTTCCAATCTTGTCCAACGTTTCCCCAAGGAAATAAATGTTATTAAAATTATTGCATCCATAAAATGCATAGGCTTCGATACTTTTTAAAGTCACCGGTGTGGTAAGGGTATGCAGGTTATCACATTCATAAAATACATATTCCGGAAGCTTTGCAATCTGCGTTTTTGATATATCTATCTGAATATTGGAACAGTATGCAAAACTATAAATTCCAAGTGTATTGACGCTGACTGGAAGGGTAATATTTAAATTACTGTTCTTTGCAAATGCATAGTCGCCAATCACTGATACGGCAGACGGTTCGGTAAAGGTTATCATATTCAGATTCCCACATTCATGAAATGCGTAACTGCCAATCGTTGTAACTGTAGACGGAATTGTAAAACCTCCATTCAATCCTACTGCTTCCAATGCATAATTACCGATTACCGCTAATCCTTCTGGCAGTGGATATAATCCCTGTCCGGTATAATGAAATCCCGCTGCAAAACGATATAATATCCCGCCGTCTTTGCTTAACAGCATCTCCCCTTCATTGTAATCTCCTTCGCTTTCGGCTCCTGATACATCTGCTGCTTTTAACATGCCATTCGTTTTTGCAACAGCAAATCTGCCAATGGATTTACATGTTAAAAAAGCACCTTCCCCTATTGCATTCAGATTCGCCGGTAATGTAATGATTCCGCTCCGGTATTCCTCAAATGTCACACCATTACTGTCATTTAAATCCTCACCCTTATAAACTGCCATAGTAGACAAACCTTTACATCCGTTAAATGCATAACTGCCAATGGATGTCACAGTCTCCGGCAGGATAATTGTATGTACCTTCTCATAACCGGCGAATACATGATCGCCAAGTCCCCGCACACTTATGGAACTGATTGTCTGTGGAATGACAATCACCTCATCCACTTCCTTATTCCCGTTATATGCAGTAATGATTCCGTTTGCATCACAGATAAAATTTCCCTCTGGTGTAAACGAAAATGATGTCTCCTGTGCTCTTGCAACCAGTCCGTTTCCAAGACCAAACAAAAGTCCCATCACGCATGATAACACTAACATGATAACTTTTGCCATTCGTTTCTTCTGATACCTTTCCATCGTTACCTCCTTCATCTTTGCAGCCTCTGCAAAAGGAGTGAACATCTATCAAAACCATTGCAGAGCAGTTTTATATGCTATAACTCTTTTTATTATATATTAATTTTGCACATAAAACCACTCTATTTTTTTTAAATTTTATCTATTTTCCATCAGAACCCCCAGCTGCTCCAGCAGCCCTGCACTGCCGTTTACAGAAATCTCTCCTACACGGTCGCAGATTCTTTCCAGATATTCCAATTCCTTCAGCTTATATAAGGTTTTATTCTCATCCATCAGTTTTGCCGTATTTAACAAAGACCTGGTAGACGCAACCTCTTCTCTTCTGGAAATCACATTTGCCTGTGCCGTTTTTTCTGCAACGAGTACAGAGTTCATGATATCTTTAATCTCTCCTGGTAAAATGATATCCTTAATACCCGCAGAAATAAACTCCACATAAAATGTCTTCTCGTTTTCTTTTAACTTTATAAATATCTCTTTTGAGATTTCTTCTTTTAACTCCAAAATCTCATCCAGCTTATAATTGCCGGTCAGTTCTCTGATCACAAGCTGGGCAAAGGAATACAGCTGCTGCTCTAAATTCTTAATATTTTCAGATAGTGCCACCGCATCCTGAATCTTATATACGCATGACACGTTCATACGGATTCCTATTTTATCCTTTGTAAGGATTTCCTGCCCTGCAATATTCAGCTCTGTCTGTTTCATATCTATAATCTGGGCAGTCACAGTATTTTTCTCATTCCAAAAGTAATATGCACCGGAAGTAAGCCTGCGTTCCAACCTGTGGTTATAATAAAGAAGTCCCAGCTCTCCATCCCGTACCAGCACCGTTGTATAGTATTTTGTCGGAATCATCGCCAACATCTGCTTTGTAATTTCCTTCCCTATCTCTGTCTTTTCCATGGAAACCAGTCTTACCTCATATTTTTCAAATATGTTCCAGAATATGTACTCCTTTCTCACTGCAAATGCCCGCAGGGTATTATTTACATAAATTAAACCCAGGCATTCGTCCGGAATCTCATATCTTACAGTATTTTCCCGGAAAGTCCGGTCCTTTCCCAGTACCTGATACGGAATATCCACAAAATTTAATTCTCCAAGCATTTCCTCAATATGTACCTGATATCCTAACGCCCTGGAAAAATAATACTTTCCCGCTGTAATCATTCTTTGAAATATACCGTTTTTTGTCACAAATCCGGCTTCATTTTCTTTTATTATCACTCTCATACTCTATCTCCTCTCATTATCACCTATCATCTTTTTCGGACAGCCTATTCCTTCCATCAGCATTTCATCACGGAACGCCGGTTCAGCATTGGATTTTACAGGAGGACTCCGGTATCTTAAAAATAACTCCATTTCCCACAGGTACTACCCCAAAAACAATCCTTATTTTCAATAGATATCTTTGCTGTCCTGTAAAATCTGCCTGCGGTATCCCCAAACTTTCAGGTGATCAAACACTTTCCCTGGAGCTTTTAGAAGCCGCCTTGAATCTGCTGCATGAATCTGCACATGACCAGTCTGCTTTTAAAAGTCCAGATAGATGGAAGGAATACTCTATCCTCCTTGTTTTTTTACGGATTCGAACCGTCTGACTTATAAAGTCTCTGCCACTTTTTTGAGTGTGTGCTCTACCATCTGAGCTACCGCTTTTGCGGGATGGAGTTGAACCACCGACACCACAAGTAAATCCTATTCCCTTAATAGGTCTGCGTTTGACAGCCGCAGCATCAGAAGGACTATGGAATACCCTGTATCATATACCGGCACCGCAGGGCAGGGGATTTTCCCCGATACCCACGCAAATAGTTCCTTCTATAAAATCTATAATAATCCCGCCCTGCGGGTTATTATCCTCAAAAAGTTTCTTTCTGGGTTTTATCCTTTCACCACGCCCACTGTCTTTAATTTCCTGACAGGGGTTACCATATCTTTTTGTTGTTCCATGACTTCATCAATATCTTTGTAGGCAAACCGGCATTCCTCTGCAACATCATTTTTCTTCCGTTTACCCAGTATTACACCCTGCTCCTTCAAATCCACCATCACCTCTTCCGTGGTAAATGCCGCCATGGCACCACTTCTGGAATAACATCTGCCGGCTCCATGGGAAGATGTATAAAAGGTTTCCGCATTTCCTTTTCCCTCTACCACATAACTGTAAGAACCCATAGCTCCCGGAATAACTGCCATTTCGCCCTCTCTTACCCTGGTGGCTCCTTTACGATGCACCCAGACATTTTCTCCATAATGGTTCTCAAGGGATGCATAATTGTGATGACAGTTAATTTGATCTGCAAATTCCACCATACAGTCTGTATACTTTTCAATCTGTTCTTTTACAATCTTACAGACTGCCTGTAACATATGCTCTCTGTTTTCAAAGGCATAGTCCATTGCAAGCTGCATCCAGTTGATATATTGCTTCCCCTCCCCGGACTGTACCGGCAAAAAAGCCAGATGATATCCATCCGGTACTGCACTGTACCATTTTCTGTTTAATTCCCTTGCTGTCTTATGAAAATAATCGCATATCGCCTTTCCAAGATGACGGCTTCCGGAATGAATCATAATACAAAGAAAACCATTTTCGTCTTCCTGGAGTTCAATAAAATGATTTCCACCGCCCAAGGTACCGACCTGATAATATCCTTCATCAATCAAATGCGTCAATTCTGCATTTTTTTCATACTTTTCCATTTCCCTCTTTGCACGGTCTAAAACCTGCGACTCCTGCGGCGTCTTATAACGCTCTGTTCCTAAAGGTACCGAACGCATGATACTCCCAATCATGGACTGAATCAGAGTTCCGTTTCCAGTCTGAATTTCCCTGATATCTGCTGCCTTAATGTTGGTAGCCGTAAACACCATACCGCATCCGATATCCACTCCCACTGCGTTAGGAATGATGACATCCTTTGCAGCAATCACTCCGCCAATAGGCATTCCCTTTCCTGCGTGGGTATCCGGCATCAGGCAAACCCATTTATGGATAAATGGAAGGTTTGACAAATGATATGCCTGTTCCAGGCAGTTCTCCTCAAGCCTGCTTTCGTCCTCTAACCATACCTTTACCGGATATCTTGTGTTTTCATTAAACAATACAAACATTATCTTTCCCTCCTTATCTGTTCCTTGATTTGATAATGTTATTCTATCCTGCATTGGTAAATTTTTCATTTCAAAAAAGTTGCGAACTTAGAATCATACATCTGAAAACAGCTGACAATATCCAGAAAGGTACGTCTAACTGCCTCTTTTCTTACAGAAGTCAAATACCCCGCAGCAAGCTACGGGGCATGACCTAGCTTCTTTTTAGCAAGTTCGCCCCAAGGGGCGGGGTATTTGGTCTACGCTCCGCTTCGGTCGTTGCTTAACGGACATCCACCGGATGTCCAGCAACCCTCGCGGCATTCGTCAAATATCCATGCAAGCATGGATATTTTCCTCATTGCTCGCGGGAATAAACATAATTTTGTTTTACGCATATTATAAATAGTAAAATCTGACAAATCAGGTAATCACATGAACGACCAATTCACTAATAATCTTCCTCCATTTCCTATTCCCAACCAGAATGTTATCCGGGTTTTTTCTGCAAGAATCGAAGAAATTACCAGAGACCGTAATACAACCTTTATCACTATTTCCTATAGCGACTGTATCGGCTGTGCCAGACCGGAAGACCTGGTCCGCTTAGTAGTAGACAGAAATACGATCATCCATGATGAGCGTGGCAGAAACCTACGAGCCAATGAACTGAAACGCGGCATGATCGTAGATGCCTCTTTTTCTTCCGTCATGACAAGAAGCATCCCTCCTCAGACACAGGCATTTCTGATTCGGGTAGTCAGAAGAACTATCAGAAACGAGACGACAACGGGAAGGATTATAGAAGTAAACAACCGGGGAAATTATATCGTAACTATAAACAATTTCAATCCCTCTTCCGCTATCCGTTTTAATCTGTCACCAGAAACAGTAATACGGAATTTTGCAGGCAGAAGAATCCCGTTTTCTTTACTGGTGCCGGGAATCAGGGTACAGGTAGAGCATGCATCTTTTATGACTGCAAGCATTCCTCCGCAGACGACCGCATTTACCATACAGGTTTTACGGTAGCTTCCCTGACTTAAGCCAATCCATTTACCGTTTTTTAGCTGATATATACAAAAAAGAACCACCCTGTATCATTTTACAAGGTGGTTCTGCCTATAACGCTTCTATATATATTTACATTTATTCTGCATTTTTAACCAGAGAAATATCTGATAATGTGATATCAGAAACAGGTGTTTCCTGTTCTTCTATCTTTCCCATAGAAATAACCATGGTAACTGCTGTATCGGTCATTTCATCCATTGTAAATGTAAATGAAATATCCTGTTCCTCACCTGCTTCTAAACTAATATCCTGACCCCCATAATATGCATATGAACTGCTTAACATAGCCAGTTTTATCGTTCTGGATGCTGTTGACGATGCCTTTAAACTTACTGTGTAACTACATCCCTCTTCTAATGTAATCCCTGCCTGCTTTAATTGTACATTCCAGTCTGCTGTTCCTACATTCGAGATATTAAACACTGCTTTTTGTTCTGCAAACACTGCCTCGGCCTCACCTGGAGCCGTAATTGCTTTCTCCCAGTACTCTTCGCCGTTTGCAAAATCTCCATTCTTAAGAAGATTTTCCCCTGCTGGCATCTCTGGCAATTCCGGAGCTTCCACCTCTTCTAAGCTGATATCATCAATACATACCCTATGCTGCTGTGTAATCTGGTCTCCATCTACAGCTCCCAGGCAGATACTCAAAAACGCTTGCGGATCTGTATCGGCTGTCATCTGGAATGTTTTGTCAAAAGTCTGGTATTCACTCGTAAGAGAAACTGTATTTTCTCCTGAATAAACTGCCCAGTCTTTATCTTCTCCACCCTGCATAATAACACGGATTTTTCTATCCAGAGAAGATTTCGCCTTAAAGCTTAATTTATACCAGGTCCCTTTTATGAGATTTATATTATTCTGCTTCATCTGGATTTTCCAATCCTGGTCGCCGGTATTTTTAATAGTAAAATCAGCTGCATTACTCTCATTCAGGCTGTCTACAACATGGGTTGCATCGGCAGAAGAATCTGCATACCATTCATATCCTGCAAATCCTGCATCAAAGGAACCATTTTTAATTAAGGTATCTTCAACAAGCCTTATATTATCAAGATATATTGTACCTTTTTCGCCCATATAAAAGACAATATCTTTGTTGGTTAAGCCCTGCTCTGTTGTAATTTTAAATTCATATGTTTTCGTGTCCTTTGTAAGTTCTGCTTCTAATTCCTGTCCAGCTACCATTATCCTCATATTTTTAGGGGCATCTGCCTGAGCTTCAAAAGACAATGCATATTTCATCTCACCTGCCATAGCAAGACCTGACTGTTTTACCAATACATCCTCTGCTTTTGTGCCTTCACGGTCAACCGTAACCTTCAACCGGCGATCTGCATTTATATTTGTAACCATAATCTGTGCCTCTGCATTATTGGTAATTTCCCAATATCCAAGACGCCCTTCGCCTTCCTGAAAACCACCGTTATAAACATGGTTACCGTCAGCCAGAATAGTCTTTTCTTCTACCTCATTCGGATCAGCAGCTTTTATCTTCTTGATTTTTACATTACTGATACATATATCTGCTGTAGAGCCTGCCGCCCCCATGTTAAATTCCAGTCGCCCGTTAGCATCTGAATCATTTGTCATCTTAAACTCATACGAATAAGACTGCTTATCTATTCCAAGCTCCACTGTCTTTGATGACATATATTCCGCATATCCATAATCCGGAGCTTTTATTGATGTTTTCATCGTTCTGCTCTCTGAAGCCATTGCATCAAACGAAACTTCATAAGTCGCACCTTTCTCAAAAGGAAGTCCTGCCTGCACAAGCTGTACACTGTAATCCACCGTACCTTCGCTGCCTGTTGTTATCCTTATAGCATTATCCGCTATTGCTGCCTGTGCTTCACCGCCCAATGCCGTCATAAATGCCCAGTTTTCTTCATCCTCCAAATTTTCTGCCACTGCAAAATCACCGTTGATAACATAATTTCCATTAGCATCCGGATCCCTTAAAATTACTTCCTTCTCTGGTTTTTTAACGTTTTCATCATATTCTGATTCATCCTTCTGATAAACCTTAACATAATCTACAACCAAAGCCGCATTGTCAAAGCTTGTCGTCTCATCTGGATTTCCTACCCAGCTTCCACCTACTGCAAGATTAAGAATCAGATAAAATGGCTGGTCAAATGGTGCCGGATAACTTACAGTACCCTGACCTGCCTTAGCAGAATACCAGTCACTCTCTTCATGATACATCACGCCATCTACATACCATCTGATCTTACCGGGCTCCCATTCACAGGAGAATACATGATAATCATCCGAATAATTCCCTTCTGTCAAAATATGCGTGCCCTGACTCTCTCTATGTGGTTCTCCATAATGAATCGTACCATATACCTTCTTATTATTTTGTCCCATAACCTCCATGATATCAATTTCGCCACACTTCGGCCATTGTCCATACAAATTCTCGTCTGTCGGCATCATCCAGAATGCAGGCAGGAATCCCTGTCCCTCTGGTACTTTTACTTTTGCCTCAAATTTTCCGTATTTAAAATCATGCTTTTTCTGAGTATTGATTCGTCCTGATGTATAATGGACCTTCCCCTCATCATCCACTGTCTTCACAGCTTTAATCACCAGTGCCCCGTCTTTCAAAAATATATTTTCTTCACTGTCTACATATTCCTGTAACTCGCTGTTTACCCAGCCCGGTTCATGGTATTCGTAATTCCAGTCTTCTGTATTCAGACTGTCTCCTTCAAACTCATCTTTCCAGACAAGCTTGTAAGAATCTTTCGGAGTTTCCGGTGTCTCCGGCTGTGGAGTTTCCGGCTGCGGTTTTTCCGGGGTTTCCGGCTGTGGCTGCGGATTTACCGGCTCATTACCACCTGTATTTTCCTCCACAACTACATTACATACTGCAGTTTTTCCGTTGCCATCCATTGCTGTAGCAGTAATAACTGCTGTTCCCTTTTTTAAAAGACTTACTTTACCCTTTGCATCAACCGTTGCCACTTCTTTATTACTGCTCCTGAAAGAAACCTTTTTGACTGTTGCTTTTTTTGGTGATACGGCAGCCGTCAGACTCTGTGTTGTTCCCTCTTTTCCTACAATACTGCTCTGATTTAAGCTTATCTTTGTGACAGGTGTTCCGACTTTTACAGTCAGTACATCCTTTTTCTTTTTATTCGCCTTACTCTTAACGGTAATCTTTGCAGTACCGTTTTTTACTGCGGTCAGCTGTCCTTTACTGCTTACCTTTACCACTTTTTTATTCGAACTTTTATAGGTTACCTTTTTGCTTATTTTCCCTATTGTTTTTACCTTTGTCGTCAGCTTATATTTCTTTTTCTTTTTTAATACCAGTACATTGGTATCCGGTTTTGTTATCGTAACGCTTACAACTTTTTTACCTGTCTTTTTTGATGCTGCCTGCACTGGCGGCATTGCCAGACTACAGGTCAACACACATGCCAAAGCTGCTGCCATTATCTTTTTTACATTCCTCATAACATATCTCCTTTCTCTACTGTCAGACCATACAATCATGAATTCCTGTCTTCAATCAGTATTTCCCTGACACTGTCATAATGTTTTCCCGCAAACCCAAAATTCATTTCCTTATAACTCCACAACGCATATCCGATTCCGTATTTTTCAAATAATGCAATAATATCCTGATACCAGTGTCTGGTATCTTCCTCTGCTGCCTTATCAATCACACCAAACTCACCGCAATACAGTTTTACGCCTGTCTGTTTGCAATACTGAATGGCCGTTTCCATCATTTCCTCATGAAACTCCACACCCATGGTTACTGCTTTTGATTCTGTAACAGACTTCCCCTGCAAGCCCAGCTGCTGTGATTTTTCTTTGTACCATTTCATATCATCAGGATACGGAATATCTTCATCCGGTTTCATGGCCGCTACCCACTCTGCCTTTTGGTGTGTAAACAGAAGGGGTTCATAATAGTGAAATGTATACATGATATTGCTATCTAATGGTTTTTCTAAAAACAGTACGCTCTTAACACTGTTCCACTCTACGCCTCCGTATATGATCAGTGTATCCTCTGTAACTTCCCGGATCGTCCTGACAGCTCTGTCTATCAGCTGATTCCACGGCTTCGCAAATTCAGGATTGACAACCTCATTTAACAATTCAAATGCAATATCCCGATTACCACCAAAACGCCCTGCCAGCATTCTCCATAAAGCCAGAAACCGTTCCTGCAGGGAAGCACTCTCAAACAGATTATTTTTCCCTTCTATTTCTGCATCATTAAAGTCATACCCCGGCGTCTTATGCAGATCCAGTATCACACTCAGAGCTGACTGCCTGCACCATTTGAGAAGACGTTCTAACAACAGATAATTTTCTTCCTTTGGTTCTCCCTCCTCACTTTCCAGAAATTCATAATCCATGGGAACACGTACATGGTCAAATCCCCATTTTGCAATCTGTACAATATCCTTTTCACAGATAAAACTTTCGTAATGCTCTTTTGTATGTACACACTGTGAAAAATATCCTCCCAGATTGATTCCCTTTTTGTACGACATATTCGCCCTCCTTTCTCCGATATAGAATTAACAGGTGTTTTCAGTACTATTTTATGTATCTTTAATCTAACATCCTCACTTTTTTTCATATATTAAATTCTTCTTATTTTTATCAAAATATTCTTGTATTTTTTCTCTATGGATGTTACTCTTTATTTAATTATAGAAATTACACTGACCAGATCTTAACATCTGGTTTCCACTATAATCCTCGTTATCTGTCAAACGATACCTATGAAAGGAGATGCCTGACATGACACCGGAATCGGACTTCCATTCAAACAGGGTATTAACCCATGCCCAGTTTATACATAGAGAATACAATATTTCACACCTTGCCTTCGAAAAAGAATTTGCCTTTTATAATGCCGTAAAAGACGGCAATCTTCATGAAGTCAGACGTCTTATGCTTCCCCTTAGAAATGAACAGCTTGGACGGCTGTCTGATAACAATCTGCGCAATCTGAAATACCATTTAATCATCACGATTGCCCTGATTACACGTTTCTGCATTGAAGGCGGTATGCTGCCAGAAAATGCCTATACCTTAAGTGACATCTATATCCGTAAGCTGGATACCTGTCAGAAGGAGACTGAAATCGACCAGCTTCATGAGCTGGTCATTACGGATTATACAAAAAAAATGAGACAGCTGAAAAAAGAAACTATTCTTTCAAAGCCGGTCATCCAGGTAATGGATTATGTCTACGAACATTTGCATGAGAAGATTAAATTAGAAGATATTTCCCAAACTGTTAATCTGAACAAGACATATCTTTGCGGATTATTTAAAAAGGAAACCGGCATGACAATTAGGAATTATATTATGAAACGCCGTTTGGAAGCTGCACAGAATATGCTCGCATATTCGGATTACTCTTGTGTAGATATTGGAAACTACCTCTCCTTCTCCTCTCACAGCCATTTTATCGATGTGTTCAAAAAAGAGACCGGCATGACACCAAAGCAGTACCGGGATTCCTGCTTTCGTGTTCATTTTACGGAACAATAACCGGGTAACATCAGTATTTTTTATTTTCCTCTATTGTGTTACAATATCAACATATTGTGATTGCATTCATTTAACATACTTTATAAAAGGACAGGAGGGGAATAAAATGTCAGATTTCAGGGAACTAATTAAAAGCTTTCCAAAGACAAGGGAATATGTACGTGACTTCTTTGTATATGGCTTTAAAACCAGAGACGAGTTCAAAGAAAAAAGCCCCAGAACCTATGACAATGAACGCCGCCGGATTGAAAGCTGGCTGGCAGGATTTGTCAGACAGGATTATACGGAAAAAGGGAAAAATATCTCCCTTGGCATAGACAGCAACCTGCTTGACACCAATCCTCTCTACCGCGTATGGAAAACCAAGAGCTTTACGGATAATGATATCATGCTGCATTTTTTCCTGCTGGATCTTCTCAATGACAAAAAAGGACTGCCTATTGAAACCATAACCGACAGCATATTAGATACTTATGGAGTATTTTTTGATGTACAGATGGTACGCAGAAAATGTAACGCCTATGTAAAAGAAGGTCTTCTCCAAAAAAGAAAACAGGGAAAAGAACTGCTGTATCTGAAAAACCCGGACTTTCAAAACATCCTGAACACCTTCCCCATGCTGGAAACTGCCATTCAATATTATCAGTTTACTGCTCCCTTAGGAATCGCTGGTGATACTATCCTGGATACTGTTTCCAGTGAAAATCACATATTCCGTGTGAAGCACAGTTTTTTTGTACATACCTTGGAAGATGAAGTTTTATTGGACATATTAACAGCCATACAGAAACATTGTATGGTAAGGCTGTTTACCAAAAGCTCCAAAAACAGCAGTGAGCTTATCTATAACGGTGTCCCTCTTCAGATTTTTATCAGTACCCGGACCGGACGAAGGTACTGCTGTCTGTATTCTGCCAAATCCAGACGTTTTCACTGTCTGCGCATGGACGCCATTAAAAAGGTGGAGATCACAGAACCGGTCAGGGATTTTGAAGCACTGCGGTCAGCATTAGAGCGGAACCACCCTTATATATGGGGAGTATCCTTTGAAAACGGCCAGAAACAGCATACCGAAACCGTTAAGCTTACCCTGCATATTCTGGAAGACTCTGAAACATACATTATAGAACGCTTAAAACGGGAAGGAAAAGGCGGCACCATAACCCATATAGGCCAGAATACCTATACCTATGAAAAGGAGGTATTTGACAGTAACGAAATGCTTCCATGGATTCGTACTTTTACCGGACGCATTATAGATATCCATTGCAGTCATGACCGTTTAAAAAACCGCTTTTATGCAGATATGGAAAATATGTACCATCTGTATGATATTTAAACATACAAATTTATATGATTATGAAACTCATTACTTTGCAGTATTAGCCAATATAGGAGAATTCCATGAATTTATTTTCAGAGACATATAACTGCTATTATCAGATTATGCAGTCCATATTGACAAACCAGTCCGCGTTTACCTTGACGCAGCTTCAGACCAGCATTTCAGAAATCGGTTATGAAGAAAGCCTTTTATACCTTGTCCCTAAACTCAAAAACAAGGAATGGGATTTGTTAAAGGAAAAAGACGGTGTTTTTCTATCCAAAATCTCAAAAAATTTTTATGTTCCCCTAACCCTGCTCCAAAAAGCTTACATAAAAACGATATTACAGGATAAGAGAATACAGTTGTTTTTTGATATAGATGAATTAAAACACTTACAAAGTTTATTTGCAGATGTTTCCGTTCTCTGGAAACCCAGTGACTTTTATTATTATGACCAGTTTTCAAACAGGGATAACTATGAAAACCCAGACTATCAGCAGCATTTTCGTACTCTGGTAACTGCCATATCCCATAAACAGTATGTGGATATCTCCTATGAATCCAAAACAAACCACCGGATACACCATCATTATCTGCCCTGCCGTCTGGAATATTCTATTAAAAATGATAAGTTCCGTCTGTTAGGAATTGAAGAGTCTGCCAGAAGCAAAAACCGTGTTGAAATCCTTAACTTAGACCGAATGCAAAAAGTAACGCTGCTGCCTGCTTTTGCAAAAAAATTTCCTGATATCAACAAAAGTATTCGTACCGATTACTACAAGGAACCTGTCAGGCTTCTCATTCACACTGAACGCAACACCCTGGAACGCACAATGCTTCAGTTTGCCAACTATGAGAAAAATACAAGAAAAATTGATGAACATACTTATGAATGTCTCATCTATTATAATAAGAAAGCCGAAACGGAACTGCTGATTGAAGTTCTATCCTTTGGACCTATGATAGAAGTACTTGGCAATGAACCTTTCCTACAGCAGATAAAACAACGGCTGCAGAAGCAAAAACAGTTGCAAAACACTTTCCATCCGGTCAATATGAAAAATAACAATACATGAATTCTGCAATTTTTTCTTGCCAGTTGTACTATTGCTTGTTATACTCTATTTTGGCAGAAGTCAGTATCCATGCCACAATGGGCATGTCAGGATCTGCTTCCATCATTGCCAATAGAAATAAAGGATACAAGAGGAGAAAATCATGGGTGGATTTTTTGGAGTTGTCGCAAAAGAAGACTGTATGTTTGATTTATTTTTCGGAACGGATTATCATTCCCATTTAGGTACAAGACGTGGTGGTCTTGCAGTATATGGAGAAAAAGGCTTTGACCGTTCTATTCATAACATTGAAAATGCCCCTTTCCGTACCAAATTTGATAAAGATGTTCAGGAAATGGAAGGCTATATGGGAATTGGCTGTATCTCAGACTATGAGCCGCAGCCCCTGATTGTGCGTTCCCACCATGGAACCTATGCAATTACCACAGTGAGTAAGATTAACAATACGGATGACATTGTAAACACCATTTTCAACAACGGAAATTCCCATTTCCTGGAAATGAGCGGCGGAGATATCAACCCGACAGAGCTGGTTGCCGCCATTATCAACCAAAAAGAAAATATCATTGAAGGCATCCATTATGCACTGGAATTAATTGAAGGTTCCTTAACCATGATGGTCATGACACCAAAAGGAATCTATGCCGCAAGGGATAAATATGGCAGAACCCCCCTTGTAATCGGAAAAAAAGAGGATGCCTGCTGTCTGACCTTTGAAGATTTTGCCTACCGTAATCTTGGATATGAAGACTATAAAGAATTGGGACCAGGAGAAATCGTAATTGTAACCAGAGAAGGTGTAAAAACCCTGGTTGCTCCGGGAAAAGATATGAAAATCTGTACATTCCTGTGGGTATATTACGGTTATCCATCCAGCTCCTATGAAGGTGTCAGCGTGGAACAGATGCGCTATAACTGCGGTTCTTCCCTTGCAAAAAGGGATAACGTAAAACCAGACATTGTTGCAGGTGTACCGGATTCCGGAACTGCCCATGCTGTCGGATATTCTAACACTTCCGGCATTCCCTTTTCCAGACCGTTTATCAAGTACACACCAACCTGGCCGCGTTCCTTTATGCCAACCATCCAGAGCAAGCGTAATCTGATTGCTAAGATGAAGCTGATTGCAGTCCACGACCTGATTAAAGATAAAAGCTTATTATTGATTGATGATTCCATTGTCCGGGGAACCCAGCTTAGGGAGACCACAGAATTTTTATACCAGAGTGGTGCAAAGGAGGTTCATATCCGCCCTGCCTGCCCTCCCCTTTTATACGGCTGTAAATACTTGAATTTTTCCCGTTCCTCCTCTGAAATGGATTTGATTACCCGCCGGGTGATTGCCAAATTAGAAGGTACGGAAAATGTCTCCGACGAAGTACTGCAGCAATACACAGACCCGGAATCACCAAAGTATGACCAGATGGTAGAAGAAATCCGCAAGGAACTCAATTTCACTACCCTTCGCTACAACCGGTTAGACGATATGTTAGCGGCTGTAGGTCTTCCCGAAGAAAATCTATGTACCTACTGCTGGAACGGAAAAGAATAACATTTTGAACTTATAAAAAAGGAATGCCACATTAAAGTTTTATCCTGCTTAATGTGGCAATTTCTTTTATATATTCTGAATCTATCTCTATCGTCCTTCGTTAATGTAAGTCTGTGCACGTTTTTGTATGATCATTAGCGTTTCCTCTATTTTTCTATCTCCCGCAAAATATACCTTTGCCTCTTCTTCTATAATTCCCATCAAGGCACTGTCATTGCTATTGCTGTTTGTGGTATTCTTTATTAATTCCCGGAGTTTCATTTCTCTATCTGATGTCAATGGCTCAACCTTTATTATCAGACTTTCATAATCTACATAATTGCCAAATTCCTCACACTGCTGATTAAATTTTTGTATTGCCAGATCCAAACAATCCTCCCTGACCGGAATATCAGTCCCTCCTGTTTTTTCAAAGTATCCTTTTGTCATGAATCTTCTAATAAATTCCCATGCACCCTGCTTTACATCTGACTTGTAATAAATCCCCATCTGGTCAGAAAATATAAAATATGATCCCTGTTTTTTTTCATTAGGATAGCCTATGAATGTAATGTCTTTCCCGAACAATTCCTCACATTCCTGCATCTGTTGCCATATAGAAGTCCCCTCCACCAAAAGAATCTTCCCATCTCTCATCAAATTGACATACTCTTCATTATCCCATTCACTTTCTACATCCTCTCCCATATTACAAAGTTCCAAGATATTTTTAAAATCCTCTCCGTCAAAAAAACATTCTCCTTTATGCCAATCTACAAAATCATCCAATCTACCATTAAGGAAAGCCTTTAACAATACTCCTTTATTCTGCATATAAAAAATCCTGGTATCTTCTCCTTTTTTCTCCAACAGCTTCTTCATATCATCAAATGTCCATCCACTTTCCACTCCTACATCTTCCGTCTTTCCTATTATGGTATTAATAGAAAATCCTGATGCTGTATAGTAAAATTTACCATCTATTTTCATAGCTTGGGCAACCGAATCCATCAATTGACTCTTTATCTCCTGGTCATTTTCAAAATAGGGTGTCAAGTCCTCCAGTATCCCCTTTGATACATATTGCTTAACAGGAAGATTTTGCAACCCTACAATAATATCAGGTGCCCTTCCTGCGAGAATATCCAAATTCATTTTAGTTTCATAATCATAATTGATTTCGGGATATTGTTTTACTTCTATTTTGTATTCTGTGCTCTCTTTATTAAATGCCACAATCTCTTCTTCAATCGTTGTAAATGTATTTTCTCCTACTCCCAATGTTATAATCTTTTTCTCCTGTTCTCCAGACCTTCCATCCCCGCTGTAGACCATCAAACCTAAAGGAGAACCCCCTTTATCCGGCCACGCCAGACTAAGAATCCGCCCCTTTCCAGCCGGCAAAATATGGAATGCCTGCGACAAATCCAGATTGGATGCTATATAATCTATTATTTTCACCTGTTTTGCTTCTTCTATATCATATCCATATATTCCTTTATTATCTTTGTAATAAAAATCATACTCCTGACCATCCAGCAAAGCATCTTCATTCAAAAAATTTTCCAGATTCAATATATAAGTATCTCCCCATTTTTTACCATCAATGTCTAAGACTTTTACCAATGCCCCCTCTTCATCATTGAAGGCACATACAATCTGACCATTCTTCATCCTTGCAATTCCTGATATGCTGGAATCTGTCTTTACTTCACAAAAAAGCCTTCCCCGTTCATCAAGTACTTTTACAACACTGTCAAATATATAAACCAACCGTCCTTTTATGTCTGCAATGATTCTGCTGCTATTATCAAGATTTTCTTTTTTTATTGTATCTGTAATATCCTCATTAAAAACAACTTCCCCCTGCATATCTATTTTTACCAGACGTTCACTGATTTTCTCTGTCTCGTTATATGTGTTTACCAAAAATTCAATATTGTTATCTTCTCCTACTGATATAAAATGCATGTCTACATTTTCTTTTTGCTGCGGAAGAGAAATTTCTTTTACATTGCTTCCATCTAAATCAGCCAGATACATTTTAAAAATAGTATGGCTTACACCTACAGAATCACCTTCACTGTATTTCTCTGCTGCTTCCGCTGTAAAAGCATATATTTTTTCATCCTTTACCAAAAATTCTCTGATATCTCCCTCAACATCCTCTAAAATTAATCCACTTTCTTTATATACTGTATTCTCTTCCTCCTGCTTAACCTCTTTCTTTTTACTACACCCCGCCAAACCCGTCATTACCATCACAAGCACACCTGCAATTATCAAATATCCCAGTCTCTCCACTTTCATATACACCCATCCTTCCATCATGCTTTACCTTTCTGTATTTCAACCTGCCCGTCTTTTTCCAGTAAAGCATATCATATTCATTTTCCACAATCTATCAGCACAATAGATTCTTAAGAAAATTGAAAGATTTTTATGTTGTATATCGCAATGCTTCTATCGGTCGTTTATTTGCTGCTTTATATGCCGGATAGATCCCAAATACAATTCCAATCAGCATGGAAAATCCAATAGCTGTCAGTATAACCTCCAGAGAAAGGCTGGCAGATAAAGAATCCATCACATGATTAATACCAAACACCGTCAGTGCAGATAATCCAATTCCTATAACACAGCCCGTGACACTGATAAGGAGAGCCTCAATTAAAAACTGCACTAAAATAGCCTGTTTTCTGGCTCCAACTGCTTTGCGGATTCCTATTTCCCTCGTCCGTTCCGCAACAGATACCAGCATAATATTCATAATCCCGATTCCACCCACAAGTAAAGAGATCGCTGCAATCCCCCCTAGCATCCATTTCATGGTATCATTCACGCTGCTCATGGTTTCCATAATAGTAGATGTATTGATAATAGAGAATGCATCAGTGTCTCCCTCCAGGCGCTCATATAGATATTCTGTTATCTCCCTCTCTGCATAATCCATACTGTTTTCGTCTGTGGAAGAAACATAAAAGCTGCCCACTTCCCGGCTTGTTCCTTTTATCTTAGATAACACATTAAACGGAATATAAGCCTCTAACCGTTCTGACTGATTGCCAATTGCATTCTCCTCTTCCTCCAGTACCCCGACAACTGTAAAATGGTATCCCTCTATAGAGATAACTTCTCCTACTATATTGGTGTGTTCAAACAATTCTTCTGCTGCTGTAGCATTGACAACCGCTGCAAAGGTTCCCTGGCTGATATCCGCATTTTTCAGAAAACGCCCTCTTGCAAGGGAAAGCCCCTGGATATCATAGCAGGCTCCTGTTGTGCCATATAACGTAACGGATGAACTGTTTCTGGCATATTTTATTGTTCCATTTCCCTGTGAAACGGGGGCTGCTTCTGCTATTGATTCCTTTTCTGCCAGAGAATTTACTTCTGACAATGTGAATGGGATGTCTTTATCATCCAGAATTTGTATGGTCAGCAGGTTGGTTCCAATCCGGGAAATAGAATCCGTCACCTTATCTGTCGCACCGTCTACAATAGATACCAGTACCACCAGAGACATGACCCCGATAATCATGCCAAGCATGGTGAGAAAAGAACGCATTTTATTGGAAAGAATGGAACCGACTGCCATCTTTACTGACTGAATTATCATATCACTGATTCTCCTTTCCGTCTTTTATATCCTGCCTGGAAATAATCTCCTGTACCCTCCCATCTAAAATCCGGATTTTCCGCTCTGCCTGATCTGCTACTTTCTCATCATGGGTAATCAGAACAATCGTATTTCCCTTAGCATGAAGCTCATGAAATAAAGACATGATCTTCTCCCCTGTTCCGCTGTCCAGATTTCCTGTGGGCTCATCCGCTAAAATCATAGCAGGATTTGTTACCAGTGCCCTTGCTATAGCAACTCTCTGCTGCTGTCCACCAGATAATTCCATCGGCTTGTGCCCTTTCCTTTCTGTCAGCTTCACCTGATTTAAGGCTTCCATTACAAGCCGTTCCCGTTCCTTTTTCGTCATTTTTTTATAAAGCAGTGGAAGTTCCACATTTTCCTGTGCAGACAACCTGTTTAACAGATTAAAATTTTGAAACACAAATCCGATTTTCGCATTTCTGACCATTGCTAAATTATCCTCAGAGTATTCTTCAATCGCTATTCCATCTAAATAATAACTGCCTTCATCAGCCACATCCAGACAGCCTATCATATTCATCAATGTAGACTTCCCGCTTCCCGAAGGGCCTATAATACTAACAAATTCCCCCTCCTTTATATGAATGGATACATGATCCAGTGCCTTTACAATGTCTCCTCCTACCTCATAAGTCTTACAGATATTATCCAATCTGATCATTTTAAAATCCTCCTCCAGCTTTCGGACTTCCTCCCGGCTGACCGCTGCCTTGTCTGTCTCCATCCTGCTTTCCCTCCGGTCTGTCAGGCGGCATTCCCTCCATACCTCCAGGCATACCTGCTTCCCCCATCCGGTCATCCCTGTTTTTACTATCCTCATCACTTCCCATAATCTGATAATAAACGGAATCCCCTTCTGACAGACCGGATAGTATTTCCACATTAATCTCATCTGACCGCCCAAGGGTTACTTCCACTTTATCAGTCAGCTTTTCTCCAGACTCATCATACCCTGCATATACATAGCTTTTTCCGCCTTCATCCGACACAGCCAAAAGAGGAACTACCAATACATTTTCTGCCTGCTCTACTATAACTTCTACGGAAGCATTCATTCCCGATAACATATCCTCTGTTTTATCCAAAACAATTTCCACCGGATATTGTGCAACACCTCCACTGCCACTGGCATTTCCACTGACACTTGTTATCTCACCTGTAAAAACGGAATTTTCTATAGCATCTAACGTAACCTCAGCCGAAAGTCCTTTCTTCATAGATAAAATATCCAATTCATCTACATTCATGGTAACCAGCATTTTATCCCCTTTTGCAATGACAAATCCGCTGACTGTGTCTACCAGAGAATCCACAGTATTCTCTGATGTACTGATTTCCGATGTACTATTGTTACCTGACTGTGCCCGGACAACCGTCTGACTCTGACTGGAACCTCCGCCTTTCTCGTTCTGGCTGGACTGTTCCTTTTCCGAGTCTGTATTTTCCGTATCATTCTTTCCTGCATCAGCTTTCATTCCATCCTTTACGGTGTTTTCCTTTGCATCCTCTGCAGCATTTGTTACCCCGTCTGTTTTTGCTGTTTCCGTTACTTCCACCTTCACAGCCAGACTTGCATAGGTCTCTTCTGTCTCCTTGAATCTCACATACCACGTGCCGGCCGCTGCCTTTGTACTCCCGTCAGTGCAGGTCTCCCATATTGCTGCATGTTCTGAATCTGCATATTCCATATCTCCAGTTGTTCCAGTAATCATACCTTCTCCACCAGCCAGATTCTTTGGTGCCTCTGGTGTTTCTTTTATCTGTGACATCGTGCTATCCTGAACAACTGATTCTACGGAAGACATCATGGTAAATCCCGAATCTTCAGACTTCGCTGATACAAACACTTTTTCTCCCAAGTCCTCCTGGCTGTCTTCCCCCAGCATTTCTCCCGGCTGTGCCATAGAATTTTCTGATGACGACGCTTCCACAAAAGAAATCGTCTCTACCATCCCCTCTGCTGTCGCCGTAATTCCCCCATATGCCTGAATGGATATCAGTGTATCCAGCAGCGATACCAGCCATTCCCTTTCCTGTACTGCCTGTATGTAGGCTGCTGTTTTCGTGCGATCTTTCAAGGTATATAACTTAGTGGAAGCACTGACATTGCTGTTTTGCACTACATTTAAAGAAGAAATCGTGCCATCCGTGCCAACCACCTTAATCATCTGATGGATATATGCACTGCCCTTTCCAAGCTCACCTCCATCTGTATCAGTTACTGTTACCTCTTCCTCATAATCAAATACGCTGTCATCAAAAGTAATGACAACTGATTCGGAATCTGCTGTTTCTACTGTTCCGGTTGTTTCTGCATCACCATTGCTTACCGTCACTTCATCACCAGGATTCATATTTTTCACACTTTGCAGCTTTACTGCCATGAGACCATCAGCAGATAACAGCATCAATGCCCCCTGTTCTTCCATTACAGTGACTACGCTGTCCTCCTCACCCGCATAAATTTTCTTTACTCTGCCAGACACTCCTGCTTTTATACTCTGACTGGTACTGCTGCTCTGTTCAGAATGAATTGTGTCATCCACTTCACTGATTGCTTCCTCTACTTCATTTAGACAGACAGCAAGAGAAGCACTATCCACTGTAGCAAGCAGCTCTCCTTCTTTCACATAGCTTCCCTCATTTACCAGCATTTTTTCAATTGTTAAAGCTGATGGTAAAACAATCTCTGCTGATTCTGCATATGAAATAGTTCCTGTCCCTGATACACTGGTCTGAATCGTTCCCTTTTCCACAACAGCCTCTTTGTATACTGCTCCCTGTTCTCCCTTCACCTTTGATTTTCTAAGCAGAAAGCTGCCAGCTGCGATGACTGCTGCACAAAGAACGACTCCTCCTATTATTATTTTTTTCCATGTCCCTTTTTGTTTAACCATAATCCTTCTTACCATTTCTGCCTCCATTCTTTTCAACTTTTTAAACTGCCATATACAATGAAACAGAGTCTATTTTGTAATTTTATAAAATCGTATCAGCCTTTTCTTAAAAAAACCTTGAAATATTTTGAAAAAAAGTTGAAAATACTTCTTAATTCTTTTCAATCTTTTTTCAAGATAACCATGCTATAATGTGAACAAAGCGGACAAGTCCGCATCACCTCCCTAAATCTCTCATTTCATGAGTGTGATAATTATTTTTATTAAATAAAATATAACAAATTGGATACAGGAGACAGATTATGCGACTATTATTAGTAGAAGATGAAGAAGGATTTGCAGAAGCACTCTGTGCTTCTTTAAAAATGGAACACTATATTACAGACTGGGCAAAGAATGGAGAAGATGGATTATCACAGGGATTATCTAATATCTATGATGCCATCATCTTAGATATCATGCTTCCCGGATTAAACGGTCTGACAGTCCTGCAAAAACTCAGGGAACAAGGAATTCATACACCTGTTCTCCTGTTAACTGCAAAATCGGAACTGGATGACAAAATCACCGGACTGGATCTTGGGGCTGATGATTATCTTACCAAACCCTTTCACCGTGAGGAGTTATATGCCAGACTCCGTGCCCTTACCAGAAGACACACCACTACCGCTTTACAGGAACTTTCCTGTGGTGACCTCTTTATGATACAAGGAAGCAATGAACTATGCTGTAAAACCAATGGCAGTCATTTACCCTTAAATGGCAAGGAATACCAGCTTATGGAATATCTGCTCCACAATGCAGGACAAATCATAAGCCGTGAACAGATTATTGAGAAAATATGGGGATATGACACGAATACAGAATATAATAATGTGGAAGTGTATATTTCCTTTCTCCGAAAAAAACTCCTCTATTTAAAATCAGAAGTTTCGATTCAGACGATACGGAAGCTTGGCTATATGCTGAAAAAAACATAATGATATGAAACAAGAATATTTTATACGCCGGACGGAACGAAAGGAATGAATACAATATGACCAAAACACTACGTTGGCGCATCATGTATATAATGATGCTATTACTCTCTCTTACCTTTATCAGCATTATCACTGCCATCAATATATGGCTCCAGGCAGATAACCGGGCAGAAACAGACAATAATCTGCGTTTTTTGCTACAGCGTGAAACACAGCCGGATAAAATAAGACCAGACGGTTCCCATCCGGCTTCCGAAGACCTTACCAAAACAGATCCTGATAACCTGCTGCCGGATTCTGACATAGTATCTTCCAGAGATAAGAACATGCCAAAACCGAATATGCCTGAAGACCGCCGTATGGAAATTGCCACCTCCCATTTTATCCTTGTCAGATATTCTTCCGGCAATCAGCTTATCTCCATCGAGAATACTCTGTCGGAAAGCTATAGTGAGGATGAAATCAGACAATACTGCGATAAACTCCTTGGAAAAAACAAACAGCAGGGAACTCTTGGAAATCTACGTTATATCATCCATAAAAATAAAGATGGTACTGTCATCGCTTTTATCGACTATACCCAGGGTGCACAGAGTGGAAAAAAACTGCTTATGATTTCAATTGTATTAGGAATCACTGGTTTAATCATCTTTGCTTTTTTGTCTTATATATTATCCGGCCTTATGGTTCAACCGATAGAGGAAGCCTTTGCTAAACAAAAGCAGTTTATCTCAGATGCCAGCCATGAATTAAAAACCCCTATTGCTGTTATCTTATCCAATAGTGAAATATTAGAGGATCAAATTGGCAAAAACAAACAATTAGCCTATATTAAAAAAGAATGCGACCAGATGCACCATCTGGTCACCTCCTTACTTACACTATCACATCTGGAGCAAACTCCTTATCTGGAGGAAGAAAAAAATACCTTTTCCCTCAGTGATGCCCTGCTAGAGCGGATTCTCCCTTTAGAAAGCATTGCTTTTGAAAAGCAAATCACTATGCAGTATCACATTATTCCTGATATTTCTTTTTATGGAGTAAAAGAACAGATTCAGCAGACTGCTGTCATTTTAATTGATAATGCCCTGACCTACACAGATAAACCGGGGCAGGTTGACATTACACTGGAACAAACCTCGCATCATATTATTTTTAAGGTAAGTAACACTGGTGAAACGATTCCTAAAGAAGACAGAGAAAAGCTGTTTGAACGTTTCTACCGACGAGATAAAGCTCGAAACCGTACCAACGGACACTATGGCTTGGGACTATCTATCGCCAGAATGATCGTGCACAATCATAAAGGACAAATTCATATTGAATGCAAAGAAGGTCTCACTTCCTTTGTTATTACATGGAAAATATGAATCAGATGCATATATGGACAGGCACCTAAGTGTTTCTATATACATATTTTAAATTAGAGAACTGTTTTTGAAGGGAATCACTATGAAACAGTATGATATCGCACTACTCGGTGGAGATATACGAAATGCTTACATGATACCTTATTTTTTAAAAAAGGAATACAAAGTAATCTGCTATGGAACCCAAACGATACCCTTAAAGGAAAAGGATCTGCTCACATACGCCGAGACATGGCAGGAAGCCGTAGAAAAATCAGACTGTATTATTGGCGGTATTCCATTCTTTAAGAATGGGACTGTTTTTTTTAAAGAAAACCTGCCTGAGTTAAAACAAAACGACTTATACTCATGCTTAGAAAAAGGGCAGACTTTATTCGGCGGGGTCATTCCCAAAGATTTTATAGCTTTATGTGATAAAAAAGAAGTAAACTGTTATGACTTTATGGCAGATGAAACGCTTGCTATCTTTAATGCAGTAGCAACAGCAGAAGGCACCATCTTAGAGGCTTTAAAACATCAGACAACTAATATCCAGGGTAGCAAAAGTCTTATCCTTGGATATGGCAGATGCGGTAAAATCCTCGCAGACAAATTAAAAGGCATGAATGCTGATGCGACCGTATGCAGCCAGTGTGAAACCGAGCTTGCATATGCAGAAGCATTTGGGCTTCATACCCTTCCTTTCTACCATTTGAAAGAAAAAATTCATAAGTATGAATATATCTACAATACAATCCCTTCTGTAATATTAAAAAAAGATATACTGGCACAAATAAACAATGATGCATTAATCATCGACATTGCATCTGGTCTTGGCGGTGTGGACTATGCTTCCGCAGAAAAATTGGGGCTTAGGGCATATCATTGCCTTGGTCTGCCTGGGAAATATGCACCAAAGATATCTGCAAAAAAATTAGTTGATTTTGTAATTCATAAAATAGAATGATTAAAGGGGATTTTTAAATGGAATTAAAGGGAAAAAAGGTTGGTGTTGCACTGACCGGTTCATTTTGTACCTTTGATAAAATATTTGTGGAATTAAAAAAGCTGGTGGAAGCGGGAGCAGATGTCTACACCATCTTTTCTAATGCTTCTCAGCAGATTTCCAGCCGTTTTGGCACTCCCGAAGAATTTATTAAAAAAACAGAAGAGATTACAGGGCGAAAACCTATCTTTACCATTGAAGATGCTGAACCCATCGGACCTCAGGCATATCTGGACATTTTAGTTATTTTTCCCTGTACCGGGAATACCATCGCCAAGCTCGCAAACGGCATTACCGATACCCCTGTATTAATGGGAGCAAAAGCACATTTAAGAAATAACAAACCACTTGTAATATCCATTTCTACCAACGATGCTCTGGGAATGAATATGAAAAATATCGGATTATTATTGAATGCCAAAAACATATATTTTGTACCTTTTGGGCAGGATAATCCAATTAAAAAGAGTAACTCCCTGATTGCACATACGGATAAACTGATACCCGCTTTGGAGCTTGCTCTTGAAGGACAACAGTATCAGCCAATTCTGGAAGCTTTTTAAGCGATGAAAGATATGATAACAAGGAAAGGATATATTGATTATGTGTGGCATAGCTGGTTTTTGCAATTTTTCAGTAAATTATGCAGCCACGCCAGATAAATGGACCAAAATATTAGAGAAAATGAACCGGCAGCAGGAACATCGGGGACCGGATGACAATGGAACATTTTTGCATTCCCATTGTGGATTGTCCCATGTCCGGCTGTCAATAATAGATTTATCCACCGGGCACCAGCCTATGACCCGTTCTTCCAATGGACACAATGTGACCATTGTATATAACGGAGAAATCTATAACATGAAAGAATTGAAAAAAGAACTTCAAAATAAAGGAGTGCGGTTTCATACAACCAGTGATACTGAAGTAATCCTTGCAGGATATGAAATCTATGGTGTAGATATCGTAAAAAAATTAAACGGTATTTTCGCCTTTGCCATATGGGATTTTGGGAAACAAAAACTATATCTGTTCCGGGACCGCTCAGGAATCAAACCTCTCTTTTATACGATTAAGCAAAACACCCTTGTCTTCTCTTCGGAAATAAAAGGATTGTTCTGTTATCCTGAAATAACTCCGGAAGTAGATAAGGAAGGCCTATGTGAAATATTTGGCCTTGGTCCCGCAAAAACATATGGAAAAGGCGTCTTTAAAAATATATACGAAATTCTTCCCGGTCATTTTCTGGAATTTAGTAAAAATAACAGCCGGGAGCACTGCTACTGGCAGTTGGAAAGCCGCCCACACCGGCAAAATTTTGAGGAAACCATAGAGCATACCCGGGCTCTGATTACCGGGTCGATCAGGGAACAAATGCTGTCTGATGTTCCCATCTGCACCTTTTTGTCCGGTGGGGTAGACAGCAGCTTTGTAACGGCTATATGCAGCAAAGAGCTTCAAAAAGAAGGAAAACAACTGGATACTTACTCTTTTGATTTTACCGATAACGATGTAAACTTTAAGGCAAATGCATTCCAGCCAACACAGGATCGTCCCTGGGTGGAAAAAATGGTTCAATTTTCGGAAACCAATCATCATTTTCTGGAATGCAATAACAAAGAATTATATCATTATCTATATGATGCCGTAGATGCCAGAGATCTCCCCTGTATGGCAGATGTGGAATCTTCCATGCTATACTTTTGTAAAGAGGTTGCAAAACACAATAAAGTTACATTAACCGGTGAGTGTGCTGACGAAATCTTTGGAGGTTATCCATGGTTTCATAAAAAAGAATGTTTCGAAGCAGATATTTTCCCTTGGTCAATGGATTTTGCCCCCCGTACAATGCTGCTAAAGGATGAGGTCTTACAGGAACTTCCCATAGAGGAATATGCCCGGGCAGCTTATGAAAACACAATCCGGGAAACTCCCATCCTGCCAGGCGAAAACCCGGAAGAAAAAAGAAGAAGGGAAATTGCATACCTGAACCTTAAATGGTTTATGCAGACACTTCTTGACCGTATGGACAGAACCAGTATGTATAGCGGACTGGAAGCACGCGTACCGTTGGCAGACCACCGGATTATTGAATATGTATGGAATGTTCCATGGGAAATGAAATGCCATAATGGAATCGTAAAAGGTCTTCTACGGGCAGCGGGAGAAAAATACCTGCCTGAAGAGATTCTTTACAGAAAGAAGAGTCCTTATCCCAAAACCTATGACCCCGCTTATGAAAAACTGCTGCGTCAGGAAATGACTGAAATCTTACAGGATGGAAATGCCCCTCTCTGTACCCTGATTGATCGAAATAAAGTCGCAGGATTCATGAAAAATCCAACAGATTACGGAAGACCATTCTATGGACAGCTGATGGCAGGACCTCAGCTTCTGGCATATTTTTTACAGATCAATTACTGGCTTACAAAATATAAGATACGATTAACAGCATAATACTGTCTTCATAGCACACCATCCTTTAATGGCATGATGCCGGCAGCTTATACTGCCGGCATCGTGCCATTATGATATCCCAAAAGTGATATAAATTATTCTTATTTAAATGTTTCTTCCGCCTCAATTACTTTCTGAAATGCCTTCATTTCTTTTGTGATTTCTCCACTAAGAAGCAACAGGCAGACCAGGTTCGGAACTGCCATCAGGGCATTGGCAATATCCGACAGATTCCAGACAAGTTCCAGTGTCTGTGTTGCTCCTATGTATATGATAAGCGAAAATCCAATCCGGTATACCATATTATACCGATACGTCCCCATGATATATTCAAAGGCTTTCTCTCCCTGATATTCCCATCCCAGTATGGTAGAAAACGCAAATAACGCAATTCCCACAGATATAACCCAGCCACCGGCTTTCCCCAGCACTGTTGTAAAAGACCGTATAGTCAGGGATGCCCCCTTTATCAATTCATCGCATACATAACTTCCATCCCTGCCAAAATGATAGAGATTCCGGTCATCGCCCTCCCATGTACCCATCATAATACCATTTGTAATGACTGCCTCTTCCACACCAGAGGCAGCTTTTTCATAGCTTCCTTTATACGGTGTCAGCATAAGGGATATATGATCCTTATCCCTCAATATGACTTTTCTTCCATCTATCTCCGTATCATATACATTTATATATTTCTTCCCATCATAAGATACCTCGATTATCAGCTGATTTCCTGTTACTGCATATGTGCCTGCAGCCTTTTGTGACGTCATCCCCAGTACTCCGGACGAGGCAATCGCTAATCCTGTAATCGTACATACAACCATAGTATCCCAAAAGGTTCCTGTCATATTGATATACCCCTGCCGGACCGGATAATCCGTAACCGCTGCTGCTGCTGTAATTGCTGCGGAACCCATTCCGGCTTCATTAGAAAATATCCCGCGGGCAATACCATAACGTACTGCTCCCATCATGGAAGCCACAACCGTCCCCAATGCTCCACCAGTCACTGCCTTCACACTAAATGCCATTGAAAAAACAGCCGTAATGCCGGAAGGTATATTTTCAATATTACCTGCTATTACGATAATACCTGCCACCACATAAAAGATTGCCATTATGGGCACTATGACAGAAGATATCTTTGAAATCGTCTGAATCCCGCCCACAATAATGAACAGGGCAAGAACCATAATGATAATTCCGCTCATCTTTGTGGGGAAATGAAATGTTTCATGTAAAGCTGATGCTATAGAATTTGCCTGTGTCATGTTAC